>Ga0209640_10002009_pt1 | contig 17625 bp, 16 predicted proteins | sample RifCSP10_1_FD_184018 | JGI IMG/M metagenome (GOLD analysis project Ga0209640, IMG submission 184018) | Soil microbial communities from Rifle, Colorado - Rifle CSP2_sed 10_1 (SPAdes) (version 2) | ecosystem: Environmental > Terrestrial > Deep subsurface > Rock core/Sediment | place: Rifle... | reverse complement strand
CGCTCGCGCTGCCGCCGTACTACTCGATCTGAAGACGACACTCGAGGAGGGAGACATGGACGAAGCTGCACCCGCACGCGTCTTCACCGTGTACGTGAGGTCGACGCCTGACGAGGTTTGGAGGGCAATCACGGACTCGGAGTTCACGCTCCGCTATTACTACGCGAGCACGGTCGAATCCGACTGGGAGCCCGGCTCGCCGTACCGCTATCTCATCGCCGGCAGCGACGCGATCGTCGGCGAGGTGCTCGAGAGCGATCCGCCACGCAAGCTCGCGCTGACCTTCGACGCGCGCTGGGACGAGCAGGTCGCGTCCGACCCGCCGTCTCGCATCACCTGGGAGATCGCGGAGGCCGGTCCCGGCGTCGTCGAGGTGAAGGCGGTCCACGAGGGGCTCGTTCCGGGCTCCGCGACGGCCAACCAGATCGAGGGGATGGCGTACATCCTCTCCGGGCTCAAGACGTTGCTCGAGACCGGGGAGCCGCTCGTGGTCTCACAACCCGCGACCGTGTGATCTGCGACAAGGCTGGGGCGGCGTTTCTGCGCCGCCTCCGCCCGCTACTGGATTCCGGTGTCGATCTCGAGATCGACGCGTGCGACCCGGCCGCTCCGGACCCGGACCGTGCTGGGCGTGACTCCGGACCCGTGGAGGTACCGCGGCGCGACGACCGTGTAGATCCCCGGTCGTAGGAGCACGCGGTACCAGCCCTTCGCTCCCGTGGTCACGCGCGCGACAACGCGGCCGGTGCGGCGGAAGACGAGGAGGACGTTGGGCGCGGGCTTGCTGCACGGCTGGCCCTCGATGCACACGGGGCGGATCGGCGAGAGCGTGACGAGCCCGCGGAGTCCCGCCTTCGGAGGGGTGGTTGCCGCCGAGGGGGTCGCCGCGAGCGGGCTCACTGCCAGAAGGCTCACGGTCAACAGCGTGAGCGCCACGCGACGCACGACTCCAGGGTAGCGCTGTGGCTCGCGCGGGTTGCAGCGACGGCCGGAAAGGTTTAGCGTCGTGCGTGCTCTGGTCTCATCAACTAGGGGAGGAAACATGGACAGAGCGCACTCGGGGGGGAGGCGCTGGTTTGCGCGCGCCGTACCTCTCGTAGGCCTCGTCGCGCTCGCGGTCACGCTGACCGCCAGCACGACACAAGCGGGCCCGAAGGCCGTCGCGCAGGCGGGCCCGGTATTCAGCAAAGCTGTTGCGTTCGACGTCTCGGAGCCGTTGTCGGCCATGGTGCAGACCGCGTCGGGGTCGGGCAAGTCGGCTCCCGCTGCAAGCGGGTTCGACGCGGACCGCGACGTCGACGTCGTGGCGGACTCGAGCGCCCGGAGGGCGTCCGCCGTCACACCTCAGAGCGTCGCGGCGGCTGAGTCGGCAGCTGCGATTCCGGCGGCGACGAGCTTCGAAGGGCTGAGCAACACGGACAACTTCAACGTGTTCGGCTTCCGCGTGAACCCGCCGGATCCTGTCGGCGACGTGGGCCCGAACCACTACGTGGAGATGATCAACCTCGTCTTCGCCGTCTATGCAAAGGACGGGACGAAGCTGCTCGGGCCGGTCGACACCGGCACCCTGTGGTCGGGCTTCGCAGTCGACGACTGCACGGATCCGTCGGGGGATCCGATCGTGCTCCACGATCAGACCCACGACCGCTGGCTTCTCAGCCAGTTCACGACCCGCGGATTCGACGACCCGACGCTCCCGTTCTACAACTGCGTCGCGATCTCGACGACGAGCGATCCGACGGGCTCCTACTACCGGTACGCGTTCTCCACGGGCTTCAATTTCCCGGACTACCCGAAGTACGGGGTCTACGGAGACTCGTACATCATCACCGACCGCCAGTTCGGGCCGAACGGCGAGTACGGCATCGGCGTGCACGGCCTCGAGCGGGGACAGATGGTGAAGGGCAACCCGGACGCCCGGGTCGTCGACTTCTTCATCGACGGCAACAACCCGGACCTCCTGCCGCTCGTCGGCGACGGGTTGCTCCCGCCGGACATGGACGGGCCGGGGAGGCCGAGAGACCTGGTCGCACCTCTCGTCGGGACGCAGGACGACGACTACGTCTACGGCGCGACGTCCGACGCGATCAACATCTGGGAGCTGATCGTGAAGTGGGGCAATCAGACGCCCACGGCGTCGCTCACCTTCAAGGCGCAGCTCGCGGTCGACCCGTTCGACTCGAACTTCCCGTGCGCACCGACCGCGCGCGACTGTCTGCCGCAGCCGGGGATCGTGAACCCGGCGCAGTACCTGGACATCCTGTCCTACAGGCAGCGGCCGATCTGGAGACTCGCCTACCGCAAGATGCAGGGGTACGAGTCGCTGGTCACCAACCAGTCGGTCGAGTCGAGGCCCGGCGTGGGAGGCACGCGTTGGTACGAGATCCAGCGCGTGAACGGCGCCTACTCGATCCGCCAGCAGGGCACCATCGACCCTGGTGACGGGATCCACCGCTGGATGGGCTCGATCGCCCAGGACAAGCGGGGCAACATGGCAGTCGGGTACAGCGTCGTGAACGGCACGGACGTGTACCCGGGCATCCGGTACACGGGCCGGCTCGCGACCGATCCGCCCGGGCAGATGCCGCAGGGCGAGGGTGTCGTCGTAAACGGCTCGGGCGTGCAGCTGACCGTCAACTCGAGGTGGGGCGACTACACGTCGATGAACGTGGATCCGACCGACGAGTGCACGTTCTGGTACGTGAACGAGTACTACACGGCGGAAGGACAGGCGACGTCGCTTGCCGGCTGGCAGACGAGGATCGCCTCGTTCAAGTTCCCCGACTGCAACCCGCAGGGCTAGACACTCGACAAAGCACTCGAGTGAGAGAGGCGGCCGGCACGGCCGCCTCTCTCACGTCCTTCTACGAGCCGAGGCGTACCGGAACCTGGACGAGCCTCGAGCCGTAGACGCCGCCGAGCGCCGGGTCGCCCCCGCGATAGGCCTTCACGAAGAACTGCACCGCAGTTCGGGCTCGGGTCGGGAAGGTGACGAGCGGCACGAGCTCGTACGTGATCCAGCCGTCCGCGGCGGTCAGGCTGCGATCGCCTCCCGTCGTCACCCTGGGCGTCGAGCGAACGAACACGAACGCGTCGCGCACGACGTACGAGCGGGTGTCGCGCACCCTGATCCGCACGGTGATCGTCTGGCGGCGGTTCGCCACGAGGCTCGGCGAGAACCGCACCTCCGCGACGACGAGCCGGTGGCTGCCGGGGACGCTCGCGGCGGGGATCGAGACCTCGCCGCTCGGGAGCCGCACCGCGCCTGCCGGCAAGGGCTCGGAGACGACCGGCGACTCGCCCGACGGCACCGTGTTCGTCCCCGCGGCGTTCCGCGCCGTCACCTCGAACTTCAGCCGATGGGCGACGTCGGCGGAGGTGAGCCGGTACGTCCGTCCCGTCCCGCCGACGGTCACGCACGAGCCGCCCTGCGTCGTCGGACAGCGGCGCCACTTGTAGCTGAACGTGATCGGCTGCCTGCCGATCCAGGTGCCGGGGTTCGCGGTCACGACCGATCCCGTGAGGAACGTGCCGCCAAACGAGGGCGGACTCGTCAGGACGGGCGGTCCCACCACGGTCGCCGTGGGGTTCGACGCCACGGTGGCCGAGCCGTCGGCATTCGTGGCCGTCACCCTGGCACGCAGACGAAACCCGACGTCCGCGCTCGTGAGCACGTACTTCGAGGCGGTCGCACCGGAGATCGTGATGCAGTCGCTTCCGTCCGGCTGCCCGCCCGACGAGCCGCACCGAACCCAGCGGTGCGCGTACGTGATCGGGTCGGTTCCGGACCACGTGCCCCTCGTCGTCGACAGCGTTCGTCCCTGCTCGGCGCGGCCACTGATCGCGGGCTCGGCCGTGTTCTTCGGCGCAGCCGCCTCAGCGGTCGACGCTCCTGCGGGAAGCAGAAGCCCGACGACGGCTGCGGCGAGTGCGACGAGTACGAGCCAGGCGCCCGGGTGGAGGCGTCCGGGGCCAGGAGCGTTCCTGATCCGGGCCATTGCAATCCCTCCTTCGCCTTGCTTCGAGTCTGCAAGGGTTATGACGCGCTGGAGGGGCCAGGGATCCGATTCCTTTCGGACTCCTTACAGGGCCATACAGATCCCGAATAGCGTCCTGGGCGCAGACCGGCCGTCGGTATACTCCCCGGCCGCTATGGCCGTCCCGAAGCGGAAGACGTCGAAGGCGAGGCGCGACAAGCGCCGCGCGCAGCATGCGATCTCCGCGCCCCGCGTGCAGGTCTGCCCCAACTGCCGGCAGCCGAAGCTCGCACATCGCGTGTGCCCGAACTGCAAGACGTACCGGGGTCGCGAGGTCGAGCCGCTTCGCATCCAGGCGCCGTAGCTCCCTCTTCGAGTAGATACTCCCGCGCATGATCCGCGTGGCCGTGGACGCGCTGGGGGGAGACCGTGCGCCGGACGAGATCGTGGCAGGCGCCGCAGCCGCCGCCTCGACCGGGATCGAGCCGATCCTCTTCGGGCTCGCGGGACTCGACTCCCACGGGCTCCGGCTCGTCGAGACGTCGCAGACGATCGAGATGGACGCGCCTCCCGTCGAGGCCGTGCGCGCGAAGCCGGACTCCTCGCTCGTGCGCGCGATCCGCGCGGTAGCAGACGGCGAGGCCGAAGCCGTCGTCTCGGCGGGAAGCACCGGTGCGACGCTGGCCGCTGCGCTGTTCGGCCTGCGCCGGCTGCCGGGAGTGCTCCGCCCTGCAATCGCCGTGGTCATCCCCGCCCGAGCGGGGCCGACCGTCTTGATCGATTCCGGGGCGAACGCGGATGCGCGCCCCGAGCACCTGCTCCAGTTCGGCCACATGGGCGCCGTCTTCGCCGAGGAGATCCTCGGGATCGCGGACCCGGAGGTGCGGCTCCTCTCGATCGGCGAGGAGGACGAGAAGGGAAATCAGCTCACGCTCGAGGCGCACGAGCTGCTCCGCGAGAGCGACCTCCGCTTCGGTGGGAACACGGAGAGCCGGCGGCTGCTCGAGGGCGACACGGACGTCGTCGTCACCGACGGCTTCACCGGGAACGTCGCGCTCAAAGCGCTCGAGGGAACGATCAAAAGCCTCCTCGACGGGATCCGGGGCGAGATCAAGTCGTCGGCGCGGGGGAGGCTCGGCGGCCTCCTCATCCGGCCGGCAGCGCGGCGAGTTCAGCGGCGGCTGGATCCCGAGACGTACGGCGGCGCGTACCTCCTCGGCCTGAACGGGCTCGTGGTGATCGCACACGGGTCGAGCTCACGCGTGGCGATTGCGAACGCGATTCGGCTCGCGGCCCGCGGGGTGGAGCATCGCGTGGTCGAACGGCTCGCCGAGCGGCTCCCGGATCGCGTGGTAGCATCGGCGCGCTCCACGACCCCGACGGCCGAGAAGTGAGGTTTTCAAGTGGCACACTCGCGTGAGGAGATTCTCGAGCAGGTCAAGTCCGCGCTGAGCGAGAAGCTCGGCATCGACGAGAGCGAGATCACCGAGGACGCCTCCTTCGAGGAGGACCTCGGCGCCGACTCGCTCGACCTCGTCGAGGTCGTCATGGACCTCGAGGATCAGTTCGGTCTCAAGATTCCCGACGACGACGCGCGCGGGCTCACGACCGTCGGCAAGGCGATCGACTACGTCATCGCCCATCAGGAGTAGAGGCGCGAGCGATCGGGACGGCCCGTCCAGGCTCGGCCGCCTGATCGCCGAGCTCCCTGCTGCACGCCTGGAGCAGGTCTTCACGCACGCGTCGTGGGCGGACGATCGGGCCGCCTCCTATGAGCGCCTGGAGTTCCTCGGGGACAGCGTCCTCGAGCTCGCCATCGCGCGGGCCGTCTTCGACCGCTTCGGCGAGGCGTCGGAGGGGAAGCTCGCCAAGATCCGGGCGCACGTGGTCTCCCGGGCGAGCTGCGCCGCGGTCGCGAAGGAGCTCGGCCTGGGCGAGGCTCTCGCCGAGCGCGCAGGGGACATCCCGCCCGACGAGCTCCAGCGCATCTCGAGGAGCCGGAACGTCCTGGCTGCGCTGCTCGAAGCCGCCCTGGCCGCGCTCTACCTCGAGCACGGCTTCGAGCGGGTCGAGCCTGCGGTCGTGGCGGCGTTCGCGGCGAAGATCGAGTACGCGCGCTCGAGCCACGTCGACTACAAGACGGAGCTCCAGGAGGCGCTTGCCCGCTCGGGCAATCAGGTGCACTACACCGTCCTGGAAGTCGAAGGCCCGCCACATGACCGGCGGTTCGTGTGCGCCGCACACGTCGCCGGCGCGCAGCTCGGGATCGGACGCGGCTCGACGAAGAAGGCGGCCGAGCAGGAAGCGGCCGAGCAGGCGCTGGAAGCTCTCGGCGTCCTCCCCGAGCAGATCTGACTACTGCGCAAGACCGGACCGCTCTCGCGGACTCCGGTTTCTGCGCAAGACTGGAACCCGCGAGCGCGGGTTCCAGTCGCGCGAGTAAACCTTGGCGCGCGAAAATCCCTGAAGACGACCGCTGCGCGGCCTTGGCGCATCTCTCTCCAGCGAGCATCTGCCTCGTCCGAAGCGGTCGTGAGAATGCGGCTTCGGTGCACCTGAGGTCGATCCGCATCCGCGGCTTCAAGTCGTTCCCGGACACGCTCGAGCTCGCGCTCGAGCCGGGAGTGGCCGTTGTCGTCGGCCCGAACGGGTCGGGCAAGTCGAACATCGCGGACGCGGTCGTGTGGGCGTCCGGATCGCTGACGCCGTCCGAGCTTCGCGCGGAGAAGCCCGACGACGTCCTCTTCGCGGGCGGCGGCGACCGGAAGCCGGCCGGGCACTGCGAGGTGGAGCTCGTCTTCGACAACGAGGGCGGAAGCTTCGGCGAGCTCGACTTCAGCGAGGTCTCCGTCACCCGGCGGCTCGTGCGGGGTGGGGAAGGGCAGTACTTCGTGAACCGCGCAGCCGTTCGGCGGACCGACCTGGTCGAGCTCCTCGCCGATGTGGGCCTCGGCTCGACGATGCACTCCATCGTCGGCCAGGGGAAGGTCGAGCATGTGCTCGCCTCGAAGCCGGAGGACCGGCGGGCGCTCGTCGAGGAGGCCGCCGGTCTCGGGAAGTTCAAGCGCCGGCGGCACAGGGCGGAGCTCCGGCTCGCCCGCGTCGCGCTCCAGGTCGAGCGTGCGCGCGACGTCGAGGACGAGGTGCGGAAACGCCTGCGGCCGCTCGCGCTCCAGGCGACCGCAGCCGAGCGCGCGCAGAAGCTGTCGGGCGAGATCGCATCCCTGCGGGCGCGCGTCGCGGATCTCGACCTCGAGGCCGCGGACGAGCGGAGGCTCGCGGCAGAGGGAAGGCGCGATGCCGCAGCCCTGGTGCGGCGCGGCGTCCAGGGGCGGCTCGAAGGCCTCCTCGCCGACCGCGCGCGGGCGGAGGACGAGCTGTCGGACTCGGCGGGCCGGCGCGAGGCGGCGCTCTCCGCTCTGTACCGGCTCCAGGCCGGCAGGGAGCGCCTCGCGCTTCGGGCCGAGTCGGCCGGTGCTCTTCTCGAGCGGCTCCGAGGGGAGCGCGCAGCGTTTCCACGTGAGCTCGACGACGATCGAGACGCCGCGGCGCTCGAACGCGCCGCACACGAGGCCGCGCTGACCGCCCGCCAGGCGGCGCGGGAAGCCGAGGATCTCGCGGAGGAAGCCCGGCTCGCGCGTGAGCGGACCCGCGCGGTCGAGCGCGTTCTCGCCGATCAGGAAGGGCTTCCGCCGGCAGCGAGAGCCCTGGCCGAGCGTGGCCAGCGGCTCGCGCTCACGGAGCTCGACGTCCAGCCGGGATCGGAGCGGGCGGTTGCGGCCGCGCTCCGCGCACGGGCGTCGGCGGTCGTCGCCGCGGACGCCGAAGAAGGACTCCGCCTGCTCGCGCACGCACGCGAGGCCGGGCTCGGAAGCCTCATCGTGCTCGCGGGCCGGCACCCGCAGGAGCTCGTCCAGGAGTTCCAGGTCGTGCCCCTCGAGACCCTGTTGCAAGCTCACGTTCCGTCGGTGACACCAGAGGGGTTCGGCTACGACCCGGCACGGGGCGAGCTGTGGTTCGCGGGAGAGACGGCGGAGGCGGTTCTGCTCGAGCTCGAGGCGCGCCGCCGGGATCTCGCAGCCGCCGCCGGCGAGCTCGACGAACGAGCATCCTCCGCTGCGGCGCGGGCCGCGGAGACGGAGCGGCGAGCGCGCGAGGCCGAAGCCACGCTCCGCGCTGTCGTCCCGGTGTCCGCCACGCTCGCCTCTCGTCCCGCGGTCGATCCACGGCATCTGGACCTCCTCGCGGCGGCGGCCGAGCGCCTCGCTGCGGCTCTCGACGCAGCGCAAGCCACTGCGAGCCGTTTCGAGCCGGCCCTCCGTGCCCGCGTCGATGCGGGCGCCAAGAGGGCGGGCGAGCTCGGAGAGGAGCTGCGGCGCCTGGGAGCCGCCGAGGTGGAGCTCCGGCGCGAGCTCGAGGAGGCGAGCACCGCAGCAACGGGCGTCGAGGTCGAGCTCGCCCGCATCGAAGCGGACGCTGACGAGGCGCGGCGGCGGCGGGAGGCCGCAGGTGATGCGGAGCCGGCCGAGGGCGACGACTGCGACGAGCTCGCGGCGCGCGTCGAGCGCCTCGAGGCGCGACGTACCGCGCTCGGGATGGTCAACCCGCTCGCGCAGGAGGAGTACGAGGCCGAGAAGGCGCGCCTCGACGATCTCCGCGTCCAGCGGGAGGACCTCGAGCGAAGCCTCGAGGAGCTCGAGCGGCTGCGCGCGGAGCTCACCGAGACCGTGGAGCGGCGGTTCGAGGAGACCTTCGCTGCGGTCGCGCAGCACTTCGAGGAGGTCGCGGCGACGCTCTTCCCCGGCGGGGAGGGTCGCCTGCGCCTGGTCGAGCCGACGGCTGACGACGAGGGTCGCGGCGACGTCGAGCGGGAAGCCGGTGTCGAGGTCGAGCTGAGGCCGGCCGGGAAGCGGATCACCCGTCTCTCGCTCCTCTCGGGCGGCGAGAAGGCGCTCGGCGCGATCTCGTTCCTGTTCGCACTGTTCCTCGCCCGCCCGTGCGCCTTCTACCTCCTGGACGAGGTCGAGGCTGCCCTCGACGACACGAACATCGGGCGGTTCGTCGATCTTCTGCGCCGGTACGCGGATCGGGCGCAGTTCGTCGTGGTGACGCATCAGAAGAGGACGATGGAGGCCGCGGACGTCCTCTACGGCGTGACGATGGGGTCCGACGGCGTGTCTCAGGTCGTATCTCGCCGCCTGCCCCGCGAGCAGCACGCGGCCGCGTAGCGCTCTGCTTGTAGGGGCTGGCCGCGTAGGCTGACCTCCCGTGAGTCTCACCTGGTCGGAGCTCCTGGGCGACGAAGCGACGGAAGGCGACGAGCCGGAGCGCGCGGGACTCTTCGCCCGGATGCGCGAGTCCCTGTCGAAGAGCCGCCGGGCGCTCACCGAGCAACTTGCCACCGCCGCGTTCGATTCAGGGGACAGCGAGGCATGGGAGCGGCTGGAGGAGGCTCTTATCCGGAGCGACGTCGGCGTCCCGGCGACAGCCGAGCTCGTTCGGCGGCTCGAGCTGCGAGGCGTGAGCGGTGGCCTCGAGGACGCGCTGATCGAGGAGGTCGGGACGCTGTTCGGCGGGCCGCCGGCGTTGCAGCTCCCCGGGTCGCCGAGCGTGGTCCTCGTCGTCGGCGTGAACGGCACGGGGAAGACCACGACGATCGGGAAGCTCGCGCTGAAGCTCCGAGAGCACGGGCGCTCCGTGCTCGTCGGCGCTGCGGACACGTTCCGGGCCGCGGCGGAGGAGCAGCTCGAGATCTGGGCGGAGCGCGCCGGCGCCGACTTCGTGGGCGCTCCCCGCGGCGGCGATCCGGCGGCCGTGGCGTTCGACGCGGTCGAGGCCGCACGCGCCCGGGGTCGCGACGTCGTGGTCGTGGACACGGCGGGTCGCCTGCACACGCAGACGAACCTGATGGCCGAGCTCGAGAAGGTCCGCCGGGTCATCGCGGGCCGGATCGACGGCGCGCCGCACGAGACCCTGCTCGTCATCGACGCGACGACGGGGCAGAACGGCCTCCAACAGGCGCGGCTCTTCCGCGATGCCGTCGACGTGACCGGGGTCGTGTTGACGAAGCTCGACGGGAGCGCCCGAGGCGGCGTGGCGATCGCGATCGCGGTCGAGCTCGGGCTCCCTGTGAAGCTCGTCGGCACAGGAGAGGGGATCGACGACCTGCGGCCGTTCGACGCGCACGACTACGCGCGCGCGCTCCTCGCCGGGTGACCATCGTCCCGGGTTGCGACCGCCGACCCCCTGCGTAGGCTGTGAACGAAGACCCTGGCGCGACCCAGGGTCGGAGGATGGGAAGGAGGAACTGGGGATGGCTGTCGCGATGTTCATGCAGTGGCCGGGGGTTTCACCCGGCCAGTACGACGCGCTCATGGCACGGCTGGGACTCGACGCTCAACCGGCGGCGGGCAACGTGCTGCACGTCGCCACGCTCACCGACGAGGGGCTCGACGTGTGCGACGTCTGGCAGACGGAGCAGGCGTTCCAGGGCTTCCTGGAGCACCGGCTGCTGCCGGCGGCCGACGAGCTGGGCCTTGCGGGCGAGCCCGACATCAGGCTCGTGCCGTTGCACAACCTGTATGCCGCGGATCCCGACGTCATCGACCGCATCGGCGCGGTCTCGACGCCGCTCGCGGTTGCCGTCTGGGCGGCGTGAGTTCGGCTGGATGACCTTTCGGACGGCGTGGCGTCGACGCCCACGCCGTCATGGAGGGGTGGGCGTTAGGATCCGGCCGTGGACGCAGAGCGCGAGGTCACGATCGCCTTCGGCCCGGTGGGCCTCGCCGGGTGGGCGCTCCTGCTGCTCGGAATCCTGAAGCGCAGCCGGTTCGTCTCGCTGCTCGGCCTCGCCGGCGTGGTCGCGGACGTCACCGTCGCCGAGCTCGGCGGTTTCAAGGCCATGAACGAGACGAGGCCGCCCGAGCCTGCTGCCACGGACTAGCGCAGGCTACTGCCCCGGAAAGCCCTCGTGGGTACGGCGCATCGACCTCTGTGACCGGCCACCCGCGCCGAGCCACCGGCTCCATTCGCCTCCGCGCATGAACGGGCCCGCCGCCAGAAGCGGCCGCGGCGCGGAGAGTTCCGGGGTCTGCGCGTACGCCAGCGAGCGCAGGTACGCCCGGAGGTCGTCGACGAGACGTTCGCGGCCGTAACCCAGCTGCCAGATCTTGTCGGCGTTGGCCTCGATGAACCGGCAGCCCCAGTACGTGAAGACGCCGTGGGCGCGTCCCTCGAAGTAGTCCTCTGCGGCCTGTTGCCCCTCGGCTGTGGCCGCCCAGAGAACGTTTCGGTCCTGGAAGCAGTGGCATCCGGAGACGCTGTGGTACGTCAGCCACTCCTCGTCGCCCTCGGCCCGAGACGCGACGTCGAGCGGCGGAGGGAGATACCTCACGTCGGCCCTGAGCGCCAGGGGCCGAGGCTCACCGGCGAGGTCCCTCGGGCCGGCGCCCCAGAAGCAGCAGTCGAGGAAGACTTCCAGGAGGATTCCCTCCGGAATGTCCGCGAAGATGGCGTCGAGATCGTCGTCGAGGATGAAGGTCCTGCGATCCCAGTCCATGTCGTAGGGACAGATCACCTCGTCGAGCCAATCGGTCAGCTCGTCGCCGTCACGGTCTCGGATCTGCGACCCGTGCCCGGAAAAGTAGAAGACGACGACATCGCCCTCCTCTGCGTCCTGGACCATGGCCTGCAACCGGTGGAGGATGTTTGCCTTCGTCGCCCGCTGGTTGACGACTACGCGAAGGTCCTCGTTCGGGACGCCGAAGTAGTGCTTCAGCGTCCGCCGGACGAGCGCGACGTCGTTCACACAACCCCTCAGGGGAGGGATGTCCGGGCGTTCGTACGAGTCGACTCCGACGAGGACCGATCTGATCCTCACGGCGCTCCTTCCGTTGCCGACCGAGGAACTGTCCCACCGCTGGCGAGCCGCGTCAATCCGAACTCGTGGCGCTTGACACGTGCTTCGGGCCGGGTTATGCCATTCCGGACATGTCCTGTGAGCGCTGCGGTTTCGAGAGCCCGGCCGGATTCCGGTTCTGCGGCGCCTGCGGCGCCTCGCTCTCGAGTGTCGAGTCCGACGGCCGCGAGGTCGAGCGGAAGGTCGTCTCGGCGCTCTTCTGCGATGTCGTGGAATCCACGGAGCGGGCGGAGCGGCTCGACCCGGAGGACGTCCGCGACGTGCTCGCTCCCTACTACGCCGGTGTCCGCGAACACCTCCAGCGCAGGAGCGGGACGGTCGAGAAGTTCATCGGCGATGCGGTGTGCGGGTTGTTCGGCGTGCCCCGCACGCGCGGCGACGAGCCCGAACGTGCGGTCCGTGCCGCCCTCGCGATTCGCGACTGGGTCGCCAGGCAGAACGAGGCGGATCCTCGGCTCGAGCTGCATGTCCGGCTCGGAGTCGCGACAGGTGAGGCGGTCGTGGCCCTCGGCGCACGCGCGGCCGAGGGCGAGGCCACGGCCTGGGGCGACGTGATGAACACCGCCGCGCGGGTCCAGAGTGCGGCGCCGGTCGACTCGATCCTGGTCGACGAGCGCACGTACCGAGCCACACGGCACGCCATCGAGTACGGCGAGGCCGATCCTGTGAGCGCGAAGGGGAAGGCGGAGCCGGTTCTGGTCTGGCAGGCGCTCGCGCCTCGGGCCCGGCTCGGCGTCGACCTCTCGCAGGAGGGTCGTACGCCGTTCGTCGACCGCTCCGACGTGTTCTTGCTCCTGCGTGAGAGCCTCGAGCGTGTCGGGACCCGGCGAGCGCCCGAGCTTGTCACGCTCATGGGCGAGGCCGGCATCGGCAAGAGCCGGCTCGTTCTCGAGCTCGCGCGCTGGATCGAAGCCGAACCCGGTGTGTTCATCCGGTGGCGGCAGGCAGCCTCGTCCCCGTACGGCGACGTCTTCACCTACTGGGCGCTGGGAGAGATCGTCAAGGCGCAGGTCGGCATCCTCGAGACCGACGGAGCATCGGTCGCCATGAGCAAGCTCGGTCGGGCGGTGCTCGACGTCATCCCGTCACCCGACGAGGCGGCTCGCGTCGAGGCTCACCTTCGGTCGCTCGTGGGGCTAAGCGCGCCGATGACCCACGGCGATCAGCGCCAGGCCGCGTTCGTCGCCTGGCGCCGGTTCTTTGAAGCCGTTGCGCAGGAACACACGCTCGTCGTCGTCTTCCACGACATCCACTGGGCAGATGCGGGGCTCCTCGATTTCATCGAGCACCTCCTTGACTGGGCTCGTGACGTCCCGATCCTGATCTTGTGCACCGCACGCCCTGAGTTCGCGGACGTGCGATCGGACTGGTGGAGCAAGCCGAACACAACGGCGATCGAGCTCTCCCCGCTCACGAACGAAGACATCGACGAGCTCGTGGCGGAGCTGGCTCCGAGCACGGTTCCGAGGGAGACGAGAGAGGCCATCGTCGGCTCCGCTTCGGGCAATCCCCTCTTCGCGGTCGAGTTCGTCCGGATGCTGGTCGATCGGGTGGCGCATCCGCCGAGCGCGGAGTCGGTCCAGGCGATCATCGCCGCACGCCTCGACGCGCTTACGGCGGAGCAGAAGCTGCTCCTGCAGGACGCCGCGGTTGTTGGGCGAGTCGTCTGGCCCGGAGCGCTCACCAAGATCGGTGACCGCTCGCGCCGGCTCGTCGACCAGCATCTCGCCGAGCTGGTTCGTAAGGAGTTCCTGATGCGCGCCAGCCCGTCGTCGGTCCAGGGAGAGACCGAGTTCAGGTTCCGTCATGTCCTCGTCCGCGACGTCGCGTACGAGCAGATCCCGCGCGGTCGGCGGGCGGACACTCACCGGCGTACGGCCGAATGGCTCGAGTCCCTGAGCCCGGACCGGACCGCCGATCGAGCCGAGATGCTCGCGTTCCACTACGTGGAGGCGTACGAGTATGCGCTCGCGGCAAACTCAGATACGGCCGCGTTGGTCGAGTCTGCCAGGAGCTCTCTGCGCGACGCAGGGGACCGTGCGCTGTCCCTCAACGCCTTCGCCGCTGCGGAGCGCCACTACGCCGCCGCGCTCGACCTGTGGCCTGAAGACGATCCGGATCGGCCTGTGCTGCTCTTCCGCCTCGGGAAGGCGCGCTACTACGCGGACGTGGAAGGCGCGGACGTCCTCTCAGACGCTGAGACCGGGCTCCTGGAAGCGGGGGATCGCGAGTCGGCGGCGGAAGCCGCAACGTACCTCGCGCTGCTTGCTAATCAGCGGGGAGAGTCGCAGGAGCGCGTGTTCGAGCACGCGTTTCGCGCAAAGGCGCACGTCGAGAGTCTCGGCGCGTCCCGTGCGAGAGCCCAAGTGCTCCTCGATCTCGCTGGGTTTCTTGTGCTGGCCGCACAACACGAGGAAGCGATCACTCTCGCGGAGGAGGCGATCCGGGACGCGGAAGCGCTCGAGCTACCGGAGCTGGAGGCTCTCGCGCTGGCGACTATCGGGATGTCGCGCGGTCTGTCTGGTGATCCCACCGGGCGCGCCGATCTCCAGCGCAGCATCGCGATCACCGAAGAGATCGACTCGCCACTGGGTTCCCACAACTGCGGCATGCTGGCCGATCTCGAGTGCAGCCTCGGGAATCTCGACGAGTGCTTCGCACTGCAGGCGAGGGCACGCCAGCACGCGGAGCGTTTCGGACACGCATCGCACATCCAGTGGCTCAAGGCCGAGAGGGTTGCGGAGTGTTACTGGACAGGGCGCTGGCACGAGGCGGAACGCCTGGCTGACGAGTTTCTCACCGAGACCGAGGTGGGCGCTGGGCACTTCATGGAGGGGTATTGCCGCGACATGCGGGGGCGGATCCGCTTAGCGAAGGGGGATCTCGACGTAGCGCTGGACGATACGGCTCGGGCGCTGCACCAGGCCCGAGCGTTGAACCAGCCGCAGTTGCTGTTCCCCGCACTGGCGACTCGCGCCCGGGTTCTCGCCTCGGCGCAGGCCCTGGACGAGGCGGCTCAGGCCGTGGACGAGCTGGTTGCGCTGTGGGCGGAGAAGCTGAATGTCTTCCCTGCCTCTTCCTGGGTCGTCGATCTCGCGTGCGCTCTCGAAGCGCTCGGTCGCACCGAAGAGTTGCGCACGACGGCTGTGGGCGTGCACGCCCGAACCGCCTGGCTCGAGGCCGCTTCTGCCCTTACGTCAGGCGAATTTGGCGTTGCGGCCGACATGTTTGCCCGGATCGGATCGCGCCCAGACGAAGCCTTCGCCCGCTTGCGGTCGGCTCAGGCCTGCTCCGAGGCTGGGCTCGATGCCGCTGCGCGCCGCGACCTGGACCGCGCGCTGACCTTCTTCGGCGAGGTGGAAGCCAGCGGTTACCTCCGCGAGGCAGGTGCCGTCTCTGTCGCATGAGTCCGTGCTTGTAACGGACACCGCGAGGCCATAGACTCGGCACGACCCGGGGGGAAAGAGGGGAGACCGTGTCCAGCGACGGGACGGATTTCGAGGGCGGGGAGGAGTTCCCCGAGCGGCCCTTCGGTGGGAGACCCTTCGGCGGACGACCCTTCGGCGGCAGGCGAGGCGAGGAGAGACCCTTCGGCGGGAGGCCCTTCGGCGGACGGCCGTTCGGCGGGAGACCATTCGGTGGGAGACCCTTCGGTGGGAGACCCTTCGGCGGACGGCCGTTCGGTGGAAGGCCCTTCGGCGGCAGGCGGGGCGAGGCGGAGGGCGACGGTTACCTCGACCCTGACGAGTGGAGCGCGGACGTCGCCGAGCTCGTCTGCGAGCGCTCGGCCGTCATCCGGCTCGGCGCGACGCTGGTGGCCTCCGATCAGGAGTTGCCGGTTAACGCCTTCGATGCGCAGGCGGGCTTCAGAGCTCCGGGTGCGGCTGGACCCCCCGCAGCGGTCGGCGTCCCTGGTGCCCCCGCCATGCTCCACCCCGGTGACCATGAGCTCGAGGCCGGCGTGGTTGTCACACCCGAGGTCAGACGTGCGCTCGAGGCCAATCCCGGGCTCGCAGACGAGATAAAGGTCGATCTGGCCGAGGCGCTTGCCCGGGGCGCCGATCAGCAGTTTCTGCAGACCATCGCTGCGCACGTTCCACCACCCCTGGGCGTTGTGCCGGGGGACCTCCTGGCCACCGCGCGTGGAGTGGTCGCAGCGGTTCGCCCGGCCGGGCCGCCGTTCCCGCCGGTGTTCCGCAACCCCGGCTGGATACTTGCTCCGGAGACGCTGGAGTTGCTGACGACCCTGCCGACTGCCGACTGCCTGGTGGCAGGAGGCCCCGGGGCCCGAACTCTCGACAGCTATCGCATTCTGCAGCTGGACGGCGTGGACGGCGGAGTGTTCCTCGGCTATGCGTTTGCCCTCTCGGCAGGCGCGGCCGCACCCGGCGCCAACAGTCTCTACTTCGCGGCTGATTGGCAGGAGGCGCTGGTCGGGATCGATCCGTCCTTCGTGTCGGTTCAGGTGTCCACCGAGGCCCCGCCTGCTCCGCCCGGTCGGGGTGTCGTCATCAGGGCGTCGATGCCGCTTGATTTCGCGCTGCGCCGAGTCGGTTCGTTCGCGTGGGCTTGACGCCTACCCTGTCGTAGCGCTCCCTCGTTAGGGGCCCGGGGTAATGACCACGTTGTACGCGCCGACGTTCGGATCGCCCACGGACTCGACCTCGCTGTAGACGACGGAGAACGGTGTCCCGTCGGGCATGTCTGCCTGGTTGACCGCGGCGGCTATCGCGTCGTGGAGGTTCGCGTTCTCGCCCTGGGACCGCCCCCAGTAGAACGCTCGCCTGTCCCACGCCACGATGGGTCCATCGGCTTGTGTGTCGCTCTGCGGTTTGGGAGCCATCGCGTTCCTTTCAGGTTCGTGAGGGGTGTTGCGAGCCTACTAAGTACGCGCAGCGCGTCCAAACCCGAACACGAACCCCGGGACACCCGCGAGCTCCGAGGCGAGGCTAGGGCGGCGTTTCCGTGATGGTGACGGTGTACGCGCCGACGTTCGGGTCCCCCTTCGAAGTGACGACGATCGGGCCGACCACGAACTTCGTCCCGTCCGGTCTTCGCGCGAAGTCGACAGCAGCGGCGACTGCGCCGGGGAACGTCTTCGCGGTTGCGACGAAGGTTCCCGGCTTCTTGCCCTTTCGTGCCTTGCGGCCGTAATAGGCCATCGGGCCCTCCTTGCGTCGTTCGTGCCGAACTTGGCGAGACTACTCTCTCGAGGCAACGCCTCCAAGCTCGCAGACGAGGCGTTCGAGATCCGCAGAGCCGAGCGACCGGCCCTCCGCGCGGAGCCGGGCTAGCTCCTTCGGACCCAGCTCGGTCTCGACGGTCGACACGAAGAGCTCTTCGATCGCCTTCTCGTCAGGTGTCAGTGCGGCTCCGAGGCGCTCCCGAAGCGCATCTGCTGCACCCCAGAGTTGTGCAGCGGCAAGCGCGCGACCCTGCGCCGCGGCGACGCCGCCCAATGCATGGAGGCACTCCGCGCAGGCGCGCTCGTCTCCGAGCTCCTTGTACAGCTCGAGTGCGCTCAGCAGACGCTCGCAGGCGACCTCGAGCTCGTTCCGGCTCAGGGCGATCTCGCCGAGTGCGCACAGAGCCGCGGCCGTCAGGACCTCCTCGCCGAGGTGCCGCGCGAGCTCGAGGCACTCCTCGAACGCTCGGTCGGCCGAGTCGAGGTCTCCCGCTCTCATCGCCGCGAGACCGAGCGTGTTCGCGGAGGCGGCGATGAGGAGCGGG
>Ga0209640_10002008_pt1 | contig 17628 bp, 15 predicted proteins | sample RifCSP10_1_FD_184018 | JGI IMG/M metagenome (GOLD analysis project Ga0209640, IMG submission 184018) | Soil microbial communities from Rifle, Colorado - Rifle CSP2_sed 10_1 (SPAdes) (version 2) | ecosystem: Environmental > Terrestrial > Deep subsurface > Rock core/Sediment | place: Rifle... | reverse complement strand
TCCTGATCGCGACGCGTTCGTCGTCGATAAGCTTAAAAAGGCTGGCGCGATCATTCTTGCCAAAGCCACGCTCGGCGAGCTCGGCGGCGGCGACACCCATGGTTCGCTCTTCGGCTCCACCAGGAATCCCTACGATCTCGAGCGCACCGCAGGCGGCTCTTCGGGCGGCTCGGGCGCGAGCGTATCAGCGAACTTCTGCACCGTCGCAGTCGGCCAAGAAGGATTCGCTTCGATTCGCCGGCCGTCGACATGGAACTGCGTCGCCGGTATGCGGCCGACCGCAGGTTTAGTCAGCCGCGCCGGCGTGTACGCCGGTTGGCCTTCGGTGAATGGGTCACTCGGTCCAATGGCGCGAACCGTGACCGATCTAGCCAAGCTTTTGGACGTGATGGCGGGATACGATCCCGACGACCCCGTGACGGCTCGCGGCGTCGGCCGCATTCGCGAGAGTTTCACCACGTCCCTCGATAAAGACGGCCTCAAAGGCAAACGCATCGGCATCCTGCGTGAACCCATGGGCTACGATGCCGAGCCGGGCTCGGAAGACTTCTACAAGGTCAGCCAAGTGTTCGATAAGGCCGTTGCAGATTTGAAAGCCGCCGGCGCTCAAATTGTGGACCCGGTGACGATTCCCGATCTCAACAGGCTGCTGGCCAAGCGCGCCGGCAGTCTCAAAGATGAGGAAGACTCGTTCACGATGTGGTTAAACCGGAGCAAGCATCCGCCTTATCGCTCGCGCCAGGAGGCCATGAGCAAGCCGGAGTTTCAAAAAATCCACAAACGCGCACGCGAGCGCTGGCAGAAAACGTTGACCGACGAAGCCCATTACGAATATCTCACCGCGCGCGAGCAGCTGATAACCCATCTTTTGCAGGTCATGGCCGACAACAAGCTCGACGCGATTGTGCACAAAGCTGTCGAACATCAGCCGACGCTGATCCAGGACGGCGTCAATCCACCGTTCGTCGATCAAAAAGGCGCGCCTCACATAAACACATTTCTCGTTTATGTCCCGTCCGTTGTCGTGCCCGCTGGATTTACCCGCGATCAATTGCCGGCCGGCATCACTTTTCTCGGCCGTCCCTACGATGACGCGAACATGATCAAGCTCGCTTACGCTTACGAACAGGCGACCCGCCACCGCAAGCCGCCGCCAAGCGTGACACCCCTGTGAAATTCTATCGACTTTACGCGGGTGCCGACGGCCAATCTCATTTGGAACCGCTGGACGCGAGCAAAACGTCGGAGTTTTTCAACCGGAGGCGCGAAGCGAAAGGACTGCTGTTGAGAAATGACTTCGCGCCGCATATCGTGAACTACCATTGCGCGCCGCACCGGCGCTGGGTGATCACTTTGTCGGGCAGCGTCGATATCGGCCTGGGCGACGGGACCCGTATGACTTTTTATCCCGGCGACGTATTTCTAGCCGAAGACACTAGCGGCCAGGGCCACACCGCGACACCACACGACTGGGTCAGAGCGTACGTCGACATCGAGGAGCCATGAGAAGGTGATGATTCACTACCCTCATTCTTTGCGCAATCTAATCGGAGTAATGAAGTGATGGAATACATCATTCTCCACCACTCCGATACTCCAACACTCCAGCTACTACGCCATGAGCGATAAGACCAAGTCCAGGCGCCCCATTTCCTTCGTCGACACCACCTTGCGCGACGGCCAGCTAAGCCTGTGGGCGTCGAATATGCGCACGGGCATGATGCTGCCGATCGCCGAGCGGCTCGATCGCGCCGGGTTTGAAGCTATCGAGATCATGTCCTCGGCTTTCTATAAAAAATGCGTGCGCGACCTGAAGGACGACCCGTGGCAACGGGTTCGCTTGCTGAAACAGCGCATCCGAAACACGCCGCTGCGCTCGATCCGCAGCCGTTCGATGTTGGCGTTCCAGATCACTCCCTCGGCAATCGCCGATCTTTGGCTCGAACGGCTCGCTGCCAACGGTATCGATGAGTTGCGCACTTCGGATCCGTCGAACACGCCCTCCTATTGGCGCCAAGCGGTTGACGCGGCCACGCGCGCCGGTTTGCGGACTGTTTTGAATATCATCTATTCGGTATCGCCGAAGCACACCGACGAGTATTTCGTTGAGCGGGCCCGTGAAGCCGCCAGGCTCGATATAGCACGCATCTGCTTCAAAGACCCCGGCGGTTTGCTCACGCCCGAGGCAACGCGCCGGCTGGTTCCGTTGATTTTGCGAGAAGCCAAAGATAAGCCGGTGGAATTCCACACCCATTGCAACACAGGACTGGGACCGCTTTGCTGCCTCGAAGCGATCCAGCTCGGTATCACTTCGATCAACACGGCGACTCCCCCGCTGGCGGACGGCTCGTCCAATCCTTCGATTTTCAACGTCGCCATGAATGCACGCGCGCTCGGCTACCGGACCAACATCGACGAGCAAGTTCTCAAACCGGTGCGCGAACACTTCACGGCGATCGCCAGGCAGGAAAACCTGCCGCTCGGCAAACCGCTCGAGTACGACGCGTTTCATCCGCTCCATCAAGTGCCGGGAGGGATGATTTCTAATTTTCGTTTTCAGCTTTTTAATCTAGGGAAACTTGATCAATTGCCCGCGGTTCTCGAGGAAGTCTCGCGGGTCCGCGCCGAGTTCGGCTACCCGATTATGGTGACGCCTTATTCGCAGTTTTTCGGAGTCCAGGCAGCGATCAATGTCATGGTTGGAGAGCGCTACAAAGAGGTCACCGACGAAGTGCTGCTTTACGCGCTTGGCTTTTGGGGCGCCGAAGAGACCCAGTCAATAGAAGCCAACCTTAAAGATCGGCTGCTGAGCAGTCCACGAGCGAAGGAGCTTGCCAAGACTAAGCCACCGGAAATGTCACTCAAGGAATTCCGTAGAAAATTCGACGGCGCCGCGGTGACGGATGATGACCGGTTACTGCATTATTTTGCCGGTGAGGATGCGGTAGGGGCGATGCGGGCGGCGCGTACGCCGAACGATTACGCGAGCGCGTCCACTCCGCTGCTCAAGCTGATCGAGCAACTGACCCAACGACAAAAGGCCGCGCGAATCTACATCCGTCGAAACGGATTCAGCCTGCGCATGGAGCGAGCAAGCCTGCCGCCAAGTACGTCATCAATACCGTGTGCGACGGAAAAATCTCCCGCTTGACCCAGCGGTCCAATTAATCACACATAAGATTCATGCCCCTCGTCGACGCGTCTCTGCGCACAATCGTCGCGAGTCTTGTTTTCTGCCTTTTTGGCTGTTCCAGCCAAGCCCGCCCGGTGCACGCATGGAAATGCCTCCCGGCGGAAAGCAATTGTCAATCGGTTTCGATCGTGTATGACTCATGGCACGCAGCCATTGTGCTGCGTAAGGATGACCTTCCGAGGGCTGTGTTTCCCGAGCTAGTCGACTTCCCCGGCGCGCGCTTCATCGAATTCAGCTGGGGCGACAAGGATTATTTCCCCGATCCGGATTCGGGATTTTCGATGGCGCTCAAAGCAGCGTTCTGGTCGAGTGGCAGCGTGCTCCATGTCGTCGGCTTCACAGAAAATCCCGAGATTGTTTATCCCAATGCACAGATCGTCGAATTGCGCCTCGCGCCGCCGGCCTATGCGCGCTTGATCGCTTATCTGTCACATAGCTTTGCACGGCCGCAAGACGTCCGCGCTCCAGCGAGCCCCGGTCTGGTCGCCAACAGCCGCTTCTATCCGTCAACTCACAAGTTCAGCCTGCTGAATACCTGCAATACCTGGGTCGCCGAAGCGCTGCAGACGGCCGGCCTCCCGGTCTCGCCGAGTTTAGTGATTACAGCCGGGCAGCTCGGCGACCGGATCGCTAATATCAAACGCCCGCGATAGACAGCAACCGACTTTGTCCAAAAGGCCGTTCACAAATCGTACAAAATCATTGGAATTGGTCGCGGTATTTGCCTCTGCGCCATGAATTCTACCCTCGATTCAGAAAAACGACGGAAGTTTCCACGGCACGGTCGTTGCGGAAGGCGGACGCGAGAGGCAAACTATTATTTAGCCAACTATCAGCTCGGCTGATAGCATCCATGAAAAAGTCCAATCAACTGACAACCGGCGCCTATTTTCTCTCCGCGTCGCTGAGCTTGCTGCTGCCGGCATGCCGATCGACGCCGGCGCCTCCCCCACCCGAATCGCCGCCGGCTGTCGAGCAGCCCGAGGCACGCAGAGACGATATACCCCCTGAGGTCACCATGCCGGACGCCACTCCCGCGCCCGTGCCGAAACCGCAGCGGGAAATCATCGCCAGGCATTTGCCCGAATCCCGTATCGGCAAACCGGAGAAAGATCTGGCGGCGCGCCGGGTCGAATATAATACCGTGCTCAATTCGCGGACCAGCGAACCACCGCGAACGACTGCGTGGCAGTATCGCATGACACGCCAGGGTCGTGTTGTCGGCTTTGAATTTTCCAACCACGGCGGCAACCGCATACTGCCGCCGCGCCGCGACGCAGTTAAAAATCAATTTTTCACCCGGGATTTTCAATTTCGTTTCGATGAGCGCGCCCGGCAGGACATTCACTTGCTGGTCTCGGATTGGGTAGCCTCGCGCGACCGGACGTTTCGGTTGAGCGAGATCATGAACAGCCTCATGCTGTTCTTTCCGCGAAGTTTTCTGCCCGCCATCGTCAAGTCGCAGCACCGCAACATCGTAACGCTCCCCACCGGGGAAGAAGTGGAATTCGACCCGGCGAGTCATGAAATCGTCGCGGGCGTGTTTTCCGAGGCGCCGGTGGACCTTAACCCGGACCGTCGGGCGCGCCAGTTTCCCGGCGTCGATTATCACGGCAAAGGCGTCATGATCCGCGCCAACGCGCGCGGCACCGATCCGCGAATCGGCACCACCGCCCTAATCACCACCGGCACACCGCCGCAAAATTGCGATAAAGGGATCGATTGCGGCCGCTGTGAAGTTGCAGGAAAAGAGCTCTGGGACCAGACCGGTGCGGCTCGGTTTAGATTCGCTACGGATGCGGAGCTTGATCAATTCTTAGTCGCACGCTGCAACTTCGGCCTGCCGCGAATCGGGGACGATTTCGCGATCGCTGTTCCCGCGCGCTAATTGCTCGGCGAGACCGCTTGTATCACTTCCGCCCCAGTCAAATCTCTGATCAACTAGTCGAAAACCACTCTCTCGCCACGAAGCGCCTCGTGCGGCCAAAGGGCAACAAAAGAAAACAGAAATTACCCACAAAGGGCACAAAACTCACAAAGTAGAAAGATTCGGAATCGGAACGTAGGCGCAAAGGCAACTCCTGAGCCCTTCGGCTGCGCAGGACAACCCCGCCAAGGAACGCAAACTGTGCATAATCTGGTTGCAATTCCTGCTCGACCTAATTAGGAAGTAGGCAGAATTTCCACGACCGAATCGGAGGTATTATGGCGAGAGATTTGGTGATCGATGCCGACGGCCATTGCTACGAGCCGGATAGCGAGCTTGCGAAGTGGATGCCCAAAGAGCTTGCCCATCTCGCGCCCAATCGCGTGACCGATAGCTCAGGCTATTCGCACTTGATGATTGAGGGCCGCCTCGCCGCGCGACGGCGCTGGGGCGGCGGCGCGGACCGCGGCGAAGTGTTTGCGTCACATATCGAGCGCAGCCGCCCGGGCATGACCAATCCCCTGAAGCGGCTTCCCGACATGGATGAAGAAGGCATCGATGTCGCGATCATCTTCGGCACCTCCATCGCTCTAATGGTCAACGGAATGGCTGACAAGCCTCTCGCCGGCGCAATTTGCCACGCGGTGAACCGCTGGCTGGTCGAAGAATATTTGGCGCCCGATCCGAAACGGCTGAAAGGCGTCGGCCTCATTCCCGTGCAAGATCCGCCGGCTGCCGTAAGGGAGTTGGAATATCTGGCGCAGCACCGCTCCATCGTCACCGCAATGCTCCCGACCAATGTCTACGGGATCAATTTGGGCCATCGCATGTTCGATCCCATTTATGCAGCCGCCCAGGAAATCGGCATGCCGCTATCGGTTCATCCGCAAACCGAGCACGATGGCCAATACGGCGTCTGGGGCGTGATGGGCGCGGGCAGCGAGCGAATGGAAAAATACAGCTACGTGCACATGACCGCTTTCCCGTTCGAGCTGATGATCTCGCTCATGCATCTGATCGGCGAAGGGGTCTTCGACCGCTATCCCAAACTCCGGGTTGCTTTCATGGAGGGCGCCTGCGGCTGGGTGCCTTTCTGGTCCGAACGGATGGACGAGCACTTTCACAAGCTGCGCCCGCAGTGGCCGTTGCTAAAACGCAAGCCATCGGAAATCATCAAGAGCCGCCAGGTCGCGTTTACCTGCGAGCCGGAAGAAACGATCCTCCCTTACGTGCTCGACGATATCGGCATCTCTCAAGTCATGTACGCGTCGGACTACCGCCACTGGGACTCGGAATTTCCCGACTCCGTCAAGGAAGTCAGAAAAATTCCCGGCATGACCGAAGACAAACTGCGCCACGTCCTTGGCGAAAACGCGCGGAACTGGTTCACGCTCAAACCGGAGGAGCTTCCTGAACGGTAATCAAAATTAAAAGTTAAAAATTCAAAAGAAGTCCGACGATTCGTGACTTGCCGAAGACGGATCGGGAGTTAGATCTGGTCGCGACGATTTTTTGTGCGGACAATGATAGCTCCTGCAATGGCGAACAACGTCGACCGCGAACTGAAAGTCCGTTCTTGAATGTTTAACGGATCTTAGTCACCTTCCACCCCCCGAGGTTTTTTACTTTTGAATTTTGACTTTTTAATTCTTTCTCAGTCTTCCACCACCGAAACCGCGGCGTTCACGCCTTTGTCTGCAAGAACCTGCAAATATTCTTTTTGAATCTCCGGCTCCTCTTCTTCCATCGGGATCATCGTCCAGAGCGGATTGCGAAAGCGGTCGTGGCTGTACTTGGGGCTGTCGCCGCGCACGGCGAAGTGGCGCATGGTTCCTGTTCCCGTATTGAAGTGGCCGTGCCACATAAGGTCGTCGGGTGAATAGACCGTGCCGACTTTGAAATCGTAGCGCTTGCGCGCCTCGCCGTCTTTCCAAAGCATCACGTAGCCCTCGCCTTGGGTGATGATGATCACGGCGCCGGGCCCGTGACGGTGAAAGGTGCTACGGCAGCCCGGCGGAAACTCCGAAACATGGCAACCGTAGGTCGTGTCGGCCAGGGTAAAACGCATGTGTCTCACGCCCCTGCCTTTCATCGGAAAATCATCGAGCGGGAATTGATTCACGTCCGGAATCAAATTGGTTTCCCAATAACGGTCGGTCGTATGTTTGTTGAAACGGAGAAAATCATCGCCCTGGTGGAAGCGATCGCGGAAGTTAAATGGGTTACGGAAGATAAAATCCTGGTTGTGAAAAATGTTGATCATGCGCGGACAAGTCGTGCCGGCAAACAAGCGGACCGCTTCGTCGCGCGAGCCGTTGTAGTGAATATACGAGGAGTTGAGCGGGATGGCGAAGATCGCCCCCGGACCCCATTCGAATGTCACTTTTGCCGTACCGTCTTGCCAGATTGCGGTAGCGCCGCGGCCCTTGGCGACATAAACAATTTCTTCGAAAAGATGGCGTTGCGGCAGCGTCTCGCTTCCGGGTGGAATCTCGCAAACGTAGGCGTCGGTTAGCTGCTGGTTGGAAAGATTGAGATAGCAACCCAGGGCGCCCATGCGCTCCCAGGGCCCGAGCGCCAACCTCAGCACGTCGGCAACGACATTGCCTTTGACAATGGGGATGCCCTCCTCGGCCTGCAAAATATCGTACGGCGTCGGTCCGAAGTCGATATGTTCGCGGAACGGTAGAAGCATGGCCTGAACTCCTTGGTTTTTTTCACGTCATAACATAATTGCCGTGGACGAATGAAACGCCGTGGATCACCAACGTACGGATGTCCGCACTTGCGCGCAGACTCCGGTCTCCCGTATATCTTCTCGATGAAAAACAATCTGGCACTCGGAATCACGCGAACCCAGAGCTATATCACGACCCAGGAGATGCGCGCGCGGCAGCTTAAAGCCGATGTTTTTTCGACGCCCGCGATGATCGGCTTGATGGAGCGAACCTGTGTCGAACTGACCGAACCCTATTTGGACGAAAATGAGCAAACGGTCGGAATTCATGTCGACGTGCACCATCTGGCGCCGACGAAAATCGGCCAATGCGTAATAGTCACCGCCGAGCTGTTGGAGGTTAAAAAAAACAAGCTCCGCTATTCAGTAACGGCTATTAATGACCAGGGCGTTACCATCGGCGCCGGCAATCATCGGCGTGCCGTAATCAACACGAAGAGTTTCAGTAGCGAGGCATAATCCGTCACCGGATCCTGCCCAGCTACAAAAAATTTCTTAGGATCTGTTTAAATCGACACCGAACCTGGATGCCGGCTGAGCACGAAGCAGCGCTGCGAAACGATATCCTTTGACACACGGCAGTTGCCACCGTGTCGAAGGTCTAGCGATAGCGTGAAATCAAATTGGACGGTGCGTTTGCGCACCCTAATAGCCAATCAGCAACCCCGGCGGCCAACGCATTTCCAGAACGTATTCGAACAATCCCCAGATGAGCGCGTAAGCACACACTCCCATAATCACAGAGGTAGACAATTTTTCTTTGCCGTCGACCAGCGCATAAAAGAAAACCAAAAGCGGCAGGCTGTAGATAATGCCCAAAAGCCAGATGCCCAACGCGCCGCCGATGAACCAGGCAAAAAACACCAAGGTGCGGCGAAGCTCGACTCGTTTGTCCGCAACCCCTCGGTGGCTGTCGTCCATATCGATGCTCCCGCCTACTCCAGCCTGACGCACCTCCCAGCGCGAAGCATCCCGAAAAAGCTGCACCAGCGCGAGCACGAGTCCCGGCAGCGCCGAAACGTAAACCGGCATAAGCTTGGCAATGTACGGCCACTCCCAACCCCACCAGATCGCAGCCGCGAAGACCACGACCATGAACAATGTCATATTAGCTGTCATCGCCGCCTCCCGTGCCGGGAATTTTAACGGCGGAGCTTTTCATCCGGCCGCGCACCGCGAAGAAGAATGACGTCGTCGCGAGAATGAGAAGCACAACTACCGCCGGACGAGCGAGCCAGGTAAAGCCGTAGCTCGCCATGGATCGGTAGAGATATCGTTCCATCAATCCGCCCAAGACGAGACCAAGAATCATCGCCGGCCGGGGGTAACCGAACCGGCGCATAAAATACCCTAGGAAGCCAAAACCTACGACCATCAATAGATCCGCCGCATCGCGGGTTACGCTAAAGGCGCCCATCAGGACAAAAAAGAAGATGATCGGCACCATGATTGAGTAGCGCACCTGCGCCAGCTTGGCGAGCTGGCTTGCCAGAGCGAAGCCGACCAGGGTTCCGATAATTCCCGACAGCCCTTGAATCCAGACGACGCTGTAAATAATCTCCGGATTTTTTTTAATCATCTCCGGGCCGGGCAGAAATCCCCAAGCGAGCAGCGCGACGATGAATAGCGCCGTGGAGACGCCCTGGGGAAATCCGAGCAGTAAGGTGGTGACTAAATCACCGCCGTCCTTGGCGTCGTTAGCGCTCTCCGGAGCGATCACGCCGCGGACGTCGCCGCGGCCAAAATTCTTGCCGCCGTCTTTGCTGCTTTGTGCCGCATGGCCGTACGCCAGCCAGTCGACAACTTGCGAACCGATCCCGGGTACGATGCCCACCCAGACGCCGATGAAGCTGCAGCGCACGACCAACCACCACTCGCGCAGCGTGTCCTTTACCCCATCGAAGAGTTTTCCCATCAGCGGCACCGGCTGCTGCTCAACGCCGAGCCGATTCAGGGCGAGGTCCAAGGCGGCAGGAATGCCGAAGAGCCCGAGCGCGATGATGCTGATCGACATGCCGTCCAATAGGTAAGGCAGGTCGAATACGAAGCGCATGATGCCGCTCTGCTCCTGTTGACCGATCGTCGCCAACAGCAAGCCGAGAGCCGCGGCGATGAGCCCCTTGAGCGGGCGACGGCCCGCCAACACGGCCACCATGCTGAGTCCCCAAAGGACGACCACGAACAGTTCCGGCGAGCCCATGAGATAAATCAGCGGCTTGGCTAGTGGTATGGCCACCGCCAGGGTGAAAGTGCCGATGAGAGCGCCCAGGCCACCGGCCATGAATGAGGCCCCCAGAGCACGTCGCGCGTCGCCGCGCTGTCCCATGGGATAACCGTCTAGGATGGTTGCCTGGGAACCGGCACCACCGGGGATACCGAAGAGCACAGGCAAATAAGCCGCGCAAATCGCGCTCACCGAGCTTGCACCGATCAGCAGCGCAATGCCGGTCACCGGTTCCCACTTGATCACGACAGGCAACATAATCGCGTAGACGAGCGGAGTCCCCAACCCCTGGGGCGCCACGGCGGTAAAGGTACCGATGCTGACGCCTACCAGCATGGCGAGAAAAACTTTGAGGTGAAGGATATTTAAAAAACCCTTGAGAGCGGCGTCAACCAGCGAGATTTCTTCCATAAACGTTCGTTCGCAAACGCCTGGTCAGGCGTTTGCAAAACGCTCAAGCCTTCCTGTTTTTCGTTGCATTGTTTGCCTCGCTGCTACCTTATGTCAGATAACTCTTAGCGCGGCGGCAGCGGTTCTGCGCCGGACAATTTTCTGAGCAGATCGAGTGTCTCGGCGTCGCGCGGAATGTCCGCGACGACTTTCGTTAACTGGTCGGCGTCCAACGGCGAAGCGTCGTCGGCCACGAGCTTCTTGAAATAGGGGCGGAACTCGGGGTCCTTAAATGTCTTTCGCAACGCGTCCGCCAGGATCTCGGCCCGTTCTTTCGGTGTTCCGGGCGGCAAAATATAAGGGGAGCCGACGCCGCGAAATGCGCGCCACAGGCTGATCAGCCGTTTCTCCCTGGTGTTTTTGGCGAAAGTCTCGACCTCCGGAACATGGCCCAGGCGCGGATGCTTGTCTCCTTTCGGCACCTCCATGATCGCATGAAAATTCATCAGACCTTTGTCCAGCCAATCGGGATTGCGGCGCAAAACCGAAGTCGCGTTATTTGCGCGCGCATCGAGCTCGCCGCGGACCAGCGCAATGTCCACTTCGCGCGAAGTGTAGCCGGCAATAAAATTGGGCTGCTTCATATTTAAAAAATAGGCAAAGATGCGCCCGGCCACGTAGGACACATGGCCGACCGATTGCGCGCCGACTCTAACTCCGGATGCCGCCTGCAGCTTCTCCACCGTGTCGAGGCCAAGCTCGCGCCGGGTGTAGATGACGTAGTGATTTTCACTCTCCGGCGTGCCCAGATAAATGAATTTATCGGGGTCGTAGGAAATACCTTTCTCCCCCATGATGGCGAGACCGACGATCGCGCCGCTCGCCGCGCCGATCGTCAAACCGTCGGGTTTGACGGAGCTGTACACGTGATTGGCGCCTTTGCGGCCGCCGCCGCCATCCATATACTCGATGACCACCGTCGGGTTTCCCGGAATGTGTTTCTTGAGAAAGGGCAGCATGGCTTTGACGCGCAAGTCGCCAGTGCCCCCGGGCGCGGTGGTCGCGACCAGCGTCACGGTCTTTCCCGCATAAAAGTTGGCTTGCGCGTGCGCGTGTGGAGCAATTAAAGCAGCGCTCAGCAGCGACAGAGTGAATACCATTGCGCTTGTTCGGAAATCTCGCTTTAGGTTATGCATCGAAAACCTCCTTTAAGTGTCGTCATACTTAACGCGTCGGCAGCGGCCCCGGACCCGAGAGCTTGTTAAAAAGCGCGATGGTTTCCGGATCCCGTGGCAGCTCTTTGATTGCTTTCTGATTTTCTTCAGGAGAAAGCGGTGTAGGATCGTCACCCACGAGCTTCCTATACTCGCTGGCAAAACCAGGATCGTTAAAAACCTTGTTGATCGCCTGCGTAAGAATTGCGATTCGTTCCGGGGGAGTCCCCGGCGGCGCGAAAAACGGCGAGCCGGTAAGTCGAAAGTTTCGGAACAGTGAAAGTACTTTGCGCTGTATGTTGGATTTAGCGAATTCCTCCAAATCCGGCAAGCCCTCAAAGTCCGGATGCTTTAACCCCTTGGGAACTGCCAACATCGCATGGATGTCAATCTTCTTGTTCTTTATCCAATCGATGTTGCGTGTAAGATGATCGTCCGCCGTGCCGAAGGCATCGAGCTCTCCGGCGAAGAAAGCCGCATCGCGCTCCGGAGTGGAGTACCCCGTAATAAAATTTGGGTTCTTGAGCTCCAAAAGCCAAGCGAAAACCCTGCCGATATTATAAATGGTATGACCGACGGACTGAGCGCCGATCCGCACTCCCGAAGCGGCTCGGAGCTTTTCCAAGTTCGACAGACCTACCTCTTTCCGGGTCAGGAAAATATAATGAGTGGAGCTGTAAGGCGAGCCGATAAAAATCAGCTTATCGATGTCGTACTGCACGCCCTTCCCGCCGAGCACTGCGGCGGCCACCATCCCGCCGCCGGAATTGCCGATACTCAAGCCGTCCGGCTTGGCCGCGCCGTAGATGAAATTGCCCGCCTTCTGACCTCCGCCACCGGGCATATACTCCTGAACGATGGTCGGGTTACCGGGAATGTATTTTTGCAGCAACGGGATCATCGCGCGAACGCGCAGGTCGCCGGATCCGCCGGCGTTGCGGCCCTGGATGATCGTAATGGTTTTGCCTTGATAGAAGTTGCTCTGGCCAAACGCCGTGCCGGCGACGGACAATACGACAGCGGCCAACGCGCCAACGACATATGCCACTGAGATTTTTATTTTCATGCCAATCTCCTTTAACGGCGCGGCGGCAACGGTCCGGCGCCGATTATTTGTTTGAAGATCTCAACCACTTCCGGTTCGCGCGGGATTTCCTCGATCGCTTTTTCGTGATTTTCCGGCAGCAACGGCGTGGGATCGTCGGCGGTGAACTTCTTGTATTCTTTGTGGAACTCCGGGTCCTGGTAAGTCTTGCGAAAAGCCGACTGCAAAGCCTGAACGTGTTCCTTTGCAGTCTTCGGCGGCAGCACGAAAGGTTGCCCGGTTACCCGGAAGGCGCGCTGCAATGCCAGGACTTTACGGTCGCGATCAGAGGTCGCAAAAGTCTCCAGATCGGGAACTTGAGCAAAGCGCGGATGTTTCTCGCCTTTCGGCACTTCGATCGATGCATGGAAATGGACCAGACCCTTGTCCAGCCACTCGCGATTGCGCTTGGTCATCGAATCCGCGGCACTCGAGCGCGCATCGATCTCGCCGCGTTCCAAAGCCACATCCAGCTCCCTACCGCCGTAGCCGGTCACGAACTTGGGCTCTTTGAGCCCCAGGATGTAGCTAAAGAGACGGGCCTCATTATAAACCGAAAAACCGACGGATTGGCCGCCAACGCGAATACCGCTGGCCTCCCGCAACTTTTCGATAGTATCTAAATTGACGTCCTTGCGAGTAACAAAAATAGCGATATGGCTGTTGAATGGCGAGCCGAGGTAAAAAAACTTGTCCAGGTCGTATAGGACACCTTTTTCTTTCAACACCGCCGCGGAGACCATGCCGGAGCTAAGATTGCCGATCACGAGTCCATCGGTCGCGGTCGATTGAAAAACATGATTGGCCGCTTTGCGGCTGCCGCCGCCCGGCATATATTCCACGACGATATTCGGGTTTCCCGGGATGTGCTTTTTGAGGTACGGCAGCATGGCCCGCACTCTCATGTCTCCCGTACCGCCCGGATCACGACCTTGGATAATCGTAATCGTCTTGCCTTGATAACCAGGCGCCTGCGCATCGACCCTCGACGTGCACCACAAGAGCAGGACACTCACGGCGATGACCGAGAATTTCGAACCCACCGGCGAGCTTTGAAAGGACATCATGGCGGCCTCCTCGATCCTGAGTCTGCGCCTGCGGCTGCGAAAAGGATTATCCCAGCGATAATTTCTAAGTCAACGCAGTTTATGAATTATAAAAACGCCTCATGGCGGTCTCCAAGGAGCCTAAACCGGCCAAGCGCGGCTTAGCCGCTAGGAAACTCGGCATAGTCCGCCGTATGGTTTCTATTCCTTTTAACCGATCATCTGCGTGCCTCGCGTCTTAGCGCGAGCCAATCCGGTTTGCAAACGGAAGGGGATTAAAATCTGCCGCAGGCCGCGGAAACTTGCGAGCCTAACCAACACGTAGATCATGAGAACCACGCCGGCTGCGCCATCGAACTAGACCACCGGATCCAATCAAGTGGCGATCGAGAAATTTACGCGGGATGAAGCGGAGATCCCGTCCAATCAAAAAACAGCGGTGATTGCGCCATCGGCCGGGGGGTGGTAAAAGTCACAAAACTGGAGGTGAGTTTTATGAAACTATACTCTTATCAGCCTTGACCCTACGCCCACAGGACAAGGATTGTCCTGGCAGAGAAAAAAATTCCCCATCAACTCATCGAATGCGATCTCTCGAACAAACCGAAAGATCTGTTGGAGCTCAATCCGTACGGCAAAGTTCCGGTGCTTGTAGACGGCGAGGGAGTCATCTATGAGTCCGCGATTATCAACGAATATCTTGAAGAAAAATACCCGCAGGTCCCGCTCATGCCGAGCGACCCCTTGCGGCGCTCGCGCGCGCGTATCTGGATCGACTACTGCAACACGCGCCTGCAGCAAGCCGCGGGATACATCGCCCACGATTACGAAGTGGAAAAATCGAAAGAAAAGTTACGCGGCTATTTGGAGACTCTGAATAACGAGATGCGGGACAAACACTATATCGTCGGCGAGTACTCGCTGGCGGACATCACCTACATCCCGTTTTTCTGCCGCTTGCAGCGCTACCAGACGAGTATTGGCGACGATCTGCCGCATGTGAAATCCTGGATGGAGCGTTTGCTCGAGCGCCCCATGGTAAAGTCAACGCCGTAAGCGCGAGTCATTCGTCAGAAATGCCGGGCGTGTGAGATTCTGTTCGGGCGACGAGGAAGTGTTTAGCGTTGCATCGTGAAGCGGAGCCCAAGTTCGGAAACCCTGGATTCGTTCTCGCCCAACGGGACTAAAGACTCTTCCCAGGTGCGGTGTACGTTAATCAGGGAGTATAGCGAAAGAAACACAAAAAGCAGCGCGAGAAGCGTACCTGATATTCCTTTCATAAATTGCCTCCCAATCTTCTCATCTTGGGCTACCCTTATTGATAGACGCGGGTGTCGTAAGTTTGTTTACTACGCTGTCTCTCCTCTGTGAAATTGTCGCTGACGTTGGTAATCAGCAATGGCTGTGCCGCTAGGACAGATCGCGAAACTGGTGACCGGTGAAGAGCCGGGACTGCCACAATTACAGCACTATGCTGAACAGATTTGTGCGACGTGAACGGCCAACGGCATCCACGCCATTACCCCTAGGACATGGAAGAGCCGCCACCGCCCGTCGGCAATTTCTATCTTGATCTGACTTCGTTGGAACAACATTGACACCTGCAGCCGAGACTCCTATGATCCCTGCAAAATCACGTCAAAAGGACTCATCAATGGCCAAACTCAAGCTCACCATCGCTTTCGATAAATACGACTATCTGCAACCGCTGCGCGACGGCGAGGTGCAGGCCGAGGGCATTGAACTCAATCTGCTCACGATCGAGAGCGGGATTCGCCACGAGCGCATGTTTCACTACGGCGAATACGATGCCTGCGAGTTCTCGATGTCGTCTTATCTCGTTGCCCGCGGCCAAGACATGGATTGGCTGCAGGCGATCCCGTTTTTTCCACGCCGCATGTGGGGTCACAAATTCTGTTTCATCCGTGCCGGGTCCGGCATCAAAAAGCCGGTGGATTTAAAAGGCGGCCGCATCGGCCTGCGCAGTTACGAGAACACTCTGGCGCTCGTCACCAAGGGCATGCTGATGAACAGTTACGACCTCGGCGTGAGCGACGTCACCTGGGTGATCGTCAATAAGGAGACCGTCGGCGTGAAGCTGCCTTCGCACATCAAAATCGAATTCGTCGAAGGCAAACGGAAGCTGGAAGATTTGCTGGTAGAGGGAAAAGTCGACGCGGAGGTCGAACCGGACTTGCCGCAGCGCTGGATTCGCGGCGAGGGAACCGTCGAGCGGCTCTTTCCAGATTTCGAAAAAGAGGAGAAGGAATACTACAAGCGCACGAAAGTGTTCCCGATCATGCATCCCGTGCTCATCAAGAAAGAAATTCTCGACCGCGATCCATGGGTAGCGACAAGCTTATACGAGGCGCTTATCAATTCACGCAGGGCTTACAATCAATTCATGGAACAGCCGCATCGTTTGAGCTTCGCCTGGGGTCGGTCTTATTTGGAAGAGGAAAGAAAATTTTTCGGCAAGGACCCGTTTTACCAAGGGTTTAAAGAGAATTATCACGACGTGCAAAATTTGATTCAATTCGCCGGCCAGCAAGGCATGCTGGGACGCGAGCTCACGGTAGAGGAATTGTTTACCGAAAATACCCGGACGACTTGAATCGTTGAACTGTCATTTCGAGCAAGCGAGAAATGCTTCTGCGCCGAAGGTTTCTCGTCGCTATGCTCCTCGAAATCACAAATGCTGAAACACGCCACATAGAAGCATAACTGAGAGTACGAAGGAGGAACCATGGCTGACTACCGAATCATTGACGCCGACGGACATGTGATGGAGCTCGATAGCGAGCTGCGCGAGTTTATCGGCCCGCCGTACAAAGATTTGGAATGGCACCAGAGCTATTCATTCTGGCCGGGATTGACCATGGACGGCTACCTTCGATCGCTCCGGCAAAAAGGCGGCTGGGCCGGCGGCGGCGATGGACCCAAGGCCAATCATTGGCTTGACTTCCTGGACAAGAACAAAATCGAGCTCACGGTCCTATATCCAACTCAAGGTCTCACTCATGGCGCGATCCAGGACAAAGACTGGGCGATCTGTATGGCGCGAGCCTATAACGATTGGCTCTACCACAAGTTCATGAACGTGAGCCCGCGCCTGGTCGGCGTGGCTTTGCTGCCGATCCAGGATATTTCTGAGGCTGTCAAAGAATTACGCCGCGCGGTGAACGAGCTTGGTATGGTTGGCGCCGTGCTGCCGGCAGTCGCGCCGGCTGGAAGGCTTTACAGCGGGCCGGAATTCTATCCGCTCTGGGAAGAAGCGCAGAAGCTGGATGTGCCGGTCTCAACTCACGGCGGCTTGAGCATGCCGGCGCTCGGTCTCGATATGGTGAGTAACTTCACCATCGGCCACACCTTAGAGCATCCCTTTGCCCAGATCCGTCAATTCGTCGCCATGATGTTTGAAGGTGTCTTCGAGCTGTTTCCTAATTTTAAATTCGGCTGCATCGAGTGCGGCGTCGGCTGGGTGCCTTACATGATGGACCGCATGGACGAGGAGCAGGAACGCAAGGGCCACTACTCGCCGCGCTGCAAGCTCAAACCTAGCGAGTACGTTAAAAAAGGCAATATTTTTTTCGCCGTTGAAGTCGAAGAGTCAGCGCTCCCGCTTGCCGCGCAGGTCGCTAACGACAATGCGCTCATCTGGGCGTCCGATTATCCGCACGAACGCGACCAGCGCGACTTCAGCCGCGACATCCCCAACTTGATCGACCGCAAGGATGTCAGCGACGAGCTCAAGCGGAAAATTTTCTGGGATAACCCGCTACGGTTTTACCCGCGATTGATAGCGCGAGTCGA
>Ga0209640_10002007_pt1 | contig 17629 bp, 16 predicted proteins | sample RifCSP10_1_FD_184018 | JGI IMG/M metagenome (GOLD analysis project Ga0209640, IMG submission 184018) | Soil microbial communities from Rifle, Colorado - Rifle CSP2_sed 10_1 (SPAdes) (version 2) | ecosystem: Environmental > Terrestrial > Deep subsurface > Rock core/Sediment | place: Rifle... | reverse complement strand
GTGCCCATCATCGGCTTCTTGGCGAAGGTGGGCACCATGGCCACGAAGGGCGAGTTGGTCACCGCGAAGCCGATCATTCCCCGATCGAGGGCCATCATGGAATAGTTCGCGCACGCGCCGAAGTGGTTCGAGTTCCGCACCGCGACGATGCCGATCCCGTAGGTGGCCGCCTTCGTGATGGCCAGCTCCATGGCCAGGACGGAGGCGGGGTGGCCCAGGCCCTTCTGGCCGTCGATCAGCGCGGTCGCGTGATCGTCGCGCGCGACCTTGGGCTCGGCCTCGGGATGGATGAAGCCGGCGCGCGTCCATTCCACGTACTTCGGCAGCATGCCGATGCCGTGGGAGTCCACTCCGCGCAGATCGGTGCGGACCATGAGATCGGCGGAGATGGCGGCGTTCCGGGGGGACATCGCGAGGGCTTCCAGTACCGAGACGATGTACGCGGTGAGCGTGGGGGCGGAGACGGTGACGGCGGAGTCGGCCATGGTCGGTCCTCTCTCAGGGCAGCCCGGTGATCTTGATGCCGGAGTTCTTGAGCTTGTACCGCCGATTGATCGTGGCGAGGACCGCGGTGATGCCCTCGAGCGGGCCCGCGTTCGTAAGGGCCCCCACGTCCACCGAGCGGAGGCCCATCGACGCGCCCAGCTCGGTCACCGCCTTCTTGGCCTCCGCGTCACCGCCGCAGAGGAGCAGGTCGCACTCGATCGCGTGCTCGCCCGCCGCCAGCTCGTGGGCCGCGATGTGGTGGAACGACGCGACCACGCGCGCCTCCGGACCGAGGAGCTCCTGCGCTTCCTCGGCGGCCGATCCCTGCGGTGGCGGGGTGAAGAGGCGCCCGCCTCCGAACGTGAGCGGCACCACCGTGCTCACCACCACTTTGCCGCGACACACTTCGCGAAGCTCGGGCAGCGTGGCCTGCAGGCCGGTGGCGGGCACGGTCAGGACCACCACGTCGGCGGCGGCCGCCGCCTCGCGATTGGAGCGGCCCTCGAGGCGGCCGCCCGGGCTGGCCGCGGCCAGCTCAACGGCCTTGGCGCGCGCCCGCTCCGGATCGCGGGAGCCGATGATCACCTCATGCCCGGCCTGCGCCCAGCGAAGCCCGAGCCCCACGCCTTCCTTGCCGGTCCCTCCGACGATGCCGATCCGCATGCCGCCTCCTCGCTCTGGGTTATCGGAACAGGTCGCGGGCGGGGTCACGGAGCAGGGCGCGGCTCGAGCCGTCGCCGGGCTCCCAGTCCAGCCCGCGGATGATGGCCACCGGGATGCGGTCGAGCTTGCCCATCACCGGCTCGGCCGCCGCGGCCAGCTCGTCGGCCACCGCCAGGATGGTCGCCTGCAGCACGTAGCCCGCGGGATCCAGCTCGCCCAGATAGCTGCGGATGGGCTGGAGGCCGGCGAGGCCGACCGCCACGTTGACGAGGCCCTCCCGCCACGGCCGGCCGAACGTGTCGGCGATGATCACGGCCAGCTCGTGACCGGTGAGCGCGCGCAGCCGCCCGCGCAGCGCGACCGCCGAGCGGTCGGAGTCCTCCGGCAGCAGGCAGGCGGTGTCCGCGTCCACGTTGGACTGGTCCACGCCCGCGTTGGCGCAGACGAAGCCGTGGTGCGTCTCCACGATCAGCACGCCCTTGGCCTGGCGCACGACGCGCCGGCTCTCGCTCAGGATCACCTCGACCAGGCGCGGATCGCGCCCGATCTCCTCCGCCAGGGCCTGGGCCCGCGGGGACGGAGTCACCTCCGTGAGGCGCACGAGCCGCCCCTCGGCCTTGGACACGATCTTCTGGCTGACCACCAGCAGGTCCCGATCGCCGATCGGCGTGCCCTGCCGCCGGGCCGCTTCCACGATCAAGCCCGCCACGTCGTCCCCGGGCCGGAACTCGGGGAGGCCCTCGACGCCGATGACTTCGTAGCGCGGCGGCATGGCTAGCGGGCCCTCGCGGAGCGCGCCCCCGACGGGAAGCCACGGAGGAGCTGCGCGCTCCGTGTCGCGGGCCCGCGCTCGAGGAGCACCGGCAGGTCGTCCGGGGCGTCCACGTCGAGGCTGATCCCGGGGAGCTCGAGCACCCGCGGAGCCAGGCCGGCCGCGCGCGCGGTCTTCAAGTGATTCTCGAAGGATGGCTCTCCAAAGGTCAATGGCATCGCGTCGGGAGGGGCGAGCAGGGCGGCGTTGGTGCCCTTGCCCGAGCGCGAGGGGACGAAGACCACGCCGGGGTTCTCCGCGAGCGCGGCGCACAGCACGGTGATCTCCTGGGCGGTGACGCAGGGCACGTCGCCCGGCAGGGTGAGAAAACCCGCTGCGCCGCGGGCGACCGCCTGCCGCTGGGCGTAGGCGACCGCGGCGGTGTGGCCGCGGTTGGCGCTCTCGGTCAGGCACAGGGCGCCCGCGGCGCGGGCGAGGGCCTGCACCTGCGGGTCGGTGGTGACCACGAGCACGGACCCGGGTAGCGCGGCCACCGCCGCCTCGAGCACGTCCTCTAGCATGGCGCGGGCCAGCTCCCGGCGCTCGGCCGGCGACAGCGCGGGGACGAGGCGCTGCTTGGCGTTGACGAGGTTCTTCACCGGCACGGCCAGGAGGAGGCCCGTCATCTGCGGGCTTCCCCGAGCGCGCGCAGGACGTGGCGGGCGAGCGTGATCTCGGCTTCGGGGCTCGACATCATGGTGGGAGCGGGAACGGGTGCGACGCCCAGCGTCTGGATCTCGTCCGCGAGAGCCCGGTCCTGCTCGTCGAAGACCAGGCGGTCGAGCCAGGGTAGGTAGGCCCGGGCGACGCCGGCCGCCGAGACCGGCAGTCCGGCCGACGCCATGAGCCGGCCGGCCGGCCCCGAGACGGCGGCGCCGCCCACGATGGGACTGACCGCCACCACGGGCGCGGGCGTCGCGCCCAGCGCGTGGACGAGGCCCGGGACGGCCAGGATCGGACCCACGGAGGTGATGGGGTTCGACGGGCACACGAGGACCGCGTCCGCCGAGGCGATCGCTGCGAGGACGCCCGGGGCGGGCGCCGACTCGGCGGCCCCGGCGTACTGCACCGCCCGCGCCTCCACCTGGGCCTTCTCCCGCACGAAGTATTCCTGGAAGGTCAGCCAGCCGTCCGGGCCGAGGATGCGCGTGCGCACCGGCTGGTCGGACATGGGCAGCACGGTCGCCGAGACGCCGAGGGCCGAGGCGATCGCGCGGGTGACCTCGGTGAGCGTCCGGCCTTCGCGGAGCCGCCGCGTGCGGTGCAGGTGGGTGGCGAGGTCGCGGTCACCCAGGTTGAACCACACCGGCTCGCCGAAGCGGGCGATCTGGTCGAGCGCGTGGAAGGTCTCGCCGGTGAGCCCCCAGCCCTTGCGCTCGTCGATGATGCCGCCCAGCGTGTAGGAGACGGTGTCGAGATCCGGCGAGATGTGGAGACCCCAGATCTCCGCGTCGTCGCCGGTGTTCACGATGACGGTGAGGTCGCGCGGGTCGATGATCCGGCAGAGGCCGCGGAGCAGCTTGGCGGCGCCGGTGCCGCCCGCGAGCGCGGTGAGCCTCATGGCCGGGCGATCGGTGGGTCAGTGCTCGCCGCGGGCGAGGGCGGAGCGGGAGCCGCCGCGGCCCGCGGTGCTCCAGAGCGCGGTGCCGCCCCGCCAGCCGAACAGCCCGAGCCCGGGACGCCCGTGGAGCTCGCGGGGAAGCTCCGCCTCGGGGACCGGGATGAAGCCGCTGCGCACCCAGACCCGGTCCAGGCTCTGGGGCCGCGCGAAGACGGTCGTGATGCCGGCGGTGCCCGCGTGGGCCAGCGCCTGGCCGGTCAGCTCGGCCGCCACCGCGAGCACGTCCTCGGCGGGCATGCCGGGCGGGGCGACGACCACGGGACCGTGCAGCATCGCCGTGGCGCCCACCCGCTCCATCAGGACCGCTCCCACGAGTCGCTCCCCGTCCCAGGCGCCCCAGCCGGCGTGAACGTCGGCCGGCCGCGGAGCCCAGGCTCCCGCGAACCGGAAGAGCTCGAGGCCCTGCTCCCAAGGTGCGGGAAGCGGTCGATACGCGAGAGCGCCGTGCGTGTTACTTCTTGCCAAGCACCGAGTCCTTGAGGGACTTGGCGAGCCGGAACTTGACCACGCGCTTGGCCGGGATCTTGATGGGCTCTCCGGTCTGCGGGTTGCGCCCCATCCGGGCCTTGCGATTGGCGAGCACGAGTCGACCGAAGTTCGGCACCACGAAGACGTTCTTCGCTTCCTTGGTCGCGAGCGAGAGGAGCTGGTCCATGACGTCCACGATCTGCTTCTTGCTGAGCGAGGTCTTCTGGGCCAGGTGAGCGATGATGGCGGACTTCGTCATCGATTTTGCCATGTGCTTCCCTCCGTGTGTGGGTGTGAGAGTGAACGGCCGGGCCGTTGAGGGTGATCACGTGTCTCGTGAAGCCAAGGCCCAATTCTACTCAAGCCGGGCCGCGCGCTCAACCGTCGAATGCGCGGCGACGCGGCTTCTCAGTCGCCCGGCGCGCGCGTGGGATGCAGGAAGCGGAACTTGCCGGAGGAGGCCAGGAGCCGGTACGAGCCGAACCGCGCCTCCGCGTCGTCCACGTGATCGAGCGGCGAGTCGTCCGCCGGGTCGTCCGTCTCGTAGACGCGGAGCAGCTCGTAGGTGGTGGAGCGCTGGGCCGGGACGCGTCCCGCGTCGCGGATGAGGCGGCGCAGCTCGGCCGGCGGCACGAGCTGGCCGTAGGAGGCCCCGGCCGACGTGGAGATGGATTCGTTGATCAGGGTGCCGCCCATGTCGTTGGCGCCCGCCGCGAGCAGGACCTGGGCGAGCTTGGGCCCTTCCTTGACCCACGAGCACTGGATGTTGCGGAAGAGCGCGCCCAGGAAGAGCCGCGCCACCGCGTGCATCTTGACGACCTCGAGGCCGGTGGCGCCCTGGCGGACGCCGGGCACGAGGCCGCGGCGGTACATCGGCGCCTCCTGGTGGATCAGGGAGAGGGGGACGAATTCGGTGAAGCCGCCCGTCTCCTTCTGGATGCCCCGGAGCAGGTCCATGTGCCGGACCCAGTGCTCGGGCCGCTCCACGTGCCCGTACATGATCGTGGACGTGGTCCGGATCCCCTGGGCGTGGGCCGAGGTAATCACCTCGACCCACTGCTTGACCGTGATGCGGCCCCGCGCGATGACGTCCCGGATCTCCTGGTCCAGCACCTCGGCCGAGGTGCCGGGCAGCGTGCCCAGACCCGCCTTCCTGAGCTCGGCCAGGTACTCGGGGATGGGCAGGCCCGAGCGGGTGGAGCCGTAGAGGATCTCCTCCGGCGAGAAGGCGTGCAGGTGCATCTCGGGCAGCGCCGCCTTGATCGCGCGGCAGAGATCGATGTAGTAGCGCCCGTCGAGCTTGGGCGGCAGGCCGGCCTGGATGCAGACCTCGGTCGCCCCCATCTCCCACGCCTCGATGGCGCGGCGGACCACCTCGTCCATCGGCAGGTAGTAGCCTTGTTCCTCGCGGTGATCGCGGCTGAAGGCGCAGAACGTGCAGTGCTTGATGCAGACGTTGGTGAAGTTGATGTTGCGGTTCACCACGTAGGTGACCACGTCGCCCGCCTGGCGGCGGCGCATCTCGTCCGCCACCAGCGTCAGGGCCTGCAGGTCTCGTCCCTGGGCCTCGGTGAGCCGGATGCCGTCGGCCACCGACAGCTCGCCGCCGTCGAGCAGGGCGCCGAGGATGCGGCGGGTGTCGGGGGAAGCCCAGTCGAGAGCGATCGTGCTCGGCTTGTCGGTGTCCATCACCAGGTTCTCCAGATCTCGAGGTCGGGTCGGACGAAGCCCTCGGCGTCGACGAGCTTGGCCACGTGGGGACGCAGCCGCTCGTCGAGGAACGACTCGCAGGTCGCGTACTCCGGGTAGAGTGCCAGGCGCTCCCGCAGCTCGTGCCCGGCCGCTTCGGTGCGCCGCCGCAGCTCGGCCAGCCCGGGCCACGGGCGCTCGGGATTGATGTGGTCCGGGGTCAGCGGCGAGATGCCGCCCCAGTCGTTCAGGCCCGCCGCCGGCAATGCGTCGTAGCCCTCCGCCGAGAGATTCGGTGGGGCCTGGATGTTCATGGACGGGCCCAGGAGCAGCCGCGCCACCGCGACGGTCCGCAGGAGATCCCGGGCGCCCGGCTCGGGCCAGCCGCGCATCGCGATGGTTGGCTTGGCCCGGAAGTTCTGGATGATGACCTCCTGGATGTGCCCGTAGCGCTCGTGGAGCTCGCGGATCGCGAGCAACGACTGCACGCGCTCGGCGTGGGTCTCGCCGATGCCGATGAGGATGCCGGTGGTGAAGGGAATGCCCAGGGCGCCGGCGCGGGCGATGGTCCTGAGGCGCCGCTGCGGGATCTTGTCGGGCGCGCGGTCGTGCGCGGCGCCCGGGGCGAGCAGCCGCTCGGACGTGCTCTCGAGCATGATGCCCATGCTGACGTTGACCTCGCGCAGCGAGGCCAGGTCCCGCTCGGTCATCAACCCCGGATTGGCGTGGGGCAGCAGGCCGGTCTCCTCGAGGACGCGGGCGCTGATCTCGCGCAGATACCCCAGCGTCGTGCGGTGCCCCACCGCGCGCAGGAACGCGCGGTGCTCGGGGAAGATGGCCTCGGGTTTGTCGCCCAGCGAGAACAGCGCTTCCTTGGCGCCGAGGCGGGCGCCCGCCCGGGCGAGGGCGAGCACCTGATCCGGGGTCATCGTGAAGGCGCCCGGCTCGCCGGGATCCTTCCGGAAGGTGCAGTAGCCGCAGTAGTCGCGGCAGAGGGTGGTGAGCGGGATGAAGACCTTGGCGGAGAACGTGATCCGGCGGCCGCGTCCCCGATCGCGCAGGGCGGCCGCCGTCGCCAGGAGCGCGGGCAGGCGCTCGCCGGGCGTGTCGAGAAGCGCGGTCGCCTCCGCCGCGTCGGGCACCCGGCCCTCCGCGACGCGGTCCAGCGCCCGCCCGACCGGGCTCAGCTCGAGTACTGCCATGAGGACACGCGGCTCGGGGTCACCCGGATCATGAGACCGCGCTCACGCGGCAGCCCGAGGCTGCCGTACTGGGAGTACTTGGCCACGAGCAGATCGACGCCGTGGGCGAACTGTGGACCGTCGGTGAGCAAGTCGGCCCGGCCCTGGATGATCACGTAGCGCAGACGCGTCCAGTCCTCCTCGTACTCGTCGATCACGATCGAGACGCGCGGGTTCTCCCGGAGGTTGCGGATTCGCTTGAGGCCCTCGGGCGGGGCCTGCTTGGGCTTGGCGTCCACCGCCGAGTAGAGCGCCTGGCCGTCGAAGGCGTAGCAGATCGGCACTACCATCGGCTGGCCGCCCGCGTCGGCGGTGGCGAGCCGTCCCACTCGCGCGCTGGTGATGAAGCCCGCGACGGGCGGAGGGATGGGCGCGGCCGGGCTCGGCTGCATCGCCGCCCTACCGGGGCGCCCGGAGGACCTTCGGCCGGACCTCGTCGGCGAAGCGCTCCATCAGGGTGAGCTGGCCCTTCAGATCCGGGGGCGCCAGGTCGAAGACGAAGTGCGAGACGCCGAGGGCCTGGTAGCTCCTGATGTGCCGGATGACGTCGTCGGCGCTTCCTCGGAAGCCGGGCAGCTCGCTCACCGCCGCCTTGCCGCGCTTGGGGGCCAGCTCGAGCGGCACCCTGAGCGAGAGCCCGATGCTCCTGGGATCGCGGCCGGCCTTCCGCGCCCAGCCGTGGATGGCCTTGACCTTCTCCGCGTACTCGTCCGGCAGCAGCATGGCGGGTGGCCGCATGCCGATGGGATGCCACGTGTCGGCGAGCTCGCCGGTGCGGCGGAGCGCGCCGTCGGTGTGACCGCCGATCCAGATCGGGATGCCGCCCTTCTGGCGGGGCTTGGGCAGCGCGCTCGCCGAGGGCAGCCGGTAGTGCGCCCCCGTGAACTCCACGGGCTCCTTGGTCCACATGTCCCGCATCAGGCGCAGGTACTCGTCGGTGACCTTGCCCCGCTCCCCGAACGCAGGCGCCTGCAGCGCCTCGAACTCCTCCTTCATCCAGCCCACCCCGGCCCCCAGGATCAGCCGGCCACCCGACATCACGTCCAGCGTGGCCAGCATCTTGGCGGTGACGACCGGGTTGCGATAGGGCACGACGAGCACGCTCGTGCCGATCTGCACCCGGGAGGTCAGCCCGACCAGCACCCCCATCATCGCCAGCGGCTCGAGGTAGCCGTTCGTCCAGTCGCCCGCGAAGCGGCCGGACGTGGAATAGGGATAGGGCGAGTCGTAGGCGGTCGGGATGATCACATGGTCCGTCACGAACACCGAGGCGTAGCGGAGGGCATCGGCCTTCTCCGCCAGCTTGGTGAGCGCCTCCGGCGTCGCGAGCGGACCACGGCCCGGCAGAGCGAAGCCAAAACGCATGCCCCGCATATTGCTCGCGGCCCATAGGCCTGTCAATGGTTTGGCGAGGCGCAGCCGAAGGCGAGCCGAGCGGATAGGGAGAGAGGCTTCCGGTGGCAGCCCTAGCGGGCTGCGGCGACCTGCCGGGCACGCGCGCGCCCTCGCGGTGTCACCCCGCTGACACCAAAAAATCGGCCTATGCTAGGCTCGTAGTTGCCATGCCGACCGGGAGAGCCTCGTGAAGCCTCGCATCCTCGTGGTGGATGACGAGACGGTCATCGCCGAAAATCTGCGCCTGACCCTGGAGCGTGAAGGGTACGACGTGGAGACGGCGGGGAATACCGTGGGGGCCATGCTGCGGATGGAGACCCGGGAGTTCGCCCTGGGGATCGTGGATCTGATCCTGCCGGACGGTGACGGCCTCCACCTGCTCCGCCTGCTCAAGGCCAAGGACCCCTCGATCGAGGTCATCATCATGACCGGGCACGGGTCCATCTCCAAGGCGGTGGAGGCCACCAAGCAGGGAGCCTTCTACTTCGTCGCCAAGCCCTTCGACGCCGACGAGATGCTGATGCTCGTGGGCAAGGCGCTCGAGCGCCGCCGGCTGCTCGCCGAGACGTCGGATCTCCGGCGCAAGCTCGCCGAGCAGGCCGCCTATGGCGAGATGCTCGGCTCCTCCCCGGCCATCAAGCGGGTGTTCGAGATGCTCGAGTCGGTGGCCGCCTCGGACGCCAACGTCCTGATCATCGGCGAGAGCGGGACGGGCAAGGAGCTGGCCGCCAACGCGGTGCACGCCAAGAGCACCCGGGCGGACGGCCCGATGGTGAAGATCAACTGCGCGGCGCTGCCGAAGGACCTGATCGAGTCGGAGCTGTTCGGCCACGTCAAGGGGGCCTTCACCGGCGCGTCCACCGACAAGTCCGGGCTGCTGGAAGAAGCGCATCGCGGCTCGCTGCTGCTCGACGAGATCACCGAGATGCCGCTCGACCTGCAGGCCAAGCTGCTGCGGGTGCTCGAGGACCGCACGGTGCGCCGGCTGGGCGGCGCCAAGAGCGTGCCGGTGGACTTCCGGCTGATCTGCTCCACGAACCGCGAGCCGGATGCGGCGCTCCGGGAGGGACGGCTGCGGCAGGACCTCTACTTCCGGATCAACACCGTCACGGTGGCGCTGCCGTCCCTGCGGGATCGCTCGGGCGACATCCCGCTGCTGGCCAAGTCGTTCCTCGAGCGGTTCCGGGCCAAGCATGGGCGGGACGTCGAGACCATCGACCCCGAGGCCTATCGCCGGCTGCTCTCGTACGGCTGGCCCGGGAATATCCGGGAGCTCGAGCACGCGATCGAGCGGGCGGTCCTGGTGGCGCGCGGCCACGAGATCACCCTCGCGGACCTGCCGGAGCCGCTGCAGGTCGATCCCTCGCCGGGCGGCTCGGCGCCGCCGCCGGGCTCGCTGGAGGAGATCGAGCGGGTGTCCATCGTCCGGGCGCTCGAGTCCACCGGCTGGAACAAGCAGGCGGCGGCCCAGGTGCTGGGGCTCAGGCGCCCGACACTCTACTCGAAGATGCGCCGGCACGGCATTCCGCAGCGCCGGGCCTGACGTTCCCCGGAAGACAGGCTGTCCGCCCCCGTTGTCAGCGTCCTGCCGCCGTTCATCAGCATCTGCTATACAAACGGCTGAAATATATACCGATGCGTCTTGGCAGCGCTCTTGCGTCCTAGCGCGCCCACGGAGGTGGCACCATGCCCCGCATACTGCTCGTTGACGACGACCCCGCCTGGCGGAACCTCTACCGCATGGCCCTCGAGAGCCAGTTCGACCTGTTCGAGGCGACCGATGGGTACCAGGCGCTGTCCGTACTGGGCGCGGTGAGGCCTGACGTCATCATTTTGGACATCCGGATGCCGCGGATGGACGGGATGGACTTCGTCCGGCGTCTCAGCCGCCGGAGCCCTCGGCCGAAAGTGATCGTCTGCTCCGGGACATTCACGGAGACCGAGCGCCCGCAGATCCCGGGGGTGTACCTGGCGGCCAAGACGCCGGACCTCAAGGAGCTATGGGCGGCGCTCCGGAGCGCGGTCCCGAGCGCTGCCGAGGTCGCGGCGCCGACGAAGCAAGCCGTGGCCGTGGAAGACGGAGTCTGGCGCGACTGATCGGCCTTCTGCATCGCGCTGCCTAGCCGACAGGCAGTTCTGAATACCCTGCCTAATTAGTGGTCACCTCGGGGCCTTGGCTGCCGTGGCCCCCCCTCGCAACAGCTTGATTTGTCGATGTTCGTGTTGCGCCCTCGCGCGGCATGACGAGTGCAGAGCAGCCCGCCCGGGAGGTCCACATGAAAAAGATCGAAGCCATCATCAAGCCGTTCAAGCTCGATGACGTCAAGGAAGCGCTGACCGGCATCGGGGTCATCGGGATGACTGTCTCCGAGGTCAGGGGATTCGGCCGCCAGAAGGGTCATACCGAGCTGTACCGCGGCGGCGAGTACACGGTCGACTTCCTCCCCAAGATCAAGGTCGAGGTCGTCGTCCCGGACAACCTCGTCGACAAGGTCGCGGGCGTCCTGGCGGGAGCGGCCAAGACCGGGAATATCGGTGACGGCAAGATCTTCATTCAACCGGTGGATACGGCGGTCCGGATCCGCACCGGCGAGCGGGACGAGAGCGCCCTGTGATCCCGGCCCACCCCCGACCAGGAGGCAACTGAGGTGATCAGAATGAGTCGGTCAATGACGATCGTGCTCGTCGCGGCGACCGTGGTGCTTGGGCTGATGGGGCCGGTCTTCGCGCAGTCGCCCGCCCCCGCCCCGGCGGCGCCGGCCCCCGCGGCGCCCTCCTCCGCTCCGGCGCCCAAGATCGACAGCGGTGACACCGCGTGGGTTCTCGTGTCTTCCGCGCTCGTGCTGCTGATGACCGCGCCCGGCCTGGCCCTGTTCTACGGCGGCATGGTGCGGCAGAAGAACGCCCTCGGCACCCTGATGCAGAGCTTCATCATCCTCGCGCTGATCTCGGTGCAGTGGGTGCTCTGGGGGTATTCGCTGGCCTTCGGTCCCGACAAGGGCGGCATCATCGGCGGGCTCGAGTGGGTGGGCCTCACGGGGGTGGGGGCGGAGCCGAACGCGGACTACGCGGGAACCATCCCGCACACCGCCTTCATGCTGTTCCAGATGATGTTCGCGGTCATCACGCCGGCTCTGATCACCGGCGCGTTCGCCGAGCGCAAGAAGTTCTCCACCTTCCTCGTGTTCATCCTGCTCTGGGCGACCTTCGTCTACGACCCGCTCGCCCACTGGGTCTGGGGCATCGGGGGCTGGCTCAAGAACCTCGGCGCGCTGGACTTCGCGGGCGGCACGGTGGTGCACATCTCCTCCGGCATCTCCGCGCTCGCCGCCGCGATCGTGATCGGCAAGCGCAAGGGCTACGGCCACCAGCCGATGCCCCCCCACAACCTGCCGTTCACCGTGATGGGGGCGAGCCTGCTGTGGTTCGGCTGGTTCGGCTTCAACGCGGGCAGCGCGCTGGCCGCCAACGGTCTGGCCGCCCACGCGTTCATGACCACCAATACCGCCACCGCGGCGGCCGTGCTGGGCTGGATGTTCACGGAGTGGGCTTCCCGGGGCAAGCCCACCGTCCTCGGCGCGGCGTCGGGCGCGGTGGCGGGCCTCGTGGCCATCACCCCCGCCGCCGGATTCGTCACGCCGATGGCCTCGATCGTCATCGGCGTGGTGGCCGGGATCATCTGCTACACGGCCTGCAACCTGAAGTCGAAGCTGGGCTACGATGACTCGCTCGACGTGGTAGGCGTGCACGGCGTGGGCGGGACGTGGGGAGCGCTCGCGACCGGCCTCTTCGCGACCAAGCTGGTCAACGAGGCGGGCGGCGACGGGCTCCTCTACGGCAACCCGAAGCAGCTCTGGATCCAGCTCGTCGCCGTCCTGGTGACGTGGGTGCTCGGCTTCGTGATGACGATCGTCATCCTCAAGGTGCTCGACGCCACCATGGGGCTGCGGGTCACCGATGAGGACGAGATGGCGGGGCTGGATCTCTCCCAGCACTCGGAGACCGCGTACACGCTGGGCGGCTCGGCGGCGTACGGCGAGTACTCGATGACGGGCGGCGGCGCCCTCGAGAGCATGAAGCCGGCGGAGGCCAAGGCGCGGTCGGGCCATTGACGAGGGGGCCCGCTTGACGGGCCTCGGGCAAACACTTATGGTTGGTGGCCGGCGGGGCCGAGGGGGCCTCCGCCGGCCCGCAGTCTTCCCCACCCAGTGCAAGGAGGCAGGAGAATGACCCCGAAGGACGTGTTGAAGATGGCGAAGGAGAAGGGCGTCAAGATCGTAGACCTGCGCTTCATCGATCTGCCCGGTCTCTGGCAGCACTTCTCCATCCCGGTGTCCGAGCTGAAGGAAGACATCTTCGAGGACGGCCTCGGCTTCGACGGCTCCTCGATCCGCGGGTTCCAGACCATCGACGAGTCGGACATGCTGCTGATGCCCGATCCCTCGACGGCCCAGATGGATCCCTTCACCGCGGTGCCCACCATGGTCCTGATCTGCACGGTCAAGGACCCGATCAGCGGCAAGGCCTACACGCGCGATCCGCGCTACGTGGCCCAGAAGGCGGAGGCGTACGTCAAGAAGAGCGGGGTGGGTGACACCATCTTCATCGGCCCCGAGCTCGAGTTCTTCTTCTTCGACTCGATCCGGTTCGACCAGAGCTACAATTACGGCTTCTACTTCATCGATTCGGAGGCGGGCGCCTGGAACACCGGGCGGGAAGGCACTCCGGACCGCCCCAACCTCGGGTACATCCCGCGCTACAAGCAGGGCTACTTCCCGGTCCCGCCCATGGACAAGTTCCAGGACATCCGCTCGGACATGGTGCTGGCCCTCGAGTCGGTCGGGGTGCGGGTCGAGGTGCACCACCACGAGGTGGCGAGCGGTGGGCAGACCGAGATCGACATGCGCTTCGACACCCTGACCAAGATGGCCGACAAGGTGTGCTGGTACAAGTACTGCGCAAAGCAGACCGCGAAGAAGTGGGGGAAGACCGCCACGTTCATGCCCAAGCCCCTCTTCCAGGACAACGGCTCCGGCATGCACACCCACCAGTCCATCTGGAAGAACGGCAAGAACCTCTTCTACGAGCGCGGCGGGTACGCCGACATCTCGAAGATGTGCCTGTACTACATCGGCGGCATCCTGAAGCACGCCCCCGCGCTGCTCGCGTTCATCGCGCCCTCCACCAACAGCTACAAGCGGCTGGTGCCGGGCTACGAGGCCCCGATCAACCTCGTCTACAGCCAGCGCAACCGGTCGGCCGCCATCCGGATCCCGATGTACTCGAAGGCGGAGGGGGCGAAGCGGATCGAGTTCCGCACGCCGGACCCGACCTGCAACCCGTATCTCTCGTTCGCGGCCTGCGTGATGGCCGGCCTCGACGGTATCGCCAACAAGATCGATCCCGGTAAGCCGGTCGACAAGGACCTCTACGAGCTGCCGCCGGCCGAGCAGAAGAAGATCAAGCAGCTGCCCGGCGCGCTGGACATCGTGCTGGACAACCTCGAGAAGGACCACGACTTCCTGCTCAAGGGCGACGTGTTCACGCCGGACCTCATCGAGACCTGGATCGAGTACAAGCGGAAGAACGAGGTGGACCCGGTCCGGCTGCGCCCGCACCCGTACGAGTTCGCCCTCTACTACGACATCTAGGCCGCCGCGTCGGTAGTCCCACGGCCCCCTGGCCGCCCGATCCCGTCGGGCGATCCAGGGGGCCGTCGTGCGTCCACGGCCCGCTCGACACCGAGGTGAGCACCGAGTGAGCAGCCTGCTCTTCCGGTGGGCAGTTCATGACGAGAGCGTTTCGAAGACGAGCGTCGCTAAGTTCCTGTCTGCAATGGGTTCGCATCCGCACCGATCAGAGGCCCAGCATGGCACCGGAATCGCAGTGGATGCTCTCCGATGTGCATTCTCAAGCCCCTAAAGGAGCCGACCATGCGGATTGGCACGTGGTGGACAGTGAAAGTGGGGGCGACTGCCCTCACCCTGATGCTGGTCCTGGGCCTGGCCGGCGGTGTGCTCGCGCAGGACAAGCCGGCTGAAAAGCCCGCGGAGGCATCGGCGACCGCGGCCAAGCCGCCCGAGGACCCCATCAAGACCCTGACCGGCAAGACGGACGATCTGAAGGTCGCCCTGGACACGGTGTGGGTGCTCGCGACCGCGTTTCTGGTCTTCTTCATGAATCTGGGATTCGCCGCGGTGGAGTCGGGCTTCTGCCGGGCCAAGAACACGGTCGCGATCCTGGCCAAGAACTTCATCGTGTTCGCGGTGTCCTCAATCGCGTTCCTCGTGATCGGCTTCGGGCTGATGTTCGGGGACGGCAACGCGATCCTGGGCACGCAGGGGCTGCTCTTCGTGGGCGGCTCGGACAACAGCCCGGCGGTGGGCGACGCCTACAAGGGCGCGTACTCGGCGCTGAACTGGACCGGGGTGCCCCTGTGGGCGAAGTTCTTCTTCCAGCTGGTCTTCGCGGGGACCGCCGCCACGATCGTCTCGGGCGCGGTCGCGGAGCGGGTGAAGTTCTCCGCCTTCTACGTATTCAGCTTCCTCATGGTGGGCCTGATCTACCCCATCGTCGGGCACTGGATCTGGGGGGGCGGCTGGCTGGCCAAGCTCGGGATGTTCGACTTCGCCGGCTCGACGGTGGTGCACTCGGTCGGGGGCTGGGCGGCCCTGGCGGGCGCCATCATGCTCGGGCCCCGACTGGGCAAGTACACCAAGGACGGCAAGATGCATCCGATCCCGGGGCACAGCATCGCGCTCGGAACGCTCGGCGTCTTCGTGCTGTGGTTCGGGTGGTTCGGGTTCAATCCGGGCAGCACGATGGCCGCGGACCCGGGCGCGATCGCGCGCATCGCGGTGGCCACGAACACGGCGGCGGCGGCCGCCGCCATCTCGGCGTCGATCGCGGCCTGGATCATACTTGGGAAACCGGATCTCACGATGGTGCTCAACGGGGCGTTGGCCGGGCTGGTTGCGATCACCGCGCCCTGCGCCTTCGTGAGCATCGGGTCGTCCCTGATCATCGGCTTGGTGGCGGGAGTGCTGGTCGTGGCCTCCGTCCTGTTCTTCGACCGCGTCAAGGTCGACGACCCGGTCGGAGCGGTCTCCGTGCACCTCGTATGCGGGATCTTCGGTACCCTCGCGCTCGGCCTGTTCGCCCAGGATCAGTTCACTCCCAACACGACGGGCAACGGCCTGTTCTTCGGCGGGGGACTGAAGCTGTTCATGGCCCAGCTGGCCGGCGTGGTGGCGGTGGGGATCTTCACCCTTGTCGTGAGCCTGGTCGGATGGGGCATCATCAGGGCGGTCATGGGCATCCGGGTGTCCGCCGAGGAGGAGTACGAGGGGCTGGATCTCGGCGAGCACGGCATCTCGGCGTATCCCGAGTTCCACACGAGCAGCGGCGTGAGCGGGTCGGCGGTGGCCATGGGGCGCAGTGCCTCCATGATGAGCACCGAGCTGCTCCGCGAGCGCGGTTGAGCGGAATCCGCTCGTGACGCGGCGACACCTCGTGCAACAGTAGGCGCTACTCGACGGCGGGCATCGTGTCCGCTGCCCGGATCGCGGGCAGCGGGTGCAGGGAAGGCACCCCGAGGTCCATCCATTCTCAAGGAGGCACGTGATGACGACAGCGACAAGGCGGCTCCTCGCGGCCGTCCTGTTGACGGCGCTGGCCGGCGCGGCTCCGGCCCTGGCGCAGACGCCGGAGGCGAAGAAAGAAGAGAAGCCGAAGACGTACTGGGAGGAGCACAAGCTCTTCGCGTACATCGAGAACAGCGCCACGTTCAACCTCAGCGGGGCGGGACGCGGCGGCGCCACTCGGGGCACCAATGAGCTGCGGCTCTACGATTTCCATGAAGGCTACACCTTCAACATGGCGGAGTTCAGCATCAAGAAGGACCCGTCCGAGAAATACCCCTTCGGCTACGGCCTGGTGGTCACCGCGGGGGCCGATGCGCAGAAGAACCACTCCTTCGGCATCTTCCGGGACGAGGAGGACGCGTTTCCGTTCCGCAATACCGAGTGGTTCGATCTGCAGGAGGCCTACGTCTCCGGCCTGATTCCGGTCGGGAGCGGACTCACGCTGAAGGCGGGCAAGTTTGCGACCCTGCTCGGGTACGAGGTCATCGAGTCCCCGAACAACCTGAACTTCTCGCGCGGCTACCTGTTCACGCTCGCCATTCCGCTGACGCATACCGGCGGCCTCGCCTCCTACACGTTCACCGACTGGTTCAACATGACCGCGGGCGTGGTGCTGGGCTGGGACGACGCGAAGAACGTCAACGACTCGGTCAGCTACCTCGGCCAATTCGCGTTCACGCCGCTGAAGGACTTCACCGCGAGCCTGAACTGGGTCGTGGGCCCGGAGCAGATCGACGCCCGGCGAATCGACGAGAACGTGTCGCGTGACTCGCGGGTCTACGTGAACAGCCATCTCCGGTACGTGCTGGACTTCGTGTTCGCGTATACCGGCTTCAAGAACCTCACGCTGGCCCTCAACGTCGACTACGGGCACGAGCAGAGCGAGCCCTTCGTCCGGGGGCTCGGCACCCGGCAGGACACCGACGCGACCTGGTGGGGCTGGGCCGCGTACGCGGCGTATGACTGGACGGACAAGCTGCGGACGTCGCTGCGCCAGGAGTTCTTCCGGGACGCGGCCGGGGCCCGCACCGGCTCCGGCCTCGGGACGGATCTCTGGTCCACGACCGCGACGATCCAATACAAGATCTGGAAGGGCCTGGTGGGGCGGGTCGAGTACCGGCACGATCAGTCGGACGAGCGCGTGTTCCGCGTGCGCTATTCGGTGCCGGACCGGACCACGCAGGGCCTGCTGGCGCGCGGCAAGAGCCTGGACACGATCTCGCTCAGCCTCTACTACTCGTTCTTTTGATCGGAGGGAAGCCCTTCTGAAGTCTAGAAGGGGGCCCCCTCCGAGCCTCCCCCAGAACGGGTTGCGCCGGCGAAGAGGTTGTGAAGAAATCGCTTGGGTCGGCGCGCGCAGCGCGATAAGACTGCGGGTATGAGCGACATACTCTTTCCTCTGCCGGATGCGAGTGAGCCCCGCGTCGAGACGACCCCGGCGCCCCCACGCGTGCAGCGGCCGGATCGAAGGCAGGTGGAATTGCGCCCCCTGGATCTGGAGGCGCGGCTGCCGGACGATCACCGCGCGCGAGTGGTGTGGGCGTTCGTCGAGGGCCTCGATCTGAGCCCGTTCTATGCGGCGATCAAGGCCGTGGAGGGCCAGGCGGGGCGG
>Ga0209640_10002006_pt1 | contig 17632 bp, 12 predicted proteins | sample RifCSP10_1_FD_184018 | JGI IMG/M metagenome (GOLD analysis project Ga0209640, IMG submission 184018) | Soil microbial communities from Rifle, Colorado - Rifle CSP2_sed 10_1 (SPAdes) (version 2) | ecosystem: Environmental > Terrestrial > Deep subsurface > Rock core/Sediment | place: Rifle... | reverse complement strand
TCTGCCTGAGCACGACTGGCCTCCCAACTCGCTCGGCATAGTCAGGGACGCGGAATAGTGCCGGCTATTTCTCATGAGAAATAGCAGACACAGCGCCGCCACGCACCTGCTGGAGGCGGGAGCCGATCTGCGAACCATCCAGCTTCTGATGGGGCACGCGGAACTGAAAGACACCACCATCTACCTGCATCTGTCGCGCCGCCATCTGCACGCTGCCCCCAACCCGCTCGATCAGATCACCCTGGGGTACGGGGAGCGGGGGCGGTACGGTGAGGCACGACTGCCGGAGAACCAGCCGTCGTGACGCGGCCACCCTGGGAGGTGGCCGATATCATCCACAAAGCAGGAAGCAGGTTCTGGGAACGCTATCGTGGGTCCTGGCCGCAGGCCAAGGTGCTCACGGCGATCGCCCGCTGCCGGACCGCCGCTCTGGGCGGGCACCGCGACCAATGCGTTCGCTGCGGCTATCAGGCCATCTCGTACAACTCCTGCCGCAACCGGCATTGTCCGAAGTGCCAGACCAACGCCCGGGAGAAGTGGCTGCGCCGGCGGCAGCAAGAACTGCTGCCCGTGGGCTACTATCATCTGGTCTTCAGCCTGCCGCACGTGCTCGTGCCGCTCATCTGGCAGAACAAGAAGGTGCTGTTCACTCTGCTGTTCGAGGCCAGTGCCGCAACCTTGCTGCAAGTCGCCGCCGATCCCAAACATCTCGGCGCACAGATCGGCTTCCTTGGCATCCTGCACACCTGGGGACAGACCCTGCAGCCGCATCCCCACGTGCACTGTGTGGTGCCGGGCGGAGGACTGTCGCCCGATCACGCGCGGTGGATCTCGTCGCGATCCCATTTCTTCTTGCCGGTGAAGGTGCTCAGCCGGGTCTTCCGTGGCAAGTTCGTGGACGGATTGCGAAGCGTCTTTCTCCGCAACCAGTTGGCGTTCCACGGAGAATGCCTGCCGCTGGCCAACGAGAAGGTGTTCGCAGCCTTCTTGCGCACGCTGTTTCGACAAGACTGGGTCGTTTACGCCAAGCCGCCCTTTGGCGGGCCAGAACATGTTTTACATATCTGGCTCGCTACACGCATCGAGTCGCCATCTCCAACCACCGGATTCTCGCAGTTACCGAGTCTGAGGTGACCTTCCGATGGAAGGACTACGCCCATCACAGCCAGCGCCGCACGATGACTCTTACTTGCGAAGAGTTCCTGCGGCGCTTCCTGCACCACGGATTGCCGAAGGGCTTTCCGCGCAGCCGCTACTTCGGCTGGCTCGCCAACCGCCGACGCGGAGAACTGCTGCCGCGCTGCCGTGTTCTACTCGCGCAGCCGCCACCCGCCCAATCCGTGCCTCTCCCGAGTGAGACTGCGGTCTGGCAATGTCCCGGTTGCCACGGGCCGATGCGGGTGGTCGAATGGCTCACGGACTTACAGATCCTCTACGCCGAAAGCAGACAGGTCTCGATCCTTGACAGCTCGTAACAATCAACTCGGCTGGGTTCCTTCTGCGTGCGCTTCCACACGGCGACCGGAAGTGTGTCTGGTTCCCTCCGAAACGTTCGTATCGTCGAATCCACGGCTCGGTCAGGGCCGAGCACCAGGCTTCGATCCACCACTTGTCAGAAAATCGGTCCTCTTCGCACGCGGCTTCTCTCGACCGATTCCACGAACAACTGCCATTGAAAACCCATAGGTGATAGCTCCCGACGGCCCCGCCAGCGGCTCACTTCAAACGGCTCTATCGAAAGTGCCCCGCCGGGAACTTCTCTGCGATCCTGAAGCATGTCTGCGCTGGGGCACTTCTCGATAGAGTTCTAGCGTGTTACGGGATCTGAAAGACCTTATCAATCGACCCCAGCTTCCTTGTTTCGTCAGACACTATCGTGCCCGAGGAGGGGTGCGACGGCCAGATCGGCCTCCGGTTCGGGATCCGTCGTCTTGGAGTTGCGGGAATCAGCAGACTTCTTGTACACGTCTTCCCAACCAGGCCTCCCTTCGACGATTCGGATGGTGCTGTTCACCGGTAAGCTCCCCAATCGCTGCGTCAGTCCGTTCGGCCAGTGAATCTCCAGCGAATCCACCCGCTGAATCTGGGCGAGACCGAAGTGCTGCTCGAAGGGCAAACAGCCGAAGCCGCTGCCGCCATCCACCGCTCGATGCTGGCTGCGCCCGCCTGCGTCCAGCTTCAAGCGCGCGCCAATCGCGTTGCGGTTGCTGCTGGTGCCGACGAGGCGCACGTTCAGGTAATTCCCCGGGAGCTTCTCTGGCCGGCATACCAAGGTGGTCAACAGATCGCCGGGATACAAGCCGCCATCGGCGACAATCAGGCAGAGCCGTCCATCGCCGCCCAAGTCAGCAAAGTTCGCGCCGTGGCCTTTACCGGTATGGGGCAGGCCGGCCGAGAACGAAACGTTGTGGAATTTCCCATCTTCCTGGAACTCGTAGAGGATCGGCGGCTCGGTGTGGCCTAGGGGAGGGGCCCCGTTTCCGAGCAGGATATCCAGGTGGCCGTCGTTGTTGTAGTCCCCCACATTGGCGCTCATGGTTCCCCAGCATTCATCGAGTCCAAGCTCCTGGCTCTTCCGGGTAAAGGTTCCGTCGCCATTATTGTGATAGACGATGAGAGGATGGCCTTCGGCGGGCCGCTTCCCGTGAACGAGGTTGTAAAGCACGTGGTCTTCCGGGGACCAGACACCGCGGATCAGGTCCAGCCAGCCGTCATTGTCATAGTCGCACCAGAGGGCGATGCCTCCAAGGCTGATCTCGTCGATTCCGGCCTCACGGCTGACGTCAGTAAAGGTGCCGTCTCCGTTATTGTGAAATAACCGTGCGCGTCCCAGGCCGCTGCTCAGGAACAAATCGGGGTATCCATCGTTGTCGTAATCTCCCCAGGCAGCGCCAATGGTGGGAGAAACATTGCTCAAGCCCGCCGCTTTCGTAACGTCGGTAAAGGTGCCGTCGCCGTTATTGTGGAACAGGCGGTTCGGAGTGCCGGGGTCAACCATCCTACCTTGATTGCGGGTGACAAACAGGTCCAGACGCCCGTCGCGATCATAGTCCACCCATTGAGCACAGAACGCGGTTCCCCAGTTCTGCACGCCGGCCTCTTTGGTTACATCGGTGAAGGTTCCGTCGCCGTTGTTTCGGAACAACACGGACTCGCCAGGATAGAAACCTTGGCGGGTGACGTAGAGATCATCCCAACCATCATTGTTGTAATCACCGACGGCGATGGCGAACGTGTCGTAGCAATACTCCAGGCCCGAGCCGACCGACGCATCCCGGAAGGTCCCATCGCCGTTGTTGCGATACACACTGATCCCTGCGTGATTGGAAGCGATGACCACGTCCAAGTAACCGTCTCCATCGAGATCGAACACGGCGGTGCCTCGCCCCGCGCCGGTCTTGTCCAGGCCGATTTGCCGCGAAACGTTTTCCAGCTTGGTTTGGGTCGGGTGCAGCCCGACCTTCATTTCTACTCGCCGTTCCGGGGGAACTTCCGCCGGATAACCGCCAGCCTTCTGTGCGGAGAGCCAGAGCCAGTAGCGCGTCTTGTCCGATTCCTTCAACCCCAGTGAGGCTGCGCCGTCGGCAACTGCCTGGGAGTAATTCGCCGCATAGTAATTCGCTATCATGCGCTCGTAAAGCGCCGCCGGTCGAAGTCGAGGATTCTTCATCGCTTCGGTCAGTTCTTTGGCGGCGTCCGGGAACCGGCCCAGCTTCATGTAGGTGTGCCCCAGCAGGAAGCGCAGCCGGGCATCGTGCGGATGTTCGCGGGTCTGCTCCGCCAGTCGCGCCACATACTCTTTGTATTGCAGAGACGCGAATATCTCCGCATCCGTCCAAAACTCCGCAACAAACGCAAGCAACGCGGGCAAATTTTCGATCCCGACCGCGTACCCCCCGTGCAGCCCGCGCAACCCGTACAGCGAGAGCAGACTTCCAAACGATATCGGCAATTGAACCGGAATGGCCATCCATTGCCGGAGACTGCCTGGCTCAATGCCGCCAAAGCTCTTGGATGCCGCCTCCAAAACATCGCCCCAGGCGTCCACCAGAGATGCTGGCCTCATGGGATTGGGAGTTGACGCCACAATCAATGCTAACCGATTCGCAAAGTCCGCCGCAGCTTCGTTGACCGAGGGCGATCCATCGTACGGAGGCAGATTGGAGACCTTGGCCAAGTCTCTGCCCGCCAAAGCTTCAGCCATGGAACTCCCCAAGCTGATTGCGGTATCCACGAGGCGCCAGCCTGACTCTGCCAATCGTACCCATGGTCTGAAGACTAGATCCAACACGCCCTTCCCAACCTCCTGCCCCAGCCGTCCTATCGAGGACATCCACCCTCGAGCAGGTCTTGCGCTGGGGGGTAAGCGTTTGAGTTTATTTCTTCTTTCTGAGTGAAGTCAACTCTAAAGCCTGCAGCTGCTGCGCTTGACACAGACAGCCGTCCTATTATTTACGGGATTGGGAGCCAGTTATATCTGTGTGAAGTCCAGTGGGCCTCCTGTTAACCGCCGCGAAGTTTCCGCTTTCTCCTCATCGCCACCTCGAAAGGTTTGTAGCCGAGATGTTCGCGCGGCTTGAGCTTCATACAGAAAGGTGCAAAACCCGGCCTGGTACTTTATACTTGAAAAGCGCCAAAAGTCGGAAGGTACCCCTTGACCCGAACCCTCAGGATCAGCCTCATCTTGTTGCCATTTCTTGGATTCATGCTTGGCTACGGGTGTTATTTCTACTTCGGCGCAGCGTTGAAGGCAGGAGAGCTGTCGTGGTGGTGCGGTTCTTTTTCGATCAGCGGTTTTGGGGGCAGTGGCTTTACCGACAGAGGCTGGAGCCCCCTGACCCGCTATCGAAGTTTTTCAGAACTGTCCTGGAAGAAGGCTCTTGCGGAAGTTGAAAATTCGGAGGTGTTGCACCGCAGACTCCGGATCCTCAGCGGCAATTGCAGCAATGAGGATGGGGTCGGGAACGCCGTCTCCATAATCGGAAAACACCTTGCGCGCCTTGTGACCGGTCCGGGAACAGGCGTGCACCAAACATATTAAGAAAATGATTCCAGATAGCATCCAAATGAAAGAGCATATTCTGGCGACAGCGCCCTTCGATCGGCTGTCCGACAAGACGTTAGACCTCCTCGAGAATGTCGGCGAATGGATATCTCTCTCTGCAGGGGAGCAGCTTTTTGCTGCGGGAGATCAGGCCGACGCCATGTACGTAATTGCGGAAGGACGATTGGAAGTATTGATTCGAAATCGAGAAGGCGAAGAGATTGTCGTTGCGGAATTGGGGTGCCATAACATAATTGGGGAGATTTCGATTCTTACGGGTGGCAAGCGTACCGCCACGATTCGATCTCTGACGCTTTCTCGGCTGATACAGTTCCAGAGAGCATTTGTCGACCGGTTGACTGAGACTCACCCGGAAGCCATCGCCGAGCTCAACCGGTTGATACTGCACCGTCTCCGACGCAACCAGCTTGCTGCGATTCTGACCTCCTACTTTGGCCCTCTGCCTTCCGGACAGATCGAAGAGATTGAATCTTCGGGCGAATGGGTACGACTCGGACAAGGTGAGGTGCTTTTTCGGCAAGGGGATCCGGGAGACAGTTTCTACGTGCTCGTCAGTGGCAGTCTGGGCGTCTTGGTTCGGGATGCGGAAGGTCGCGACAAGGTGATTAACCGGATCCCGAACGGCGAATTGGTTGGAGAAATGGCTTTGCTTACCGATGAAGCTCGCTCCGCCACCATCTATGCAATCCGAGACGCAGAACTAGTACGCTTCTCCAAGGAAGTTTTCTTGCTGCTTCTAGACAAACATCCCGGATTCCTTTTACAAATCGCCCGGTTGAATATCAAGCGGCTCAAGCAAGCAGCAATTTCAGATGACCGTTCGGACAGTGCCTCGATAGTCAGCTTTATTTTCGCATCACCTGAGGCCCCGCTGGGCGACTTTGTTCGCCGCCTCGCGGAGGAACTTGCGCCGCTTGCCAGCGTGCTCCATATCAATGGTAAGCAGATTGACGAAATCCTGGATATGCCGGGCGCTTCGCAGGCACTTCCCAGCAGCCCGATGGCTATTCGGTTTTCAGCCTGGTTAAGCGCCCAGGAGAAGAAGTACCGCCTCATTCTCCTTGAGGCGGACCCAACGGAAACGAACTGGACCAGACAATGCTTGCGGCAGAGCGATCAAGTAATTACCGTAGGACTCTCGAGCTCCGATCCGTCGCTCGGCCCGGTTGAGTCACAATTGTACAATTCAAGCAACAGAAATGATATTCGCAAGCGGTTGATTCTGATCCACCCTGATGATTGCGAGCGCCCTCGGGGTACCTTGACATGGCTCGCGTGCCGGGCGGTGGAAATGCATCACCATGTCCGGCTCGGAAACAGGGAAGACATCCGGAGAGTGGCCCGCTTCCTGGCGGGATCGGCCGTTTGTCTCGCCCTGGGAGGAGGCGGGGCGCGCGGATTTGCTCACATTGGCGCCTTCCGAGCATTACAAGAGGCTGGAGTTCCTATCGACATTATCGGCGGCACCAGCATGGGCGCCGTCATCGGTGCGGAAATGGCGATGGGCATTCCCTTCGACGAAGCGATCAAAAGGAACAAAGGAATATACACCCCTGCGCTGCTGTTCTTGGACCTTACCCTCCCCTTGATGTCCGTCACCTCGGGAAAGAATTACGCCCGAGCGCTTCGAGAGGTCTTTGACGATGTCACGATTGAAGACCTTTGGACCCCCTTTTTCGCCGTCACAAGCAATATCTCCCGGGCAACCATGGCCGTGCATAAAACGGGTCTCCTGTGGCGAATACTCCGGGCAACTACGGGAATTCCGGGCATGGTACCTCCGGTGGTGATGGATGGCGAACTGCATGTGGACGGTTGCCTGTTTAGCAACCTGCCCGCCGACGTCATGAAGTCGATTTGCAAGGGCAGGGTGATCGCCATCGATGTGGCCCCGCCAGTCGACCTCACGGAAAATAACGACATTAAGGAAGATACCTCCGGTTGGAGGATCCTCTGGCGACTCCTGTCTCCGGGACGAAATCGCTTCCATTTTCTGGGATTCACCTCGTTCATCAAGCGCGCCATGGAAGCATCGAGCATTGCGAATCAGAGGCAAGTCATCAAGAACATGGCGGATCATTATTTGCTCATGCCCGTTGAGGAAACCTCGAATTTCGATTTCGGAGCCATTGCGAAATTAAGCGAGATTGGGTACCGCGCGACAAAAGAGAAGATCGCCGAGTGGAAACAGGATGCCCGTTGGCCTGTCTTTGATCCGCTCCCGCCGTCGGACGAATTCCAGCCAGTTCTTGCCCCACCTAACAAGTAGCCGCTGAACAATTCGCCCTACAACCGGGCCTGGTAATTTATACTTGAAAAACGCCAGAGTGGGAGGTCCATTTGATCCGAACTTTCAGGATTGGCCGTGTCCTGTCGGCATTGCTTATTCTCCTTCTTAGCTATGGGGCTTACTTTTACTTCAGCTACCCCGGCCTTGTCTATGCGATACGGAGCCAATTACAATATGCCACATGGTCCGAGAATATTCTCTTGTTCCGAACTGTTTCCTATTGGGTCTCCTGGGTCGACAGGATGAGATTCAATGAGGGCGCCGGTCTGTGGTCCCTTGACGGTGTGGAGGAGGATCGTCTGGACGATTTCGAAAAAGGGCAACTCGCCTATCATCAAGGCAAATTCCCCTCGGCGGCAGCTTACTTGAAAAAGTATATCGAAGATCGCGGAGAATCGCAGCCCGCCCTGTTTTGGCTGGCCATGTCCTATATGAGGGAGGCGGAAGCTCAAAACTGTCTCTCGAAATTGATTGCAGCGCCTGGGGCCGACACGGTGACCGCTTTCGATGGTCACTCCGGTTCACATCATGCATCGATGTGCTCCTTGCCACTTTCAACCTTTCACGACCACGACGAGAGTGCCCGAACCGCCGCCGCGATACTCGAGAGGCTGCTGGATCATTATGACCCGGCAAACAGGCTCTATCAATGGTTGCTGAACTTCAACTACATGACGGTCGATGGCTTTCCTCATGACGTGCCGCCGAAGCACCTGATCCGAAGTGAGTTCATCGACTTCTTCAACGGGGAGAGGTCGAATGAGATCCGAACCCGGTATGCCTACCTCCAGTTCCAAGATCGAGCCAAGGAGTTGAACGTTGACACTTACAATGCCGGCAAGGGGGTGGCTGTCGAGGATTTCGACAAGGACGGCTACTTGGACATCGTGACGGGCGGCACCTTCAGTGAACTGAGATACTATGAGAATCTAGCTGGGACTACTTTCGTGGATCGGACGCGGGAGGCTGGACTGGGTGGGGTCATGCAAGCCCATATTATCACCGCCGCGGACTATGACAATGACGGGTGGATCGACCTGTTCGTCTCGCAGCCTTTTGGGCGGTTTTCGCTTCTTAGAAACAAGGGGGACGGGACGTTCCGGGATGTCACAGCGCCATCGGGACTCCTCGAGGGGGTGCCCGCCGACACGATTGCGTCAACCTGGGTCTCTGCATGGACCGATGTCGAAAATGACGGCGATCTGGACGTTTTTGTTGCCAATTGGGGAATGCAGATACCCTTCGCAACCGGATTGTTGGCCAAGCCAACAATGGATTCCGTATTGTTTATCAACGAGAAAGGCCATTTTGTCGACAGGACTCAGGAGTATGGCTTAATTGATATTGTAAAGGACCAGAATTTCAGCGGCGCCGCTTCCGGCGATTACGATGCTGACGGGTACCCAGACCTGTTTCTTTCCAGTCCTCTGCCAAACGAGAGCATCCTCTTGAAGAATATTTCGGGCCGCCGCTTCGAGAAAACGGACCTGTTGCTTCGTACTCCGCCTGGCTTTATGACGGCATTTGTCGATCTCAATCATGACGGCAAGCTGGACATATTCCTGGGCGGGTTCGGCAATGTCCAATCTGTCACGGAACGAGTCGTGTTTGGTGAACATGCAGGGGAATACCAATCAGGCCGCAGCGCCATTCTACTTCAGACCCCTGATGGAAAGTTCGAAGAGCGTCGCGATTTCTTCCAAGATGAGATGCCCGTGAGTACGATGGGAGCCTCGTTCGGGGATCTCGACAACGACGGGTGCTACGACTTTTATCTGGGAACCGGGAGCCCAGACGGCTGGTTTGTCTTACCCAACCTGATGTACATCGGTCAACGAGACGGAACAGGATGCACTGGACGGCTGATCAACATATCCAACCTTTTTGGGTTTGGAACGATTCAGAAAGGCCACGGGATTGTGTTCTTCGACTTCGACAATGATGGTAAGCAGGACATCTATTCCAGTCTGGGGGGAATGTTCCCGGGAGACGCCTGGCCGAATCAGTTTTTCGTAAATCAAAGCAAATTGGACAGCCGTTGGGTCAAAATTCGCCTGCGTGGAAGACGAACGAACTACTTTGGAGTGGGGGCTCGGATCAAGGTTGTAGCAGAAACTCAGGGGGGTGAGCAGATAGAGAGACACTACCTGATGGACCAAAAGACTGGTTTTGGCAGTGGTCCGTATCTCGCGCATATCGGGCTGGCAGAAGCCGCCCGCATCAAGTCCGTTGAGGTCTTCTGGCCTGTTTCCGGACACAAGAAATCTTATCCCGCCGAATTGCAGGAGTTGAATATCCTGGACGAGGATACCGGGACATTGATCGCGCCATAAGAGGTTTTCTTGACTCTGCTCGGCGTTCTCGGCGCCGCGCCGCTCAATCGTTACCTTCATTCGATCGAAAGCACCGCCCGGTTGGATAGAATGTCTCCGGCGCGCAACTGCACCAGCACGCGCACGCCGGTCCGCGTATCAAGGGGAATCGTCACCCGGACGTCATAAAGACCAGCCTCTCCAGGCACAAGCAACGCCTCCTGTACCGCTGCGGGACGGCCGTCAATCAACACTTCGGGCGGGATCGCCACAACTGCCGGCTGGCGCGGCCCTCGTTGTAGCGGCGCCGGATTCGAGGTCACATCTCCCAGTCCGGTCACCCGCAAGGTAATGGTTTCGCCGGGACGAGCCGGTTGCGAGGGGTAATTCAGCGTACCGTTCGCATTGGTGGCAATCGCGGCTCCCTCGTTCAAAATGTCAAATGCCCGCACCTCGCCAAACGTGTAGGTGAAAATGCCAGGCGCTGTGGGTTCCAGTGTCACAAGAGCAGGAGGCGCTTCCACACCGCCGCGTGAGACCCGCAGCAGCACGGTGCGTCCCGTCGCCAAGCCGAAGGGAACCTGGAAGTCGATGCGCTCGGGCGCTACCGCCACAATACCGGCAGGGAGCCCGTCGACGCTGACCCGAATGCCATCCAGCTCCTCTGGCAAGTCCGTGGTCAGGTAGACACCCTCCCGGCGCACCGCGGGCGCATTCAGCCTGCGAGGCGACAGGTTCGCTCCGATGATCGAGGCCAGCGTACCCGGCGCAAGTTCCGCAGGTCCGACTCCTAATCCGGCGGCGTTGCGGACCGTTTGTGCCGCGAAGACCGGGTAGGAATCGCTGGCCCGCCAGCCTGCCGCTGCCACAAAAACCTGGACGACGCCGGTGGGGGCCGGCATTGCGTTCGATGCGGCATCGCCGCCGACGAGATACCACTTGTTATCCAGCACGGCGCCCGCCATTCCGCTGGCAGGCAGCGGCGGTTCCAGTCCGTTGTACCAGGTGCTTCCCGACAGTAATTGCATCGTCTGGCTGTGGTAAAGCACGTTGCTCACGTCCAGCGCGCCTCCTGGCGCCGTGCGGCCGCCCGCCACGTAGATCCGGCCCTCATGCCATGCGGCGGACGCGCCGTAAACCGCCCGCGGCGTCGGTGGGCCCTCTCTCCACGTGCCGGAGTCGGGCGAAAAGACAAATACGCGGTTGGTTGCCGTCTGCCCGTCCGTGGTGCCGTTGATGATCCAGATTTCACGCCCAACCACTGCCGCCGCGCTGCCAGCGAGGGGCACGGGAAGAGGAGCCAGCAGTTGCCATTGCCCCGAGCCGGTGTCGAATACCCAAGCCGCGTCCGATGCCGGCGCCGTGGCCGTGGCGCCCCCGAATCGGTAGATCCGCGAATCGAGGGCTGTACAGGCAGCGCCAGCGGAAGCCGCCGGAAGAGGTGCCACGCTAGACCATGACCCGCTCCCGGGATCAAACACTGCCACATCGTTCAGCGGAACTGCGCTGGCGCTTCCCAGTCCACCTCCAACATATATCTTTCCGGCCGCGGCCACGGCGCAATGCCGCCATCGGGCACGGGGCATCTGCTGCAGATGCGTCCATTCATTCCGCTCCGGATCGAAGGCGGACAGGAGGTTATTGGGGCGTTCCCCGTCGCTGCCTCCCGTCACGTAAAGCCGCCCGTTGAGGGATGCGGCGGCCGCCCCGGTAATCGCTTCGCCGGGCAGCGCCGGAGGATTCCCGATCTCCCCTGCCTCCCGCAGTTCCTCCGTGACCAGATTCAACACGGGATTGAGAAACGAATTGTCGGGCAGGATGAGCCCGTCCGGCAGATTCTCTTCGCTCAAACACTGGTCCGCAGGTATCTTTTCCGGCAGACAGCCGTCTGCTCCCAGAGAGATGGTAAGGCCTTCGCGCCCGAAGGCGAACGGCGGCATGAGACCCAAGTTGGGCAGCACCGTGATGGCGAGGAGCGAGACCCCGTGGAACTCGAAACCCGTGATGCGCTGGTTCGAATCCACGAGGAAGCGTGCCGTCTGCGATGTGGCCGGACGCTCGCTGAATGGCAATTCGACGGGCAATTCGAGCGGCGGAAAATCGACGAACAGCGCGGTAAAGGAACTGAGGTCGCTGAGCAGCGGGAGGCGGCTATTGCGCGCGGATTTCTGAATCAACGTATTTTGAAAAATTGCGTGCACTTCCAGATTGGTCACCCCACCGGTGTCCAGGTTCAGATCACCCTGACTCATCTGGATCGAGCTATTCAGGGTCTGCTCGCCCTTGATGTTCAGGAAGTGGCCGCTGCTGAAGACGAAAAACGGAGATTCGCCCACCGCGTGCCAGCGCATCCGAAACCGCGACGTGCGGCCCACCGGCGGGCTGAATTCCACCGAAACCCAGCCGTGCACGTTTACCCTTCCCGAGCCGCTTCCGAAGGGATAGTTATAGATGTCGTCTCCCATCGAACTCCTCTCGTCATCGAGAGGACCGGCCAGCACACCCGAGGCAGGCAGCCTGATTTGCGCTGCGCCGTCCACGACACAAGCAGCCAGAAAAAGAGAAACCAGTATGATTCGCATCATGCGCATGCCAGGTGTCATGGAATCGTCTCTACCGCAACGGGGGCGAAGCCGCTTCCGTACGTGCTGTTGAGAAATTGCAGAACCGCGTTTGCCAGCAGCGCCTGCCCGATGGACGACGGGTAGATCCCGTCCTCGGAATAAAAACCGCCGCCGTAGTCGCCTGTGACCGAGACGGTACCCGGACGCACGCCCCCAACTTTGACCTGATGCATGAACCCGGCCAGGTCGAATATCACCACGTCCGTACCCTGCGCCGCATCGCGGATGGCGGTGTTATACCCGCTGACCGCAGCGCGCACGCTGGCGGCCACTGCGGCAGAAAGCACGGAGCCCTGGGACAGTACGTTCCCACGGCGCCCGCGCAAAGCGTCCGCGATCTCCACCATCCCGCCCAGTGTAAGCAGATCGCCTGTTTCCAGTCCCAAGCGGGTCCGCAGTTCCTCGCTCGACAGTCCATACAAACCTGCCACCTCGGAGAGGGAGGCAAAGTAGGCGGTCTCGGTGGGATCGGGCACGGTCATCACCACCACGCTGGCATTGGTCATCTGCATGCGGGATAGCACTTGGGCAAAATCGGTTCTGAATGAATTCGTACTCGTGATGCGTGCCGCGTTGTTCTGAACGGCCGCCTCCACGACATCCTCGAAGCCGAGCTGGATGAACGCCAGCGTCGGGTTCAAAGCCTGCGCATACTCAACTTGCGTCAACAGAACAGGCGGCTGCAGCACGAGCAGCGGGCCGCCGAGAATCGCGTTCGCCAGCGTCTGGAGCAGATTCCCTTCGATGGCGGTGATCAGCTTGATGCCGTCATACTGCGGCTGCGGGCGCAAGTTCAGCGCGTCGCCCACCCGCAGAAACGGAACGGAAAGGTTCATCGTAAAAAATGGAAACGGCAGTGCGCGCTCTCCGCTCTGGGCCACCTGCGGCAGCAACCCTCGCAGCGGCTGGTACGAATTCACCACTCCGACCTGTCCCGATTCCCGCATCGCGGGGACCGAGATATAGGTGCCCATCTGTTTCGCTATGAGCACCGGCCAAGCCTGTTTCTGGCCCGCCTCCGTGAGATGGAACCCGGAAAAGCCCGCGGAGAGACCGCCTCCCAGTACTACCACGAGCGTCGGGTCCAAACGGTCCGCTGCCGGGGCCGGCACCGCGCGGGCAAACGCCAGCGATATTACCAGTAGTGTGGAAATTGCGAAACGTTGGGTCATCTAGTCAAATTCCAAGCTTTGGCCACCCTTCCGGAACCGAAAGGAGATGCCGACTAACTGCGCGGTGCTGTTCCACTTGCCATTAGTGAACACATTCGCGTTCGCCGCGACATTCGTGGTCCGCGGGAGGAATTTTGTGAATTGGTAGAAGATCGAAATTTCCTTCCCGCCCACTTCTTTCGAGACTCCCCCATTAAAGTTGATACGGGAACTGTCCGGCCACAGCGGGCTCACCGCCCCCTCCGGCACCGGCGTGCCGTCGAACGCACCACCCGCGCGCACCGTCATATTTTTCACCGGCCGTTCCCACCCCACCCGCACTGCCCACGCGTTGTGAAAGCTATAATCAATCCGGGCTTCGGCCGGCGTCGCGGTATCCGGGCCGTGCTGGCTGAAATTGAGCACCACGTAGCGCAGCCGCCGGTAATCCTGCATTTGCACATCGAGGGCGAACAGGTTCCTGCCGAACGCTTCCGTGGCGGCACCCACTGCGTAAGTTCCGGGGGTTGGGAAAGTAGCCGTGGCCGGCTGCTCCGGAAAAAGGTTCGCAAAGACAGCAGGCCCCGCCAGGGGCTTGAGCGCGTACTCGGTGGTGAAAGCAAACGATGCTTTTCCCCGGAAATGCTGTGTCACCGCCGTCCGATACGTCGCCCCGAATCGTGTTTTCCACTGCGGGTGCCGGTAGAGAATGCCGAATGCTCCCCCGATGTTATTGGATGTCGCAGCGAAGCGCGACCGCCCCTCCGGCAGCAGGCGCGCTATGATGCGTCCCGCCACCACCGGGTCCGCATCAGGAAAGATTCTCGGAGCCAATTGCTCGCCGAAGAATCTCCCCTCTTCGAGCGGATTCAGTATGCTCTGCTCCAGCAGTACGTGCGTATGGACCAGCGCTCCGCCGAACGCAATCGCCAAGCGGTCATTGACCCGGTATGCCACGGTGGGCTGCATCCAGATGGATTCCATCTTCGGCCGGGTGGTGTGAAAGCGCGCCACAAACTTGGTGTTTGAAGGTTCGCTGTCCTCGAAGTTGGTCCAATTGCCCCCGAGCCCGAATGGAGCGAAGGAGCCAAAGCCTACCGTCCACTTCGGGTTCAGACGCATCGTCATATACATGTTGGGAACCACAAGAATTTGCGGGCTGATGAAACCCTGATATCCTCCCTCCGGAACGACCGTGCCATTGGGCGTGACGGAGGGGGTAAACTTGAAATTGCCATGAACCAGCAGGGTGTCCATCTGCATGCGGAACCCGTCCTGAAAAGCAATGCCTGCCGGATTGTAGAAGAGAGCGGAGCCGTCGCTCGCCACCGCGACAAACGCGCCCCCCATACCCGTGGCGCGTGTTCCAATCTCCTGAATGGAAAACGCGGAGCCCCACGCGCAGGTTGTAATCATCAAGATGTAGCCGCAAAAAGCGGCGAATCGGATCATCGGTTTCCGCTTCCCCATGTGAATTCGACATTGTAACCTATTTCGACGAACGGGTGGCCGATAAGGGTACCAAATCCAGCGCCCGGGCGGGCAATGCGAGGGCCCTGCGGAGGCGCGGGAGAATCTTCCGCCAAATCCTAGGCCGAAGAAGCTGTGGCAACCCAATCCCTCCAGACCCTCTCTACGCCTTCGATGAAGGCCTGGTGAATCGTGCAGTGAACGCCGAGCATTTTTCCCTCTAGATAATCGTGGAATGCCTGTAGGTCCCTGAACAGTCCGAGTCGATGGAGAAGTCGGGCTCCTCCGTAGATCGGGTCCGGCCAGCGCTTTCCAAAATCGAGGACCTTTTCGCAGCGGGGGGCTGAAGCGAATTCCATTTGCACCTTGATTTCGTTCTGATGCGTGAGGAAAAAGGAAAAGCGTTTGACGGCGATCTGAAATTTGCCCGGCGCGTGCCCGAAGTACGTCGGGATCGGAGCATAGCGCACCACGGGATACGCAATGGAAACCTCTGACTTAAAGTCGCCGCCGGCATTCTCTTCGGCCCGCACGAAGTCCTCACTCAGCGCGGCGCAAAGCGCCTGTCGGAAGGGCCTACGGAATCCGGCGAACTCCAGGGCAAAGTCGTGAATGTGAATTGTGACCATCACCCATGCGTAACGGCGTCCAAGGTCTCGCCAGTCGATGCAGCCGGTTCTCGACTCAAGCGGGAACCGTTGGTATTCTCCGTGGATATCCCGGAACAGGTTTTTCTCAATTGTGAAGCCGCCGGTTGAGCTGTTTGGGTTTTGCCAGTGCGCCAGGCTGAGGAAGTGTCCGAGGACGAATTCGCGAATCAGCTCCGCGCCGTTCGCGGACGACACTTGGCCGAAATCCACATCCTGCCGACAGCCCATCACCGACCGCCGCTCGCCGTTGATCTCGGCAAAACCAAAAAAGCCTTGCGCGTGGTTGGGTAGCCGGAACTTCTTCTTCAGTTGGATCGGGAAAAACGAGCGAGGCGGATCCGGTTGGCGGCACCACCGAAGCAACTGCAGTCCGTCGCGCAGGGCCTCCTCGCATCGCTCGATCAGGAAACGATCCTGAGCAGCCAGTGACCTGGGATCTGGGGACACTCCGTAGGTGCTCATGCGGTAATCGGATTCTCCAGGCCGCCGCAGATTGGATAGCCGCGCTTCCGGTTGAAGGCAGATTCCTCTCGAGCCCTTGCGATCAGGGTCTCCTCCAGCTTTCCGGCTGGCCGCCAGGCTGCCAGCAGACCGGGCGCAAACCAGTCGCAGTATGCCAGCACCCAGACCAATCCATTCTGAAAACTGGCTCGCAGGGGTTCCGTCTGAATGATATGACTGGATTCCAGCACCTTGGCCATGTCCTCACAGTTCAGCATTCCGAAGGAGACCCCGAGCCCTTGCACATAGGGTGGAATCCGCTCCGGAGGAAGGTGCGCGCCCTTCTGGATGGCCCGGTGAATGCTGATCCTGCTGAACCCGACCAGGCGACCGTAGCCGTGCGTGAGGTTTCGTTGCGCTTCGGGGGAGAAGCCCGAGAAAAACTCGGAGAAGAAGCCCGTCCGATCCGGCGCCGAGGGGGGGTTTGGAGGAATGACCCCCAGAACGCGATTGATCCACTTGAAAAGGCCTGCTTCGTAAAGCAACAGCGCTGACCCGATTCCCTCGTACGCGAAGCCCCGGTAATCCGGCGCGCAGTTGTTTTCCACGATCTCGCGGAGCCTTCGGGCATCAAAGCGGGAGTACTCGGCGGTGACGATGCCAAATCCCACATGGACAATTCCGAGCGATTCTTGAGGTATATCTGGGTCCAGAAGCGTAGCGTCCGGTAAGCCGTGTTTCCCAAAGGTAATCGATAGCCCTTCCGTATTCCAGATCGCCTCGGCCACTTTCGGCAGACTTTCTACATGGGAAGCGCCTTCCTTTTGAATCGAGCGGCATCGCCTGGCAAAGTCAGCCGGTGCAATAGCGCTCTTCTCCACAATAGAAACCACCCGGCGAATGCCGTTCATATGTCGCTGCAAAAGAGAGGTTAGTGGAATAGGAAAGTCTGCCTTCATCTTGTTGGCCCCACCACCGTTCCGACGAATTTGAGCATACAGTCTACACCATTGCCGCTGAATCAGACCGGCAGTTTTTTCGGTGACTCCTTCCGGGTGGTGGATTGCCAGAAAGACGAGAACCTTCCGTACGGCGGATGTGGGGACGTACTGTTTGGCGGCCTGGTGATTTTCACCGCTCACTTGAACGGCAACCTCCAGTTTCGGTTCTATCCTCCCGTCAGAAACATTGCTCATTTCGAGATCACGCACGGGGTGCTGCTCGGAAGCGACGAGGTTACGCGGTCTCCTGGAGGATGGTATCTGATACCGCGGAAAGCGACGGTAAGCGACGTGCCGGGCCGCATCTCCGAAGGCGACCTCAACCTCCTCACCGGAGAGGTAACGAACTTAAAGTATCAGGCGATCTTCGACGTTTCCGGCATCGATGCGATTCACAACGTGAACCCCAACTTTCCTACCCGGCCCACCGTGGAGTTTCCCGGTCCGCTGGGACACGCCTGGATCCGGTTTGAGCAGCGCCCCGACGGCCTTCTGGACTTTACCTTCCAAGGAACTACCTTTGCACCGTTTGGAAAGGAGATTCAGGGCGACGTGGTCCGCTTCCCTACGTCGGTATGTGACCCTGAATATCATGGTGGAAGTGTTTTGGCGCGCGGCACGAGCGCCC
>Ga0209640_10002005_pt1 | contig 17641 bp, 13 predicted proteins | sample RifCSP10_1_FD_184018 | JGI IMG/M metagenome (GOLD analysis project Ga0209640, IMG submission 184018) | Soil microbial communities from Rifle, Colorado - Rifle CSP2_sed 10_1 (SPAdes) (version 2) | ecosystem: Environmental > Terrestrial > Deep subsurface > Rock core/Sediment | place: Rifle... | reverse complement strand
AAATTCCCCACTGCTGCCTCCCGTAGGAGTCTGGGCCGTGTCTCAGTCCCAGTGTGGCTGGTCGTCCTCTCAGACCAGCTACCGATCGTCGCCTTGGTGAGCCGTTACCCCACCAACTAGCTAATCGGGCATCGGCCGCTCCTCTCGCGCGAGGCCTTGCGGTCCCCCGCTTTCCTCTTTCGAGCTCATGCGGTATTAGCCAATCTTTCGACTGGTTATCCCCCACAAAAGGACACGTTCCGATGCATTACTCACCCGTACGCCACTCGCTACGGAGTTGCCCCCGCAGCGTCGTTCGACTTGCATGTGTAAGGCATGCCGCCAGCGTTCAATCTGAGCCAGGATCAAACTCTTCAGTTCAATCCAAAACTACATCTCACTCAAAGTAAACGGAGTTACTTCTCGTGAGCACTAGATGCATCTGTTGCCGCGCACCGGAAAACCGGCCCGCGGCGCCGTTCGCACCGAGCGCCCACACCTATCGGCTGCAAATTTTTAAAGAGCGAACGCCCGAGGGCGTTGGTAAAGCTGGTTGCGGGGAGAGGATTTGAACCTCTGACCTTCGGGTTATGAGCCCGACGAGCTGCCAGACTGCTCCACCCCGCGTCCGAAGAGTCGAAGATTATAGCGGCATGGCGCAGGGGGTGTCAAACATTCGACGAGTACGCTCCGTGCTCGGGAGTACCCTGCGCAAGCACGTCACCCGCTGCGCCCGCCAGGGCGAGCGCCAACACCTCCCCGTTGACCCGTGTTTTCCATGCCGAACCCTCCCCCGGCGCGACTATAACCCGCGGCGATCGAGAATTGCCTGCGAGATCGTGCCGACATCCACGTACTCCAGCTCCCCGCCGAGCGGCACTCCGCGTGCGATCCGGCTGACCTTGACCTCGCACGATCGAAGCATCTCCGCGACGTAGTGCGCGGTTGCCTCGCCTTCGTTGGTAAAGTTCGTGGCGAGTATCACCTCCTGTACCACCCCGTCGGCCGCGCGCGTGAGCAGCCGGTCGAGACCGACGTCGCGCGGACCGACGCCGTCGAGCGGCGAAAGCCGCCCCATCAGCACGAAATACATTCCCGAGTAACTCAGGGACTGCTCGACCGTCGCCAGGTCCGCCGGCGTTTCCACCACGCACAGCAGCGACGGGTCACGCCGCGGCGAGCGGCACAGCGCGCAAATCTCCTGCTCGGTGAAATTGTTGCATCGCGCGCAATGGCGAACCGTACGCAGGGCGTCGACGAGCGCCTGCGCGAGCTGCTCCGCGCCGGCGCGGTCGCGCTGCAGGACATGATAGGCCATGCGCTGCGCGGAACGGGGCCCGATGCCGGGAAGCACGCGCAGTGCCTCGATGAGCCGCTCCAGTGCGTGCGCCGTGAGCACAACGTCCTTCGGCACGGTGCTAGAACGGCAGTTTGAACCCGGCCGGAAGCCCAAGCCCCGCGGCAACGCCGCTCATTTTTTCCGCGATCGCCTGCTCGACGCGCCGCGCCGCGTCGTTGAACGCGGCGGCCACCAGATCCTCGAGCATCTCCCGGTCGTCCCCCACCAGCGACGGATCGATCGTGACGCGCTTGACGTCGTGCTTGCAGTTCATCACCACCTTGACCATCCCCGCGCCCGACTGTCCTTCGACTTCGATTGTCGCAAGCTGCTCCTGCATCCGGCGCATGTTCTCCTGCATCATCTGCGCCTGTTTCATGAGCTGACCGATGTTTCCGCGCATCGCCTGCCTCCGTGCTCAGCCGTTCTTCGGCCCCGGCTGTGCACCCTGATCGAGCACCCGACCGTCGAGCAACGTCACCAAATCGCTTACGAACCGGTCACTCCGGACTGCCTGCGCCGCCTCCGCGCGCCTCGCATTCCGGTCGCTCGCCTCGAGCGCCGCGACAGATGTACCGCGCACTTCGCCGCGGGCGACCCGGAGGCGCACCTGCCGGCCCAGGTGCTGCTCCAGCGCCGCCTTGAGCTTTTCCTGGTAACTCCTCCCGGCGAGGTGGGGCATCGCCTGAGGCACGACGAGATCGAACAATCCGTCCTCGTATCCCAGCAGCTCGGCGTTGCGCGCGAGTTCCTTTGCAGCTCCGGTGACGGCAAGCTGCTGCACGAGTTTCGGCCAGTCGCCGTCGAATCCCGCGCCGCCGGGCGCAGGCGCCCTCGCCTGCGCGGGCGAGCGGGTGTCGGGGGCAACCGCAGGCGCCGAGGCACTGTCCTCGGGTTCGAACGCAAGCATGCGCAGCAACGTCATCGTGAAACCGGCATGTTCGTCCGGCGCGAGCGGCAGATCGTCACGCCCCTGCAATGCGATCTGGTAGAACAACTGCGCGCTCTCCGGATCGATCCGCGCCGCCAGCGCGATCACGCGGTCGCGATCCGGGAGGTCGCTTTCGAGCGCATCGGGCACCGAATGGGCAATCGAGATTCGCAGCAGCAGGCCCGCAAGATCCTGCAACGCGTCGTCGAAGGAAAGGGCCCGCGCCTGCAATTCGTCGCCGATTGCAAGCACTTCGCGCGCGTCCTCCCGCACCATCGCCTCGAGCAGGCGCAGCGGGTAGCTCGCATCGATCGCGCCCAGCATCCCGCGCACGTTCTCGGCATCGATCCGCCCCGCGCCGTACGCGATAGCCTGGTCGAGCAGCGAGAGCGCGTCCCGCATGCTGCCGGCGGCCGCGCGCGCGATCAGGGGCAGCGCGTGCGCCTCGAACGGCACTCCTTCGGCCTCGAGGATCCGCGCGAGATGTCCGGCGATCCGATCGCGCGGCATCTGTTTCAGATTGAACTGCAGGCACCGGCTCAGGACCGTGACCGGGACTTTCTGCGGATCCGTCGTCGCAAGAATGAATTTCAGATGTTCCGGGGGTTCCTCGAGCGTCTTCAGCATGGCGTTGAACGCATGGCCGGAGAGCTGGTGCACCTCGTCGATCACGTAAACCTTGAAGCGGCCGCTCGTCGGTGCATACACCGCGCGCTCGAGCAACTGGGTCATCTCGTCCACGCCCCGGTTGGAAGCGGCGTCCATTTCGACATAATCGACGAACCTGCCGCCGTCGATCTCCTGGCATGGCGCGCAGCGCGCGCACGGCGCGGCGGTAATTCCAGTCTCGCAGTTGAGGCACTTCGCGAGGATCCTGGCGAGCGTCGTCTTGCCCACGCCGCGCGTACCGGTAAACAGGTACGCATGGTGCAAACGCCGTTGCTCGAGCGCATTGCGCAATGCCCTGACCACGTGCTCCTGGCCGACGAGACCGGCAAAGTCCCGTGGCCGCCACTTGCGCGCAAGCACCTGGTATGTCATCGCCCAATTTTATCAGCGCGGCGCGCACGCGATTCCGGGAGGGCGGTCAGAGGAGGGAGGACTCGGCTCTCCCTCTGCTCCGAGCTTGCACCGAACGGGACCATGCATTCACGGTCCCGCGCAAAGGTGGCGAGCCTGACCCCGGCACTTGCAGAACCCGGCTGTGGCTGCTTCCTTCCGGACCTGACCAGGTTCACCGGGCTGCAATGCGGGGGGGCCCGCCGTAAGATTATTCTTGTCAACGTGGCGGAGAGAGTGGGATTCGAACCCACGAAGCGCTATTCACGCTTACACGCTCTCCAGGCGTGCGCCTTAGACCGCTCGGCCATCTCTCCGTGTGAATCGATTCTAGCAGCGGCCCGAAACGCGGCTCCCGACACGCCGGATCGAATCGGCCCGATGCCGATCCAAACGCTACTTGGCCAGCTCCTTGATTCGGTCGACGATCTCGGGGTTCGCGAGGGTAGACACGTCCCCCGGATCCTGCCGGTTGGAGATCGCCGAGAGCACCCGGCGCATGATCTTTCCGGAGCGGGTCTTGGGCATATCCGGAACGATGATCACCTGGCGCGGGCGCGCGATTGCGCCGATCCGGGATACCACCGCGGCCGAGACCTTGTTCGCGATCTCCACGGAAGCCGCCAGGCCCGGCTTGAGCGCAACATAGAGGTCGGGCACCTTGCCCTTGATCGGGTCGGCGACCGGGACCACCGCGGCCTCCACGACTTCGGGCACGAGCAGGGCAGCCGACTCGATCTCCTTGGTGCCGAGGCGATGGCCGGCCACGTTGATCACGTCGTCGATGCGACCGAGGATTCGATAGTAGCCGTCCGCAGCCTGCACCGCGCCATCGCCTGCCATGTACGGCCAGTCGCGCCAGTCCTTGCTCTTCGGATTCCTGCAATAGCGCTTGTAGTACTGGCTCACGTAGCGATCCGGGTCCTTCCAGATGGTCTGGAAGCTTCCCGGCCAGGGGTTGCGGATGCAGATGTTGCCCGCCCTGCCGGACCCGGCCGGAAGCTCGTTGCCCTCGTCGTCGTAGATCACCGGATGAATGCCGGGAATTCCCGGACCCGCGCTACCGGGCTTCATCTGGTGGATCGCCGGCACCGTGCTGCAAAGAAAGCCGCCGTTCTCCGTTTGCCACCACGTATCCACGATCACCGCCTCGCCCTTGCCGACCATCCTGTGGTACCACTTCCAGACCTCGGGCTCGATCGGCTCCCCCACCGTCGTCATATGCTTGAAGTGGTGGTTGTATTTAGCAGGCTCGTCGGGCCCGTCGCGCCGCAGCGCGCGGATCGCCGTGGGCGAAGTGTGAAAGATATTGACGCCGAGTTCCTCGGCAATGCGCCAGGGCCGTCCGGCATCGGGGTGGGTCGGCACACCTTCGAAGACCACCGATGACGCGGCGAGCGCAAGCGGTCCATAGACGATGTAGGAATGGCCCGTGATCCAGCCGATGTCTGCCATGCACCAGTAGACGTCGTCGGGATGAATGTCCTGGATATTCTTCGATGTCCACGTCACGTAGGCGAGGTAGCCGCCGATGGAATGCTGGCAGCCCTTGGGTCGCCCTGTCGTGCCGCTCGTGTACATGAGGAAGAGCGGCGCCTCGGCAGGCAGCTGCGCGGGCTCCACCCGCTTGCCGCGATATTTCCTGAGCACATCGTTGACGATGAAGTCGCGGCCCTCCACGAGCTTCGTCGGGCTCGAGTTCTTGCCGGGGTAGCGCTGCCAGAGGAGCACTTTGTCGACCTGGTGGCCGTCCTTGGCGGCCTCGGCAACCGCGACATCCGCCTTTTCCTTGTGGTCGAGGAGCTTCCCGGCGCGGTAATAGGCGTCCATCGTGATCAGCACGCGGCTCTCGGAGTCGGAGACGCGGTCGGCGCAGGCTTTGCCGCTGAATCCGCTGAACACCTGCGAATGAATCACGCCGAGCCGGGCGCAGGCGAGCATGCTGATGGGCAGCTCCGCCACCATCGGCATGTGCAGCGTCACCCGGTCGCCCGCCTTCAGGCTGCAGAAATCCCGCAGCAGGGCGGCGAACTCGTTGACGCGGACGAAAAGCTCCTGATAGGTGATGTGCTGGATCGCCTCGTCCTCCGGCTCCGGCACGAAATGGATCGCTGCCTTGTTCTTGTGTTTCGCCAGGTGGCGATCGACGCAGTTGTAGCACGCATTGATCCTGCCGCCGACGAACCAGCGCCAGAAGGGCGGGTTGCCGGTATCGAGCGTCGTTTCCCAGTACTTGTACCAGTCGAGGAGGTCGGCGAACTCCTTGAAGCACTCGGGGAAGCGGTCGAGGGAAAAACGCTCGAACACGCCCGCATCGACCAGGTTCGCCTGGGCGATGAAGCTGTTCGAGGGGGAGAAATAGCCCTCCTCCGGCCAGTGCACCGCGATCTGCGCCTCGGAAACATCGGCGGCCTGTTGCTCGTCGGATGGGCGCAGCGACTTGTCGTCTGACATGACGGTTCCTCCCTGGTTTCCCGCGATGCGCAACTTGCGCTTCCAACAAACCGCAAATTCTATATGATGTCATTCGCTTCCGGTCGCAACCGATGCGACGATCTTCCGGGATCGCGGTTGCGCATCGCGCGCCATCCAGCAAGGGCTCAGCATGACGACCATCCGGCAAGCCGACCTGATTCAGAGCGTCGCGGACGCCCTGCAGTTCATTTCCTACTACCACCCCGCCGACTACATTCGCGCGCTCGGCCGCGCCTACGAGCGCGAGCGCTCGCCCGCCGCGAAGGACGCGATCGCGCAGATCCTGACCAACTCGCGGTTGTGCGCCGAAGGCCACCGCCCGATCTGCCAGGACACGGGCATCGTCAACGTATTTCTGCGGATCGGTATGGACGCGCGGCTCGAGGGGTTCGCCGGCTCGATCGACGACGCGGTGAACGATGGCGTGCGCCGCGCCTATCTCGACCCCGACAACAAGCTGCGCGCCTCCGTCCTCGAGGACCCGGCATTCGCGCGCCGGAACACGAAGGACAACACCCCCGCCGTGATCCACATGCGTCTCGTGCCGGGAGACCGCGTTGAAGTGGACGTGGCCGCAAAGGGCGGCGGCTCCGAGGCGAAGTCGAAATTCATCATGCTCAACCCGTCGGATTCGATCGCCGACTGGGTGCTGAAGACCGTCCCGACCATGGGCGCCGGATGGTGCCCGCCGGGAATGCTCGGCATCGGCATCGGCGGCACCGCCGAGAAGGCGATGCTGATGGCCAAGGAAGCGCTGATGGAGCCGATCGACATGGCCGAACTGAAGTCACGCGGCCCGAAGAACAAGGTCGAGGCTTTACGCATCGAACTCTACGACAAGGTCAACGCGCTCGGCATCGGCGCGCAAGGGCTCGGCGGCCTCTCGACCGTGCTGGATGTGAAGATCCTCACCTTTCCCACGCACGCGGCCAACCTGCCCGTGGCGATGATTCCCAACTGCGCCGCGACGCGCCACGCGCATTTCGTGCTGGACGGTTCCGGTCCCGCCGAGTTCGAGACGCCCTCGCTCGGTGACTGGCCGAAGGTGACGTGGTCGCCCTCGGCACAGGCGACGCGCGTGGATCTCGATGCGCTCGGCCGCGCACAGGTCGCCTCCTGGAAACCGGGCCAGACGCTGCTTCTTTCCGGCAAGCTGCTGACCGGGCGCGATGCGGCTCACAAGCGCATCCACGAGATGCTTGCGCGCGGCGAAAGGCTTCCCGTGGACTTCGCCGACCGCGTGATCTATTACGTCGGACCGGTGGACCCGGTCCGCGAAGAAGCGGTCGGTCCTGCGGGCCCGACGACCGCGACGCGCATGGACAAGTTCACCGACATGATGCTTGCGCGGACGGGCCTGGTCGCAATGATCGGCAAGGCGGAACGCGGGCCGGTCGCGATCGATGCGATCCGCAAGCACAAGGCGGCCTACCTCATCGCCGTAGGCGGCGCCGCATACCTCGTCGCCAAGGCGATTCGCAAGGCGCGCGTGCTCGCCTTCGAGGATCTCGGGATGGAGGCGATCTACGAGTTCGAAGTCAGGGACATGCCGGTCACGGTAGCCGTGGACTCAAGCGGCACATCGGTCCACCAGACCGGCCCCGCCGAGTGGCAGAAGAAAATCATCGATCTCAAACTGCCTGTTACGGCAGCCTGAGAGAGATGTGGCAAGCGCGGTGACGAGGCAAGGGGATGGCCTCCCCTCGCCCCCCGCCCCCCCACGCCCCGCCCCGCGTACAAGGTGGTCGGCCGTGTGGGCAGTCTTCGCGGGCGGCCTGGTCGCCGGAGCGTACATCGGGAAGGTCCCGCCCGCTCTTCCCATCCTGCGCGCCGATTTCGACCTTACGCTGATCGAAACCGGTTACATCGCCACGATGCTCAACGTCATGGGCGGCGCGGTCGGCATGTTCGCAGGGATTTTTTCCGATCGATTCGGACACAAGCGCATCGCGCTCGGCGGGCTCGCGCTGATGGCCGCGGGCGGGCTGCTCGGCGCCCTTGCCCCCGGCTACGCGTTGCTGCTCCTGTCCCGCTTCCTGGAAGGCGCCGGATTCATCATGATGACCGTGGCCGGTGTGGCACTGATCGCCCATGCGGTCTCGAGCGCCGAACGTCCCAAGGCGATGGCCCTGTGGAGCTGCTACATGCCCGCCGGGGGGAGCCTCGCCATGCTCGCTGCATCGCTGGCACTCGCGGAATTCGACTGGCGCAGCCTCTGGATCCTGATGTCGGCACTTTCCATCGCCTCCTTCGCGTTCGTTGCGCGCAGCGTGCCGCCGCGGGCCTCCCGCAGCACCGTCGGATTGCTGCGCCTGGGCGCGGAGTCGCTGGCGCACCCCGCGGGTTTGTTGCTATGCCTGTCCTTTGCGGGGTATGTCGCGCAGTGGGCGGCGTTCATGACCTGGCTGCCCACGTTCGTCATCGGCGAACGAGGCGGCTCGACGACGCTCGGTGCGCTGCTCACCGCGCTTTGGGTCGGCATCAACGTGCCGGGAGTGCTCCTCGGCGGCTGGCTCATGGCGCACGGCGCTCGTCGCTCGAGAATGATTGTGCTGGCGAGCGGGATCCAGGCGCTTGCCGCCGCGGGCGCGTTCCTCGACGTGCTTCCGGACTGGGGTCGGTACCTGAGCTGCCTGGCGTTCTCGTTCTTCGGCGGCGTCATTCCGACCGCCGTGTTTTCCGGGGTCGCAGCGCTGGCGCGCACGCCGCAGCACATCGGCACCACCAACGGCATGGTCATGCAGGCCTCGCAGCTCACGCAGTTCGTGTCCCCGATCGTTGTCGCCTGGATCGCCGCGCGGCTTGGCTGGGGGGCGTCGCTCTCGGTCATGCTCGCGTTCGCCGCCTGCGCCGCTGCCGGCGGCTTGGCCATCGCCCGCATCGAGCGGTCTAAAATGTCCGCATGAGAGACGTCCGCATCTGCGAGGTCGGCCCGCGTGACGGGCTGCAGAACGCGAAGCATCTGATGCCGACCGAGGCCAAGAAGCGCTGGATCGGTGCGCTCGCGGCGGCGGGCCTGGAGGAAATCGAGGTCGGCTCCTTCGTGCCGCCGAAGCTGATTCCGGCGATGGCCGACACGCTGGAGATCGTCGCGTATGCACGGACGATTCCGGGGCTGCGCGTGGTGGCGCTGGCGCCAAACTTCAAGGGGTTTCAGAGGGCGCTCGAAGCAGGCGCGCATAAAGTGACTTTCCCGGTCTCCGCGAGCCGCCTGCACAGCCAGGCGAACGTGCGCATGTCGCCCGAGCAGATGATCGAAGAAGTGCAGAAATGCATCCGCGAGCGCGAGAAACTTGCCGCAGACAAGCGGCCGGGAATCGAGGGCGCCGTCTCGACCGCCTTCGGCTGCACGCTGCAGGGCGAGGTTCCGGAGGACGAGGTCGTGCGCCTTGCATCGCGGCTCGCGCAGGCGGGCTGCGACGCGGTCGCGCTTGCCGACACCGTGGGTTACGCAAATCCGGCGCAGGTCAAGCGCCTGTTCCGGCGCGTGCGCGGGGAGATCGGCGCCAGGCTCGAAGGTGCGCATTTTCACAACACGCGCGGACTCGGCATTGCCAACGCCCTCGCGGCGTACGAGGAAGGGGTGCGCGCATTCGATTCCTCGATGGGCGGCCTCGGGGGCTGCCCGTTCGCGCCCGGCGCGAGCGGAAACGTGATCACCGAGGACCTCGTTTTCATGTTCGAAAGCATGGGTGTCCGCACGGGGATCAGCCTGGAAAAGCTCTTTCTCGCGCGCGAAGCGCTCGTCGCGGGGCTGCCCGATGAACCGGTGTACGGCCACACGCCGGCTGCCGGTCTGCCGAAGAATTTCCGGCAGGTTGCATGAACGGTGCGGGAGGATCGCCGCCGACCGGTTCCCCGAGCGCCGCGCGCCGATCCGCCCGGGACGTGAAACCGCTGCCGCTCGAAGGGGTGCGCGTCGTGGAATTCGCGCACATGATCATGGGGCCGGCGTGCGGGCTCATCCTTGCGGACCTCGGCGCCGAGGTGATCAAGGTCGAGCCGCCGGAAGGCGACAACACGCGGCGCCTGGCCGCGGCAGGCGCCGGTTTTTTCCCTATCTTCAACCGCAACAAGAAAAGCCTCGCAGTCGATCTGAAACGCGCCGCCGGCCGCGAACTCGTGCTGAAGCTCGTCGATACCGCCGATGCGCTCACCGAGAATTTCCGCCCCGGGGCGCTGGCAAAGCTGGGGCTCGGCTACGAGGCGCTTTCGAGCCGCAATCCGCGCCTTGTGTACTGCTCCATGAAGGGCTTTCTCGCCGGACCGTACGAGCAGCGCGCGGCGCTCGACGAAGTGGTGCAGATGATGGGCGGACTCGCCTACATGACAGGCCTGCCTGAACGGCCGCTGCGCGTGGGCTCCTCGGTCAACGACATCATGGGCGGGATGTTCGGCGCGATCGGGATCCTGGCGGCGCTGCGCGAGCGCGACAGAACGGGGCGCGGCAAGCGCGTCACAAGCTCGCTGTTCGAGAATACGGCGCTCCTCGTCGCGCAACACATGGCGCAGTACGCGATCACGGGCGAGGCGCCGCCGCCGATGTCGGTCAAGCGACCGGCCTGGGGAATCTACGACATCTTCGAAACCGGCGACGGCGGACCGCTTTTCGTAGGGGTCGTCACCGACACGCAGTGGGAGGTGTTCTGCCGCGCCTTCGGAGAATCCGAGCTGGCCGCGGATGCGCGCCTGGGCACCAACGCCGCGCGGGTGCGCGAACGCGCGTGGCTGATTCCCCGCCTTGGCGAGACGTTCAGGCGCTATGCGCGCGATGAGCTCGCGAAAAAGCTGGAAGGCATCGGCCTGCCGTTTGCGCCCATCGCAAAGCCGTGGGAACTGTTCGACGATCCGCAGTTGAACGCGGCCGGCGGCATGCTGGATACCCGCGTCGCGCCCGGATTGTCGGTGCGCGTTCCGGCGCTGCCGCTCGAACTTGACGGCGAGCGCCTGCCCAAGCGCAGCGACCCGCCGGCGATCGGCGAAGGCGCGCGCGAGGTACTTTCGAGCCTGGGCTTCTCCCCCGGCGACATCGAGCGGCTGAGGGCCGACGCGATCATCGCCCTGCCGTAGGAGCGCCCGAGGCCGTTACGCCGGCAACCCCGCCTTGAGCAGCCCTTCGCGGTGGTGCTCGCGGTCGCTGCCCTGCTTGTAGTGACGCAGCGTATCGATGTAGGTCTTGACCGAAAAGCGTGGTTCCCGTGCCAGCACCTCGCGCACATGCGCGCTTGCAGATGCGTCGTTGCCCAGATATGCGTGACAGGCCGCAAGGAACGCATGGTGCGTATAGTCGGGCTCGGTGATTCGCTTGAAGGCTTCCACCGCCTCCGGATAGCGCCGCGCAATAAAGTGAGCGCGGCCGAGGTGGTTCCAGAACCGCTCGGGGTGGTAGGGGTTGAGGCGCATTGCCTTCAGAATCCATTCGACGCCCTCGTCCGGCTGTCCCGACCAGCTCAGCAATTCGCCCTGTTGCACCACGATCAGGTCGTCATTGGGATTGAGGCTCAATGCGCGCTGCTGGTGGTAGCCCGCGTTGTCGTGATCGCCTTGCGCCAGTTTCACCGCGGCGAGAATGCGGTGCACATCGCTGTCATTGTCGTCGAGGGAAAGCGCGATCTGCAGCTCCTCGACCACCCGATTGAGAGTGGCCTCCCGGTCGCTGGACCACCCGTACACCCACGACTGCCCGAGCACGCAGGCCCGCCAGGCGTGGGCATGCGCATAGGACGGATCCAGCTCGATGGCACGGTCGAGCAGGCGCTGCGCCCGGAGATTGTCTTCCCGGTTGCTGCGGTGGTGCAGGACCTTTCCGGTGAGCACGCACTCGTAGGCCGCCATGTTGTCCGTGGTCTTGCGCGCGGCGCGGTCGCGCGTCGCCGCCTCGACCCGGCCGGGAAGAATGGCGACGATTGCCGAAGTGACCTGATCCTGGATGGCGAATATGTCCTCGAGCTCCCGATCGAACCGCTCGGCCCACACGTGCCGGTCGGTCTCGGCGTCGATCAGCTGCACCGTGATGCGGACGCGGTTACCGGCCTTGCGCACGCTTCCCTCCACCACGTACTGTACGCCAAGTTCCTTGGCGAACTTCTGCACCTCGACCGCCTTGCCCTTGTATTTGAACGAGGAATTGCGGGAAATCACGAACAGCTCCCGGAACCGCGAAAGCTCGGTGATGATGTCCTCGGTGATTCCGTCGGCGAAGAACTCCTGCTCCGGGTCGCCGCTCATGTTGTTGAAGGGCAGAACGGCGATCGACGGCTTGTCGGGCCGGTCCCTCGCCGCGCCCGCCGCCGAAGCGCGCGGCGCCGCCGCCTGAGGCCAGTCCAGCCGCACGCGGAAGGCACGCACCGGCTTGGAGATGTTCTTGACCGCCTGCTCGCCCATGTCCTCGAAGGCGAGGTCGAGTTTCCCGGCGACCTGCTCATGGACCGAGCCGCTCACGCAGATGCCGCCGGGATCGGCGAGCGTTTCCAGGCGCGCCGCCACATTCACGCCGTCGCCGTAGATGTCGCCGCGATCGACGATGACCTCGCCGAGATTTACGCCGATGCGGAACTGGAGCCTGCGATCTTCCGCCACGCCCTCGTTGCGGCGCGCCAGTTCGCGCTGCGTCGTCACCGCGCATTCAAGGGCCTGCATTACGCTCGCGAACTCCGCGAGCACGGCATCGCCCGCATAGTGAACCACTCGCCCGCCATGCTCGCCGATGCAGCCGCTGAGATGATCGAGGAACGTCCCCAGGGTCTTGTGCGTCTCCTCCTCGTTCTGCTCGGTGAGCCGGCTGTAGCCGGCCACGTCGGCGTACACGACGGCGGCAAGCTTGCGGGGCAGCCTCGCGTCAGCCATCGATCCGCTGCGGCATTACTCGGTGCACGGCCAGGTCGCCGGCGCCTTCAAACCCCGCGGGAGCCGCGTCTTCGCGTCCCCGCAGGCGACGTCGATCTGCTCCTGCTTGAGCCCCTTTGCGCCGGAAAGGTCGGTGCCTTCGAACCGCGCGCCGAACGTGAACGCGCTGCCGAAATCGGTGCCGGCGAGCTTCGCTCCCTGGAAACTCGCCCGCGCGAGACTCGAGTACTTGAGCGATACATCCCTGAGATCGGCCCGGTCGAAGGACGAGCGGCCGAAATCTCCCTTGGCCAGGTTCGCCCCCTTGAACGAGGCGCCCGCGAGGATGGAGCGGTGAAACTCGGCCTTCTCCAGGTTGGCGTCCACGAACCGCGCGCCGGAAAAATTGGTCCGCACGGCGAACGATTTCTCGAAGGTCGCGCGATCGAGAATCGCGTCGCGGAACGAAGTATGGTTGATTTCGGCGCCGAGGAAGCTCGCCCCAGCCAGGTTGGCGGACCCGAAGTTCATGCCGACGAGGACGGCGCGCTCGAACCGGGCGCCCGCCAGCGTCTCCCCCTTGAGCATCAGCCGCTCCTTGGAACAGCCCGTCCAATCGACTTTCGGCGACGGAGCGTCGTTGCACGCGGCATGCGACGCGGGAATGACCAGCGCCAATGCGGACCCACAGATCAAACGGCTAAGCGGGTTCATCGGCCGGGGAGGTGTTTCTCACTGAAACAGCATAAACGAAAACGGCGCCCGCAGGCGCCGCTCCGCGATCGGACGCGCTGCAACTACTTGAGCGCAGCCACACCGGCTCTGGCCACCTGGCCGTCCTGTTCCCCCGCTCCACCGGAAGCGCCGATGCCGCCGACGATCTTGCCGTCGGCAACGATCGGGTCGCCGCCTTCGATCGGACTCGCACCATGCAGCCGCAGGATTCGCACCTCCTCGCCCCCCTTTGCGATGCGGTCCTGGAACGCCTTCCCCGGCCGCCGATATGCGGCCGCCGACCATGCTTTGTCGCGCGCGATGCGCGCGCTCGCAAAAAACGCGCCGTCCATTCTCTGGAACAGCACCATGTGACCTCCGGTATCGACGATCGCGATCGAGAAGTTCCAGTTGTTCTTCCTCGCCTCGGCTTCTGCCGCCGCCATCACCTTTCTCGCCTGCTCGAGCGTGATGGGTGGCCCGTAGCCCTGGGCCCGCGCGCCAAGTGCGGCGACGGTCAACATTGCGGCGACCAGAATGCCTGAGAAAGCCTTCATTGCCGTGTCCCTCCTCGTTTCTGTTGATCGGATAACGCTACGCCCGCAAACAGAGCGCCCACTCATGCTATTCCATGCCTGTTCGCGGTGCTGTTTCACTTTCCGGCGAGTGCTTCGCTGATTTGCTGCAACGCGCCGGGGTCCTCGATCGTCGTGAGGTCGCCCGGATCGCGTCCCTCGGCGACTGCCTGAATCGATCTCCTGAGCACCTTGCCCGAGCGCGTCTTCGGCAGCAGCGTCACGAAGTGGACCGCTTTCGGGCGCGCGATTGCGCCGAGCTGCTTGTCCACGGTTTCCATGACTTCCTTCTCCAGCGCGCGGCACCCGTCGGGCGTGCCGAGCCTGGAAGTGTCCTTCGCCACGGCGAACGCCAGCGGCATTTGCCCCTTGAGCGGGTCCGCGACGCCCACCACGGCGCACTCGGCGATGTTGGAGTGCATGTTGACCGCCTCCTCGATCTCCCGCGTGCCGAGGCGATGGCCGGCGACGTTGATCACGTCATCGGTGCGGCCGAGGATGAAGTAATACCCGTCCTTGTCGCGAATTCCCCAATCGAAGGTCGCGTAGACCAATTTGGTCTTGAACGTCGTGAAATAGGTCTGCACGAACCGCTCATCGTCGCCCCAGACCGTGGTCATCACGCCCGGTGGCAGCGGCGGGGCGATCATCACCACCGCCTTCTCCCCCGCGTCCGCCTCGCTCGCATCGGCTTCGCGCAGCAGCTTCAGGTCGTAGCCGTAGGCGGGAAAGGAGGGGCTGCCGAATTTGATCGGGGTCTTCTCTACGCCGGGAACGGCCGTGAGGATCGGCCAGCCGGTCTCGGTCTGCCAGTAATGGTCGATGACCGGCCGGCCCAGGGTCTCCTGAATCCACACATGGGAGGGCTCGTCCATCGGCTCGCCGGCGACAAACAGGTGGCGCAACGACGAGACGTCGTATTTTTTCATGTACGCCGGGTCCTGCTTCTTGAGCACGCGGATCGCCGTGGGAGCCGAAAACATCACCGCCACCTTGTGGTCCTGCACGATCTTCCACCAGATTCCGGCGTCGGGCCGCACCGGGACGCCCTCGTACATGATCGTCGTCATCCCGGCGATCAGCGGACCGTAAACGATGTACGAGTGCCCCACCACCCAGCCGATATCCGAGGTGGTGAACATCGTCTCCCCCGGATAGCCGCAGTAGATGTATTTCATCGACGCGGCGAGCGCGACTGCGTAACCGCCGACGTCGCGCTGCACTCCTTTCGGCCTGCCCGTCGTGCCGGAGGTGTAAAGGATGTACGAAGGCTCGTTTGACTCGAGCCACGCGCACGGCACTTGCGCGCCGGCGTGCTTTGCCGCGAGATCGTTCCAATCGAGGTCGCGCCCCGCGACGATCGGCATCTTCGGATCCAGCCCGCGCCGGCAGATGACGACCTTCTCGGGCGGATGCCCGGCGAGCTTGATCGACTCGTCCACGAGCGATTTGTACAGTACGACCTTGCCCATGCGGCTGCCGCCGTCGGCGGTGATCATGATCCTGGGCCTGGCGTCGTCGATCCGCGCCGCCAGGCTTGCCGCCGCAAACCCGCCGAACACCACGGAGTGGATGGCGCCGATCCGCGCGCAGGCCAGGATCGCGAAGCACGCCTCGGGGATCATCGGCATGTAAATGATCACCCGATCGCCGCGCCGCACGCCGAGCGCCTGGATCATCGCGGCCGCGCATTGCACTTCGGCGTGCAACTCGCGGAACGTGTAGCTCCTCTGCTGGTCGACCTCGGTCGAGATCCACACCAGCGCCTTCTGATCGCCGCGCACGCCAAGATGCCGGTCGATCGCGTTGTAGCAAAGATTCGTTTCACCGCCGACGAACCATTTCGCGAAAGGCGGCCGCGAATAGTCGAGCACCTTCGAGAAGGGCTTGTGCCAGTGCACCAGCTTCGCCTCCTCGCTCCAGAACGCTTCGGGCTGCTCAATCGAGCGGCGATGGAACTCCTTGTAGCTCGTCATGCGAATCCTCCTCCCCTGCAGAGGCGAAACGTGTTCGCCCCTGCGCTTACACAACGCTTACGGGTTCAGGTCCACCACGACCCGGCCGCGGATGCGCGCGGCGATGAAATCGTCGAACGCCCCGGGAAGGTCGTCGAACGGAATCGTTCGCGCCAACTCCTTCAGGTGCGCCGGGTGCATGTCGGTCGCCAGGCGCCGCCACACCTCCTGCCGGACCGGCATCGGGCAGTTCACGGAGTCGATCCCGAGCAGCGACACGCCACGCAGGATGAACGGCATGACCGTCGTGTTGAGCGTGTGGCTCGCCGCAAGGCCGATCGAGGCGATCGTCCCGCCGATCTTCATCGTGCTCGCCATCCACGCCAGCACGTCGCCGCCGAGACTGTCGACTGCGCCTGCCCACATCGCACGGTCGAGCGGCTTGATCTTCGCGAGGTCGAGATCGCTTCTCAGCTTCACTTCCTTCGCGCCGAGTCTCATGAGGTAGTCCGTTTCGGCCGCCTTCCCGGTCAGCGCCACCACCTGATAGCCGAGGCGCGCCAGCGAATCTATCGCAATCGAGCCCACTCCGCCTGTCGCCCCGGAGACAATCACCGGCCCGTTTTCGGGCTTCAGGCCGTTGGCCTCCATGCGCACGATGCCGAGCCCCGCGGTGAAGCCGGCAGTGCCGAAGGCCATCGCCTCCCAAAGCGCCATGCCCTGCGGGATTTTCACCAGCCAGTCCGCGGGAACGCGCGCGTACGCGGCGTAGCCGCCGTGATGCTTGACCCCGAGATCGTATCCGGTGGCAAGCACGGCATCGCCCTTGGCAAATCGTGCGTCCGTGGACAAAACGACCGTTCCGGAGAAATCGATGCCGCCGATGCATTCCGGCCGCAGCAGGATGCGCCCCTTGCCGGTGGCGGCAAGCGCGTCCTTGTAATTGACGTCGGAATAGGCGACCCGCACCACCACGTCACCAGAGTCGAGGTCGTCCAGCGTGCAGTCGACGAAACCTGCCTGGATCCGCTTTTCGACCTCGCTGATCTTGAACGCCTTGAACGTGTCCATCGTCTCCTCAATGCCTCGCTCTTTCCGCCTGCAGGTAGTCGGCCGACTGCATTTCGTGCAGCCGGCTTGCCGCACGCGCGAACTCCGCGCTGTCCGTGCCCTCGGTGTACAGCTCTTCGGGCTGCGCTTCCGCCGAAACCACCAGTTTCACGCGGTCATCGTAGAACACATCGACCAGCCAGGTGAAGCGCCGCGCCGCGTCCGCGTTGTTCGCCGAAAGTTTCGGCACCCCGGAAAGAATCACCGTGTGGAAACGTCTCGCGAGGTCGACATAGTCGGCGTACGAGCGCGGTCCGCCGCAAAGCGCCTGGAAATCGAACCAGATGATGCCACCGGCCCGCCTGCGGTATCCAATCCTGCGGCCCTCGACGTCGAGCGTATGATGCTCCTCCTCCACGTCCGCCAGTTCCTCGAAGGTGCGCTCCAGCCGGCGTTCGGCCTCGGCACCCGGAGGACAGTGGTACACCTTGAGGTGCTCCATCTTGAGGCGGCGATAGTCGACGCCGCCGTCCACTTCGAGCACGTCCAGCCGCTCCTTCAGAAGCCCGATCGCCGGCACGAAACGCTCGCGCTGCAACCCGTTCGGGTAGAGCGCGCTATTGCGCCGCGCCTTGTACGCGGTCCACTCTTCGTAGAGCCGCTGCAGGCGTTCGACTGCGCGCCATTGCGCCGCGTCCGGGATGAAGCCGCGCTTATGCACGCTTTGACGATAGACCGA
>Ga0209640_10002004_pt1 | contig 17642 bp, 15 predicted proteins | sample RifCSP10_1_FD_184018 | JGI IMG/M metagenome (GOLD analysis project Ga0209640, IMG submission 184018) | Soil microbial communities from Rifle, Colorado - Rifle CSP2_sed 10_1 (SPAdes) (version 2) | ecosystem: Environmental > Terrestrial > Deep subsurface > Rock core/Sediment | place: Rifle... | reverse complement strand
GATCAGGGATCAGGGATCAGGGATCAGGGATCAGGGATCAGGGATCAGGGATCAGGGATCAGGGATCAGGGATCAGGGATCAGGAAACTAGGGTACCGTACTACGGGCTCAGTGCCGTGACTTAAGCCCTGAGCCCTGAGCCTTGAGCCTTGGGCCCCGAGCCCCGAGTCCCGAGCCTAGAGTCTCTCGAGAGCCGTGAAACGATCCCGCAAATCTTCACCATCGCTGTTTGACGTCGCCGACGGGGACGAGGCGCCTCCGCCGCCACGCCCGCCGGGGGGCGCCGAAGGTGTCGCGCTCCATGAAGCAGCCCAGAGCCGATACCTGAACTACGCGCTTTCGGTCATCACCTCGCGCGCGCTCCCAGACGTCCGCGACGGCCTCAAGCCGGTCCAGCGCCGCATCCTCTACACGATGTGGCAGCAGAACCTCACCGCAGACGTAAAACACCGCAAGTGCGCGAAGGTCGTCGGCGACGTGATGGGGAGCTTCCACCCGCACGGCGACGCCGCGCTCTACGAAACGCTCGTCCGCATGGCCCAGCCGTTTTCGCTCCGGTACCCGCTCGTCGACGGCTCGGGCAACTTCGGCTCGCTCGATGGCGACAGCGCCGCGGCCATGCGCTACACGGAGTGCCGCCTCGCGCGCATCTCGGACGAGATGCTCACCGAAATCGAGCGACACACCGTCGCTTTCCGGCCGAACTACGACGGCACGAAAACAGAGCCCGTCGTGCTGCCCGCGAGGATCCCGAATCTGCTCGTCAACGGCACGACGGGCATCGCCGTCGGCATGGCGACCAACGTTCCGCCGCACAACCTGGGCGAAGTCTGCACGGCGCTCGTCAAGCTCCTCGACAACCCGGATCTCACGAGCACGCAGCTCTGTCGCTACGTGAAAGGACCAGACTTCCCGACTGGCGGCCAGATCCTCAACTCCCCCGACGAGCTGAAAGAGATCTACAAGACCGGCTCGGGCACGGTCCGCCTCCGTGCCACGTGGGAGGAAGGCCCCGGCACGCGCGGCAGCCAGACGCTCTACGTCACGAGCATTCCCTACGCGGTGAACAAGTCCACGCTCGTCGAGCGCATCGCCGAGGTGGTGCTCTCACGGAAACTCCCGCCGCTCCTCGACGTCAAGGACGTCTCCACCGACGATGTGCGGATTGCGCTGGAGCTGAAGCGGGACGCCGATCCGAAGATGGTGATGGCGTATCTGTTCAAGAACACGCCGCTCCAGACAAACGTCATCGTCAACCTGACGTGCCTGATTCCGACCGAGAACGCGGAGGTCGGCCGTCCCGAGCGGCTCGATCTCAAGGCGATCCTCTGGCACTTCCTGCACTTTCGGCTCGAGGTCGTGACCAACCGACTCGAGCACGAGCTCGAGTCGCTCAAGAAGCGTATTCACGTCCTCGAGGGGTTCGAGAAGGTCTTCGACGCGCTCGACGAGATCATCCGCCTCATCCGCAAGTCGGACGGCAAGGCCGACTCGGCCCAGAAGATCATGAAGCGGTTCGATCTGGATGCCGAGCAGACGGACGCGATCCTCGAGCTGAAACTGTACCGCCTGGCGCGCCTCGAGATCCTGGTCATCCAGAACGAGCTGGCGGACAAACGGAAGCGTGCGCGCCAGATCGGGGGGCTCCTCAAGGACGAAGACAGCCGCTGGAAGATCGTCCGCGACGAAGTTGGCGAGATCCAGGAGCGGTACGCGAAGAGCGACAAGCGGCGCACGCTCATCGAATCGGAGGAAGACGTCGCCTTCACCGAAGACGACTTCATCGTCGCGGAAGACAACGTCGTGATTGTGTCGCGCGACGGATGGCTGAAGCGCCAGAAGGAAGTGCGGGATCTCGCGACGACGAGGCTCCGGGAGGGCGACGCCGTGCTGGCGGTGCTGCCCGGGAGCACGCGTGCCACGGTCGTGTTCTTCACCAACCTCGGGGCCGCCTACACGTCGCGCATCATCGACGTGCCCGCCTCGACCGGGTACGGCGAGCCCGTGCAGAAGCTGTTCAAGCTGAGGGACGGCGAGCGCGTGATTGCGGCGTTCAGCCTGGATCCGCGGGTGGCGGGCGACATCGCGACGAAGAAGGAAGGGAAGGCCCCGAGGGTGCATGCGCTGGCCGTGACGACCGACGGCTACAGCCTCCGTTTCAGCTTCGAGCCTTTTGTTGAGCCGAGCACCCGGGCCGGCCGCCGATACGCGCGGCCGTCGAGTGGTGTCGAGGTGGTGGGCGTGGCCAAGATCACCGGCGATGAGGTGGTCATCGCAGCCACCGGGGAGGCCCGCGCGATCCTGTGTCGAGCGGACGAAGTGAACTACCTGTCCGGCCCGGGCAAAGGCGTGATTCTGATCAAGCTCGCGGGCAGCGACCGTGTGCTCGGCTTCATCGCCTCCACCGGCGATCGGGACATCATGCGTGTCGAGACGAGCCGCGGCGCCGAGCAAACGATCAGCACCACGAAGTACGAAGTGACCGGCCGCGGAGGAAAGGGTCGCGAGCTGCTGCAGCGCGGGCAGTTCACCCGAGTGATCCCTCCAGAGGTCGAGAACCCGCCGCCGCTCACGGCGGACTGAATCGCCCGGGGGCCGACGTCGCCGGCGTGACCCTCGCCACGTCGGACCCAGGACGGTCGCGGTGGATGGACCTCGGTTTGTCGCGGCGGGTCATGCGAATTCTGCGATCGGGTGTATCGAGCGCGGGAGACGGAGCTGGATCGCGACGTCGCGATTAAGGTGCTGAGGGCCTTCATCGTTCTTTCGTCGGTGTTCGCGAACTACGTCCGCCATTACAGGACAGGCGACGTGATGTCCGCCACGTTGAGGGACAAGATCGAACGGGCCAGGTTGTTCGACGACGGCTATGCGCTCACGGAACAGCTCGCGGCGTCGTTTGTCGATCTCGAATGGCACGCGCTGACCGCGGACACGATCCCCACCGACGTGGATGCGTTCGAAGAAGCAGCCTGCGAAAACATGGGCTGGCCGTCCGCGAAGTGCCGCCTCGGTACCGCACACGGTACTTCCAGCACATCTGGACGCTGGCCTACTCGGCGGGCTACTACGCATACCTCTGAAGCCAGGTGGTGGACTGACCCGCCAGAACGGCCAGCGCTTCCGGGACATGGTGCTGTCTCGGGGAGCACGAGGGAGGCGGCCGCCATGTATCGCGAGTTCCGCGGCAGGGATGCCTCGGCCGACGCCCTGCTCATCGAACCCTGCATCGCGGCGCCGTGGACGCCGAGCGTGATGCCCAGCGCTTTCGCGCGGGCGATGTTGTCCGGCGAGATGTCGTAGATATGGCCGAGCGTCCAGCGCAGGCCAGTGAGCGGCCGCGTCCGGTTCACTTGCTCCATCGTGTCGGCGGCTTGCTGGGCGAGCGCACCTGGGGCGGTGAGGATTGCGAGCAGGGCGAAGCAGCCGGCCGCGAACGTGCGCATGTCGCGCATTCTATCGTTTGGTGGCCCACCCGCGCAGCCGCTATGCTCTCTCGCCACCGCGCACGTGATCTGGACCGGCGTCATGAACGAGGGCGTGGGCAAGCCGCCCAGCCCGTACGAACAGGCCGGGAATACACTGAGCTGCGCAAGGTCAAGGGGAAGTGGATGAAACCCCGCGAGCACCGCTGAGACGGGGAAGGAATCAGAACCTGGCCGGGCCGTTCGCGGTTCCCGCCAGGACGGCGTCCCGAACGTCGTCAATGGTCGCCAGGCCACCCGGCGCGCTACCGCCCCATTCGAACCTGGTCGCGGCCGGCGTCCAGTGAAAGAGCACCACCTGCCACGTATGGGCGCTGCCACCGCGTTCGTAGTAGACGAGGCAGTGATCGATCGAGCATCCCGCCACGACTAGCCGGCGGATCGGAAGGTTCGGACGGACGACCGCGTCGGTGACTTGAAACTCGGCGCCCGGCTCGGCGATGTCGAGTGACTGGCTGCCGAACACCTTCTGCAGCCCGTCTCTAACGCCGAGCGGCAGCCCTCTGATGGACGTCACTGTCCCGAACCGCTCGTCCTGCACATGGGCGCGTAGCGCCTCGGACAATGCTCCTGGGGCGGCGACCTGACCGCCGGTGACCACGGTCGACCAGAGACTCAGGCCGACCGCGCAAAGAAGAGACGTACGACGCATCCAGCCGCTACTTGCTCCCGCTCGCCTCGGCCGCGCGCGACGCGCTCAGCATGTTGCGCATGGCGTAGTTGCCCTCGTGGCACGCGTACTCGAACATGCCATAGACCGGCTCGCGCTTCCACGGAAACGACAGCGTCCAGGGCCGCGTCCACGTCCCCGGGTCGTCAATCGTGGCCGTATATTGGAGCGTGTTCCGGTCGAGCATCGTGAAGCGCTCGATGATCGTCATCCTGTCGCTCGAACGGCCGCCGCCGTTCCCGCCGACGCCGGTCATTCCGTTCAGGTTCTTCGTCACGACGACCAGCGTGTTCCCCTCCCAGTGACCGCGCGAGTCACCCGTGTAGGACGTCATGCTCGCCGGGAGGTGGGGACGGCCGTCGCCCCTCGACTCCGCTCGGGGCGACCCTGAGCCTGTTGTTCCTCGACTTTGCTCGGGACGGCCCTGAGCCTGTTGAAGGGTCGAAGGGTCGAGCGGGACGACGCGCGCCTCGTGAATCATCTCGTGGCGGATCACGACGTAGCCCGGCGCCTGCACGATCTCGTTCCCGTTGTTGTAGATGGTCGGCAGGATCGAGCCGAGGACGCCGCGCGTGATACAGCGGTCATAGAGGCTGCGATCGAGATGGCTGTCCGCCTCGCGCCCCTGGAGTCGCTCGCGCCGTGCCCGGGCCTCCGCCTGCTGCTGCGCCTGACGCGCCTGTCCCTCGGCCGACAACGGCGGCTGGCGGCCGTCCGCAGGGTCGATGATGAGCGATGCCTGCCGCGACGGCTTGCCGGTCTCCTGCCAGTGCGGCGTCGGCGACGTCGGGCAGCGGATGACGCATGGAGTCGTCACGTCGGCGGTGAACACGTCGATCTCGGCGAGGAGCGAGTCCTCCTCGGTTTTGATCTCACGGGCGCGCTGTTCGAACTCTTCTTCCGTGAGCACGTTGCGCGTGCCGAACCGCGCGGGCCGCTGCAGCGGCACGCCCACCATCTCGACACCGGGCCAGAACCCCTGGAGATCGGGGTCACCCCACGGGGTCATCGGCTGGACGAATCCCGCCGCAGGTTGAGGGAGCGGCAGCGTGGCGTCACCGGTGGCGGTTGGCGTTGTCGCGTCCGTCGGCCGCTGTTGGGCCACCGCGGCGACCGAACTCAGGGCGAATACAACGAGGACGGCGAGAAGCTGTGTTTTCAAGGCCTGCTCCAATGACCAGTGTATGGTAGCGCGCTCCGGCGTATCTGAGACAGCCGACGGCCCGTGACGCAGGCGCCGGCAGTGGTGATCGTCAGCGCCAGCCGAGCGCCGGGGCGACGTACTTGAGGATGCTCTCAATGGCGTGGGCGTTGTAGTCCACGCCCAACTGGTTCGGGACGGTCAGGAGCAGCGTGTCGGCGGCGGCGATGGCCTCGTCCGCGGCGAGTTGTTTGACCAGCACGTCGGGCTCGGCGGCGTACGAGCGGCCGAAGATGGCGCGGGTGTTCGCGTCGATGTAGCCGATCTGGTCCTGGTCGCGGGCGTCGCGGCCGAAGTAGGCCCGGTCGCGGTCGTCGACGAGCGCGAAGATGCTGCGACTCACCGAAACGCGCGGCTCACGCGTGTGCCCGGCCTCCTTCCATGCCTCCCGGTAGGCTTCGATCTGCTTGCGCTGCTGCACGTGCAACGGCTCGCCGCTCTCGTCGTCCTTGAGGGTCGAGCTCTGGAGGTGCATGCCCAGCTTCGCCGCCCACCTGGACGTGGCATTCGAGCTGGAGCCCCACCAGATCCGGTCGCGCAGTCCTTCCGAGTGTGGCTCGACACGCAGCAGTCCGGGCGGATTGGGGAACATCGGCCGCGGGTTGGGCCGCGCGAACCCGTGGCCCTTGAGCACTTCGAGAAAGGCCTCGGCGTGGCGACGCGCCATGTCGGCGCCGGTCTCGCCCTCAGCGGGCGCATAGCCGAAGTAGCGCCAGCCGTCGATCACCTGCTCCGGTGACCCCCGGCTGATGCCCAGTTGGAGCCGGCCGCCCGCGATGACGTCCGCCGCCCCCGCGTCCTCGGCCATGTAGAGCGGGTTCTCGTAGCGCATGTCGATGACGGCCGTGCCAATCTCGATCCTGCTGGTGCGCGCGCCGACGGCCGCCAGGAGCGGGAACGGCGAGCCGAGCTGTTGAGCGAAGTGGTGCACGCGGAAGTAGGCACCGTCGGCGCCCAGTTCCTCGGCGACCACGGCCAGCTCGATCGACTGGAGCAGGGAGTCCGCCGCCGTGCGCACCTGTGAGTGGGGCGACGGCGTCCAGTGCCCGAACGACAGGAACCCGATCTTCTTCACCTGCACATCTTCTCTCGAATCGCTAATTCGCCGGTTTCCGGGTCCACGACCGGTCACACAACTGAAGATGTCCGTGAGATCGGTGATCGCGGAGCCGTCGAAGTGGCCACGAGCCACTGTCAAGGCCGCCTGTCGCTCAGCGCCGGCTGGCTTCAGGTACGAGAGGTAGATGAAGCGGTTGGTAGCAAACTGCGGATGTCCAAGGCCCATCCCGGGCGTCCCCGCCGTGCGCGTCCAGGGCCGATCGGGACTGATGGACGTGCTGCTCCGAACCACTCGTAGGTCCGCTGGAGGCCCGCGATGAAGGCGGCCCCGTGCTGCGGTGAGCAGCTGGCGCCGCTATCTCGCCGCGTACATCTGAACGGGTGAGTCAAGACGCACGCGCAGCACCGACCCCTGTGGCACACGGACTTCCTTGCCTTCCGTCGCCGCAACTATGCCGGCACCGCCAATGGCCACACCGACGAGAGCGCCCTTGACCCCACCCAGAAGGCCCCCCACGATCGCGCCAGCACCGGCACCGGCGCCAATGCGGCCGGCCTCGCCCTTGATCCCGCTGCCCTCAATGGCCTGAGTCACCGTGCCGCGAACTGGATATGCCTGGCCGCTCACCGTGACTTGGTCGAAACTCACGGTCAAGCGCGCTTTGCGATTCGTGCGAGTGGCGGGTTCAACCGCCGTCACGACACCACGCATGACCGACCCGGCCGGAATGGCGACGCGTCCCTCTACGCGGAGGTCGGCCAACGTCGTCCCTTCGAATCGGTCTTCCACCATGGCAGTGCCAGAGTCGAGACTATCCGTCAGACGGACATCCATTTCAGTCCCGACCGGAACTTCCATCACGTTTGCGGGCACAGTCGCCGCGGCCGTCGTGAGTCGGCGCGGAACAGATCCCGCCTGCACAGTGGCAGTTCCCACGTCGGCTCGTAGGTCCTCGATGCGGTCGTGTACATCCGCGTACTCCCGATGCTTGACGCCGCCTTCTTTTCGGAGTTTGACCTTGAGATAGATGATCTCCTCCTGGAGTTCCCCCAGCCGCACTTTCAGTGGCTCGGCGCGCAGCGTGTCGCGTTCGCTGAGCGATGACAGATCTCGCTCGACCAAATACGCGTTGTCCTGGAGACGGCGAATCTCTCCCGCATCGTCATTCGCAGCGCGTCGCTGCGCGGCAATCGGCACGGTCAAGGCGATTACGAAGGCCGCAACAACGACCTGCATGCGAGTCATGTCGTCCCTCCTCACTGTCGACACAGCGTTCACGCCGACGAACGCCACGAACTGCGTCTCGTTCACGGTGTTCACCTGGGATTGCAAGGACGCTGCCGGGCGTCGCGGAAGGCGTAATTGACCCACGCACTGACGGTTACGACCTCGGCGCGATACTTCAGCCTTTCTGAGGTGACAAATGTTGCCGATGGGTTACGAAAGCTACACTTGACTCACGCCGGGTCCGTCATCACACGGAGTACCTCCATGGCAGACGATCGTGTTCGAGATACAACAGGCAGAACAGATCAGATGGGCGGCTTGGCGGCCGGCACCGACAGCTGGGCGCGGGAATACAGGGGCGCCAACGCGGCGCTGTGCGCTGGGAACGCGGCGCTGGCTGCGGGTCGTGGATACACCGTGAACGAGGATATGCTCGACGGACCGGGCGGCTTTGTGGAAGTGTTTGGCGGCGGCAAGCAGGCCGTTGAGAGCCTCACCACGGATCTCGGCAAAGACTGGGACATCGTTCAGTTCGATGCGGTCACGCTCTGGCCCGGGGGCCCGGCGCACTGACATCAACCGCACATCGCAGCGAGGAAGGAGACACCCATGGGGTCGCACCATCACTCGGATCGTCGGCAATTCCTGGCGGAAGGCGCCGCGTTGGCGAGTCTGGCCGTGGGGGCGGTCCAGTCGGTCGGTGCACAGACACCACAGTCCGACGCACGTCTCAAGGACAACCTGGCCTACGGACAGCCCTCCCGGTTCGATAACACGGTGCGCAGATCCCTCGGCTCCGCCACTCCAATCACTGATACGGCACTGACCACGCCACTGCAGGATCTGGACGGAATCATCACACCCTCCGGCCTGCACTTCCTGATGGACCACGTCAACGGCATTCCGGATATCGATCCGGCGCAGCATCGCCTGTTGATGCACGGCATGGTCGACCGGCCGCTCACGTTCACGATGGACGAATTGAGGCGGTTCCCCTCGGTCTCGAGAGTCTATTTCCTCGAATGTAACGCGAACAGCCGCCCGCTTCGCGGTCCGAACGGCGATTCGGTGCAGCTCGTGCACGGACGAACGAGTTGCAGCGAATGGACCGGCGTGTTGTTGTCGGTCCTGCTCAAGGAGTGCGGCGTGCAGAGCGGCGCGAGCTGGGTCATCGCCGAAGGATCGGACGCCAACAAGTACACGATGAGCATCCCGCTGGTGAAGGCCATGGACGACACGCTGGTGGCGTACGCGCAGAATGGCGAGCCCGTCCGCCCGCACAACGGACATCCGGTGAGGCTCGTCGTCCCGGGCTGGGAGGCCATCCGAGCCGTGAAGTGGTTGAGCCGGATTGCTGTCGTCGATCAACCTGCGATGGCGTGGCACGAAGCGGGGAACAACGCTGACACCAGACCCGACGGCAAGGCGCTCGGGTTCAGGTTCGCGCTGGGCCCCAAATCGATCATCACGCGCCCGTCCGGAGGACACCGGCTGCCCGGCCGGGGGTTCTACGAGATCACGGGTCTCGCGTGGACGGGAGGCGGCGCGGTGCGGAGAGTCGACGTGTCGGTCGATGGGGGCAGAACCTACAAGGAGGCGCAGCTTCAGCAACCGGTGCACCGGTACGCGCACACGCGGTTTCGGTTCGCGTGGGAGTGGAACGGCGAGCAAGCCGTGCTGCAGTCGCGCTGCACCGATGAACAGGGCGAGGTGCAACCGACCATCGCCGAGGCGGCGAAGGTATTGGGCGTGACGCCGGAGTACTTCTTCCAGGCCGATCACTTCAATGGTATTCAGCCGTGGAAGGTCAACCAGGATGGGAGCATCCAGAATGCGCTGCTCTAGACTGCTGACAGCCACAGCGGCACTCGTGCTCTCCGCCTCGGTGACCGCACCCGCACAGGGGCCGACCTATAGGCTTGGAACCACGCCGAGCGCCGAGGAGATCAGGGTGCGCGATACGGCTGTCTCGCCCGGGGGAAAGGCATTGCCGCCCGGAAGTGGCACCGTAAAGCAGGGTGCCCTCGTGTACGCGCAGAAGTGCCAGACCTGTCACGGGCCGAACGGCACGGGTACGCGGCTGCATCGAGGACTCATACCGCTCGGCAATGCGAAGCCAGTCAAGATCGAAGGGAGCCTGGTCCCGTATGCGACGACGGTGTGGGACTTCGTCAACCGGGCGATGCCGTCGACCAAACCGGGATCGCTCACGCCGGACGAAGTCTACGCGGCGACCGCGTTCGTGCTCTTTCTCAACGACGTGATCGAGGAGAGCGACATTCTGGACGCCACCACCCTTCCCAATATCCGGATGCCGAACCGTGACAATTTCCTTGCGGTCGAAATCGACTGGAAACCCGGGCAGCGTCGCCCGCTCGGACACTACCCGTAGCTGGTCCGGCGACACGCTCGTGGTGGACTCGACCGGGTTCCGCGACGCCCTGTGGATCGACTGGAACGGCAGCATCCTGACAGAGGCGGCGACGGTGCGGGAGCGAATTCGCCGGCCCGACTTCGGCCGACTCGAGATCGAGGTCACCGTCGACGATCCGAAGGCGTACACAAAGCCGTGGACCGTCACGCTGACGCAGCGGCTCGCCGTCGATACCGAGCTCGTGGACGAGATCTGCCTGGAAAACGAGAAGTCGTTTCAGCGCATGAAGTGACGAGGCCGACCATGCGCCGGGATCCTGGTCGAAGCGTCTGAGAGGGTAGATGGATATCGCCGGCTTGGTCCGCTCGCTCGAAGCCTCTTCTCTCGCGACCACCATCCGACAATCGCTTGTCCTGTTCCCGCTGATCGAATCGGTCCACGTGATCGGTTTGACGATGGTGTTCGGGACGATCGTGATTATCGACCTCCGGCTTCTTGGCGTCGCGTCCAGAGCGCGCCCGTTCACCGCTGTCGCCTCGGACGTTCTCAGGTGGACGTGGCTGGCGTTTGCCGTGACAGCGACGACTGGCGCGCTGATGTTCGTCACCAACGCGAACACCTACTACTACAACAACTACTTCCGGGCGAAGATGGCGTTGCTCGTCCTGTCTGGCGTCAACGTGCTGGCCTTCGAGCTGACCGCCAGGCGGTCGGTCCAGGCGTGGGACCAGAAGGCGGCCGCGCCCGCGGCCGGCAGGATCGTCGCCACCGTCTCGCTCATGCTCTGGATCGGGGTGATCGTTCTGGGACGCTGGGTCGGCTTCACCGCGGCATCAACGCCAGCGCCTGCGGACGCCGAGACCGACATCGAAGCGCTCGAGGACCTGATACCGAAGTAGCGGCCCCGAGTGCCTCGTCGATCAGGAGCGCGGCGCCGTCGGGACAGGGGTGTCTTTCGGCAACTGTCCGGCGCCGAAGGCCTTGTGTCCCGTGACCGAGTCGCAATGCTTGCCGGGCTCCGGCTTGGTGCCCATCGGGCATTGGAACAGACCCGACTCTCCGCGGTCTCCGGCCGGCTTGCCGTCCCGCCGCGGATGGATCCCCATGCTGAAGACCGTGCCCCGCGGGAAGCTCTCTCGCGTGATGCCATCCTTGAATGCCTGCGGGGCACTCTCCATCTGGGCCACCCAGACGAGCGGCTCGCCCTTGCCGTCGCGCACGAGCGCGGTCCGGTCCTCGTTCAAGGGAACGAAGTGCATCTCGAAGTGGGCCGCGTTGGGGACGACGCGCACGATCACACCGGTGAAGACGCGGTAGACGGTGCCGTCGTACATGGCATACGAGTGATGCGCATCAGCCTGTGGCGCCACGAGGGCCACCAGCGCCAACCCGACGATGATCGCCATTGCCCGCCGTGTCGTTGCTACAACGTCCTTGGTCGCCATCGCCAATCCTCCGTCCTTCGACGCTGCTCAGGACGACCCGAGCGCAGTCGAGGGGCGCGTCACGCGCTCATTTGAAACCGAGGTCGAGTTCTTCCTTGGGCCGTTGCATGTCCTTCTCGAAATGTTCTTCCCAAATCTTGGCCCAGGGCCGGTCCAGCATATCGGGGACTTTGTACTCGATGACCTGTCCCGGCGCGACCTGCGTCGCAAATCCTTCGATGGGGTAGAGAGGCCTGGTACATTCCACGAATCCGAGGCGGTCGGCCGTGCCCCATCCCTGCTGGTAGTTCCGGTGCCAGAGAATCCGCACCGGTTGCGCAAGGGCTTCGGGATCGTAGAGCACGGATTCCCAGTCGAGTCCGATGAACTTCCCGGCGGCATCGCGAACGGGGGTGAAGATCTCGACGGTCTCCAGTTGGTCGCTCCACTCCCAGCTCGAATGCTGGTTCCAGCCCTGGATGTTGGCCGTCATGGTGATGAGCGCGTCGCCATCCCAGAAACCGATGGTGTCGCCGTACCATTGCGGGACGTCCTGTCCCAGCGGGAACTGTCTGCCAAGGTGGACGACCCGATTCATGTCACCGCTGCCGCTGCCCATCAACAGCACGACCTCCGGCGTCACGACGATGCGGCTTGGCTTCGGGCCGGTGGCCCACTGCCGCATGAACCCCTCGGGCCAGCAATACGAGGCGGACCATTGGTGCGCGGCGTTGACGCCCTCGTGGTAGATCTGTCGCACCATGCGCTGCTGATATTCGGGCGTCAGCAACGACAACATCGTCGGAACCTGGTTGGCGCGAGAGTAGTTCCAGACCCGGCGACCGTTGGGCGCGTACTCCCCGTAGACCCCGTCCCATCTGGGCATCGTGTCGTAGGTGTGCCTGGTAGGTCCGCCGCGTGACTTCGCGTCGGCCAGCAGCGCCTCGTAGTGGTCCTTCGCTGACTTGAAGGGATAGGGGCTCACGATGTTCTCGCGAGGCCAATCCATCGTGCAGTCTCCCCAGCGCGCGGACGTGGGCGGCGTGCTCCCGATGCGCGGGTCGTTGGTGCTCGAGCCGGCCCCGCCGCTCCGCATGTCGGCCACCTGCCGTGGGGCGTTGCAGCGCCAGTAGCGCTTGTCCATCCATAGCGCGCGGTCCTTGTAGAAGTCCTTGGTGTTGAAGAGGTCCACGGCGAGCGGCTGGACACCGTCGGGCGGCTTCCCGTCCCACGACGGCCCCTCGCCGTGGCTGCGCACATCGGGCGGCGGGTTCATCGAGGGAAACGGTGCGCCGCGTAGGTCCCGGATTTCGGGCGGTCGCAGCTGCGCAAAGGCTATCGACGTCCCCCCCGCAATCAGGGCGACCGACAAAGCCGTGACCCATGTTGTTGTACGGATTACCGACATCGATCGCGTCACCCCTATCGTTCCTCGGCGCGCGCGGCGCTCAGGATGTTCCGCATCGCGTAGTTCCCCTCGTGGCAGGCGTACTCGAAAATCTGCGTCTGCGCCGGGTCGCTCTTCATCGGCACACCAAGCGTCCAGGGTCTGGTGAAGGTGGCGGGGTCGTTGATCGTGACCTCGTAGGTGACCTGGTCCGCGGCAACGCGCGTGAACCGTTCGGTCATACGGAACGTTTCGCGCGATCCGCGGAAGTCGGTCTTGGCCGAAAAGTTCGTCACGTCGACGACCAGCGTGTTCCCTTCCCAGTGGCCCCTCGGGTCACCGAGATACTGACGGATACCGTCGCCGATGTGCGGACGGCCGTCCACCGGGATGATCCGCGGTTCGTGGATCATCTCGTGCACGATCACGACGTACCCGGGGCTCTGCACAATCTGAATGAGGTTGCCGTAGCTGCCAGTGTTCACGACCACGTGCGGCCACCCGCCGCGCGAGACGATGCACCGGTCCCCGAGGCTCCGGTCTTCCCAGGAGTCGGAGGGCCCACGCTGCCGCCTGGCGGCGGCCCGCGCTGCCTCGCGCTGCTGCGCCTCGGGCGTGAGCGGCGGGACTCGTCCATCCGGCGGATCGATGACCTTCGAGGTTCGCGCTGACTTGGCGTTCCAGAATTCGTACCAATGCACCGGCCCGGCGCCGGTCTCTCCGCCGATGGTTGGAGCACGTTCGACATTCCGCTTGGCTCGCTCCTCGAGCAACTCGGCGAGCTCTTCGTCCCCGACGACGGCCTTGCCGGCCAGCTCGCTCGGCCGCTCAAACGGCGTATTCACATCATCGTTGTACGACCAGACCCCCTGCAGATCTGGATCGCCCCACGCCGTGCGAGCCGGCGTCCACTGGGTTTGAGCGGAGACTGCGATCGCGGCACACGAAGCGACGGCCACGGCGATAACGCTGGCTGATAGAGCGCGGTTCCTCATTTCCCCTCCACCGTGAAGGCGAGCAACACGTTGCCCGGCATGCCGTTTTGCACGTATCCCGAATTGACGACAAGCGTCCCGCCGCTGATGGCGGGGCCCGCGACATTGAGCGAGCCGCCTCGAGCCGGAACGCCGTTCACGGTCGTGTGCGCACCGACCGTGTCAACATCCCAGACGATCGCGCCCGTGGTCGTAGAGTACGCGCGCAGGTGGCCGTCGACCGATCCCGAAAACACGACGCCGGGCATCGCGCTGACGGCGGCCGATTGCGCCGGACTGCAGCGTGGCCTGTTATCGCACTTCGGCGCCGGCGTGTTCCACACGCGCTGGCCATCCTCGAGGCGCAGCGCGAACATCCCACCGCCCACTGCCGGATCGGGGACGGTGGCCTGACTGTTCGGGACCACGATGCGCCCGATGTCCGAGAGCGCCACGTAGACATTCGACTGATCGGCGGCCGAGCCCCACTGTACGCCGCCGTTGATGCCGCCCTTGCCGACGCGCTCCTGCCAGAGCAGCTCGCCCTGCCGGTCGGGATCGAGCGCGTGGACGACGCCCGACTTCTGCCCGGCGACGAGGGCGCGGCGGCCGCTCGGGAGCGTCACCAGAATCGGCGGGGAGGCGAAGTCGAAGTCCGGAGCGTCACGCTCGCTGCAATTGATCTGGTCCGGCAGGCGGCAGGACGTGTTCCAGGCGTCGGCGGCGGTCATCTGGCGCGACCACAGGATCTTGCCCGACTCCATGTCGAAGGCGACAAACGCGTCGCTCGTGTCCGTGGCAGGTCCGCTGTAGTTGTTGCCGGTGGTGACGTACAGGGCGTTCCGTTGCACGTCGACCGCCGGGGCCGTCCAGATCGGCGCGCCCGAGGGTCCCCAGAGCTGTGTGCCGACCTTGTTCCTGGTCGTAGGCCTCGCTTCAGGAAGCGTGTACGTCTTCCAAACCGGTTGTCCGGTGGCCGCGTTGAGCGCGACCAGGCTTCCACGAAAGCGACAGCACTCGTAGTCGGCCACGGCGCCGGCGGTTTCCTCGCCAGAGGCGACGCCGACGTAGAGGCGGCCGTTGTGAACGACCGGAGACCCAGTGACCCGGGCGTACGGGAACTCGTCGACCTTCCGCTGCCACAGCAGAGTTCCGGTGGCCGCATCGACGGCGTAGACGTTGGCCGAGCGGTCGCCGATGAACGCCGCGAGGCGAGGACCTGTGCTCGTCTCGACCTGCGCGATGCTGACCGCCGCACGCACGGCGGCTGACGCCTGAAACGACCAGTGGACGCAGCCCGTGGCGGCGCTCAGGGCATACACGGTGCCGCTTTGCGTCCCGACGAACACGCGCCCGCCGACGATCGTCGGCTGTGCGTCGGCGCTGAGCTCACCAGGGAAGCCGAAGGCCCACTTGAGTTTCAGGCGGGGCACATCGGCCGAGGTCAGCCCGGCCATCGCTCCTTCCTGGTAGCGCGTGTTGGCCGTGTTCACGCCCCACCCGTTCCAGCGCGGCCCGGTCAACGGGTTCACGAGGCCGCTTGCAGAGGCCGGGCACATGGCTCGAGCTGACGGCCGCGTGCTGAGCGGCTCGGCGAACGGTTTACCAGTGACGAACTGAGCGATGTCGCGGCGCTCCACGCCGGTGCGGCCCGCGGCCATCGAGAGCATGGCCCCGCTCTCGAGCGCGGTCAGCACGCGTTCGGGTGTCATCAGCCTGAGGGCGTCGCGATTCGGTGCGCGATCGGTGCCCGCGTCGTGGCAGGACGCGCACAGTTGTTTGTAGAGAGTGGGTCCATCTTCTGCCGAAAGCGGTGCGGCACCGGCAAGCAACAGTGCCAGGCAGACAAGCGGGGCGACGGGTGGACGGAGGCGGCGTGGCATCGATCGGACCTCCTGTGTGGCGGCTATCATACGCCCGACGGTATAGAATCCCTTCTCGATGCTTCTTGCAAGCGGCACCAGGGTTGGTCCGTATGAGGTCCAGTCCGCGCTGGGCGCAGGTGGCATGGGCGAGGTGTATCGCGCGCGCGACACCAAGCTCGGACGCGACGTCGCGCTCAAGGTCCTGCCCGATGCCTTCTCCCTCGATCGCGATCGGGTCGCCCGCTTCAAGCGCGAAGCACACGTCCTCGCCTCCCTCAACCATCCGAACATCGCCGCGATCTACGGCTTCGAGGATTCGAGCGATGTGCACGCGCTCGTGCTGGAACTGGTCGATGGACCAACGCTGGCCGACCGCATCGCACTCGGGCCCATTCCCGTTGACGAGGCGCTGGCCATAGCACGCCAGATCGCCGACGCCCTCGAAGCAGCCCACGAACGAGGTGTCATCCATCGCGATCTGAAGCCCGCCAACATCGTCGTGCGTTCGGATGGCACGGTGAAGGTGCTCGATTTCGGCCTGGCGAAGGCGATGGAAGGGGTTCCCGGTGCGACGGACGTGTCGCAGTCGCCGACGATCACCTCACCGGCGATGATGACGGGAGCCGGAGTCATCCTGGGTACCGCGGCCTACATGGGCCCCGAACAGGCCCGCGGGAAACCCGTCGACCATCGCGCCGACATCTGGGCGTTCGGCGTTGTGTTGTTCGAGATGCTGACAGGCCAGCGACTGTTCCCGGGCGACACGGTCTCCGACACTTTGGCCTCGGTGCTCAAGACCGAGCCGTCATGGGATGCGCTCCCGCCCTCCACTCCGCCGATGCTGCGTCGGCTGTTGCGGAGCTGCCTGGAGAAGGATCCGAATCGTCGTCTGCAGGCCATCGGTGACCGGCGACTGCTTCTCGATGACCTCACCGCGCCAGTCGCCCAGGGCGCCTCGTCGAAAGTGACGCCGATTGCCGTAGGTTCGGCCGCGGTCCTGGCTGTGGCTCTTGTCGTCTTGGGGTTCGTGCACTTTCGTGAGCCCGTGACGTCGGTGATCCGATCGCCCCTGGCGCGAGTGACGATCGCGCTGCCACCTGGAGATCAAGTCGACCATAGAGGGACCCCGGCAGTCGCGCTCTCGCCTGATGGCACCAAGTTGGTCTATGTCGGCACGCACGAGAACGCCACGCGCCAACTGTTCCTGCGCGTCATGGATGGCGCCGAAGGCAAAGCCATCGCCGGCACAGAAGGGGCGTACATTCCGTTCTTCTCTCCCGACGGCCAGTGGGTTGGCTTCTTCGCGCAAGGCAAGCTGAAGAAGGTCCCGGCGGACGGAGGCGCCCCGCAAGTCTTGTGCGACGCGCCGAGTGGCATGGGCGCAGACTGGGCCGCAGACGGCATGATCTACTTCATGCCCTTCAACACGTCAGGCATGTGGAAGGTCGCGGCGTCCGGAGGCACACCTCAGGAAGTGACCAAGCTGGATCGCAGTAGAGGTGAGGTGAGTCACCGCTGGCCCCAGCTGCTCGCCGGAGGCGAGGCCGTGCTGTTCACGGTCTGGACCGGTCCAGGATGGGATGAGAAGTCACTTCAGATGCAGGTGTTGAAGTCTGGCGAACGTCGTGTTCTGGCCGAAGGAGCCAGCACGGGCCGGTATGTGACGTCGGGGCATCTCGTCTACAACCGCGACGGCGTTCAGACACTGATGGCCTTGCCGTTCGATGTCGAGCGGCTGCAAGTGACGGGCGGCCCGGCCGTGGCGCTCGCCGAGCAGGTCTGGGAAGGGGGCGCCGAAGGCGCACAGTATGCCGTGTCGAGTGCTGGCACGATGGCGTACGTGGCTAGCCATCCCGCTCGCTACGAGCGCCGAATCGTGTGGGTGGACCGCACCGGCAAGGTTGAACCACTGACGGCGATGCCGCGGCCGTACTACGATCCGAGGATCTCGCCTGACGGTCGCCGGTTCGCCGTG
>Ga0209640_10002003_pt1 | contig 17650 bp, 12 predicted proteins | sample RifCSP10_1_FD_184018 | JGI IMG/M metagenome (GOLD analysis project Ga0209640, IMG submission 184018) | Soil microbial communities from Rifle, Colorado - Rifle CSP2_sed 10_1 (SPAdes) (version 2) | ecosystem: Environmental > Terrestrial > Deep subsurface > Rock core/Sediment | place: Rifle... | reverse complement strand
GGCGTCGGCGACTCGAGCCTCGCGGTGGACTTGCGGTGCACGGCGAGCACGTTGATCGAGTTCCATCGACGTGTGGTGGTCTGGATGAATTCCTGGATGGCGGCCTCCGGGAGCAAGCCGCGCCTGATCGACAGATAGCTCAGCGTGTAGCCGAGCCGCTTGAGGCTGTCGAGCACGGCGGCCGGATCGTGACCGCCCGTACGCCAGCCGTTCGGCCACAGCTCGAACGCGATCAACGGGTGGTACCGCTTGATGACGGACCGGGCTCCAAGGAGAATCTGTGGCTCGGCGCCCTGCGCGTCGATCTTGACGAGGTCGAGCCGCTTCAGATCGGCCGGCAGTGCCTGGCCGAGCGTCATCATCCGCACGGGCCACGATCGCCACCGGCGCCCGACATTGGCGGTGAACAGCGAATGACGAGTCGAGTTGTCACGATCGACGGCCAGCCGTCCCAGGCCGTTTCGGTCCGACAGCGCGGCGCGCACGGCCGTCACCTGCGGAAACGGGGAGGCCCGGCGCTTCAGCACCCGGAAGTTCGCGGGGGCCGGCTCGAACGCCCAGACCCTTCCGGTGGGTCCGACCAGCGCGGCGGCGAGATGGGTGAAGAGCCCCTCATGGGCGCCCACGTCCACGACGACCATGCCCGGCCGCAGCGCCTGCCGGAACAACTCGTACATCTCGGGCTCGTACGCCTCTCCCTTGGTGAGGCTGTGTTGGATCGACGTCGGCCTGGCGGCGCCGCGCCAGGCTCCTCCAAGACTCCACAAACGGGACATCAGTCGCGCACGCGTCACGCGGATCACTTTCCTGGAACCTGAACGTGAACACGAACCGAGAACGACAGAAGTGAGAAGTGTGAACTACCGCCTGTCTATTTTGACCGTCCCGATCACCACGTCCTTGACCGGCCGATCCCGCGGGCCGGTCTTCGTGCTGCCGATCTTCTGGACGACGTCCATGCCGCCGTCGACCTCGCCGAACACCGAGTGCCGGTTGTCGAGGTGAGGCGTCGGTCCCAGCGTGATGAAGAACTGGCCACCGTTGGTGTTCGGGCCGCGGTTGGCCATCGAGAGGATTCCGGCCTTGGTGTGTCGCAGCGACGGGTGGAACTCGTCGGCGAACTCGTATCCCGGTCCGCCCGTGCCCTGCCCGAGCGGGTCGCCGCCCTGGATCATGAATCCCTCGATGACGCGGTGAAAGACGATGCCGTCGTAGTACGGCTGCTTGACCCTGCGGTTGGTGCGAGGGTCGGTCCACTCCTTGGTGCCTTCGGCCAGCCCGACGAAATTGGCCACCGTGTTCGGGGCCTCCTTGTCGAACAAACGGACCGTGAAGTTTCCCTCGCTCGTGGTGAACTCGGCGTACACAGCCAACGGCACCCTCCCTCTTCAGCCCACTGCCGACTGCCCACTGCCGACTGCCGACTGCCGACTGCCGACTGCCGCGAGGATACCACCCCCGCCGCGCTACAATTTCGTGATGCCCTCCCCGTCGAAGGCGACCGAGCCGGACCTCGTCGATGTCGTCGCCACCGGCACGAGCGGCGATCCGTTCGCCGTCCTCGGTCGCCACGGTGTGACGATCGACGGCCGGCCGGCGGTGATCGTACGCACGATGCAGCCTGCGGCGTCCTCGGTGGAGCTCATCACCGCAGGGCGTGTGACCCCGATGCCGCGACGGCATCCGAACGGGCTGTTCGAGGCGCGCCTCGCCCTGGAGGGTTCTTCGGCGGCCGACCTGGCCTATCGGTTCCGCGTGCACGAGGGGAGCGCCACCCGTGATGTGGCCGATCCCTATCAGTTCGGACAAGTGCTGTCGGACTATGACCTGCACCTCTTCTCTGAAGGCACGCACCTGCGCGCGTGGGACAAGCTCGGCTCGCATCCGATGACCATCGGCGTTATCTCCGGCGTGCACTTCGCCGTGTGGGCGCCCAACGCACAGCGCGTGAGCGTCATCGGCGATTTCAACCGATGGGATGGGCGGGCCCACCCGATGCGGCGGCTCGTGCCGTCGGGCGTCTGGGAGTTGTTCGTTCCCGATCTGCCCGCGGGCGCCTGCTACAAGTACGAGATCCGGACGACTGACGGACACCTGCTCGACAAGGCCGATCCGTTCGCGCAGCGCTTCGAGGTCCCCCCGAAGAGCGCGTCGATCATCTGGCAGGGCGGCGGCTACCAGTGGGGCGACCAGGACTGGATGGCCAACCGCGCCTCGCTCGGCGGCTGGCACGATCGCCCGATGTCGATCTACGAGATCCACCTCGGCTCGTGGCGCCGCGTGCCCGAGGAGGGCCACCGCCCGCTGACCTACCGTGAGCTGGCGCGCGATCTGGTTCCCTACGTGCGCGACATGGGCTTCACGCACATCGAGCTGATGCCGGTGATGGAGCACCCGTTCTCGGGCTCGTGGGGCTATCAGGTGGTCGGGTTCTTCGCGCCGACGAGCCGCTTCGGGACGCCGGACGACTTCCGGTACTTCGTCGACCAGTGCCATCGGCACGGGCTGGGCGTGATCGCCGACTGGGTTCCAGGTCACTTCCCGAAGGATTCGCACGGCCTGGCCAGCTTCGACGGCACCGCGCTCTACGAGCACGCGGACCCGAGGCAGGGCGAGCACCGGGAGTGGGGCACGCTGATCTTCAACTACGGGCGCACGGAAGTGCGCTCGTTTCTCCTGAGCAGCGCGCTCTACTGGCTCGAGGAGTTCCACATCGACGGGCTCCGCGTGGACGCCGTGGCGTCGATGCTCTACCTCGATTACTCACGGCCGGAAGGCGAGTGGGTCCCGAACCAGTACGGCGGGCGCGAGAACCTGGAGGCGGTGGCGTTCCTGCAGCAGCTCAACACGGTGACCCACGGCCGCGTGCCCGGGACGATCACGGTGGCCGAGGAGTCGACGGCCTGGCCGGCCGTCAGCCGTCCCACGTACGTCGGCGGGCTCGGGTTCACCTTCAAGTGGAACATGGGCTGGATGCACGACATGCTCGAGTACATCGGCCAGGATCCGGTGTACCGCCGCTGGCATCACGGCCAGGTCACCTTCTCGATGCTGTACTCGTTCACCGAGAACTTCGTGCTGCCGTTCTCGCACGACGAGGTCGTCTACGGCAAGCGCGCGATGCTCGACAAGATGCCCGGCGACCGCTGGCAGAAACACGCGAACCTGCGCGCCCTGTACGGCTACATGTTCGGCCACCCCGGCAAGAAGCTGATGTTCATGGGGTGCGAGTTCGGCCAGTGGCGCGAGTGGGACCACGACACGAGCCTCGACTGGCACCTGGTCGACGAGCCGCTCCACAAAGGCGTACGCCGGTGGGTGCGGGATCTCAACCTCGCGTACCGGCGCGAGCCGTCGCTGCACGAAGTGGACTTCGAGGCGCAGGGCTTCGGCTGGATCGACTGCCACGACCACGAGAACAGCGTCGTCTCGATGATCCGCCGGGCTCGCGACCCGCAGGACTTCACGGTGATGGTGGTGAACTTCACGCCGATGCCCCGGCCGGGCTACCGGATCGGCGTGCCCGAGTCCGGCTGGTACCGGGAAGTGCTGAACAGCGACGCCAAGCTGTACGGGGGGAGCAATATGGGCAACGGCGGGGGCGTTCACACCGAGCCGGTCGCGGCCCATGGGTTCGACCAGTCGCTGCGTCTCGTCGTCCCGCCGCTGGGGTTCGTGCTGCTCAAGAAGTAGGCAGTCGGCAGTCGGCAGTTCACAGCTCCACTTGACACGCCAGTAGAGAGTATGGCATGGTTCGAGTCCACTTCACTTGGATGGGTAGTGGAATGGCCGAACGCGTCGAACTTCTCCAAGGCACCCTCGACCTGATCGTCCTGCGCGCGCTCTCCACGATGGGCCCGCAGCACGCCTACGGGCTCGCCTCGCGGCTCGAGCAGGTGGCCGAGCACCCGCTCTTGCTCAACCAGGGCACGCTCTATCCGGCCCTCGTGCGCCTGGAGCAGAAGGGCTGGATCAAGGGCGCCTGGCAGCGGACCGAAAGCAACCGCGAGGCGAAATACTACCGCATCACCAGGGCAGGCTCTCGCGCCCTCGAGAAGCAGGCCGAGCGCTGGCGGCGGCTTGCGGGCCTCGTGGACAAACTGCTCGTCAACGAGTTGTAGCCATGTCGGGCCTGCGCCGGTTCCTGCTCAGGATCTCCGCGTTCTTCCGGCACGACGCCGCGGAGGAGGATCTCGCGAGGGAGGTTGCCGCGCATCTCGCGCTGCTCGAAGACGAGTACCGTCGCCGAGGCATGACGCGCGACGAGGCGACCTTCGCCGCGAAGCGTGCGCTCGGCAGTACGGCACACACCAAGGATCTCCACCGCGACTCCCGATCGTTTGCGTGGGTCGACGATCTGCGGCGGGACGCGCGGCACGCGGCGCGAATGCTCGCGCACAACTCGAGCTTCACGGCCGTTGCGGTCCTCACCCTCGCGCTCGGGATCGGCGCCAACACCGCCATCTTCAGCGTCGTCAATGCCGTGCTCGTGCGGCCGTTGCCGTATGCCGACGCCGATCGCCTCGTGCTGGTGTTCGCCCCGACACGAGGCGCGCCAGGAGTGTCGAACCGGCGCGTGCCGGCGCTCTTCCCGACGACCTTCGACGCGTTGCGCACACATACCCGCTCCCTGTCGCATGTCGTCGGGTACGTCCAGACATCATCGACCTTGACCGGTCAGGGTGATCCGGTGCGGCTGGCAGGGATCCAGGTGTCGGCGGCGGCGTTTCCGATGCTTGGCGCACTCCCGCTCCTCGGGCGTACGTTCGAGCCGCGGGAGGAAGCGTCGGGGGTCAATGCCGTGGTCATCCTGAGCTACGCCACGTGGCAGCGATACTTCAACGAGGATGCGGCCGTCGTCGGCAAGGCCATCGCACTGGATGGACAGGGGCACACGGTCGTGGGCGTCATGCCCGATGGCTTCACGCTTCCCAATACCCCCGCGCAGTATTGGGTGCCATACACGCTGCCCGGGCCGAATGCGGGGGCCGTCATCAGCCCGTTCGTCATGGCACGTCTGCGGGATGGAGTCTCGAGGCAGGCGGCGGAAGACGACGTGAACGCGGTCGCGTCCGGCAGTGCAGAGCGTTCGTCAGGGCGTCTCTACGAGCTGGTCGGAGTGCAGGACGAGATCGTCGCATCCGTCAGGCCGGCGCTGCTCATCCTCGCAGCCGCCGTCGGTCTGGTGCTCCTCATCGCGTGCGTCAACGTCGCGAATCTCCTGCTGGCGCGACTGGCCGTGCGCGAGCACGAAATGGCGGTGCGTCGCGCGGTTGGCGCGGGACCGGGTCGGCTGATCCGTCAACTGCTGACGGAAAACGTGCTGCTCGCGCTGATTGGCGGCGCCGCGGGAACGGCGCTGGCGTTTGGCGGGATCCAGGTTCTTCGTGTCCTGGCGACGACCCTGGACAGACGCGATCTGGGCGGAGCCGGCGTGAGCCTGCCCAGGCTCGATGAGATTGCCATCGACGCGACGGCGCTCACCTTCACCGTGGGTGTGGCGCTGCTGACGGGGATCGCCTTTGGGCTCCTGCCGGCGCTCCGGTATTTGCGCTCGCGCTCGCACGAGATGGACGTGCTGCGCGAGAGAGCCGGGAGCAATCGGATTCGCGGCGCACTCGTGGTGGCCGAGATCGCGATGGCCGTCATGCTGCTCGTTGGCGGCGCGCTGCTCATGCACAGCTTCCTCAGGCTGTCGAACGTCGAGACTGGATACGACCCGACGAACGTGATCACGTTCCAGGCATCGCCGCGGCGGTCGTCCGGGCCAGAGGCCAGAGTATTTGCGGAACAACTGGTCGAACGGCTGCAGTCGCTGCCCGGCGTGTCGGCCGCCGGATATGCGAACAACCTTCCGCTGGTCCAACTGAGCTTCGGACGCGACGTGGGCGCGCGACCCTACGGTCCCGGTGAGGCTCCTCCGCCACCCTATCCAGGCTTGCACGGAATCAGCCCGGGCTTCGTCAACGCCATGGGCATGACGGTCGTGGAAGGCCGCTCCTTCACTGAGGGTGAGCCCGCGCGGCGCGAGGCGCTCATCAGCCGCGCGTTCGCTCGCAGTGGTTTCTTCGACGGTCCACCCGTCGGCCGACAGATCTACTCGGGCCGCAATGCGTGGGAGGTGGTGGGCATCGTGGAGGACTTCAGACAGTTCGGCCTCGAGCAGCAGCCCCAATCCGAGCTGTACATCATCGATTTCCTCCCTCCGCCTCCGGGCCTGAGCGGGACGTACTTCGCCGTTCGCACCGAGGCCGACCCAACTGCGGTCGCCCAGAGCGCCCGAGCGATCGTCCGCCAGCTCGATCCACAGGCGACCGTGGACAACATCGCGACGATGGAGCAGATCGTGTCGAATGCGATCTCGCGCCCTCGTCTCTACGCCGTGTTGCTCGGTATCTTCGCGGGCGTCGCCGTGGCGCTCGCCGGCATCGGCATTTACGGCGTGCTCGCGTACGTGGTGGCGCAGCGGGCCCGCGAGATCGGCATTCGCATGGCGCTTGGCGCGCGCCGGGCCCAGGTCGTCGGGCTGGTGCTGCGCCAGAGCGCAGTGCTGACGGCCATCGGCGTGATTGCGGGCGTGTCCGGCGCGGCAGCGTTGTCGCGCTACCTGGAGGACATCCTCTTCGGCGTGAGGCCGCTCGATCCACCGGCCTTCGTCGTGGCAGCCGTGGCCTTCACGCTGGTGGCGCTTCTCGCAGCCTATGGCCCCGCGCGACGAGCCACTCAAGTCGACCCGCTGGTGGCGCTGCGCTCCGAATGAATTGGTGAAAGTAGGAAGTTCAAAGGTCAAAGTCGAAAAGTAAGTGGGGAAGTTGTCAGGCGCGCTTCGCATGAGACAGTTTCTTCTTCGCCTCCTCTCCTTCGTCCGGCGCGATCGCGCTGAGCACGAGCTCTCGCGCGAAGTCGAATCCCATCTCGCTCTGATCGAGGACGAATTCCGTCGCCGCGGCCTGACGTCGGACGAAGCCCGACTTGCGGCGCGGCGTGCGCTGGGCAGCGTGGCGCTAGCGAAGGATCTGCACCGCGACGCACGATCGTTCGTGTGGCTCGAGGATCTGCGTCGCGATCTGCGCCACGCCGCGCGGGCCTTGCGCCGCAGCCCCGGATTTGCGCTGCTTGCGGTCGTCACCCTGGGTCTCGGCATCGGCGTCAACACAACGTTCTTCACCATCGTCAACGCGATTTGCCTGCGCGGCCTGCCGATCGAGTCGCCCGAGCGCGTGATGTACGTGTCGACACGCGACGGGCAGAATCGGCCGGGCCATCTGTCGTACGCCGAGTTCGACGACCTTCGCGCTCGAACGACGGCCTTTGAGCGGGTCGCCGCTTACTCGATCAGCGTAGCCTCGGTTGGAGGCACTCACCAACCGCCAGCCCGCGTCCCCGCCGCCTACATCTCGGCCGGCGGATTCGAGCTGCTTGGCGACAGGCCGATCCTCGGACGCACGTTTCGCGCGGACGAGGATCGCCCTGGCACTCCGGCCGTCATCATCCTTGGTGAGGAGCTCTGGAGCTCGCGGCACGGCGGCGACCCTGCCATCGTCGGACAGTCCATCACCGTCAACGGAATTCCATCGACCGTCATCGGTGTGATGCCTCGAGGTTTCGAGTTTCCTGCCAACGCGGATCTCTGGCGGCCAATGGCGAATCTGCCCACGGCGGTTCGCCAATCCAGAGCGGAGCGCAGGCTGGCCGTGTTCGCGCGCCTGACCGCGAACACAACCGAGGATCAGGCTCGCGCCGATGCGGGGGCGATCGGCGCCGGATGGGCGCGTGAATTCTCCGCGACCAACCGTGACGTCCGGTTGCACGTGGTCCCCATCAACGAGCAGCTCAACCCCAGCGTTCGTCAGCGTGCGTGGCTCGCCTTCATCACCGCCGGCGTGCTCGTCTTGATGGTCGCGTGTGCGAATGTCGCCAATCTCCTGTTGATGCGGAGCGCCTCTCGAGGTCGCGAGATGGCCATCCGGACGTCGATGGGCGCAACACGAGGCCGTGTCGTGCGGCAATTGCTGGTCGAAAGTGCGACGCTCGCCGCCCTCGCGGGAATGCTCGGCGTGTTCCTGGCATGGGCCGGTCTGCAGGGTCTGTCCGGCATAGTCCCTCCCGAGACGTTGCCGTACTGGATGGCGTTCACCATGGACGGGCGTGCGCTCGCCGTGTTGCTCGCCGTGTGTCTGGGCAGCGTATTCGTCTGTGGACTGCCCTCAGCGCTGCACCTGTCGAGAGCCGACCTGCGCGGAACCCTGACCGAGAGCGGAACGGCCACCGTGACCCAGCCGGCTCGCCATTGGATCGCGACGCTGCTCGCCTGCGAATTCGCAGTGACGCTGATGTTGACCGCCGTTGCAGTGGATGGTGTGCGCACGAACCTGGCGGACCGGCGACGGGAGTTCCAGATCGATCCAACGTCACTCCTGACGATGTCGGTGACGCTGCCGAGCGAGTCGTATGCCTTGCCGCCGGCCCGCACGGCATTCTTCGATCGACTAGACGAGCGGATCAGTCCCTCGTCGGCAATCGACTCGGTTGCGTATGCGAGCGCACTTCCTCTCGGCGGCGCATTGCAGCAGCCACTGACGGTGGCGGACCGCACCTTCAGCGACGCGCCGCCACTTGTCTCTGTTGTCGCCGCCAGCGAGCGCTACTTCGCCGTCCTCGGCGTTCCCCTCGTACGCGGACGAGCTTTCACATCACGTGACGGTCAACCCGGTACTGAAGCGGCAATCGTCAGCCAGCGATTCGTCCAGATGTTTTTCCCCAGCCAGGAGGCGATTGGCGCGCGTATTCGCGTCGGCAACCCTGGCACCCCTGCGGCGACGTGGCTACAAATTGTTGGGATCGCGTCGACGGTGCGTCAGCAGGTCTTCGGTGCCGAGGCCGATCCCGTCGTCTTCCTGCCATTCCGCGCGGCTCCGCCGTCGACGTCGGTGATTGTCGTGCGTACGACGCGCGATGAAGCGACGCCGATCGCGATGCTTCGCAGCGAGGTCGCAGGAATCGATCCGAACCTGCCGCTATACCGGGTGATGACGTTCGAGCAGGCCATGCGGAACGCACTGTGGAATGGACGGCTCAGCAACGTCATCGTCAGGAGCATTGCGCTCGTGGCACTGGTGCTGGCGCTCGTCGGTCTCTACGGCGTGACCGGCTACACCGTCGAGCGGTGGACACGAGAGTTGGGACTCCGGATTGCGCTCGGCGCCGAAGCGAGGCAGGTTGCGTGGCTCGTTTTGCGACGCGTGCTGACACAACTCGGCGTCGGGCTAGCCGTGGGGATCCTGTGCACGCTGGCGTGGGACCGACTCTTCAACGATCCAGCGAATGACGCCGTGCAGAGTGTCCGGATGACGGATCCGAGCGTGTTGGCGGTGATCATCCTGTCGATCATCGCGGTGGCTGTCGCCGCGTGCCTCGTGCCAATCCGCCGTGCCGCCGCGCTGGATCCTGTGGAAGCACTGCGATCGTGAGAGTCAGAACTCAAAACTCAAAACTCAAAGAACGCAAACACTCAAAGCTCACACACGGCGCGACCGATGAAACGATTCTCGTCGGGTTCGCCGTCTGCGCGTTGGCGATTGCCGGTGTGGGGTTGTTCGGTGTGTTGACGTACAGCACGTCGCAACGAACGCGCGAGATCGGCGTTCGGACGGCGCTCGGCGCCGGGCGCGGGGACGTGATCGTTCTCGTGGCCCGTCAGGCGCTCGCGACGACAGCGGGTGGCCTCATCGTGGGACTGGCGGCCACGTTCTTCCTGTCGCAGTCGCTGTCGACGCTGCTGTACGGGATCTCGACACGCGACGCGGTGAGCTTCCTGGCGGTTCCGCTCGTGCTGGTCGTAGTATCGATCGCCGCGTGTGCGGCGCCGGCCTGGAGGGCCGCGTGCATCGACCCACTGCTGGCGTTGCGATCCGAATGAGCTCGTCCGGCTGCCTTCGACTTCGCTCAGGCCAGGAAAGCCGGACACTACGTCTGAACTGCATACTGCCTACTGCCGGCCTACTGCCTACTGCCCGCTGCCTACTGCTCCGCCGGCTCAATCCTCAGGATCATCCCATCAGCCGCGTTTCCGCCGGTGGCCCCTTCCGTGGCGACGTAGATGTAGCCGTCGGGGCTCTGCTGCACGTCGCGGACGCGGATGCCCAGCGGGATGAGGAGCCCCTCACGCCTCTCGGCCTGCGAGGGTTGACCAAACGCGACTCGAATGAGCTGCCGCGTCGTCAGCGCGCCGACAAACAGGTTGTTCGTCCACCGCGGGAACTTGTCCCCCGTGTAGAACATGATGCTCGACGGGCTGATCGACGGCACCCAGAACATCCGCGCGTTGTCCATTCCGGGCCGCGCGAACGGCTGGTCCGAGACGAGCGTGCCGGTGTAATTGCGGCCCATCGACACGACCGGCCATCCGTAGTTGTGACCCGACAGCAGAATGTTCACTTCGTCGCCGCCGAGCGGGCCGATCTCGGCGTGCCACAGCTCGCCCGTCTCTGGATGGATGGCCAGGCCGTACCCGTTGCGATGTCCGTAGGTGAAGATCTCGGGCTTGGCGCCGGCCCGGCCCACGAACGGATTGTCCGGCGGCACCGTGCCATCGTCGCGCAGCCGCAGCGTCTTGCCCGCGTGGTTGTCGAGTTGCTGCGCCTTCATGCGGAGGCTGGTGTCGTCCTTCCCGATGCAGCAGAGCCGATCGCGGTCGCCCACCGTCGCATACAGCATGCCGTCAGGGCCGAAGTAGATGCGGCCGGCGAGGTTGCCGCCGGTTTCCCACGCGTCGGCGACGAAGATCTCCTCGACGTCACCGAGAGTGGAGCCTTTCAGGTGACCGCGCGCGATGGCCAGCGTGAAGCCTTTCGCGTCCCGCTTCGGGTACGAGACGTACACGAGCTGGTTCTCGGCGAACTTCGGGTGCAGGACGACGAAGTGCAACGAATCGTTCCCCCCCTGGCCCTGGCCTTGGCCCCGTCCTCCCTGTGCCGGTGGTGCCGGTGCCGGCGGCGCCGGCGGCGACGGCGCGGTCCAGACGACATCGGGAAGGAGCGTTCCGTTGCGGATCATCCGCAGCTTGCCGTTGCGCTCCGTGACAAGAATTGTGTTCGCATCCACGAACGCGAGGCCCCAGGGATGAAAGAGCCCCGTGGCCACGGTCACGACGCGGATCTTGCCGCCTTGGACGTCGAGCACCTGGGGGCTCGTGTCGCGCGCGGGCGCCTGCTGCGCGTGGACGGGAACGAGCAGCGCCGTGACGGCGGCCCAGACGATCGCGAGGGTCAACTTCTTCATGGATGCCTTTATGTTGGTGAATCAGGCGGGCGCATCGTAGCATGGCGGCCACGGGACATCCGGGCCCTGATCACTGATTTCGTTGGCACTTAGAGCCATTGATTATCGGTCTTACATTTAGTAATATCGAGGCGTGGTCATGGAATCGATTCCCAGCCTGCCACCGAAAGAACGGCTGATCCTGGACTTGCTGGTCTCGGAAGCGCCGCTCTTTGGCCTTCAGCTCGTGGCCTTGTCCGGCGGCGCGCTGAAGCGAGGAACCGTGTACGTCACGCTGGGCCGCATGGAGGCCAAGGGATTCCTCAGGTCCGAACAGGAAGCCATACCTCCCGGCGCCATCGGGTTGCCTCGTCGCATGTACTACCCGACGCCACTCGGCCAGCGCGTGCTCCGCGCGTGGAGCCTGATGGCGCGGGAACTCGTGCCGGAGATGCAGACATGACTGCCTCAACTCCGCAACATCGACTCCCAGGTCACAGACTCCTGACACTCGCGCGACTCGTCTTCGACGAGCCGGCGATCTCGACGATCATCAGGCCCGCTCTGGCCGACCTTCAACGGGAAGTGCAAGACGCGCCGGGCCGAGCCGGACGACTGAGCGCCCGTGTGCGTGGCTACGTCGCGTTCTGGAAGCTGGTTGTCGCAGCCCCGTTCATGTTTCCGGTCTCGCCAACCGCCCGTCCGCTCACGACTCTGCTGCTTGGTGCAAGCGGCGGCAACGCGCTCCTGGTGTTCGTCGTCGCGCTGGCCGTCGTCAGCTGGCCGATGTTCGGCTCGTTCATCGTCGCCGCTGCCATCGGCGGTGCGTTCGTGGCCGTTGTCCTGCGACGGTGGTACACACGTCATCCGAGTGCGCTCGCGCCGGACAACCCGATGGCCTCGCGGCCCAAGGCTGAAATCAACCTCTCGTCGATCCCGGTCGCCGGCGACATCGGAGGCCTCTTCTTCGTCGTCGGCGCGGTCATGACCGTTCTGCTGGGGGTACCCGCCGTCCGCTGGTTCATCCTGGGCTCGATGATCGGGGGATTCGTGCTGGCGGTAGGCGTGTTCGCGTGGCGATCGTCCCACCCGGCCAAGGTGTCGGCGGCGAGCTCCATCCTCTTGCGCTGACGCCGGGCCACGAAGATCACGAGGCCCCTTCGTGGCTAGATCTTCGTGGCCTTCGTGGCGAGCACGCGCTCGACTTCCGCCAATGTCGGCACGCTGTCCATCGCGCCCTCTCGCGTACAACTGACCGCCGCCGCCGCGACCGCGAAGCGCAAGACCTCCGCCGGGCTCTGGCCGCGCAGAAGTCCGTGGATGAAGGCTCCGCGAAACACGTCGCCCGCGCCGGTCGTGTCCACCGCAGTCACCTCGAATGCCGGCACGTGAAGGATCTCGTCGCCGTCGAGCAGCATCGCGCCTTCCGTTCCCAGCGTGACGCACAGCCACCCATCGTGGCTTTCTCCCTGCTTTCTCAGGCCGCGTTCAGCGTCGGCTTCACCGGTGAGCGCCGCGAGCACGTGCGCCGAGAAAATGGGCACGCTGACCGACGCCACGAGCCGCGCCGTCTGCTCGGTGACGCGGTCGATGTCGCTCGTGACGCGAACGCCCGCCTCGTGGGCCATCTGCGCCGCGGCGATCGAGGTCTCTTCATCGAGGTCGTCGACGTGCAGCAGCCTCGCCCCGGTCACGACCTCGCGCGGGACGTCTCCGGGGCTGAGCGCAAGCCGCCAGTCGCGCTCCCATACGACCGTGCGGTCGCCGGTGCGTTCGTCGACCAGAATCACGGCATACCGGTTGGGCGCACCGCGGACGACGGCATGGGTCGTGTCGACGTGGCGCTGCGCGAGCGCCTCCCGAATACGGTCGCCGCTCGCGTCGTTGCCGAACGTGCCGATGTACGCCGCCCGGAGTCCGAATGCTGCACAGGTGGCAAGCGTCGTCGCCACCTGGCCTCCATACGACACACGCCTGGCGGATACGGGGAGTTTGCCGTTCGGCGCCGGAGCACCCGGCAGACGGTAGACGAAGTCCACCGAGTTCTCGCCGATGCCGACCACGTCGAAGGTTGAGTCGGGCACAGGGCGAGTATATGGGGCGTTCGGGTCGTTCGGGGCGTTCGGGTCGTTCGGATCGTTCGGGTCGTTCGGGGTGTTCCCGTTCGTCGTACACTTGGCCTGGAGGTGGTCATGGCCATTGCCCGTGTCGCGGGTGCGGTGGTTCCTGCGCTCGTCGTTGGGGCCGTGGTCCTCGGTCGCGGAGCGGTGCCCTCCGGCGCACAAGGTCCCGTCACCTTCAGCGAGCATGTCGCGCCCATCGTCTTCGCCAACTGCGCGCCCTGTCACCGTCCAGGTGAGGCGGCTCCGTTTGCCCTCCTGAGTTACCGCGATGCGCGGCCGCTCGCCAAGGCCATCGCTTCGGCAACGGCATCGCACGTCATGCCGCCGTGGAAGGCCGGCCCGGGCGATTACGAGTTCGCCAATGCGCGCTCGCTGACTGACGCGCAGATCGCCACCATCCAGAGATGGGTGGCCGACGGCATGCTCGAAGGCGATCCAGCCCGGCTGCCGCCGCTGCCGTCTTTCACCGAAGGGTGGCAGCTCGGCTCCCCTGACCTTGCCGTGTCGATGAGCGAAGCGTTCGAGGTGCCGGCGCGAGGCCCCGACCTCTATCGAAACTTCGTGGTGCCGCTCGAGCTCGATCGAGACGCCTGGGTTCGAGCCATCGACTTCAGGCCGTCGGCGCGAGCGGTCGTGCACCACAGCCTCTTCTTTCTCGATGCGACTGGCGCCGCACGCGAGCGCGACGCCGCTGATCCGCTCCCCGGCTTCGCAGGCGGCATGGGCGGCCCGCGGGTGCTCGGTGCGGGACGCGGTGCCGGTGTGGCCGGATTGATTGCCGGGCGCGGGGCCGCTGACCGCGCCGACGATCAGGTCGGGCGGGCGGGCGGGGGACTTGGCGGGTGGGCGCTCGGTGGCCGTGCCCTCGAGCTGCCCGACGGCCTGGCGTTCTTCGTGCCGAAGGGCTCCGACCTGATCCTCTCCACGCACTTCCATCCGTCGGGCACCGTGGCGCGCGAGCAGTCGACCGTCGGGCTGTATCTCGCCTCCGGTCCGCCACGGCAGGCGTTTGGCACCATCCAGTTGCCGCCGATCTTCGGTGTGTTCGAGGGGCTCGACATCCCGGCAGGCGAGGGGCGCTACGTGATCAAGGACTCGTTCGTGATCCCGATCGACGTGCGGGCATTCGGCGTCGGTGCGCACGCCCACTACCTGGGCAAGCAGATGAGGCTCACGGCCACGTTGCCCGACGGCGCAGTCAAGACGCTCCTGCGGATCGACGACTGGGACTTCTCGTGGCAGGAGCGCTACAGCTTCAAGGACTTCGTGTCACTGCCGAGGGGCACACGGCTCGACGCCGAGATCAGCTACGACAACTCCGCGGCGAACAAGCGAAACCCGACCCGTCCCCCCGTGCGCGTCACCTGGGGGGAGGAGTCGACGGACGAGATGGGCAGCATCGGGCTGCAGGTCGTGGCCGCCACTCCGGGTGAGCTGCCTCGGCTCCAGCAGGCGCTCGCCGAGCACATCCGTGGGGCCGCGGTGTCGCGCCCCGGTCTGCAGCAACTGCTGCAGCGGCGTGGGGCCCGGGGAGGGGGGCGGGGCGACGGGCCGCGCTGAGGACCTTTCTTATACAATGCCGTATTCGCGGCACTGACGAGCCCACACGAGACGGACATGACCACACCAGCCAGCCAGGGCGGACGACTCATCGTCATCACCGCTCCGCTGACCGAGATCATCGACCACGCCGGGTACTTCATCCAGATGAGCATGGCCTCGCTGCCGATGTGGCTCGAGGGGATCCTCAACAAGAAGTACCCCGACTGGCGCAAGGTCGAGTACAACGACGACGGCACGGCGCGCTACATGCCGGCCGGTGCGCGCGTGCTCGAGACGTCGCTTCTGCGGAGGTATGCGGCAGACGACCTGGTGTGCTGTTATCCGGACGACGTCGACACGTTCATCGGACCACGGACACGCCTCGTGGCCGTGTCGACCCACAATCCGCTCGGCGTGACGTTCGCGGCGGGTGTGTACACGTCGATCTTCGGCTCCTCGAAGCAGCCGATCAATTCCCACTACGCGCGTCAGATGTTCGCCCGGATCAAGGCGAGCCCGTGGCGTTCGTCGTTTCAAGTCATGGTCGGCGGCTCGGGCGGGTGGCAGATCACGCAGACCGAGTCGTACGACGAGCTCAGCGTCGACTGCGTCGTCGAGGGGCGCAGCGAGTCGCACGAGCTCTTCGCGCTCGTGGACAAAGCGCTGCAGGGTGAGAGGCTCCCGCGCAAGGTCGACGTCAGTCATCCGGCCACGAGAGACGAGATTCTGTTTCCAGACAAGCGGACGACGTTCGGCGTGGTGGAGATGACCACCGGCTGCGGGCGCCGGTGCCAGTTCTGCGTGCCGGACCTCAACCCGCAGATCGATCTGCCCCGCGACAAGATCCTGGCGCACGTGCGGGCCAACGTCCGCGAAGGCAACAAACAGATCTCGCTGGCGACCGAGGACATGTTCATCTGGGGGCAGGTCCACACCTCGACGCCGTTCTACTTCCCGAATCGCGAGGCGCTCCTCGACCTGTACCGCAACGTCGTCGACACGCCCGGCGTCGAGCAGCACGTGCTCAGTCATGCGACGATTGCGCCGGCCGTCGTCGATCCGGTGCTCATCGAGAAGCTCTCAGGGAGCCTGCTGGACAAGAGCCCGATTCACCTCCCGTACCTGAGCAGCCATCCGAAGAGCAAGGCGCTCGTTCCGCTGATCGGGCTGGAGACAGGGTCGGTTGCGACGGGCAAACGCATCATGCCGAGCAAGGCGGTCCCTTTCCCGATCGACGAATGGCCCAGCGTGGTCATCCGCGGGCTCGAGATTCTGAACAGGAACAACTGGTTCCCGGCCATGACGCTCATCATCGGGAGCCCGGACGAGACCGACGACGACGTGAAGGCGACGCTGGACCTCATCTACGAGGTGGAGCGGCGAGGGCTCTTCGCGTTCTTCATCCCGTCGATCTTCACCCCGCTGCACGACACGCGGATGGAGAAGAAGAAGGGGGTCACCGAGACGCGCCAGCTCACGCCGCTGCAATGGCAGTTGATGATGAAGTGCTGGAAGATGAACCTCCGCCCGGGCCAGAACAGCTGGTGGGCGCCGACCGCGTGGCGCGTGGGGGCGTTGGCGCTGTGGGCCTATCGACTGCGGAGACTCAACGGACCTGGGTTCACCTGGCCGCTCTTCAACTTCGCCAGCGCGATGCCCGAGGGCCTCATGGAGAAGTTGGGCAAGATCTACGTGGGCCGTCCGATCAGGATCAAGACGCGCAAAGAGCTGCTCGAGACGGTCAAGCCTTCCATGCGCCGCTACCTGCGGCCCGACGCCGGCGACATGCCGGACGACATCGGACCGCCCGCCGAGGAGCGCCGCGTGATCAGTCTGGTTGCGTCGTAGCCATTTCGTACAACGCGATGGCGGCGGCCGTCGCCACGTTCACTGAGTCGACGCCCGACGCCATCGGAATGCGGGCGCGGTGGCTGCACGCGGCGATCGCCTCGGACGTCAGTCCGTCGCCTTCGTGTCCGAGGACGAGGGCCGCCGGGCGCCCCGCCACGCTCGCCGCGACATCGCGCAGCGGTGGCGCGTCGGCAGGGGTCATGGCGATCGTGGTCCACCCGGCGTCGGCCAGCTCCCGCAGCACCTCCGGCCACGGTTCGGCCGCGGCATACGGCATCGAAAGCGACGCGGCCATCGACGTGCGAATGGCCTTGCGGTAGAGCGGATCGGCGCACGCCGACTGCAGCAGCACGCCGTCGGCGCCGAAGGCGGCGGCGCTCCGGAAGATCGAGCCGACATTGTCCGCATCGCCCAGGCGCTCGAGCGCGACGATCCGTCGTGCGCTGATCGCCAGGTCCCGCCAATTCCGCGCGGGCGGCCGCGCGCCGATCGCCAGACAACCGCGGTGAAAGTTGAACCCGGCCGCGCCGTTCATCACCTCCTGCGTCACGACGTACACCGGCAGCGCGGGCCGGACGGCCAGTACATCCCGGAGCGAGGCGAGCGCCGGCTCGGTCACCAGAATCGCGCGTGTGTCCCATCGAGGGTCGGCGAGCAGCCGCCTCACGACCAGCCGGCCTTCGGCGACGAACAGACCGCGACGCGCGAGCAGCTCCGGGTCCGGCACGTTCCGAAAGTCGGCCAGCCGCTCGTCCTCGATGGCGTCGATGCGAACCCCGTCCACGGGAGCATCGTACCTGCTGGGGACTGGGGACTGGGGACTGGGGACTGGGGACTGGGGACTGGGGACTCGGGACTCGGGACTCGGGACTGGG
>Ga0209640_10002002_pt1 | contig 17650 bp, 16 predicted proteins | sample RifCSP10_1_FD_184018 | JGI IMG/M metagenome (GOLD analysis project Ga0209640, IMG submission 184018) | Soil microbial communities from Rifle, Colorado - Rifle CSP2_sed 10_1 (SPAdes) (version 2) | ecosystem: Environmental > Terrestrial > Deep subsurface > Rock core/Sediment | place: Rifle... | reverse complement strand
CCTTTGTTGGAAGGGTCGTCCTTCAGGGCCTGCTGCGCCGACTTGAGCGCCTTCTCGTAGTCGCCCCGATCGAAAGCGCCCTTCGCCGCCTTCATGGCCACGGCGCTCTTGCCTGTCGCCTCGGCGAAGGTCGGCGGCGGGGCCACGGTGGCGGGGACCGGGGTGGGGGGCGCCTCGGTCGGCGCGGGCGTCGCGGGGACCGGCGTGGGGGTCGCGGGCGGCGGCGTCGACGAGACCTGAGCCACCTCGGCTTTCTGATTCGAAAGGTAGATGTATCCCCCCGCCACGGCCAGGGCCACGACCAGGCCCCCGAGCGCCACGTAAAGCCAGGGGCTGCCCCCCGATGGCGTCGGCCGGGGCCGGGGCTCGATCCGCGGCGGCCGGACGACGGTGGCAGGAGGCGCCGTGGTCCGTGCCGTGCCCGGAGGCCGCGTCCCCACCACGGAGCCCCCGTCCACGACCGTGGGGGCGCCCCGCAACCCGTTCGCGGCCGTCCCCGTTCGTAGCGTCGCCCCGGTGCGGGGGCGGACGGTCGCGCTGGTCCGGCCCGTCCCCGTGGTGGGCCGCGCCCGGGCCGTGGCCGAGGAGCCGAGGTCGACGGTTCCGTCCACCACGGTCGGTCCCGCGATGCTGTGGTCGGTCAGGGGCTGGGGGGGATGGGTCGGGGCCTCCATGTCCAGGAGGCTCGCGAGCGCGTGCTCGCCGGAGGCGGTGGTGGCGTGGACCTGGAGCCAGCTCTTCAAGTCCATCGCGAAGTCGTAGGCCGTCGCGTAGCGCTGCTCGAGGTCCTTGGCCAGGGACTTCTGCAAGATGGGCAGGAGGGCGTCGTACTCGGGGCCGACGGGAACGAGGTCGAAGTTCGGCTCTTCGTGGGTGATCTTGTAGAAGATCGCCATCAGGTTGTCGGAGTGGAAAGGCCGACGGCCGGCGAGCAGCTCGTAGAGCATGCAGCCGACGCTGAAGACGTCGCTGCGGCCGTCCACCCGGGAGCCCTTCACCTGCTCGGGCGACATGTAGTCGGCCGTACCCACGATGTTGCCGGTGCCGGTCATGGACGCGGTGGTGAGACGGGCCACCCCGAAGTCCATGATCTTCACCGTGCCGTCCTGGTTGATGAAGATGTTCGCAGGCTTGATGTCTCGGTGGACGATCCCGGCCTGGTGGGCGTGGGCCAGGCCGGCCAGGACCTGGACGATGACCGTGACCTTCCGTTCCAGGGTCATGGGCGGCGGCAAGCGGATCGCCTTTTGCAGGTCCTGCCCCTTCAGGAGCTCCATCGCGATGTAGGGCGAGCCGTCGACGTGGTTCCCGAGGTCGAAGACGGTCACCACGTTGGGGTGGGTCATCTTCGCGACCGCCCGGGCCTCGCGCTCGAACCGGGTCTTGAGCTCGGGGTCGTCGGCGATCTGCGCGACCATGACCTTCAAGGCCACGTCGCGCTCGAGCACGGTGTCGTGGGCCAGGTACACCATGCCCATCGCCCCCTTGCCCAAGGGCTTCACGATGTCGTACTTGCCGATCCGACCCGAAAGCTCCTTGATGACCGGCGCGTTCGGGTCGGTCCCCTCGCTCATTCCTTCACCGCGGCGGTCAGTCCCGGGCGGCCCTGACCCCGGTCAGCGGGTCTTTCCGGTGACCGTGGACTTGGCCCGGCGGTTGCGGGACCAACAGCCCTCGTTGCTTTCGGTGCACGAAGGAATCTCCTTGCCGTAGGAGACCGTCTTCAGCCGGTCCGCCGGCACGCCCAGGGAGACGAGATAGTCGTAGGCCGCCTTGGCCCGCCGCTCGCCGAGGGCCAGGTTGTACTCCACCGTCCCCCGTTCGTCGCAGTGCCCTTCCACGGTCACGCGGAGGAAGTCGAACTTCTTGAGGACCTCCGCGTTCTTGGCCAGCACGGCCTTGTCACCTTCGCGGATGTCCGCCTTGTCGTAGTCGAAGTAGACGATACCGAGGAGGTTCATGCGGTCGATCTCGTCCGCGGCCATCGCCTTGAGGCGCGCGTATTCGTCCACCTGGGGCTCGGGAGCTGGCGGGGGAGGCGGAGCGGGAGGAGGCGTGGCCGGGGCGGCCGGCGGGGGCGGCGGAGGAGCCGGCGGGGGATTCTTGTGGCAGGCACCCAAAGCGACCGCGAGAAGAGCGAGGAGGGCCGTCTTTCTCATGCTTTTAACCTCTTGCATTCGTGCGGGGCGCGCGTCTGCGGCTCGCCACGCCCCACGGAGTCATCGGCGCCCGATCGTCCGAGCAGGTCGTGCTCTCGACTTAGGACTTCTTCTTTTCCTCTTCCGGTTCGTCCTTGACCGACTTCTTGAAGTTCCTGATCCCTTCACCGATACCCCGCCCGAGCTCGGGGAGTCGGCTCGTGCCAAAGATGAGGACGATGATCACGAAGATGAGCAGCATCTCGGGGAAGCCGAGACCGAACATTGTTTCCTCCAGCGAAACGCCTCTCCCGGTTCATGAGGAAAGGCGAGGTCCGTGGCTAACTTCCGGACGGTGAATGATACCTCAGACCCGGGCGAGGGGGATGACTTGCAGCGCCTCGTTGAGCCGGCCCCGCCGGTAGCCTTCGCGGTCGATTACCGCATCACGGTAGCCCGCGTTGCGCACCGCGTCCCGAGCGGCCTCGCAAAGGGCGTCATCCTCGAGGCGGCTCAACTCCGCCGGTGCGAGCTCCACCCGCGCGATCTCCCCCAGGTGCCTGACCCGCAGCTCGCGGAACCCGAGAGCACGCAACCCCTCCTCGGCCCGCTCGATGCGCCGGAGGGCCTCCGGGGTGACCGCAGTGCCGTAGGGGATCCGGGACGAGAGGCAGGGCGAGGCGGGGCGATCCCAGGTCGGCAGCCCCAGCATCCGCGAGAGGCTCCTCACGTCGTCCTTGGTGATGCCCACGTCGGCGAGCGGGGAAACGACGCCGGCCTCGGCAGCGGCGCGGTGGCCGGGCCGGAAGTCGGAGAGGTCGTCGGCGATGAGCCCGTAGGCCACGTGGGCGTAGCCCTCGCGCTCGGCCAGGGGCAGGAGCCGACGGAACAGCTCCGACTTGCAGCGATAGCAGCGGTCGGAGTCGTTCCTGAGGTAGGCCTCGTCCTCGAGCTCGCGGGTCTCGATGACGCGGTGGGCGAAGGCATACTGGCGCGCGAGGTCGAGCGCCGCCTGTCGCTGGACGTCCGCCAGCGAGGCCGAGTCGGCGGTGACGGCCAGGGCGCGCGCGGCCAGGACGAGGTGGGCGCGCACCGCGAGGTAGGCGCTGTCGACGCCGCCGCTGAAGGCGACCACCAGGGATCCGAGCCCGGACAGCCGCTCGTCCAGGGCGCGCTGCCGAGCCGCGCTGACGGCCGCCCCCTCGCTCATTCCTGCCACTCGTCCTCGTCCTCGTCGCGGGGGGCGAGATCGAGCTGCAGCGGCGACAGGCCCACCACCTCGAGCTCGACTCCGCACTCCGGACAACTGATGATCTCACCTTTGTCGACGTCGTACTCGTCGATCTCGACTTCCCCCTCGCACTCCGGACACACCGCCATCGATCCCGTCCCTCCGTTCGCCGGGGCCGATCATAACCCCAGGCGCGCTCGGGACATCCGGACTATCCATGATGAAGGCCAGACCGGCCTCATGAATGGTCCGGACTCAGGGCGACGCGGAGCGACCCCAGTCGGGGGATTGGCTGGAATCGCGCCAGGAGCGTGCGAGCGGAGCCACCGGCCCGCCCCGGGCGTCGAGGAGCCGCACCTCCTCGGCCTTCCCAAGGGTCATGGCCTCGGCGGGATGGAACTGGAGGTCGTAGCTGAAGGCCCCGGCAAAGTAGCGGCCGTCGGGAGAGGGGGCGATCGAACGGTAATATGCGGTCCCCAGGGAGAGGGTCTCGCGGTTCTTGCCGTCCACGTCCATCACGTCCATCCCGAACTGCTTCTCCTGCGACCAGAGGGCCACCAATCGGCCCGACGACAGGAATCGCGGTGAGCGGTACCGGCGGAAGCCACCGGTCACGCGGCTCAACCGTCCGTCGGCCAGGGAGATCCTGAACACGTGGTCTTCGCGAACGCACACCACGACGGATCCGTCGGGCGAGAACCGCGGTGAGTCGTAGCCCAGCCCCCGGCCCTGGGTCAGGGGAGCACGGGCCACCTGGCCATCGGCGGTCTCGATCTCGAGCACGTGCAGCTCGCCGTGGTCGGCGTTCCGGCCCCTCGCGACCACGACGAGGGCCTTGCCGTCCGGACGCCAGGAGGGCGCGCTGTCGCGCCAGTCGATGCCGAGAGTGAGGATGCGGACGTCGCCGCTCGGCAACGAGACGAGCCCGATGCGGCCGCCCATCGAGAACGCGAGACGGGCTCCGTCCGGCGAGAACGCGGGCTCGCCCGCCGGCTCCCCCGTGAAGGTGAGACGGCGATCCTGGCCGTTGGGCAGCCGTCGCAGGTAGACGGCGTCGAGGCCGTCGCGGTTGCTCACGAACGCGATGGACCCCGCCAGGTCCGCGGGAAGGGGCGCGGAGCGAGGCCACGCCAGGAAGGCGGCGACGCCCAGGACGAGGCAGACCGAGGCCGCCACGGCGGCACGTCGCTTCACACGCTCACCGGCGCGCGGAGCGACCCCGGGAGCGCCGATACGGCCCGCCCTTCCCGCCCGACTTCCGCACGAGCACGATCTCTCCGATCTCCATGGCCTTGTCCGCCGCCTTGACCATGTCGTACACGGTCAGGGCCGCCACCGCCACCGCGTGGAGGGCCTCCATCTCCGCGCCGGTCCTGGCCTCGGTGCGCACGCGCGCCTCGACGCCGAACCCGTCCCGCCGCGGCCGGACCTCCACGTCGACGTGCGTCAGGGGGAGGGGATGACAGAGGGGAATGACGTCGGCCGTCCTCTTGGCCGCCAGGATGCCCGCGAGCCGCGCCACTTCCACGACCCCTCCCTTGGCGAGCGCCCCCGCGCGCACGAGCCGCATCGCGGCGGCCGAGATCCGGATGCGGCCACGGGCGATGGCCTCGCGCGACGTCACCGGCTTCGGGGACACGTCGACCATCCGAGCCGCGCCCTTGGCGTCGAGGTGGCTCAGGCGGCGCCGGTCTTTCATCGACCCCCCCACCCTTTCCCTCCCCCACGTAGGGGGGAGGGGACCGCCGTCTGCAAGCGGTGCTTTAGGCGCGGTGCGCGGGACCGCCGTGGCGCGGACCTGCCCACCCGTGCCCGCCTGCGGCTCCCGTTATTCATCGGCCGACCCACCCTTTCCCTCCCCAACGCAACCCCCCCACCCTCTCCCTCAGCGGTCCAGGAAGTTGCCGAGAAGGAGGGCCGGGACGCGCTCGCCCGCGGCCGCCGCGGTGCGCTCCGCCTCGAGCACGACGAGTGCGTTGGCCCGGGCGTGGGCCACGAGATCGGCCGAGCCCGCCGAGCGCAGGGGCCGGGCCAGGAAGCGTCCGCTCTCGAACTCGAGGCGCGCGGGCAGGTGCGCCCGCCGCCCCGACCGGTTCGTCAAGGGACCGGCCAACTCCACGTCCACCGTGGGACGCGAGACGGTCCGCGCGCCCTGCATGCGGAGGAGGGCCGCGCGGACGAAGAGGTCGAACGTCACCTGGGCCGAGACCGGGTTTCCGGGCAACCCGAACACGAGGGTTTCTCCGCGCCGGCCGAAGACGAGGGGCGCCCCCGGCTTGATCGCGACCTTCGTGAAGAGCGCTTCCACGCCGAAGCCCGCGAGCACGCCTTCCACGAGATCGAAGACCCCCTCGGATACCCCGCCCGACAGAACGAGCACGTCCCCCTTCAGCCCTTCGGCCACCGCGGCCGCGATGCGGTCCTCCACGTCGGGCACGACCCCGAGGGAGCGCACATCGGCCCCGGCCAGGCGGGCCTGGGCGAGGACCGCGGGACCGTTGCTGTTGCGGATGCGCCCGGCGGCCGGCCTTTCGCCGACCTCGACCAGCTCGTCTCCGGTCACGACTACCGCCAACCGGGGCCTCCGACCGACGGCGACTCGGGCCCGGCCCACGGCGGCGAGCACGGCCAGGGCGGCGGGGTCGACGGTCTCCCCGGCCTCGATCACCGATTCTCCCGCCCGGACCTCGCTTCCACGGCGCGCCACGTTCTGCCCGGCGCTCACGGCCTCCAGGACCTCGACCGACCGCCCGTTCGCCGAGCGGCGCGTCTTCTCGACCTGCTGCACGGCGTCGGCGCCGGCCGGCACGGGCGCTCCGGTCATGATCTGCACGGCCGTGCCCGCGGGCAGCGGCTCGTCGGGAAACTGCCCCGCGCGGATCTGACCAAGGACGGGAAGCAGGACCGGGGCCCCGGCCACGTCCGCCGCTCGCACTGCGTATCCGTCCATCGCCGAGCGATCGAAAGGCGGCATATCGGCGTCCGCGGCCACGTCCTCGCCGAGGACCCGGCCCACCGCGTCTTCGAGAGGGACCTCTTCGTAGGGCAACGTCTTCGCGTGGGCGAGCACGATCTCGAGGGCCTCTTCGACGGGGATCAATGCGGTTTGCTCCGCGGCCATATTAGGATGTTTCGTCCTGGAGGTCTTCCGTGCTCCCGACCGTCGGATTCGACCGTGACGCCGTGGTCCTCATCGACCAGAGGCGTCTTCCCGACGAGGAGGTGTACCTCCGTTGCCGGGATCATCACGAGGTTGCCCGGGCCATCAAGGACATGGCGATCCGCGGCGCGCCCGCCATCGGGGTGGCCGCCGCCTACGGCCTGGCCCTGGGGGTGCGGCTCGCGACCGTCGAAGGCGAGGCCCTGCGCGCCGAGTTCGAGGCCATGGCCGCGGAGCTTGCGGCCACCCGGCCCACCGCCATGAACCTGTTCTGGGCGATCGCGCGGATGCGGTCGCGCTACGAGGCCCTGGCGGCCGGCGGCGCCGACGGATTGCGGTCCGGCCTCCTGCGGGAAGCCGAGGCCATCGACGAGGAGGACGTCCTCTCCTGCCGCCGCATCGGCGATCTCGGGGCCGACCTCCTGCCGGACGAGGCCCGGATCCTCACCCACTGCAACGCCGGCGCCCTCGCCACCGCCGGCTACGGCACCGCCCTCGGCGTGATCCGCTCGGCGGCGAAGAGGGGCAAGGTGCGGAGCGTGCTCGCGGACGAGACCCGGCCCTACCTCCAGGGCGCGCGGCTCACCGCCTGGGAGCTCCTGCGCGACGGCATCCCCACCACCGTGATCGCCGACAACATGGCCGGGTTCTTGATGTCCCGCGGCGAGGTGAACGCGGTGGTGGTGGGGGCCGACCGCATCGCCCGCAACGGGGACGTGGCCAACAAGATCGGGACCTACAGCGTGGCCGTCCTCGCCCGGGAGAACGGCATCCCCTTCTACGTGGCGGCCCCGGTGTCGACCTTCGATCTCGCCACCCCCTCAGGGAAGGAGATCCCGATCGAGGAACGCGCGCCCGAGGAGGTGACGCACCACGGCGGCCGCCGCCTCACCCCCGCGGGCGTGACCGTCCGCAACCCGGCCTTCGACGTGACCCCGGCCCGCTACGTGACCGCAATCGTCTGCGAGCGTGGCGTCGCCCGCCCGCCCTACGAAGAAAGCCTGGCCGCCCTCGCCGGCCGCTGATGCGCATCCTCGCCATCGAAACGTCGTGCGACGAGACCGCGGCCGCCGTGGTGGAGGATGGCCGGCGCATCCTCTCCAGCATCGTCTCCACCCAGGCCGAGATCCACGCCCCCTACGGCGGGGTGGTGCCCGAGCTCGCCTCCCGCCACCACATCGAGAACATCGTGCCCGTGATCCGCGGGGCCATGGAAGAGTCGGGGCTCGACTTCCCGGCGCTCGGCGCGGTCGCGGTCACGCAAGGGCCAGGGCTCATCGGCTCGCTGCTCGTGGGCCTCCAGGCCGCCAAGGCCATCGCCTTCGTCCACGGAAAGCCGCTCGTGCCGGTGCACCACCTCGCCGGCCACATCCAGGCGCCCTTCCTCGCCCACGACGCCATTCCCTTTCCCGCCCTGGCCCTCGTGGTCTCGGGCGGCCACACGAGCCTCTTCGAAGTCCCCGCCGAGGGCGTCTACCATCTGATCGGCCGCACCCGCGACGATGCGGCCGGGGAAGCATTCGACAAGGTCGCGAAGCTGCTGGGGCTCGGCTATCCCGGCGGACCCGTGATCGACCGGCTTGCGCGCGGCGCCAACGACCGGGCCATCGAGTTCACGGTGGCCCGCATCAAGGACGGCCGGCCCGACTTCTCGTTCAGCGGCCTCAAGACCGCGGTGCTCTACCACGTGCGCCGCGAGGGGATCGCGGCCCCGGCCCCGGGCGCGCCGGTGCCTCCGCAGGTGCGTGACCTCGTGGCGTCGTTCCAGCGCGCCGCGGTGACGGCCCTGCTGCAGGGCCTCGAGCGGGCCGCCCGCGACCGGCGGCCGCGGAGCCTCTTGCTGACGGGCGGGGTCGCGGCCAACAGCCTGCTTCGGGCGGAGGCGGCGAACACCGCTCGCTCCCTGGGGCTGCCCCTCTTCGTGCCCTCGCTCGCCCTCTCCACCGACAACGCGGCGATGATCGGCGCCGCCGGCTTCGTCAGCTTCCGCAAGGGACTCCGGTTGGGCTTCGACGCCAACGCGGCGGCCCAGCTGCCCCTCGTTTGACTCGAAATGGGACGCGAGTTCACATGTCTTGACATCCCGGAGCGAAGTGCACTACGTTTGAATCGTCCAGGTTGGATCGTCAGCGGAGGCGCGGTGGATCCAGACAAACGCCAGGCCCTCTCGGATTTTTATCGTGAAGAGTTCGCGCGACACCTGAAGCTCCTCGAATCGAACGGCCTCCTGGGCGCCTGCCACCCTGGCGTCGATCGCGTCTGCCGCAAGCTCGTCACCGACCTCGACCATGTCTGTTGGAGCTCGCACTTCCCCGCCGTCGCCGAGACCCTCCTCCGCAACTTCGACGCCCTCACCCATCTGAGCGAGCTGGACCTGCGCCAGCGCCATTGAGGCGCGGGCTCGCGGCGCGCTGGAGCCGGCCTGCCCTGCGCCGGGCGGCGTCGCGCGTCTTGAAGGCGGCCCTCCACGCCGCCGAACCCGGACGCCTCGTACGCGCGCACCTCCGGGTCACGAGAGGTCGGCTCTTCGCCGGGGGCGGCGAGTATCGGCTGGAGCGGGGCCGCGTGGTGGTGCTGGCCGTGGGCAAGGCCGCGGCGGCCATGGCGGCGGCCGCGGAGTAACGGCTCGGGCCCTCGCTGGCGGAGGGACTGGTGGTCACGAACGCGGCCCCCGCGCGCTCTCTGCGGCGGTCGCGCCTCCTCCTGGCCGGCCACCCGGTTCCCGATCAGCGAGGGCTCGAGGCCGCGGTCGAGGTCGAAGCGCTCCTCGCGCGACTCCGCCCTGAGGACATCCTCCTCGTGCTGCTCTCGGGAGGCGCGTCGTCGATGCTCCCGGCCCCCAGTCCCGGCCTCTCCCTCGAGGACAAGGCGCGGGTGACGTCGCTCCTCCTGCGAGCGGGCGCTCCCATCCACGAGCTCAACACGGTCCGAAAGCACCTCTCGCGGCTCAAGGGAGGAGGGCTCGCGCGCCGGGCGATGCCGGCCCGCGTCGTCAGCCTGGTGCTGTCCGACGTGGTGGGCGACGATCCGTCCACCATCGCCTCCGGGCCCACCGTGGCCGATCCGACGACTTTCGCCGATGCCCTTTCCGTCCTGGAGCGCCGCGGAATCCTCCGCGAATCGCCTCGGGCGGTGCGGCGCCATCTGGAAGCGGGCTCCCGGGGCGAGCTTCCGGAGACGCCCAAGGCCAAAGACCCCCTCTTCCGCCGCACCGTGACTCGGATCGTCGGCGGCAATCGTCTGAGCGTGGCGGCCGCGGCCCGGGAGGCCGGGAAGGCCGGTCTCCGGCCGCTCGTCCTCACCACCCGCCTCGAGGGCGAGGCGCGCGAGGTGGCGCGCGCGCTCGTGGCCATCCTCCGCGAATGCGTGGAGAGCGGCCGTCCCGCCCCCCCGCCGGTTTGCCTCCTCGCCGGCGGGGAGACGACGGTGACGGTCACCGGCCGCGGTCAGGGAGGACGAAACCAGGAGATGGCGGTGGCGGCGGCCGACGCCCTGGACGGCTTCCCCGCTCCGGCCCTCCTGGCCAGCCTCGCCACCGACGGCGTCGACGGGATGAGCGACGCCGCCGGCGGGGTGGTGGACGACGAAACCACGAAGCGCGCCCGCGACCTGGGCCTCCTCGCTCCCTCGGCGTTCCTGGCCGCGAACGACTCGCGGAACTTCCTCGGCCCGCTCGGGGGCTTGATCCTCACCGGTCCCACTGGGACCAACGTCGTCGACGTCACCGTGCTCCTCACGGGTGGCGCGCGGAGGCTATAATCGCCGCGCGAGCATCGTGACCGCTTCGGCCGGGAGGCTCCCTTGTTCGACGACGAACCCGCCGACGGGCCCGAAAGCCCGGAGAAGGGCGGAGAAGAACCGAGGGACGGCGCCCTTCCGACGGACGAGGGCTCGGCGGCCACGGCGTCGCTCGAGCTCCCGGTCGGACCCAACGCCGCCCTCGAGTTCCATCGTCGGGCCCGGCTCGCCGAGGATCGGCTCGCCGAAGTCCTCGCCGCCTACCGGCAGCTCAAGACCGAGAACGAGGAATACCGGGAACGCACCACCCGCAACATCGAGCGCCGCTACGAGCAGCGCCGCGAGCGGCTCCTGCTCAAGTTCATCGACATCCTCGACAACCTGGACCGGGCGCTCGAAGCGGCCGAGCAGAGCTATGCCGGCAATCCGCTCATCGAGGGCCTGATCCTGGTGCGCACCCAGCTCCTCCAGACCCTGCAGGAGGAGGGGCTCGAGCGCATTCCTGCGCTGGGGCTCGCTTTCGATCCCGCGGTGGCCGAAAGCGTCGGCAGCCAGCCGGTGGAGGACCCCGACCACCACCACGTCGTGGTCCGCGAGCTCCTCCGCGGCTACCGGCTGAACGGCCGCATCGCGCGGGCGTCGCGCGTCCTCATCGGAGAGTACACGGGCGCGGCCGAGGCCGGCGGCGTGGAGCCCCAGGGGCTCATCGGCGCGGACGAGGTGGCGGAAGCGACCGTGGTCAGCGCCGAGCCCATCGTCGAAGCGGTGGCGGAGCCGATCGAGGAGCAGGCCGAGCCGGGGATCAGCGACCCGCCCGGCCTCGATCCCCTTCTCGAGCCGACCCTCGAGCCGATTCCCGAAGACGAGGGCCGCTCACTGGAGGAGATCATCGCGGCGGCGGAGCAGCAGGACGCGCTCAAGGAGTCGCGGGGCCAGCCCGAGGAGCCCGTCGCGGCCACGCCTCTCCCGAACGACGCGGTGGTCGCGGAGCCGGCCGCCGACGATCCGTTGCTCCGCGAGGCTTTCGGCGTGCCCGAGGAGAAGGACTAGTCCGAATGTCGTTGCGCTCCCACCAGGCTCTCGCCTCGCTCAGATCACCCATCTAACGAACACCCCAGGCCGTGGCCTCCACCAGCAGGACCGCGATGACGGCGCCGATCGCGGTGTTGGTCGCGTTCAGGAGGTCGTGGCCCATGAAGCCCCGCCGCTCGGCGGCAACGCCGATGACGCTCTCCCCGAGGCTGCCGAGAAGCCCGGCCCCCGCCACGAGGGCCGCCGCGGCGCCGCCGTAGGCTCCGAGCCAGACCCCCGTCGCGGCCACGAGCGCCGCGCTCAGGAGGCCGCCGAGGGTGCCAGAGGCGCTGATGGCTCCCGCCGTTCCCGGCGGCACCGGCCGCAGGGAGGTTATGAGAACGGTGCGCCGCCCGTAGGCCTTGCCGACCTCGGACGAGCAGGTGTCGGCGGCGGCCGTGGCCACGGAAGCAGCGTAGGCCAGCATGAGCAGGTCACGGAGGAGGGGCGGGGCCAGGCCCGCCATCAGGGCCAGAAACGCAGGCACGCCACCGTTGGCCAGCACGTGCCGGGCGCCGCGGGCTCCACCCCGCTCCTGCGCGATCCCATGGACCGCCTTCCTCCGATAGCCGATGCGGGTGGCGGCGCTGCCGACCCCGAAGAATGCGACCATGACGCCCAGGGACGGCAGACCAAGGGCGCCGGTGACGACGGTGCCGATCAGGATCGCCACGGCCGCGCCGCCGAGGTCCATCGAGCCGGCGGCCCAGGCCAGAACCGCGATGGCCACGCTCGCCCCGAAGCCGACGAGGGTGCGCCCGAGGAAGTCGGGGTCGGCCAGGAGCTGCTGGAGGTCGGCCTGGGCCAGCAGCGGAAGGACCAGGGCGCCGACCAGGGGCACCGTGAAGTTGTCGTCCAGGGTCGTGGGAAGCGACTCGACGAGGGCCGTCACCAAGGCGAGGGCAAAGGCCACCCCCAGCGTCCGCGGCGCATGCCAGGCGTGAAGGTCGAGGGGTAGCCGGCTCGTCCACGCGATGAGGACGGCGGCGCCGAGCCCACCGAAAACCAGGAAGGCGAGGGAACCGGCGATTCGCTTCTTCGGGTTCCAGGGCCAGGTCGGCCCGCGGAGCGTCGTCCCGACCACGGATGCCATCCCGTCGCCGAAGGCCAGGAGGCCCCAGACCGCGGCCGCCATCCAGAGAGCGTTCCAGTAGAAGAGGATGAGGCCGAGAACGGCGACCGGATAGAGAAGGATGCCGAGGGGGTAACCCCGGTCGCGGTCGGCCGCGCGCCACAGCTTCCTGCCCCCCACCCGTGGCAGCACCTGCCAGTTGAAGAGCAAAGCGGCGATGGCCATGGCTGCGGCCTGCCCGGGGCTCATGTCGCGAAGGAGAAAGGCGAGGCCTCCGCAGCCGATGTGGACGAGCTTGCGCCGAAGCTCCGACCGCGTGAGGAGGAGGCCCACGGGGGCGGCGGCGGCCCCGGTGAGCCGGACCATCATGCGCGAGCGGGTTCCGCAGACGAGGGCGCCCCCACCCGCCGACGCCAATCGGCGAGGAGGTCCTGGAGCGTCGTCTCGATCGGGATCCGCGGCTCCCAGGCGGTGAGCGCAATGAGGCGCGAGGGATCCCCCACCAGCACGGGCACGTCCGCAGGCCGGAGGCGCTCCGGATCGACGCGGATCTCGACCTCCACGCGCGCGAGACCGAGGAGGGTGTCGAGCAGCTCTCGGATGCGCCGCCCCCGGCCGGAGCAGACGTTGAAGACCTGCCCTCCCCCGCCCTTCTCGAGCAGCGACCAGTAGGCGCGGACGACGTCGCGGACGTCGGTGAAGTCCCGCACCGCTTCGAGGTTCCCCACGTTGATGACGGGCGGACGGAGCCCCGCTTCGATCTCGGCGATCTGCCGCGCGAACGAGCTTTCGGCGAAGGCTTCACCGCGGCCCGGCCCGGTGTGGTGGAAGGTCCGGGTGCGCACCACGCGCATGCCCGCGGCCCCGCCGCACTCGACCGCCAGGAGACCCTGGGCCAACTTGCTCACGGCGTAGGGCGAGGCAGGGCGAAGGGGGCTCGTCTCCGTGAGGGGGATCTCGCGCGGAGCGACCTGGCCGTACTCCTCGGCGCTGCCCACCACCAGGAGCGAGGGAAGGAGTCCGTGGCGGCGCGCGGCGTCGACGAGGTGGACGACGCCGAGCACGTTCGACCGGAGGGTGCCGCCCGGGTCGAGCCAGGACTGCTGCGGGCTCGACTGGCCCGCCAGGTGGACGATGGCGTCGGGTCTCGTCTCGGAGAGAACCGCGTCCACCGCGGCCGGGTCGGCGAGGTCGGCTTCCAGGAGGCGCAGGCCCGAGGACGCCGGGGTCACCGCTCCCCCGTGCGGCCGCACGATGCCAACCAGCTCCACTCCGGGCGCTTCCCGACGGACGAAGTCGGCGAGGTGGCCGCCGACGAAGCCCGAAGCGCCGGTGACGGCGACCTTCATCGGCGATCGAGCGTCACCGGTACCCGCCCAGTCCCTGGCGCTGGCCCGGGGCGTTCTCGTCGAGGAAGTTCCCGATGGAGCCGACGTTGGCGAGATCGATGGAGAAGCGGAACTGGCGGTCCTGGCGCTGGTTGTAGTTGTAGCGCACCATCTCGGCGTTGAAGCCGCAGCACTGGGTTTCCCACCGCAAGCGCGCGCTCGACTGGAGAAGCACCTTGCGCACGAAGTCGTAGTTCGCGGAGCCGTTCAGCGTGATCCTGTTCGGCACCACCTGCAAGGTAAAGGCGCCGCGAACGGTGTTGGCGGAGACCTTCCGGTCCTCGGCCAGCTCCGCGAGCTGGATGACCCGCGACCAGCCGGCCCGGAGGCTGCCGCGCGCCCCGTTGATCCCGGCCGAGAAGAACATGGTCCGGAGCTGCTTGAAGTTGACGTCGTACTCCACGTTGAAGTCACCGGTGATGCTTGGCACCGGCCGCAGGCGCAGGCGCGAGAGGATCGGGGAGAGGTGGGCGGGGGTGAAGCCGGGACCGAAGGCCGAGGACGAGTAGTTGGGATCGAAGTTGTTCTGGCCGTCGGAGATCTGGACGTAGTAGGTCTGGCCCACCCGCAGGGACAGGAACTCGTGGGGGATGCTCTTGCCCCCCGGACCGGGCCGCTTGGCCAGCAGGCGCTGCACGATCGCGTAGTCGATCTGGTTGGTGCCGAGGTAGAAGTCGGTGCCGTCGAACTTCGGGATGTCGTTGAAGTCGTCGACCCGCGTCCTATAGGTCCAGGTGACCTCGGGCCCGATGACGTGCTTGATCCGGTCCGTGTAGGGTCCGCCCACGTCGAAGACGCGTGAGAAGGTGGGCCCCCGCACGTCGAGCGATCCCTCGAAGAACCGCCGGCCGATGGCGGGCCCGCCCAGGACGGTGGTGGCGCCGTCCTCGCCCAGGTAGCTCGAGGTGTAACGGGTGTACCGGACGGTGGCCGAGGGCGTCACCTGGAGGAAGCTCGAAGACAGGGGCCGCGAGAGCTGGGGGGCGACGTCGAACCGCGAGAACGATTCCACCGCGTCGCTGGCGCCGAACCCGACCCGCTCCGCCTTGGCCTCGTAGCCGAAGACGATGCCCGTCTTCCCGATCTTCTGTGGGAAACGCCGGAGGGCCAGCGAAGGCAGGTGCTCCGTGATCCGGCCGGTGTCTCCGAAGAAGTTCTCGTTGCGGTCGGCGGCGAGGCTGAGGGTCGTGGATCCGAAGTTCCTTTGGACGTTGGCGCCCGAGCGCCGGGAGCGGGATGTCGCCAGGTTGAAGTTGTCCTGGTACTGCTGCTGGAAGAGGAGGTCGCTGTACTGCCGGACGTTGACGGTGGCTCGGAACTTCCCGGGCAGCATCTGGAGGGCGTTCCAGTCGAGGTCGTAGTCCAGGGGCTGGTCGCGGTCGGTGCGGATGACGTAGGTGCGGAAGGTTCCGCGGGACGGCTGCTCCGCGGCGTAACGGAACTCGTGGCCGAAGCCCCAGCCGATCTTCGAGTAGTGGTCCGCGTAGAAGGTCTGGTCGAAGCTCCGGCCCATGGCCCAGAAGAACCCGGTGCCGACCTCGAAGCCCTTGATCGAGGAGTGCCCGAAGTGGGGGAAGAGGATCCCGGTGGAGCGCTGGTCCTCGCGGATCGGGTAGTAGATCACGGGGAGGTAGAACACAGGAACCGACTTGATCTTGAAGACCACGTTCCTGGCCACGACCTTGTCCTCGAGCTCGATCCGCGCCGAGGTCATGTTGAAGTTCCAGCGCGGGTTCGGCTGGGAGCAGGAGGTGAACCTGCCCCCCTCCACGCGATAGGTCTTCTCGCCCAGCCGCTCGATCCGGCGGCCCTCGATGAAGACGCCCGGCTGGACGTAGCCGATCGCGTTTTCGAACACTCCGCGGCCGGTGTCGGCGTCCATCTCGAGGCGGTCGCCGGACAGGCGCTCCTCGCCCCGCATGAAGACCACGTTCTCCTCGGCCACGATCCGGCGCGAGGTCTTCCCCCCGGGCTTCTCTTCCTCGTAGAGGTCGACGCGCTCGCACTGGAGCCGCGTGTCCCCGATGCGGATGTCCACGAAGCCGCGCGCCCGGTAGTGCCCCTTGCCGACCTGCTCTTGAGACTCTGCCTTGAGGCGGATCTCTCCCTCCGGCGGGGCTTCGGTCTTCTGCTCCGGCGGGGGCACGAGCGCCTGTTCCGGCGACGGCTCGGCCGCCGTTGGTTCGGGGGCGGGTTCGAGGGTGAGACCCAGGAGGAGAAGGGCCGTGGGGAGAAGCGTCACTCAGTCACCGGTTTGGGTCAGGTTAACACTGGGGAAGGGCATAGGGGCATCCTACCCGACGGTCTTTCGGGCAGAGTCGACGGACCGGCGTGGAAAGAGCGGCACTCGGTGCTCTTTTCCACGCCGTGCTAGACCGCCGACATCCCCATCACGTGGAAGCCGCCGTCGACGTGGATGACCTCTCCCGTGACCCCGCGGGAGGCCGGGGACACGAGGAAGAGGGCCACGTCGCCGACCTCGGCCTGCTCGGTGTTCTTGCGAAGGGGCGCGTGCTCGCGGTGGTACTCGAGCATCTTGGAGATCCCGTGGACCCCCGAAGCGGCGAGGGTCTTGATGGGCCCGGCCGAGATCGCGTTCACCCGGATCCCCTTCGGGCCGAGGTCGGAGGCGAGGTAGCGGACCGACATCTCCAGCGCGGCCTTGGCCACCCCCATCACGTTGTAGTGCGGCACCACGCGCTCGCCCCCGAGGTAAGAGAGGGTCACGATGCTGCCGCCCGCGGTCATGAGGGGCACCGTCACCTTCGCGAGGGCGGTCAAGGAGTAGGACGAGATGTCCTGGGCCACGCGGTAGCCCTCGCGGGAGGTGTTCAGGAACTCGCCGTCGAGCTCCTCGCGGAGGGCGTAAGCCACGGCGTGCACCACGAAGTCGAGGCCGCCGAGCTCCCGGGCTACGTCCTGGCCGAGGCGCGCCAGGTCCTCGTCCTTCGAGACGTCGCAGGGCAGGATGACCGGGTTGTCGAGCGACGCGGCCAGCTCCCGGACGTTCTCCTCGAGCCGCTCGCCCTGGTAGGTGAGCGCGAGCCGCGCGCCCGCTCCGGACACGGACTGGGCGATGCCCCACGCGATGGAGCGTTTGTTGGCGACGCCCAGGATGAGGCCCCGCTTTCCTTCGAGACGCATTGTTCCTCCCTAGTCCGGACTATTCATGAGGTCGAAGTGGGCCTTCTCATGAATAGTCCGGTGTCCGGTACGTCCCCAGAGCCTTGGTGATTCTAATCGTCCGCTTGCCCCGACTTCCATGCGTTTGCCCTTCCGTCCTTTGATCGCCGCCGCTCGATTCCGCGCCAGATCGCAGGCCCGAGCGGATCATTCGCTCGCAAGCCGCATCGGCCGAGCGAATGATCCGTCCTAGAGCGCCCGCAGATCGTCGGCGGTTCGGCCGTGGAGGGCCAGGACCTTCTCGACCACTTCGCCGACCACGTTGTTCGGGGTGGACGCCCCCGCGGTCAGGCCCACCGCCACCGCCCCTTCGGGAAGCCAGCGGTCGAGCGCCACCTCCTCGTGGCCCCCCACCGGACGATGGAGGATGCGCGCGCCCACGAGCTTCTCGGGGCCGCTGATGTGGTAGGTGGGAAGGCGCTCCGCGCAGATCCGGGCCAGGGCCTGGGTGTTGCTGCTGTTGTAGCCGCCGATCACCACCATCACGTCGAGGCCGCCCTCCGCCAGCATCTTGAGCACCGCGTCCTGGCGGTCCTGGGTGGCCGAGCAGATGGTGTCGAAGGCGCGGAAGCGTTCCCGGAGCGCCCCTTCCCCGTAGCGGCCGCGCATGGCCGCGCGCAGCATCTCCTGGATCTCCAGGCTCTCGGTCATGAGCATGGTCGTCTGGTT
>Ga0209640_10002001_pt1 | contig 17657 bp, 14 predicted proteins | sample RifCSP10_1_FD_184018 | JGI IMG/M metagenome (GOLD analysis project Ga0209640, IMG submission 184018) | Soil microbial communities from Rifle, Colorado - Rifle CSP2_sed 10_1 (SPAdes) (version 2) | ecosystem: Environmental > Terrestrial > Deep subsurface > Rock core/Sediment | place: Rifle... | reverse complement strand
AACCATCCTGCCTTTCGTCTTGTTCCTGCTGGTCCTTGCGCAGCGATACAGCTTGCGCGGGACGATCAGACTGAGTTCCCTCTTCATCAGCCTGAGGCGATTGGAGCGACGGCGTAACATGCCCCTGTCCGCGGAACTGGATCCGGGATTGCCCTATTGCATGATATGCCTGCTGTCTGCGAGTGCCGGCAACGTTCGGACGATCTGGTTCTTTGTTGTCTGTTGCTTCCTGCTGGCCTTGGTGCTGTGGGGCCTGCGCCCCCGCAGATACCGCTCCAGCACCTGGTGTATCCTGATGATAACCGCAGTGATCACAGCCTTTGTGGCACAGACCGGCGTCAGGGAAATCCAGTCGATTATGGAGCGGCACTTCCTGGGTCTGTTCGATCAGTACATGTGGCGATACCGTGACCCGGATCGAACAACTACCGCTATCGGGATGATCGGCCGGCTGAAATTTTCAGACCGTATCCTCGTGCGTATCGATACACCAGAACCACTCCAGGCGGCCCTTTACCTCAGGGAGGCGACCTACAATACCTACGGATATGGGGTCTGGAGTGCTGGCAGCACAAAATTCACGCTGATCGATCCGGATATCGAAGGCAACAGTTGGACCCTGAATGCAGGACAGCCCGAACAGCAAGCAACCATCTCCACCTATATGACCAGGGAAAATGGTGTCGTGCCCCTGCCTCTCGGCACCAGCAAGATCCGCGGAGACGGGATCATCGAGGTCAACCAGAACCGATATGCCACGGTGAACATGGAGTTCCGGGAAGGTTGGATCAGTTACCGGACCGCGTACGAGAAGTTAAACCTGTATGACAGCCAACCCGATCCGGATGACCTGTATGTGAGCAGCAGCAACCGCGAAGACTTTGAACGACTGGCGGCGGAACTGGGGTTACAAAACAAAACACCCGAGGATGTAATCCGTACTGTGAATGACTTTTTTACCCGTAATTTCCTTTACTCCATCACCGGACGTCAGCGCTATCCGCGAGGCGGCTACCTCCATAACTTCCTTTTTGAAAACCGCCAGGGACATTGTGAATACTTTGCTACAGCTACAGTCTTGTTGCTGCGTACCGCAGGCATTCCCGCTCGGTATGCCGTAGGCTTCTCAACTCGGGAATACAGCTCATTGGAAAGGCAATATATCGCCCGATCCCGGCATGCTCACGCCTGGACCATGGCATGGATCGGCGACCGCTGGCGGATTTTGGATACCACTCCGGCAAACTGGGCGCCTCAAGAGGATGAGATGTCGCCGGATTTCCAGCCCTTGCTGGATATTTTCGCCTGGCTCCGCTACAAGTATCAGACCTGGCGCACCGGGGATCTCACCGATGAGACGGAAACGGATAGTACAGACCTGTTATGGTTCCTGGCGCCTCTCCTGCTGCTACTGGCTTGGAGGCTCTACCGCAAGGAACGGGTGGTACAACCTGCACGAATGGAAAGCAACCAGCCTGGTATCCTTCGTCCAGGGATGGATTCCGATTTTTATTCGGTAGTGGAACTGCTGGAAAAGAAAGGCTGTGAACGCAGGCCTGGAGAGACTATAGCCCGCTGGGTCATACGGGTAATCCCCGCTGCGGGAATAAGAGGGATGAACCAATCATTAAAGCTGCATTACCGCTATCGCTTCGATCCCGGCAGCGTTGATGATCAGACCAGAAAAACGCTGCGGTCTCTAGTTGCACAGGTCCTGGCGCAACTACTCAAGATGAGCCGGAGCTGATCGATCGCACCAGCACACCCCGGGTGACTTCAGGACGACTTCTCCTGCCTGGGATCGACAGCTCCAGTAGCAGCATTCGCACACTGGTACTGTAACTTATCCCCTCTGGTCCTGGTTGCGAGCCTGTTCAGGGACTCGCTGGAGTTTTCCGGACCCTGACCTGTAACCAGATCGAATCGATGGCCATGCCCAGGACAAACAAGAATATCTCCGGAAACATTCTCGGGTTTGAAGCGGATACCGCGATGCGGGCAAACGCCGTCCCAGGCAATGGGTTCATTCCCGGCCATGGTGACAAATATATGCCGGCCATCCCGTTCGAAACAGTTGATCCTGCCCGGTTGCAATTCCGCAAGGGTGGCAAGATCCCGCCATTCATGAAGCTCCGCTCCTGGAACAGCTTGCATCTCGAGCCTGAACTCCGGTAGGTCCATTTCCAGCAGTTGATCCACAGCCCAGACGATCTTGCTCAGGCCGAGACTGGGAAATGCCAGCAACAGCGCATCGATGATCTCCGCCGCGCTGACGCCTTCCTTCAGGGCACGCCTGAGATACTGCCGGAAACCCGCCGGCGTCTGGTTATCCACCTTGGTGATGACTGAAATGATCGCGCGGGTGCGTGGATCCAGATGCTTGCCTGCCAGTTTCAGAAAACTGAAATAAGCCTGCATCGCCTCGGGACGCGCCTTGATCAGATAATCCAGTGCCTCGCTCATATAATTGTCGTTATTCGTTGCATGACAAATCTTCTATCCACAGTCTATGGGGACGTCCCGACCGGCGCCAGGTATTTTGCACAGCAGTCGCATTGATGGCATAGTCAGTCCCGGTTTTTCAATCACGCCGCAACCTGTCTGAAACCGCGATTGGCGTAGGATAGAACAATACGATAATGTAAGACGACACGATAAAAGTCAGCAGGGCCGCCAATTGCGCCAGGGAGGAGGTCCGGCTGCTGATAAAACCGGAATCCACGGCCAACACGGCTATCAGCATGGAAAATTCGCTGATCTGTCCCAGACGAAATCCCACTTCGATGGAAATATCACGCTTTTCTCCGGCACGGACGAACAGGGCTGCGAATACCAGCGGTTTGATGACGATCACCAGAATCGAGAGCACGCCCGCGGGCAGTATGAGTTCCAAAACCAATCCCATATCAAAACCGGCGCCCAGGGCGAAAAAAAATATCACCAGAAAGAAATCGCGCAGCGGTTTCAATCGATCGGTAATAAACATGGCTATAGGACTGGAAGCCAGTGTCACGCCAGCGATGAAGGCGCCTATTTCATGGGACAGACCCAGCAGATCCGCCAGTTGCGAAACGCCCAGGCACCACGCAATCGCCAGCAGAAAGATGTATTCATGGATCTGGTCGAATCGGTTGATCAGTCTTACCAGCACGTAGCGTTCCAGCAACCAGGCCGCCACAATCAATACCGGCAGGCTGCCAAGTTGCAGGAGAATATCCAGCACCAGGTGGCCACCCTTGCCATAACCCTGGAGCAGCAACAATACCAGGATGGCGATCAAATCCTGCAGCAATAGTACGCTGATGATGATCTGTCCCGTATGACGGTGATGCAGTATGGTTGTCGGCAGGAGTTTGACACCGATGATCGTGCTGGAAAACATGAGCGCAGCACCGATCAGTACCGATTCGGCTGTTTCCAGGCCAAACAGCCAACCGGTCACGAAGCCGATCGTCCAGAATAAGAGGGAACTTACCAGGGTCGCCGTTGCCGCCTCACCCAGCATCTTCCATAGTTGTTGTGGAAACAGATCCAGCCCCAGCAGATAGAGCAGAAAGATGATCCCGATATCAGAAATTTCCCCAATCACTTCCGGATCATCAACATAACCCAGCCCCCATGGACCTGCAATCACACCCAGAACGATATAGGCGACGATCATCGCCTGTCGGGTGAAAAGCGCCAGAGTCGCCAGCAACGCGGCGCCTGTAAAGATGAGAAATATCGAATTTCCGAATGTCATATGGCAATACTAACAAGTATACCAAAGGTGTTTTTGTACAAATTCAACTATTTATTGTCTAGGAGATGCCGGGACTGGTACGATATGAGCACGGCTCCGGGATACTAGTCTACTACAACGAAAATCATATATTTGATTTGAAAACAGCAATAAATCAAACGGTTACCCAGTGAAAAAAACCTACACGGGGAAGAAACATGGCACTCCAGTTTGAACTGGCAGGATCACAGATAGACGGTGCCCGTGATTATCAGGAAGATGCCTTCCTGATCACCCACCTGATCGATGCTGAAGGCAATCCCAGCGCACTTATCATCGTCGCGGATGGAATGGGTGGACATGCAGCTGGTAATGTGGCCAGCAACATGGCAGTCCAGGCATTCAACAAGAATGTCTCTGCGAAATATCCATCCGGTGATCCTGCGAACATTCTGCATGAATGCGTCCTCAAGGCCAATGCCTCCATACACGAAACCACCAAGGAAACCCCGGCGCTTGCCGGAATGGGCTGCACCATGGTCGCAGCGATCCTTGAAGGCAACAGACTCTGGTGGGCGAGTGTGGGTGATTCTCATCTCTACCTCTTACGTAACAAAGAGCTGATCAAGAAAAACGCCGACCATAGTTATGGCGGCTATCTGGACCGCATGGCAGCGGCTGGCACACCACTGGAACCGGAAAAGGGCCTGTCGAGGAACATGCTGATGAGCGCTGTTACGGGGGACGAAATCAACGAGATCGATGTGCCCTCGGAAGCCTTCGAACTGCTGCCTGGGGACCGATTGCTGATCTGCAGTGATGGCCTGGACACACTCAGTGCGGGGAAGATTATCCAGTATTCCGAGTGGTCAGAGTCTCCCAAGGAATGTGCGGAAGCACTCATGAAGGCCGTTACTGAAGCTGCCATGCCGAAGCAGGACAATACTACTGCGGTCGTGGTAAATATTAAGGAAAAAGCAGCCGTGCAGGCAACCCGTGCACCGGAACCAGCTACCGCGGACTCCGCGGTCGAGGAAATCGAAACTGTGGACCTCATGGATCGCACCCTGAACAAGGAGATCGATACCCAGGCCGCCCCACAACTTCGCAGTGTTGCCGCGGAACCACGTCCCCGCGAGGGTGGCGGTAAATCGAGCCTGTATATCGGTATCGCAGCAGTACTACTCATCGCAATCGGTGCAGGGATATTCCTGTTCATGAAGGGTGGCGACCAGGACCAGGCGTCAACCCCCGTTGCAGCCATCGCTGAACCTGATGCACTTGTCGAAGAGGACGGATCGGCTGAAACCGATGGTGATGCCCATTCCGGTGTGTCCGAGGAAAGCGGATCGGAATCTGCGAACCCCGCTGAGAGCGAACCGACGGCTGTAATTCCCGAACCAGACACGGCTGCTTCAGAATCGGTAAGCGGGAATGGAAGCACTGAATTCCAGGATCGATTGAAAGTTGGTTCTAATGGACCAGTCATGGTTACCATACCCGGAGGGAGCTTCGACATGGGTAGCCCCAGCTCGTCGCGGAACGCAGATGAGAGACCACGACATTCGGTCAACATCCGAGCTTTTGTCATGAGCAAATACGAAGTCAACTTTGCGGAGTATGAACGTTTCGCCAAAACTACCAACCGTAAGGTCCCGGATAATCTGTACATGGATAAGGATTCCCATCCCGTAATCTTTGTCTCCTGGGATGACGCTTATTATTACGCCCGATGGTTGTCGGAACAGACCGGCAAGCGTTACCGCCTGCCTACCGAAGCCGAGTGGGAATACGCGGCGGGGGCCGGGAAACGATCCCCCTTCTGGTGGGGATACAATGAAGAAGCTGGTTATGGGCATTGTTTTGGCTGCGGCACTACCGGCCTCGATCCCCGCAAACCCACCAAGCGTGGCAGTTTTAAACCCAATCCCTTCGGGATCTACGATACCACAGGCAATGTAGCGGAATGGACCCAAGATTGCTGGCATGATAATTACGACGGAGCACCCGGCGATGGTCAGGTCTGGGAAGGGGGCGATTGCGCCTTCCGTGTTACCCGTGGCGGGGCTTATTCCAGCCCGTTCCAGTCTGTACGTCATACCAAGCGCGACAAATTCAAATCTGACCAGGAATACGACCATGTCGGAATACGCGTGGTCCGGGAGATGGACTAAGCTCCAGTCACTCCGATATCAGTATCACAAACCGGCAATGGGCGCCCGCTGCCGGCGTGAACCGGCGAAATGGCCTGGTTCAACCAGACTTCACGGATGGGTCTGGATACCTGAAGATCAGCAAGCAAAGGAAGATTGCAGGTATACCCAGCAGGGATACATAGATGAAAAACCATTCATATCCCATGCTGTCCACAATCTGCCCCGAGAAACCACTGATGATTTTTCCGGGCAGGGTCATGAGTGAGCTGAACAAGGCAAATTGCGTGGCGGTATAGGCCTGGTTGGTCAGACTGGACATGTAGGCCACCAGGGCAGTTGCAGCGAAGCCATTGCTGAAGTTATCACCGGTGATCACGATCACCAGCCTGGAGTACTCGATATTGATATCGACGAAACCCGGGTTGAATATCCAGACTTCGGCCGGATACTGCGCCAACCACACAAACAACAGACTTGTGCCGGCGACCAGAGCTGCACCCAGCAGCAACATCTGCCGGAGACCAAAACGCACTATCAGTACCCCGCTCACAACCGCACCGATGATTGTCACCAGGACTCCGAAAATCTTGGTGATATTGGCGATATGCACCTTGCTGAAACCCAGGTCCAGATAAAGAGGATTGGCCATCATCATCATCGAGATATCACTCAGCTTGTAGAGCGCGACCAGCGCCAGGATCACCAGTGCGCGACGAGTGCCATTCCGGGTAAAAAAATCCATGAAGGGACTGACTACCGCAGAACTGAACCACCGCAGGAACCTGTCCCATATGCCCTTAGTAGCGAATCTTTCGACTAGCAACTGATAGGTCACATATTCCTGCGCCGTAGTTTCCTGACTGATATGCCGCTCCGGCTCATGGATCCACAGAGTAGTCAGAATCCCAACCAGCATGCACATGCCCATCACTGCATAGGAGAACTTCCAGCTGAAATACTGCGCCAGGTACAGGGCAAGGGCACCGGAAACGATCATGGCAATACGGTACCCGATGATGTAGGTCGAGGACATGACACCCTGGAGTGCAGGTGAGACCACCTCGATCCTCCAGGCATCGATGCAGATATCCTGCGTGGCCGAGCTGAATGCCATTACCAGGGCCAGCCCGGCGAAGATCAGGAGACTCTCCGATGGTCCCGTAATGGCCATGACCAGGAGTCCGGCTGCAAGCATACCCTGGGAAACCAGCAACCAGCTGCGCCGGCGCCCCATTCTGCCATCGAGCCACGGCAAAGCTGTGCGGTCGATCACGGGCGCCCAGAGAAACTTGACTGACAGTGTGATTCCCACCCAAGCAAAATAACCGATGGTCGTCCTGGAAACGCCCGCATCCCTCAACCAGGCAGACAGTGTCCCGAATATCAGCAGATAAGGCAGGCCGGCGGAAAACCCCAATAAAAGCATAGCCAGGACTTCCTTGTGCCAATAGGCCCTGAGGATATTGCCCTGGGGGATTACGGTAGCTGTTTCCATCGATGGGGATTACCTTATAAGCTGCTGTGTACCCCAGATCCAGCGATGCGGTACGAATGAAAGGTCCATGGCTGTATTCAGACCACAATTATGGCTAGAATACTACATCAAACAATTCTTCTAATCTCCAGTTTTCCTGGAGTATTCCACCGGTTCCGGTATGGGCAGAGAAATAGAGCGCAAATTCCTGGTCAGGGATGATTCCTGGCGCACGGCAGTCAGCCGGAACCAGCAGTTCATACAAGGTTATCTGGCCAACAACGAACGCTGTTCGGTGCGCGTGCGATTGGCCGGCGATTCCGGCTACCTCAACATCAAGAGCATGAAACTGGGTATCTCCCGCGAAGAATATGAATATCCAGTCCCCGCCAAAGAGGCACGGGAGGTCCTGTTCTCACTATGCCAGCAACCACTGATAGAAAAAACCCGTCATTACGTGAAACAGGGAGACCATCTCTGGGAGATAGACGTCTTTGAGGGGAATAATGAAGGCCTGATCGTCGCTGAAATCGAGCTTTCCCATACCAACGAAGATTTCCAGAGACCAACCTGGCTGGGAGAAGAAGTCACGGATGATTCCCGGTACTATAATGTATGTCTGGCGCAAACACCGTTCAAAAACTGGTAGTACAATAACAGGTACTCCTTGGCAGCATGGATCCTCAACACGAGAGGCTTTGACCCTGTGACGCCTTACAAGTAAAATAATGACCTACTAATTCACTAAGGTATTAGTGCCATGGATATGATGACAACCGCAAATTCCTCAAAGGACCAATTGATCGACCGGTTCGGACGTAGGGTCAATTATCTCCGGATATCGGTTACGGATCGCTGTGATTTCCGCTGTGTATACTGCATGGAAGAGGAAATGACTTTTGTCCCCCGGGCACAACTCCTGACTCTGGAAGAGCTTGCCCTGATCGGACAGGCATTCACGGAACTGGGTGTGCGGAAGATCCGTATCACCGGGGGTGAACCGCTGGTCCGGCGTGATGTCGATAAATTGCTGCGCAACCTGGGACGGCTTCCGGGACTCGTGGAACTGGTGATGACCACCAACGCTTCACAACTGGAAAAGATGGCCCCCGCACTGCGGGCTGCCGGAGTCAAGCGTATCAATATCAGTCTGGATTCTCTGGATCCTGAAAGATTCAGGCGCATTACCCGTGTGGGTGATCTGGACCGGGTCCTGCGGGGAATCGAAGCAGCCAGACAGACAGGATTCGGCCGGATCAAGCTTAACTCCGTAATCCTGAAGAACCGTAACCATGATGAAGTGGCCGATCTGGTCAGGTTTGCCATCAGCAAGGATCTGGATATTACCTTCATTGAAGAAATGCCCCTCGGGCACAATGATGATCATGACCGTGCTGAAGTCTATTATTCCAGTGACCGGATCCGCAGCGATCTGGAACAGGTATTTACATTGATCCCAACCACCGAAAATACCGGTGGGCCTGCAAAATATTTCAGGATGCCGGATACCGATACACGCATCGGATTCATTTCCCCTCACAGTCACAATTTCTGCGGTGACTGCAACCGGGTGCGTCTTACCTGTGAAGGGCGTCTGCTACTCTGCCTGGGACAGGAGCATTCAGTCGATTTACGCCACGTGGTACGTGCTTATCCGGGCAATATGGAAAAACTCAAGCAGGCAATACGTGAGTCCATGGAGATCAAGCCCAAGGGACATGAATTTGACCTGCAAGCCAAACCGCTGATATTCCGCCACATGAACACCACCGGTGGCTGATATGAGCACTATCTACCAGCCGGAGATGACCCATGCCGGACTGGATCCAACCATTGCAGTTACCGCTGTAGATGAATACCGTAATCAACGCGAGATGTCTATCGCGGAAGAACGACCATTGACTATTTATCTGGATCGTCACGAAGTCGTCACACTGATGACCCTGGGTACGCACCCGGAACTTCTATGCCTCGGTTATCTCCGTAACCAGGGGATAGTCAAAGACATCCACGAAATCCGATCCATACACGTGGACTGGGAAGTAAATGCGGCTGCCGTTGCCACCTGCTCTGAATCTGCTGCCTGGCGCGAACAATTGGGTTCCAGAATCGTGACCACCGGCTGCGGGCAGGGCACGATCTTCAGCAATATCATGGAACAATTGTCGGAAATCAGGATCGATCCGCACAGGGTCAGGCAATCCGTGATCTATCAGTTGCTTCGCGAACTTGGCAAACAGAATGACGTGTACCGGAATGCAGGGGCTGTGCACGGCTGCGCCCTCTGTGAGAACAACGAGGTGCTGTATTTTGTCGAGGATGTGGGAAGACACAACGCGGTGGACGCCATCGCCGGCAAGATGTGGCTGGAAGGGATCACGGGTAAGGATAAGATCTTCTACACCACCGGACGCCTGACCTCCGAGATGGTAATCAAGGTGGCACAGATGGGCATACCCATACTGCTCTCCCGCTCCGGGATTACCCAGATGGGTCTGCAGCTTGCACGTGACCTTGGCGTCACCATGTTATCACGGGCCAACGGTAAACATTTCCTCATCTATAACGGGGAAGGGAACATCGATTTTGACGAGGAACTCCCGCCCAAACTCGAGGTTGCCCACCTGGCTAAACAGGCGGATCGCCCTGCTGCTTCATGAATACCCCAGCTTACCCGGAATTCACTGATGTCACCGGTGTCATACTGGCTGGAGGCCTGGCCAGAAGGATGGGCGGCAATGACAAGGGGCTGATAGCCTTCAATGGCAAACCTCTAATCGAATATGTTGTAACGAGACTGCAGTCCCAGGTAAACGACATCCTTATCAATGCCAACCGTAACATCAGGGATTATGAAAAATACGGTTGGCCTGTAGTCAGGGACGAACAGCCTGGCTATAACGGGCCGCTTGCCGGCATGGCCAGTTGTCTGTTTCACGTGCAAACTCCGTACATGGTGACTGTGCCCTGTGATTCCCCCTTTCTGCCGTCCAATCTGGTTTCCCGTCTCTACCAGGATCTGCTGGCCAACGACGCGGAAATCTGCGTGGCCCATGACGGCATGCGGATACAGCCGGTGTTTGCCTTACTGAAGGCAAACCTGCGGGATTCCATATTGGCTTATCTTGGCGGCGGCGATCGCAAGACCGATTTATGGTTCTTACGGCACCGTATGATCATTTCCGACTTTTCGGATATGTCCGAGGCGTTTTTCAATATCAATCATCCCCAGGATATCGAAGAGGCGGGATTTACACCTGACAGGATGGTGACATGAATGGCATGGCTATTCCACTGATTGGGTTTGCCGCGTACAGCGGCACGGGTAAGACCACTCTTCTGGTTCGTCTCATCAGGATCTTCAGGGAAGGAGGCCTGCGCGTAGGCATGGTCAAGCATGCACACCACAATTTCGAGATCGATCATCCAGGTAAGGACAGCTTTGAGCTGCGTAAAGCTGGCGCCAGCCAGATGTATATATGCTCCGGTACACGATGGGCGCTGATGGTCGAACGTGAACCCGGACCTCTGGATTCTCTCCAGGATCATATCAACCGAATGGACACGAACAACCTGGATTTGATCCTGGTGGAAGGATTCAAGCCAGCGGTGATTCCCAAGATCGAACTTTATCGACCCGCATTGCGTAAGCCGTTATTATTTCCAGAGGATTCGTCGATCATTGCCGTGGCGACGGATAGTACGGAACGGCTGAGGACGGAATTGCCCGTACTCGATCTGAATAATCCGGAGGCCATAGCGGGGTTCATCAGCGAGCGATTCCTGGACCATCATCCTGCCGCCACGGCAGGAAATACACTGTGAGCGAAAAATGTCTGAAAAGCTGAAAATAACTGAATCCAGCTGTCAGGATGATTTTGATCAGAATTCACTGACCGCAGATGAGGCCCTTGAACGCATCCTGGCGGCCATCTCACCGCTTGAGGAAACGGAAACAGTACCGATACGGAGAGGACTGGACCGGATTCTCGCGGAAGATATTTATTCCAGAATTAATGTTCCCAATTGCATCAATTCCGCCATGGATGGGTATGCGGTCCGCGGGGAGGACATCCCCAGCGATGGGATTAGGCAGCTACTGGTCATCGGTACTGTGTTTGCGGGAAGTCCCCTCACAGAAAGCATTGGGCCCGGCGCCTGCGCACGGATCATGACCGGGGGCGTATTGCCGGCTGGGACGGATACCGTGGTAATCCAGGAACATGTGGAAAGGCGTGACGACCATATCCTGATCGATAACCGGACTCATAAAGGAGACAATGTCAGGGAGGCAGGTGAAGATGTACGCATGGGTGAGCAGATCCTGAGCCGTGGTGCCCGACTCACACCGGCCGCTATCGGCCTCATGGCGTCACTCGGAACTGCCGAGGTTCTTGTAACCCGCCGTCCAAAGGTTGCCTTCTTTTCCACCGGTGATGAATTGCGTTCCATAGGCGAGGAACTGCACGACGGGCAAGTCTATGACAGCAATCGTTACACGCTTTATGGCATGTTACAGAGACTCGGAATCGAAACGATCGATATGGGAGTCGTCAGGGATGACCGGGCGGAGGTTGAGCAGGCCTTCCAGGATGCAGCCGCCTCGGCAGATGTGGTGATCACATCAGGCGGTGTTTCCGTAGGCGAGGCGGATTACGTCAAGGAAACCCTGGCCCGGCTCGGCACTATTAATTTCTGGAAGATTGCCATCAAGCCAGGACGGCCCCTGGCGTTTGGGATGATCAATAACAGTTATTTCTTCGGACTGCCCGGTAACCCCGTATCGGTGATGGTGACCTTCTATCAGTTTGTCCAACCGGCACTGTACCGTCTCATGGGCAGCAACTTCATCGAACCGGTGAGCACGCATGCGATCTGCCTCTCCAGCCTCGGCAAACGTCCTGGTAGAGTGGAATACCAGCGCGGCATCATGAGCAGGGATGAGAATGGGCGTCTGGTAGTCAGAAAAACCGGCGCCCAGGGATCAGGGATATTGAGTTCCATGTCTCAGGCGAACTGCTTTATTATCCTGCCTATGGAAAATACCGGGGGCGAAGCGGGCATGGAAGTTGAAATACAACCCTTCCACGGCCTGATCTGAAGATAGGCGTATCCCCGGAGTACCCGCCCGGGCTTGCCCTGGGATGCCACAAGTGATCCGGCAGTGCAGTATGCCTGGTCTACTATGATGTCAGGCGCCATACTCCTTGCAGAACGAGATCATGGCCCGTACATTCTCCTCCTTCACATCCTCGAAACCGGCGCCAGTCGACATGATGTAGCCACCGTTACGGCCCACCTTGTCAATGAGGTTCCTGCAGTATTCCCGCACGGATTCCGGTGTCCCGGTACACATCAGAGACAAAGGTACATTACCCATGACACAGGCCACATCGCCAAGCGTCTCCCTGGCCTTGACCATATCTGTTTGATCAAACCACCAGATCACTTTTCCTTTCGGCAGGTCCCGGATCGCCTCCAGGCGTTTGTTGTAGGCTCCTTCGGCGAATAGCAAGGGAACACAACCTTCACTGATCAGCCCGATAATGACTTTTCTGAAGCTGGGCCAGTAAAATTTATCAAACTGCGCCTGGGACATGAAACTGTCCGCGCCCTTATGCAGAGGCATGAACACCAGCGGATTGCCACTATTGCGTGTGGAATTCGCGCCCGTCTTGATCATGAAAGGGATCATTTTTTCACAGGCTTCCAGTAGCAGATCGGGATTCTTGTAGATATCCTTCATAACGCCGACGGTACCCCTCATGCTGTCTCCGATGGCATCCAGAGGAGCCTTGGAAAAACCTCCATACAGGGTCGGAAATCCCTTCCCGATGATCTTCAGGTTGGCCTTTCCGAGTACCTGCATCCAGGTGTTGACTTCTCGCCCGGCTTCAGCCAGCTTAAGAAGCAGTTCATGAAATTCCGGTGCCCCAAAAGGCATGAGGCCGGCGGAGAGAATCGGCATCTCCAACTGCGCGGGTATCATGGGGAAGGATTTCAACGGCGCCAGGGCGACGGCTATCCGGGGAAAATAAACATTGATCATGTAGCCGGTGGGATCATCGATAAAATCCTGGTATTCATCGGCCTTCATATACTCCTTCTCGATATACTGGAAGGATTTGTCATCCGCAATTCCGCCACCTGCCCATTTGTAGAGACGGTAATCCAGCAGCTCCAGCACCTTACCCGATACCAGATTGCCGGGGGTGTTATAGGTGTCAGGCTGGAAATCATCGTAGTATTTCTCCCACACGGCCACGAGCTTTTCGTAATCATAGTGTGCATCGCGGAAGGAAATGCCTCCGTACTGAACGGGATAAAATCCGGGAGAAGGACAGACCGGGATCCGTTTTGGTTTCCGCTCCAGTTGCAGGGCGTCGATGAGCATATCGACCTTCTCCTGGTAGGAGGCTTTTGCCGCATCACTGGCGAACGGGACCTGTTCGGCCTCACGCCAGATCCTGAATCGTTCCGCGCGTTTCTCTTGCGCATCCTTTGCGACTTCTAACCATCTTTCTTTCATTGTACAGCTCTCGGTTTATAGGGGAGGTACGGGCAGGGCAGACCTGAAATGCGGCGACACTCTACCAGTTTTTGTGTTGGCTTGCCATTTCAGAAGGCTCATAAAAGTACCGGTGATTCGCGCTGTGAAATACACGGGTAGACAAATTGATTGCCGGGATGTTGTGCTATCATGCTGTCATAAAATATATGAAATTCGGTGGGTATGCGTACCAGACAAGCAACACAAGGCATTACCGAACTCACAGCCGCTCTGATTCATGCCATTTCCCGGCCCGAATTCCCACAAAAAGTGCTGGAATACACCAAACACTTTACCGTTGTAGATCACTTCAGCCTGTTCGTCTACGGCCCCACCCTGGAGCCGCTAATTATCGAATCCGCCAGTTCCTGGAAACCAAAGCAACTGGATCAAGTGGAAGAAACTTACAAGAAGCAGGATTACCTCTTCGATCCTGTACTCGATCGTATTAAGAGTGGGTACTTGCCTGACTATAGTCATGACTTCGTCAGGGTATACACCGAGGATCTGGTCCGCTCGAATCACCCTTGGGCTCCCGGGTATACAGAAAGAAAACACGCAGAGAGGGTATCCCAATTGCACCAGATGGCATCGGCTTGGTACCTGATCAGTTATTACCGGAGTACTGTTAGCGGTACCTTCCGTACCCCGGACCTGGAGCGTCTGGCACAGGCGGTCGCGGTTGTGAAACCCGCGGTTGAGCAGCATCTCACCTCGCCTATAGCCACAGAACTCAAGTTCGGGAGGCGACCATCCACAGTCTGGATGGAACAGCTGCTGGCCAAGACCGGAAAAACCCTCAGTCCGCGAGAAATCGAGGTCTCTGCCCGGGCCCTTCTGGGCATGACGCGAAAGGGTATATCGCTGGATCTGAAGATATCGGAAAGCACGGTAAACACCCTGAAGAAACGTTGTTACGCAAAACTCAATATCAGTTCCCTGAACCAGTTGTTCGCGCTTTGCCTCAGACAACTTGCCGCAGGATAGAACATTGCTAATCAGTTCTCATCAGGAAGGCGTCTTAACTCTTCATAGGCGGCATCCAGTCGAATACCAAAGCGGGTCTCGAGCATCTTCAGATAGGCCGGACCCGGATCTACCACGAGCGACTCTTCCGCATCGCCTCTGACCAATCGTAAGGAAAAATCCAGCAGGGACGTGCCGCCTTCCGGGTGAGGAAGGTGCGCGATACGGAAACGGACGAACGAGGATCGATGGTGCGTCTCGGTAAAATGATTGCTTATCTCTATATCCGAATCACAGACCAACCCGGTATCAAAGCTGTAGAGATTCTGCCAGCCATCCCGGTTTTCTGTCTGCAACAGGAATCCGTAGTCCCCATCATCCAGAAGACGGAAGCGGATATTGTCCTGGGTGGTTGTGTATCCGGGCTCCAGTGGCAAAGGCGCCCGCAGGCCTGAGGCGCCGAACCCGACATCGACCAGCATGTCGCGACCGTCGATTCGCACCAGGGTGATAAGGTGATCACGGCCATGAATCTCACCCCGCAGACGGACTCGCGCCAGGACCGGTCTGGCCTCGAATCCGAACGACAGCAGGGCGGTTCTAAATAGCGTGTTCAGTTCGAAGCAGTATCCTCCCCGATGACCCAGTATGATCTTGCAAAAAAGGGCTGCAGGGTCCAGTGCCAGTCTGCGCCCAAGCTGGATATCCATATTTTCGAAGGGAATGGTGAATAGCTGGGCACGACTGAGGCGCAACAACCCCGCTTCAGAGACGGAAACTGGATCAACCAGATTTATCCGCCTTAGGTAGGCTCCTCTGTCAAAATCATGGGAGCCGGACATAGGCATACCACTTCTTAGTCATAACATTAACTTCGCGCATGATTTCCGAGTCAGGAATAAAGCCGTTACATCAACTACATACTTTGGAATGGTGCCGGTAGCGATTCAGCCAGCCACCGCAATCCCTGGTCCTGGAGACTTGCTCCACAGTGGCCGTCATCAGTAGATAATCACGCTGCGAATACTCTTGCCCTCGTGCATGAGATCGAAGGCCTGGTTGATCTCCTCAAGCGGCAAGGTGTGCGTCACCATTTTATCGATCTCGATCTTTCCCGCGAGATATCGTTCCACATAGCCCGGCAACTCACTGCGACCCTTGACACCGCCGAAAGCGGATCCACGCCAGACCCGTCCGGTAACCAACTGGAAGGGACGGGTAGAGATCTCCTGACCGGCGCCCGCCACACCGATGATGGTGGATTCCCCCCAACCCTTGTGACAGCACTCCAGTGCGGCCCGCATCACATTCACATTGCCGATGCATTCAAAGGAATAATCCACACCACCATTGGTCAGTTCAACAATCACCTGCTGAATCGGGGCAGCGTATTTTGAGGGATTCACGAAATCCGTTGCTCCCAAGGCCCGGGCCATCTCCTCCTTGCCTTCATTGATATCGATGGCGATGATGCGCCCGGCCCGGGCCATCACCGCACCCTGGATGACCGACAGACCGATACCACCGAGCCCGAATACCGCGACACTCGTGCCGGCCTGCACTTTTGCAGTATTCAAGACCGCGCCGATACCCGTAGTAACGCCGCAGCCCAGCAGACAGACCTTGTCCAGCGGGGCCTTGGGATTGATCCGGGCAACCGCGATTTCAGGCAATACAGTGTATTCGGAGAATGTGGAAGTCCCCATGTAATGGTGGATGGTCTTGCCCCTGATCGAAAACCGGGAGGTCCCGTCCGGCATCAGTCCCCGGCCCTGGGTTACCCGGATGGCCTGGCAGAGATTGGTCTTGCCCGAAGTACAGAAACTGCACTTACCGCATTCCGGGGTGTAGAGAGGGATCACATGATCGCCTGGGGCAAGGCTTGTGACATCGGGACCAACCTCCTCGACAATAGCCCCTCCTTCATGGCCCATGATGCTCGGAAAGAGTCCTTCCGGATCCGCCCCACTGAGAGTATAAGCATCGGTATGACAAACACCGGTTGCAACCACACGGATCAGCACCTCAGCTTGCTTCGGACCCTGTACTTCAACTTCCTCGATCTCCAGCGGTTTCCCTGCCTCCCAGGCAACGGCGGCACGTGACTTCATGATTCTTGTCCTCCAAATCCGGCTTAAAGATATCCATAGTAACAAATTTTTATGATCATCTTATAATCACACGCGCAAGGGGACATAGATGAGAAGCTGCCCATGAACAAAAAGAAACGACCGGTGACCCGGAAATATCTGGATATCCTGGATGCCGCCACAGATCTGTTCCTTGAGCAGGGTTACCAGGAAGCCAGCATCACCAGGTTATTGAATCGATTCGGTGGCTCACGGGAAACGATATACCGTCACTTTCGCAGCAAGGAAGAACTTTTCGCAGCGGTGCTGGATCACCAGCTCAAGGATTATCTGGAATTCATGCTCTCTCTGGATATTAAAAGCGATGACTTGAAGCAGGGGCTCATGGAATGGTCCGGTGCACTGGTGGGTGTGGTAACCTCAGAACGCTACATCAAGCTCCGCCGCCTGGTGATCAGTGAAGTGACCAATCGACCTGAACTTGGCCAACTGTATTTTGATCACACCTACATGAAAGGTACCACGGCGATTACCGATTTCCTCGCACGGCAGCAGGAAAAAGGCCGGCTCAAGAACATCGACTGCGTACGCATGACCAGCTACCTAGTGGGGATGATGCTCTATGAGGTCATGCATTCACGGATCATGAATGTCATGCCGGAACCTACCAAGGAACAGATCAGCTATCTCACAGAGCAAG
>Ga0209640_10001998_pt1 | contig 17672 bp, 18 predicted proteins | sample RifCSP10_1_FD_184018 | JGI IMG/M metagenome (GOLD analysis project Ga0209640, IMG submission 184018) | Soil microbial communities from Rifle, Colorado - Rifle CSP2_sed 10_1 (SPAdes) (version 2) | ecosystem: Environmental > Terrestrial > Deep subsurface > Rock core/Sediment | place: Rifle... | reverse complement strand
TCGGTGGATCTGACGACGCTGCAGGATGCGCCGGCGGCGATCGAGCGAAGCGACGTCTGTGCCGTCCCGGCGGCCGCGGTCGTTGGAGAAGCGATGGTCTCCTTCGTACTCGCCGACGCGCTCCTCGAGAAGATGGGAGGCGATTCGATCGAGGAGATCGAACAGCACCTGGCCGCAACGGCCGACGCGATCGAGCGGCGCTTCGCGGCGGCGCGCGCCTCGGCGACGCCGGCACGCTGATCAGCCTGCGGAGATGCTTCGTCCGATAGTCCGCCACGGAGCCGACGTCCTGCACAAGCCGGCGGCCGCTGTCACCGCCATCACCCCGGAGATCCAGACGCTGGTCGACGACATGGTCCAGACGATGTACGCGGCGCCAGGCATCGGGCTGGCGGCGCCTCAGGTCGGCGTCGGCCTGCGCATCTTCGTGTGCGACATCTCGACCGGCAGGAACGCCGCGGATCTGCTGACGTTCATCAACCCTGAGTTCGTCGAGCGGGACGGCATGCAGCTCGAGGAGGAAGGGTGCCTCAGCGTGCCAGGGTTCAACGCCACTGTGGCTCGTCCAGCGCGCGCCGTGCTGAAGGGGCTCGACCGCGACGGCGTCGAGCGCAGGGTCGAAGCCTCCGGCCTGCTGGCGCGCTGCTTCCAGCACGAGATGGATCACCTCGACGGGACGCTCTTCGTCGATCGGCTCCGTGGCCTCCAGAAGGACCTCATCGTCCGGAAGATCAGAAAGCTGTCGCGCGCCGGGAAATGGTAGCCACTCTCGAGACGGACCCTCGCACCGCCGCCCCCTCGGACGCTCGCCCGCGAAGCGGCTTGCGAATCGTGTTCTTCGGCACGCCCGAGTTCGCCGTCCCGTCGCTGGAGCGCCTGATCGCGTCACGACACCAGGTTGTCGGCGTCCTCACGCAGCCCGATCGCCCGAGCGGGCGCGGCCAGCGAGTGACCGACTCTCCCGTCAAGGCGGCCGCCCTCGCTCGAGGCCTTCGCGTGTACCAGCCGGACCGCCTTCGCGCTCCCCAGGTTGCCGAGACGCTCGTCGAGTGGGGCCCCGGTCTCGGCGTCGTCGTCGCCTACGGCAAGCTGATTCCTGAGAGCCTCCTGGCCATTCCGCGCCTCGGCATGATCAACGTTCACGCGTCGCTTCTCCCGAAGTACCGGGGAGCTGCGCCCGTACACCGCGCGGTGATCGACGGCGCCATGGAAACGGGTGTCACCATCATGCGTGTCGTGCGGGCACTCGATGCCGGCGGCATGTTCGCCAAGGTGAGGCGGCCGATCGGTCCGGACGAGACGAGCGACGACGTGGAGCGCGATCTGGCCGATCTGGGAGCCACGCTTCTGATGAAGGTCGTCGACGACATGGCCGCCGGAACCGCCGTCGAGGAGCCCCAGGACGACATGCTCTCCACGTACGCCGCCAGGCTCACGAAGGAGGAGGGCCTCGTCGACTGGACGCTGCCGGCCGTCTACATTCACAACCGCGTACGCGGCTTGTATCCATGGCCGCACGCCTATTCGTACATGGACGGCGAGCGGTTGATCCTGCTGCGGACGCGCGTCGACCCGGCGCCGACCTCGGCGACGCCAGGGACGGTCGTCGACGTGTCGAGCGACGGGATTGACGTGGCGACCGGGCATTCGGGACGGATCGCCATCGAGCAACTGCAGCCCGAAGGGCGGCGTGCCATGAGCACGCGCGACTTCCTGCCGGGTCACCAGATTCGTCCCGGGGCGCGGTTCACGGATCGATGACCGCCCCGGCGCGGTCGGCCGCGTTTCGCGCGCTGGCTGCCATCGCAGCCGGTCGCCGCGACCTGCCTTCCGCACTCGTCGAGAGCCGCGGGCGCCTGCAGGACGAACGAGACAGATCCCTGGCCGCCGCCATCGTTCACGGCACGCTCCGCTGGCAGCGCACCTGCGACCACTTGATCGAGCACTTCGCCTCGCGTCGCCTCGAGACACTGGACGCCGGCGTGCTCGTCATCCTCAGACTCAGCCTCTATCAGCTCCTGCACCTCGACCGCGTGCCCGCGTCGGCGGTCGTTGACGATGCCGTCGATCTGACGAGGGCGGCAGGGAAGAGACGCGCAACCGGGTTCGTCAATGCCGTCCTGCGATCGACGCAGCGACAGCGACACGCGCTGCCGCTGCCTCCACGACCCGACGACCCGTCGAACCGTGAGGCCGCCATCAGGTACCTGGGCATCACGTGCTCGCACCCGGACTGGCTGGTCGCGCGCTGGCTCGATCGAGTCGGGTTCGAGAACACGGAGACGTGGGTGCGATTCAACAACGGCTCCGCGCCGTTGACGCTGAGCGTCAACCGATTGCGCGCCACCCGCGACGAGGTCCGAACCGCGCTGGCCGCAGAGCATGTCGACACCGAGGACACACGGTTTGCGCCCGCCGGCCTTCAAGTCGTGTCCGGCAACCCGCTTCGGGGCCGCCCCGACGGTCGGTTCTTCGTCCAGGACGAAGCCTCCCAGCTCGTCGCGCTCGCCGTCGACGCGCGACCGGGTGAGCACACGCTCGACGTGTGCGCCGCGCCCGGCGGCAAGACAGTGCTCATGAGCAGCGACATGCGCGACACAGGCGTGCTCGTGGCGTGCGACGTCCGCGCGCGGCGGGTCGCGCTTCTTCGCAAGACCATCCGTGAGGCCGGGCCTCGGCACGTGCACGTCGTTCACGTCCCGGCGAACGGGGCGTTGCCGTTCACCGCCGCGTTCGATCGTGCGCTGGTGGACGCGCCGTGTTCGGGCCTCGGCACCCTCCGCCGCGACCCGGACATCAAGTGGCGGCGGCACGAGAGCGAGCTGCCCGGGCTGGCCGAACGCCAGCTCGCCCTGTTGACTCGGGCGGCTGCCGTCGTGCGGCCCCGAGGCAGGCTCGTGTACGCCACGTGCTCCAGCGAGCCGGAGGAGAACGAGCGAGTGGTGGACGCCTTTCTCGCGAAGGAACCGGCGTTCAGATTGCTCGACCTCCGCGCCGGCGGGCGACACGAGATTGCGCCCGTTCTCGACGAGCGGGGTCTCGTCCGCACGCTTCCCTTCGCACACGGGCTCGAAGCCTTCTTTGCCGCGGCGATGGAGAGAGCAGACGTAGAGCGCACGCTTTAGCGTGCGCGGGCACGTTACAATACATTCCGATGCGTCTTGGTGCCCGTGTCTGGAACCTGGGCAAGTTGCTCGTCCTCGTCGGCGCCCTGGGCGCCACATTCCTGCTTTCCTTCTTCGTGTCGATGCGAGTGGCGCTCTGGGCGCGCGAGGTCAAGGTGCCGTCCCTGGTGGGCCGCAGCATCAATGACGCCACGTCTCTGCTCGCCGAGCGTGGCCTGAGCCTGCGTGTCGACGACAATCAGCGGGCCGACGATCGGGTCGAGGCCGGCCGGGTCATGCAGCAGGACCCGTCTCCCGGAACAGTCAGCCGTCGTCAGCGAACCGTGCGCGTCTGGATCAGCTCCGGATCGAAGAGGACCGTCGTCCCGGCCCTCGTCGGTCAGAGCGAACGCGCGGCGCAGATGCGTGTGCAGCAGGACGGTGTCAGCATCGCCTCGATCTCCGAGTTCCGGTCGGCCGACTACCCTGCCGATGTCGTCGCGGCTCAGAACCCGGCGCCCGCGGCGCGCGCGCCGCAGGTATCGGTCCTCGTCAACCGCGGAGAGACGGCCGCCACCTTCGTCATGCCCGACGTCATCGGCGTCGAGGGCGAGCGTGCCGCACTGGCGCTGCGCCGGCAGGGCTTCCGTGTCTCGATCGTGGGAACCCAGCCCTACCCGGGCGTCCCTCCCGGGACCATCGTCAGCCAGCAGCCCGCGGGCGGCTTTCGCGTCGGCGCGAGCGACGCAATCTCCCTCGAGGTGAGCAGGTGAGGTCGCCACAGAGCGGCCCGGGCGGGCTCGGTATCGTGCAGGTCGCGCCCTCGATCATCGCGGCCGACTTCACCGCTCTCGGACGCGACATCGCCGCGGCCGAACGCGGTGGGGCCGACCTCATTCACATCGACGTCATGGACGGGCACTTCGTCCCCAACATCACGATCGGTGCGCCCGTCGTCCGGGCAATCAAGCGCGTCGCCACGCGGCCCCTCGACGTGCATCTGATGATCGAGGAGCCCGATCGCTACATCGAGGACTTCGTCTCCGCCGGCGCCGCCATGGTCTCCGTTCACGTCGAAGTGGTGCCGCACCTGCACCGCACCGTGTCCTTCATCCGAAAGCTCGGCGCCAGGCCTGGTGTCGTCATCAACCCGGCCACCCCGGCGTCCGCGCTCGCCGATATCGCGTCCGAGGTGGACTTCGTGCTCGTGATGTCGGTCAACCCCGGCTTCTCCGGGCAGTCGTTCATCCCCCAGAGCCTCGACAAGCTCCGGCGGGTGCGAGCCGTGCTGAACGACGCCGGCTCCTCTGCGCTCATCGAAATCGACGGCGGCATCGACCGCTCCAACGCGGCCGACGTCGTCGCGGCCGGCGCGAACATCCTGGTGGCCGGCCACGCCATCTTCGGCACGTCAGACCCGGAGGCAGCCACGCGCGCGCTGCGGGCGGCGGCAAGTCACAGGGTGGGCACGTAGTGCCTGGCACTTCGTGGTAGGTCGACGTTCGACGACATCATGCCTCCATCGGCGCCAGCGGACGGCCGTGCAGGTTGCCGCCGCGGGTTCGCGAGCTGCTCGGATGAGGCGGGAACTCACGCAAACGAGCCATCCATCCCCGTTCATCGTCTGTACACGGCACGGACGCGGCAATAGCGACACGAACCGGGGCTATGTCTACAATACGGGGTTGGGCGGGCGAGCCCGGCTGGACCGGAGACGCCATCGTTCTTCGAGGCTGCGAGTGACCAACGTTCTTCATCGAATTCGACATTCCGCCGGGGTCCACATCCTCTGGCGGTCGATTACGCTGTGGCTCGTGTTCATCACGGCTGGCTGCGGGGGAAACCCGGCCCCGAACCCGGCCGAGACCGCCAATCCCGATCGCTTTCTGTTCGAGCGGGGCACTACGGCACTCGCCGAGCGCAAGTGGACCGACGCCCGGGAGTACTTTCGACAGGTCGTGGACAACTACCCCGGGAGCCCCCACAGGTCCGATGCCAAACTGGGCATCGGCGACACCTACCTTGGCGAGGACACAGGGGAGTCGCTCGTCCTGGCGGCGAGCGAGTATCGGGAGTTCCTGACCTTCTATCCCACCAACGCCCGCGCCGACTACGCTCAGTACAAGCTCGCGATGACCCATTTCGAGCAGATGCGGGCGCCCGAGCGCGACCAGACTGAAACGAAGGCCGCCTTGCAGGAGTTCCAGGCCTTCTTCGACCGCTACCCGATGAGCCCGCTCGTGTCGGAAGTCCGTGTGAAATGGCGTGAAGCCCGGGACCGCCTGAGCCACTACGAGTTGAACATCGGAATCACCTACTTCCGCTCCCGGTGGTACCCGGGGGCGATCTCCCGTTTTCGCGCCGTCCTCAAGGAGGACCCCGAATTCACCGGTCGCGACGAGGTCTACTTCTATCTGGCGGAATCGCTCGTTCGAACCGATAACCAGGCGAGTAAGGCCGAGGCGATCCCCTATTTCGAGCGTCTGCTCAAGGAATTCGACAAGAGCGAGCGGGCGGAGGATGCCAGGAGACGACTTCAGGAGCTGAAGGCTCAGTAGGCCGGCGGACGTCTGGTCCGCCCGCCAAACGGGAGAGACCGATGACGTCCAGAACGACTGTGGGAGCCGTCCTCATGGCCGGCCTGCTGGCTGGTGGATCGACCCTGACGGCACAGCGTGCACCGGCGGCCGTGGCAAGCACACTGCCCCCAGAGATTCTCTCGTTGGCCTGCGCGCCAACCGCCGTCTTCGCCACGCCCGACACATCGCTCCGCGTCAGCGGGGGCCAGGACTCCTTCTACCGTCACAGCTACATGCCGGGCGATTACATCACGATCAACGCCGGGAAGCGGAACGGAATCCAGGTGGGCCAGGAGTTCTACACGAGGCGCCTGCTCATATTGAGAAAAGAGCGCGTCACTCGCGACACGCCTGCCACGCAGGCGACCACCGGCTGGATCAAGGTGTACGCCGTGGACGAGGTCATGTCGCTCGCGACGATCACCCACGCTTGCGACGGCATCAACGTCGGCGACCATCTCGAGCCGTTCGCTCTGCCGACCGTGCCCACCGTGTCGGCGGACAAGCCGAAGCCGCAGCGCGACAACTACGGCCACGTGCTGACCGGGAACGACCGCCGCACGACGTTCGGCGAGGGCGACTACCTGCTGATTGATCGCGGAAGCGACCACGGGGTCGCGCCGGGCTCGCAGTTTGTCCTGTACCGCAACAAGGAAGTCCCCGGCAACTTCCTCTACGACCTCGGCGAAGCCGTGGCGGTCAGCGTGTCCCCGGAGAAATCGACGCTGCTCGTCACGCTGTCGCGCGACGCGATCGCGAGCGGGGATCTGGTGGCGATCCGCAAGCCGGTCGTGCGCCCCACCACTCCCTGAGCCACGAAGCACGAACCTGAAACTGACTTCCTGATCTTCGTGATCTTCGTGGCCGACGCTTCGTGATCGTCGCGGCTAACCGACGCGGCGCTGCCTGACGACGTTGACGTCGGCCACGCGGGCGGTGAGCATCCGCTGGAACCGCCTGTAGTAGTCGACGGCCGACACGACCGCGGCCACCATCACCACCCACAGCGCGCCGTAGCCCACCGGCGCGAGCCACGGCATCGGGCCCCATCCGAGAATCAGCAGCAGGATGGCGGTGACCTGCGACGCCATCTTGATCTTGCCGAGGGGCGATGCCGGAATCGTGATCGACTTCGTGTATGCCAGGCTGCGGAGCGCCGTCACCGCGAACTCGCGTCCGATGATGAGCGCCACCATCCAGGCCGGCGCCAGATCCAGTTGCACGAGGGAGATGAACGCGGCGGAGGTCAGGAGTTTGTCGGCAATCGGGTCGAGCATCTGCCCCAGCCAGGTGACCTGACGGCGCCGGCGCGCGATGTACCCGTCGAGCCAGTCGGTGAGCGAGGCGAGGCCGAAGATGGCGGCGCCGACCAGCTCCTTGGGCACGCCGAGGATCCGCCGGCCCTCGAACTCGGTCAGCAGCACGACCACGAGCAACGGGACGAGGAACATGCGCCCGAGCGTGAGCGAGTTCGGCAGGTTCATCGACGTTCTGGCATTCTACCATCGTGTAAGATCAGGGATTGTCATGAAGGCCATCCTGCTCGCCGGGGGCAAGGGCACGCGGCTTCGACCGCTGACCATTCACACCCCCAAGCCGATTGTCCCAATCTTCAACCGGGCGTTTCTGCACTACCAGATCGACTTGCTGAAGCAGGTGCCGGAGATCGACGAGGTCATACTCAGCCTCAACTACCAGCCGCGGCGCATCGAGGAGATGTTCGGCGACGGCGCCGATCTGGGCATCAAGATCCGCTACGTGGTGGAGCCGGCGCCGCTGGGCACGGCCGGCGCCATCAAATACGCCGGCGACAGGCTGACCGACTCGGTCGTCGTCTTCAACGGCGACGTCATGACCCAGCTCGATCTGGCGGCCGTCATCCGCCTGCACCGCGAACGGCGGGCCCGCGCGACGATCGTGCTGACGCCGGTGGAGAACCCGTCCGCCTACGGCCTGGTCGAAACCGAGGCCGACGGCGCCATCAGGCGCTTCCTGGAGAAACCGAAGCCGGAGGAGATCACCACGAACCGCATCAACGCCGGCGTCTACGTCCTCGAACCCGACACCTTCGACCGGATTCCGAGCGAAGTCCCCTGGTCGATCGAGCGAAGCTATTTCCCCTCCCTCATCGAACGGGGCGAGACTTTCATGGCGTACCTCTACGACGGCTATTGGATCGACATCGGAACCCCTGAGAAGTACACCCAGGTGCACCGCGACATCATGGACGGCCGGTTCCTGGCGCCGCCCTTCGCGGATCCGTCGGCTTCTCGTACGGCGATTGCCGCCGACGCGCGGGTCGAGGACGGCGCGACGATCGTGGGGCCGGTCTTCATCGACGAGGGAGTGCTCGTGAAGGCTGGCGCGCGGGTCGGCCCCTACGCCGTCCTGGGTCGTCAGACGCAGGTCGAGGAGGAGGCGGTCGTCGAACGGGCCATCCTGTGGCCCAACTGCCGGGTCGGCAGCCAGGCGTCTGTCACTGACGCCGTGCTCGGACGCCAGTGCCACGTGGGGCGCAACGTCTCGCTCAACGGCGGCGCCGTCCTTGGCGACAAGACCACGCTCACTGACTACACGAGAGCGTAGTCTCCGGTCTCCGGTCTCCGGTCGTAGCAACGGCGCAACCTCGAACCCCGCATACGGCAGACCGAAGACTGGAGACCGGAGACCGGAGACCGAACCGAAGACTGGAGACGGAAGACCGGAGACCGGGAGACCCACGAGGCCTATGCAGATCAACCCAGGCATCTTCAAGGCCTACGACATCCGGGGCCTGTATCCCGGCGAGATCGACGAAGCGATCACGCGCCAGATCGGACGCGGGTTCGTCGCGTATCTGAACGCGAAACGGATCGGCGTCTCGCGCGACATGCGCGTCTCCTCGCCCGCCCTGGCGGCGGCCTTTATCGAAGGCGCGCGCGAGCAGGGCGCCGACGTCATCGACTACGGCATGCTCCCCACCGACGTGCTCTACTTCGCCACCGTGACCGATGGCCTCGAGGGCGGGGCCCAGATCACCGCGTCGCACAACCCGAAGCAGTACAACGGCATCAAGATGGTCCGCGCCGAAGCGCTCCCGCTCAGCGGTGATGCGGGCATCGGCGACATCCGGGACATGATCGCGAACGACCGCCTGCCGGCGCCACGCTCGTCTCGAGGCACCCTGGGCACGCGCGATCGTCTTCCCCAGTACGTCGAGAAGGTGCTGTCGTTCATCGATCCCTCGATCATCGAGCCGTTCAAGGTGGTGCTCGACGCCGGCAGCGGCATGGGAGGGCTCGTGGCGCCCCTGCTCTTCGACCGCCTCCCCTGCCGCACGACGAGGCTCTGCTTCGAGGTCGACGGCACGTTCCCCAATCACGAAGCCAACCCGCTCATCGAAGCCAACCGCACGGACATCACCCACGAGGTCCTCCGATCGGGCGCCGACATCGGGATCGCGTGGGACGGTGACGCGGACCGCTGCTTCTTCATCGACGGCAGCGGCGAGTTCATCTCGGGCGACTTCGTCACAGCCCTGCTGGCTGAAGCCTTCCTCCTGAAGCACCCCGGCTCGACCGTCGTCTACGACCTTCGCGCGAGCCACGCCGTGCGCGACACCGTGGCCAGGTACGGCGGCACGGCGCTGATGAACCGCGTGGGCCACGCCTTCATCAAGCAGCGCATGCGGCAGGAGGACGGCATCTTCGCCGGCGAGGTCACGGGGCACTACTACTTCCGCGATTTCTATTACGCGGACAACGGGTTCATCCCGGCGCTGCTCATCCTGGAGCTGATGTCGAAGAAGAAGCAGTCGCTGCGCGAGCTGTTGCGGCCCTACCGCGAGCGCTACTTCATCTCGGGCGAGATCAACACGAAGCTCGGCAGCCTGGACGAGGTGGCGAAAACGCTGGCGGCCATCGAGGATCGCTACAAGGACGCGACGCTGGCGAAAATGGATGGCCTGTCGGTCGACTACCCCGACTGGCACTTCAACGTCCGGCCCTCGAACACGGAGCCGCTGCTGCGCCTGAATCTCGAGGCTGCGACGCCCGCGTTGATGGAACAGAAGCGGGACGAGGTGCTGGAACTGATACGTGCGTAATTCACAATTCAAAATTCAAAATGCAAAATTGAATACAAGATTTGAATTCCCATTTTGAATCTTGCATTTTGCATCTTGCATTACAATGAATGCACCCCAGCGGGAGTAGTTCAGCGGTAGAACGCGAGCTTCCCAAGCTCGATGTCGCGGGTTCGATCCCCGTCTCCCGCTCCAACCTTCGCTCGCCTGTCGGCGAGCTTCGGTTGGCAAGCCATCCCCCTCTTGCAGCGAACACGCGGCGAGCCCATTGCCATATGACTATTGGCAGGGGAGGCGACATCCGGAACCGGGATTCACCGGCGTCAACACAAGGGGCCTCCAGTGTAAGTCTGGTGTCTCTTCTTGGGAGTTGGGAGTTGGGAGTTGGGAGTTGGTCGAGCGACAGTCGTTGGGAGTTGACTACTTGACCGACACACCCACGCCCAGCGCCACCGCCATCGACGCCGGGGTTTCCGATCCCGGCTCTCCGCCCGCCGCCATCCGGTGAAAGCGAACGTCGAAGCCAACGCCCAGGTGCGGGCCAAGGAACCACCGCGCGCCGCCACCGATGTTGACCGTCCGCACCGTTGCGGACGAGCCGGGTTCGACGTCAATGCGGGTGGCTCCGACGCCGGTGCTCAGATAGCTCCAGCCGTCCGAGGTGCCAAAGTTGAGCGACAACTGCGGCGCGACGGTCGTGAGCGTTGAACTGGCGTCCACCGTCGACCCGCGCGCGAACACGGCGTCGGCGCCGATCCCGAGGCGGGCCGGCCCGATTCGAAGTGCGTAGACGTGAACGCCGACGCTGCCGCCGAAGCCGCGAGAGGGCACGACCGCCCCGGCAGGTAGCGTCGGAAAGAACGACTCGCCGGTCGGCACACCGCTCGTCACCCCTCTGACGTCCACCACGAACGGCCCGGGAGGACCCGGTTCGAGTGCCTGCGCCGAGGCGCGGCCACCCGGCAGGCAGCCGGCCAGACAGACTGCAGCGATCGTGAGCCGGCTCGTCATGCCGACCTGTCAGTAACCCGACCCGGACCCCGCGGACCTGTCGCCGCGAGACTCGTTGACGATGCGGACGCCCGCGCTGGCGCCGATGCGTGTGGCGCCGGCAGCCACCATGGCCTTCAGTCCTGCCAGATCGCGGACGCCGCCAGCCGCTTTGACGCCAACGTCCTCGCCGACCACACGCCGCATCAGCGCGACATCCGACACGGTGGCCCCACCGGGCCCGAAGCCGGTCGACGTCTTCACGTAGTCCGCCGCGGCCGCTTTGGCCAGCGTGCACGCGGTGATCTTCTCTTCGTCTGTCAGCAGCGCCGCCTCGATGATGACCTTGCTGAGTGCGCCGCCTTCCCGGCAGGCCGCCGTCACTCCCTGAATATCGCGTTCCACGAGGTGCAGCTCCCCGGACTTGAGCGCGCCCACGTTGATCACCATATCGATCTCACGCGCGCCGTCGAAGATCGCCCGGCGCGCTTCGTACTGCTTCGTGTCGGGCGTCGAGGCGCCAAGCGGAAACCCTACGACGGAGCACACGGCGACGTGACTCCCTCGAAGCCGGCTGGCGCACAGCGCCACCCACGTCGGGTTCACGCACACACTGGCGAAGCCGTACTCGGCGGCCTCCCTGCAGAGCGTTTCGATCTCCTGCTTCGTCGCGTCCGGCTTGAGCAGCGTGTGGTCGATCATCTGCGCCACCTCGCCGGCGCCTCCGCCCGCCGCGTGCAGCCCGAGGCGGTTCGCCCCGGCCTCCACGACCGGCGCGATTCGGTCTGGACAGCACTCGTAGACGACCGAGTGGCACCCACAGCGGACCGGAGCCGACATGGCGCCCGATGCCATCAGCTCCTCGACGACGATCTGAACGAGCCGATCGAGATCGACGGGTGGCATCAGCGGCGGGGATGGCGCTCGAGGTCCCGGATCTTGGCCAGCCGTCTGATGTAGCGCGCCTCGCGCATCGGGGTGTCGATGAACGCATCGACGATCGCCACGGCCTCGTCCCGATTCACCAGCGTGGAGCCGAGGGTCAGTACGTTGGCGCCGTTGTGCTGCCGGGCGTACCGGGCCAGCGTCGTATCCGGGCACATCGCGGCCCGCGCGCCAGCCACTTTGTTGGCCGCGATGGCGGAGCCCAGGCCGGCGCCATCGATCACGATCGCCGCATCGGCCTCGCCTCGCGCAACCGCGAGCGCCGCGGCGGCAGCCGTGTCCGGGTAGTCCACCGGATCGCTCGTCGTCGTGCCGAGGTCGTCCGCGGCGACTCCCCTGCTCCGCAGATGCCGCACGATTGCGGATTTGAGCGCCAACGACGTGTGATCACCCGCCAGCGCCACGCGTCGGACCGCGGCCACTGGAGCCAGATCCTGGGCTTCCGGATCGGTGCCGTCGCGCACGACCGTGATGCGTCGCGCCCTCAGCGTGTCCTGCGCGAGCGGCGTGATGTGACCACCCGCGACGAGGACGATCGTGCTGCCGTAGTCGAGCACACGTGCGTCCGCCTCGGTGACCATCAGAAAGCGCTTCACGTTCGCGCGCTATGTTACTCTTGCGCGCACGACCGCCTCAAGGCATGCAGATCCTGATCTCCGAAGAGCAGCTTCGTCAGCGCGTCCGCGAGCTCGCCATCGAGATTTCACGGGATCACCCACACGGAGTCCACCTGGTGTCCGTCCTCAAAGGCGCCTTCATGTTCCTCGCCGATCTCGTGCGCGCCATGCCGGGCGAGGTCACGCTCGACTTCATGGCGCTTTCGAGCTACGGCCACGGTGCGACTTCGTCTGGAGAGGTACGACTTCTCAAGGATCTCGACACCGGTCTCGAAGATCGCTCCGTCGTCATCGTCGAGGACATCGTCGACACGGGGCTGACGCTCGCGTACCTGCAGGAAATCCTGCGGGCGCGCACGCCAAGGAGCCTCAGGACGGCCTGCCTGCTCAGCAAACCGTCACGGCGTCGGACCGAGGTGACGGTCGACTACATCGGCTTCAGCATCGAAGATCGGTTCGTGGTCGGGTACGGGTTGGATTCGGGGGAGCGATACCGCAATCTGCCCTACATCGCGGTGGTGGACTCTTAAGACGCTTGTGGTTCACGCTTCTCTGTTCTCGCTTCTCTGTTCGTGTTCATGTTCATGTTCGGCCGCTCGCTTCTCGGTTCGCGTTCATGTTCGTCGTTTCCGCGGCTGCTGAAGCCGCCGCTCCACGGGTTCGCCCGCCGTTGTCCGGATTGTCTGGTTGTCGTCCGTAGAGCGCACGCTTCAGCGTGCGCGGGCGAACATGAACATGAACACGAACCGAGAAGCGAGAACCGAGAAGTGTGAACTCAAGCCCGTCCTCCTATCGCCTTTCTTGCTTGACCGCCGCTCGCACCTTCTCTGCCCAGCTTCTCGCCTCGGCAAGGACCGCGGCCTCGTTCAGGGTGAGCACCTTCCGGTTCCGCATCAGTACACGCCCGTTCACGATTGTGTTCTGCACATGGTCGCCATGCGCAGCGTACACAAGGTGGGATATCGGGTCGTACATCGGTGTCATCCGGGCGCTGGTGGCCGCGACGGTGATGAGGTCTGCGCGCTTTCGCGGCTCGAGCGTGCCGATTCGCGCGTCCATGCCGAGCGCACGGGCACCGCGAATGGTCGCCATCTCGAGCGCCGTACGTGCCGTGAGCGCGGCAGGGTCGACGGTCTGGTGCTTGTGCAGCAGCGCCGCCAGACGCATCGCCTCGAACATGTCGAGGTCGTTGTTGCTGGCGGCCCCGTCCGTGCCGAGGCCGACCGCCACTCCGGCCCGAAGGTAGGCAGGCACGGGTGCGGCGCCGCTGGCGAGCTTCATGTTGCTCTCAGGGTTGTGCGCCACGCCCACACCGCGCGCCTTCAGCACGGCGATGTCCGCGTCGGATACCCAGATTGCGTGCGCGGCGAGCACGCCGGGGCCGAGGAACCCGAGAGTGTCCAGGTACGCGACCGGCGACGCTGCACGCCGCTCCTGCGCGACTTTTGTCTCGTCGTTCGTCTCGGCCAGGTGGATCAGCGTCGGCACGCCGTGATTCTTGGACAGCTCTCGCGCGGCCCTCAGCGTCGGGCCGTCGAGCGTGTAGATGGCATGGGGCGCCACGGCCGGCGTGATGAGCGAATCGTTCTTGAAGGCGGTGATGAAGGCTTCCGCGCGGGCGAGGCCATCGGCCGGCGTCACGGCGTCCGCCACCGCGAACTGGATGATGGTCTGTCCGAGGACCCCGCGGAGGCCCGCGTCCCGCGTCTCCTTGGCGACCTCCTCCTCGAAGTAGTACATGTCCGCGAACGTCGTCGTGCCGGACTCGATCATCTCGAGCGCCGCCAGCCTCGTGCCTGCACGCACGAACTCGGGTGACACCGTCCGGGCTTCGGCCGGGAATATGTAGTTGTTCAGCCACTCCATGAGCGGCAGGTCGTCGGCCAGTCCTCGATAGAGGACCATGGCCGCGTGCGTATGTGTGTTGACGAGCCCTGGAAGGACGATCTGCCCCGACGCGTCGATCGTCTCGCGGCCGCGGAACTGCCGTCCGATCGCCTCCGCCGTGTCGACGGCCACGATGTCGGTCCCGTCGATGGCGACGGCGCCGTCGCCCAGGGTGCGGCCGGCCGCGTCCATGGTGACGACCGTCCCTCCGGTCACGACGAGGGACACCTCTCGGGGGGCGTTCTGCGCCGAGACGACGACCATCGCGGCTGCCAGGAAAGCAGCCGCCGCCGTAAGCCGGGGGGCCATAGGGGGATTTTAGTACTATTTCAGCGTGTCACTTCACCTGATTGATCATCCGCTGGTGCACGACGCCCTGATGGAGCTGCGCGACGTCCGCACGGCCTCGCCCGCGTTCCGCCGGGCGGCCACGCGCATCAGCCTGTTGATTGCCGCCGAAGCGCTCCGGTCGCTCCCGTCGGTCCCGGCCACGGTGACGAGCCCGCTCGGCCCCGCCGAAGGGCGGGTCGTTCGGACCGACGTGGTCGTGGTGCCGGTGCTGCGGGCCGGCCTCAGCATGCTGGACCCGGTGCTCCAGCTGATACCGTCCGCTCGCGTGGGGCACATCGGCCTGCGACGCGACGAGGAGACGGCCGTGGCCGAGCACTACTACTCCAATCTCCCCCCTCGGATCGAGAGCAGCTTCGTGCTGATGATCGATCCCATGCTCGCCACGGGCGGCAGCTCCTCGGTGGCAATCGATCTGGTCAAGGCGGCCGGTGCCCGGTCCATCGCGATGGCGTGCATCATCTCCGCACCCGAGGGGGTCGCCGAGCTGCAGGCTCGCCACCCCGACGTCACGATTTACACGCCCGTCGTCGATCGCGAGCTCAACGCGCGCAAGTTCATCGTTCCAGGACTGGGTGATTTCGGAGACAGACTGTATGGGACGGCGTGACGGGCTCTCGGCTTTTGGCTCTCGGCTCCGGGCTTTCGGCTCCGGGCTTTCGGCTCCGGGCTTTCGGCTCCGGGCTTTCGGCATTGAGCATTGGGCATTGAGTTGTCCTCGACCCGCCGTCGAGTTAGACTGACACTTCGTCGGGCGCGTGGCTCAGCGGTAGAGCATTCGCTTCACACGCGAGGGGTCGCTGGTTCGATTCCAGCCGCGCCCACCAAACTTTCCTCGCCGCCTTCAGCAGGCTCCAAGTACTTGAAAAGTGGTGCGGTTGCGGTGGTTCGATTAAATCGATTTCCGTCGAACGCGACGCCTTCGGGATAAAACAGCTGCTGAAGGCGCTGCTTCTGATCGAGAGAAGCTTGGACCCAGAGGTCTGCGGCCCCCGGTAAAATCCGTTCTGCGAAGCCCAGGATGCCCTCTACGTCGATTTGTTCGAGCTGCGTGGAGTGGCGGTCGATCTGCGCGAGCGTCTGCTGCTCCTTGAGCCGGTCTTTCTGGCGGTCGTAGGTGTCGATGTCGATCGACTGCTCGTACAGGAACGCCTCGTCCAGCCGATCGAGCTTTTGCTGAATCGTGGTGAGTCGGCGTTCGATCTCTGCCGCACGTGATCGCGCGTCGTCGCGGAGCTCGCGCCAGGCGAGGATGATTCGGTCCTTCACCAACCGCATGTAGCCCGCCGAGGGTTGCAGCTCCCGCAGCTCGTCTACGAACACGCTTTCAAGTCTCTCTTTGCTGGCGTAGACCGCGCGACAGCGGGGCTGGCAGTGGTAGTACGCGTAATGTCCGTTCCGCCCCTTCGACCAGCTCCCGGTCAGGGAGCGGCCGCACGCCTCACACCGGACGAAGCCGCGGAGCGGGAAGTCCGGGTGGTTGCGCTGACGCGGTCCGCTCACCACGACGCGTCCACTCAGAATCGACTGCACGCGGTAGAACGTCTCTTCGCTGATCAGCGGGTCGAACTTGCCACGGCCGGAAATGCCGGATTCCGGACTCGCCACCGTGCCCATGTACAACGGATTCCTGAGAATGAGCGCGAAGCTTTGCGGGTTGAGCACCATCCCGCGTCGGGTATGCAGCCCCATGTGGGTGACGAGCGCGAGCACTTCCTGCTTCGCGAATCTGATCGATCTCCTGATCCGAGAGACCGGCAGCGTCGTCACCCAGAAGCTCTCGACACCTCGCAATCGTGCTCGCGTGTGGGATGTCGTCGCGCCTGTCGCGCGCGTGGTCCATAGATCGCCCCACATCCAATCCGCAATCGACGAACGCTTGTTGGGGGAGTTGCGCGCCCAGCGCGCCGGCACCTTCGGACCGGCGCGCTGGATGTCATCGCGCGGATGTGGGCAACGGGCCGACATCGATCACCGGAGCCTGATGCATCCGGTGTTGGGGGCTGAGGGGCACTCGCCGGTCACCACCGTTGGGTGAAACCCGCCGGAACCCGTTCGGGAGATGGATCGCGAACGATTCCCGGGTCGGGTGCGCGCCGAATACGGGTCAATGGGACGCGCATCGTGCGGCACGAGCACTTGTCGGAAGAACGTTGGAGATGTATCGAACGTCCGACCACCGGCTGGTTCGCCGGTGCGCGCGCTGAGGGTCAATGGGACGCTCAACGCGGCGCGCTCCGCATTTGGGCAATGCGGAGGGGGTGTCTGCCGACACCAACGAGATACGTGCAGAATACGCCTGGCGGACATTCGGCGTCAACGTCAGCCGTTCATCCGCCGGCCATCACGTAAGCGCAAATCCCGGAACTGCGCGCAGGCGACGTCAAGGCCCGAAGCCGCGTACACATCGACGCGCGGGCGGCGCGCAGCGCCGCGGCCTTGTACGTCGCCGAGCACAGCTCAAACATTGAAGGCGTGATGGCCGGCCGGCAAACAGCGCGTGTGCGCTCCGCTACCCGGCCCGTTTCTTGGCGAGAAGTTCCCGGACTTGTGGAACCAGTTCCACGGGGATTTCCATTGCTGTGTGGGTCGTAGACTCGTACGCCGCCTCGTCCTCCGCCACGGCTTCTTCGTCGGACTGTGCGTCGTAGTGTTCGAGGACCCGGCGAACGCGTTCCTCGTCCCAACCTTCAGGAAATGTTGGCTGCTTCATTTCTTCCTTCGCCGCCGAAGCGCCTTGAGCGCTTTCGGACCAAGGTCGTACCCAGTGATCACGAACGCCGAATCTGGCACCGGATCGGGGACGTAAATCACCCGAAGATATCTGCCGGCTTCCGTTTGACCGATCGCGACTCGTGAACCCTCAGTGCCCGGTCGATCTTCAATCGGTTTGGCGAGGACGTCCTCGACCTCGTTCTCCTGGACGTTGTGCCGATCAATGTGCGGTTGACCCGTTGCGGGATCGATGTAAAAGCGAAGCCGCACACGGTCAATTGTACGTCACGCTGCCGGGCTGCTTCCCACGATCATGTCCGCCGCATCGTTCGTGACGTGGCGTCGAAAATGCCGCGTACATGTCGAGCAGTTTTTCACGTGTCATGTCGCTGTGCAGCCGGGGCGTGAGCGACCCCCTGGGACG
>Ga0209640_10001997_pt1 | contig 17677 bp, 20 predicted proteins | sample RifCSP10_1_FD_184018 | JGI IMG/M metagenome (GOLD analysis project Ga0209640, IMG submission 184018) | Soil microbial communities from Rifle, Colorado - Rifle CSP2_sed 10_1 (SPAdes) (version 2) | ecosystem: Environmental > Terrestrial > Deep subsurface > Rock core/Sediment | place: Rifle... | reverse complement strand
ACTGCGCCTTCGTCGTCAGGCTGTGCCAGATGACGCCGATGGCTCGGAGATACCCTGGCGCTATTTCGACGACGGACCACTACCCCGCGGTTGCGGCACCGAATCGCGCCACTACGCGTTCGAGCAGGGCGGCGGTCAATCCGAGCGAGTCTGTCGTCACCCGCTCGTCATGGCCGTGGAACATCTTCAGGAACGTCCCGAAGTCGATTCGGCGATCGAACAGCCCGACGCCGTAGGAGACCGTCCCTCGCGGACGGAAGAACCGGGCATCGGTGCCGACCGGGATCATCGCCGGGATGAGGTGCGCCTCGGAAGACACATCCGAGAGTGCACCTCCCAGAGCGTCCCAGAGGGGTCCGCTCGGAGGCGACCCCGAGGCGGGGGTGTTCTCGACCTCCTCGACCGCGATCTCGTCAATCGCCGGTCCGACTGCCTTGCGGAAGTGGTCGTGAACGTCCTCGCGGTCCTGGCCGGGGAGCGTGCGCACGTCGACTTCGGCGACGGCGCCGTCGGGCACGACGTTGGCCTTTACGCCCCCGTGGAGCGTGTTCGGGCTGACCGTCATGTGGGTGCATGCATGGATCCACCGTGCCAGACCCATGTCGTCGACGGCGATCCGATCGATCGCCTCGTCGACCCGGTCGACATCGACAAGGGCCTCGGCCAGGCCCGGCTCAGGAGCCCACGCCGACACGAAGCGGCGCCACTCATCGGTGATGGTCGCCGGTCCGGGGCTGGCGGCGAGTCGCGACACGGCGTCGGCCAGGGGCACGAGGGCGTTTCGGGTGGCGTAGGGCTGGCTGCCGTGCCCTGGTTCGCCTCGGGTCCTGAGCCGCCGCCAGTGGGGACCCTTCTCGGCGACGGTCACAGGCAGCCCGGGGCCACCGACGCCGTCGAGCATCGGAGTTCCGATCTCGGTGAGCTGGTAGCGGCATTCCACCGAGTCCCAATGCCGGGCGGCCAACAGGCGCGCCCCGTACTTTCCGCCCGCCTCCTCGTCGGCGACGGCGAAGAAGACGAGGTCACCGGGGAGCCGGGGGGCCTCTCCGACGAGATGGCGACGGAAGACCGCCGCCATGGCCGCGGTCTGGTTGAGCATGTCGATGGCCCCCCGGCCCCATATGAAGCCATCGCGTCGTTCTCCTGCGAAAGGATCGACCGACCACCCGCTCGGAGTCACCGGGACCACGTCGACATGCCCCATCAGCATCAGGGACGGCGCTCCTGGCACCCCCCCGGGGATGCGGTACACCGCACTGCGGCGACCCGGCTCGGGCTCGAAGGTCTCCCCGTCGGCTCCGAGGTACCCGGCCAGAGTGGCAATCGAGCGGTCCTCATGGCCCGAACCGGGCGTGCCGTCGTTGACGCATCCGTTGCGGATCATGGCGACGAGGAGTTCGGCGACTTCTTCGGCGGGGATCGTCATGGGCGCCCCTTGTCGGCGAGGAGTGACTCCTTCCAGGCGCGAAACCGCGTGTGGTGCGCGCGGTCGGCACCCATCCCATCTCCGCTCCGGCCGTGGAGGTCGAATCGAAGGCACGAGCGGTCGTCATCAGCCACGGCCATGTAGCGCGCCTCGCCTATGGGTGGACCTGCCCGCCATAGGAGGTACCTCCCGATCCGGCGCTTGTACTCGACCGGCTCGCCGATGTCATCACCGAGCCGGAGCAGTTCCTCCGGTGCCTCCAGCCATCCCGAGGCGGGTATGCGGTACTCCCGCTGAGGGGTGGCGGGGAGCTCGGTCGTGTGATAGCGCTCGTCGACAAACGGGCGCTCGTGGGGTGCCGGGGTCACTAGCGGCCCGTCGCCCAAATGATGACGGCGTCTCTCCGGCCCTCGACGCCTCTGGCTGCGTCCTCCGCCTCGACGCATCTCGTCGATGCGCCTCCGTCGTGCGTCCTTGCCGGCTGAGGCCGATGGCTCGGAGATACGCGCCCCCTATGACAAACCACTAGCCCTCACCACGGTGCATCACGATCGACCGTGCGGTGAACCCCCGAGACTCGAAGAAGTTCTTCGACTCTCGGTGCCCCGGCGAGACGTGGGCGTCGAAGAGGCGGACACCGCGCCTGGCCGCGTCCGCCTCGAACGCGTTCATCATCGCCTCTCCGACGCCCACCTCCCGGGCCTCGCGCATCGTGAAGATGAATCGGATCGAACCAACGGTGCTGCCCCCAGCCTGGGGCAACAGGGCCTCATCACGGGCGAGCAGAAATCCGACTGGGTATCCATCGACCCGCCCGAGATAGCCCCACCAAGGAGGACCCTCCAGGACGTCGACAAGAGTCTCGGGCACGGGAGCCCGGAGGCCCTCCGCTGACGACCACAAGGGCCTCAGGCTGTCCATTTCCGCAGCGAGAGACCGATACAGCTCCGCGATCACGGGAGCGTCCTCCCCAGAGGCCGGGCACGCGTCAATCACCACGACACCAGGGTACGGGACGCCGCGGTGGTCAGGCGCAGTCGCGACAGAGCTTCTTGCGCTTGTCTGCCAGCTGGCTCGTGCGCTTCACGAGGAAACATGACTGGCAGACGAACTCGCCCTGCCCTGCAGACTCTGCGAGCGCGTCGAGTTCGATGGCTTCTCGACGAAGCTTGCGGATCTCCTCCGCCTCGTCAACTGGGAGGCTCTCCGCTTCCTCGTCCTCGGTGAGCATGTCGAGCTCTTCTGCCTCCAGCTCATCGAGGGCGGCGCTCTCCTCGTCGTCCTCGGTGAGGACCTCCTCTTCGAGGGCCGCGTCGGCCCCCTCGAGCACCACTTCGACCTCTTCGAGCTCCTCGAGGTCTTCGACGTCCTCGAGGTCCTCGAGCTCCTCGGCCTCTTCGGTGTCGTCGTCGTCCGACCAGTCGGTGTCGGACTCGTCCAAGTCGTCGATGTCAGGCGGCATGGTCCTCGCGGTGTGAAGGCGGCCGGAGTATATCCGGGGGCGAAGGCGTCAAATGGAGAGCCGCAGGGCTCCCGGTATCACGGCCACCGTGAAAGATCCACGTCCCAGCCGGACTCCGTCGACCGTCACAATCCACCCAGCCGGCTGGTCTATGACAGCGTGGGCCACCGACAGCCGTCGCACCCCTGCGCCCCGGACGTGATTCCCACTGCGAAAGGCCCGGCGTAGCCGGGCGAGGATCCGGCGCGGGCCGGTGAACACCTCGAGATCGACAACGCCGTCCACGAGCGTCGACCTGGGTGCACCCACCCAATCGCCCCAGAACTGCCCGTTGAGTACGAGTATTCCGGACGCCATCGTCTCAACGGGTCGAGTGCCTGCCGTGATCAGGACCGGTCCGGCGGCTCGGAGCGGCCGCGGCCAGATCGGAAACCATGCCGGCCCGCCGGCGAGGACTCCCGTCGCGACCGAGTTCATGAATACCACCTTGCCGAACGTCCCCTCCGCCACTCCGACGTCGATTGCGTAAGGGTTGCCGTGCGACATGCGCCGTACCGCCGCTCCCAGAGCCTGGTCGAGGGCGAACGTCCTCAGCAGGTCGGATTTGGTTCCGCCGGGCAGAATCGCCAGGTCGATCTTTCCCTCGAGCCCCTCCTCCAAGACCGATTCGACGGCCTCAGCGACGATCGCGTCATTGCCGGCGACAGCGATGCGGGTGAACCCAGCCCGGAGCTCACCTGCCACGGCCGGGCCGATGCCGCCGGCAACATCGACGATGCGGTGTGCGACACTCTGGGCACCCAACTCCTCGGAGATCGCCGAAACCCGGGAGCCATCGGCGACGAACACTCGCCACGTCACAACGCACCTGCTGCTGCGACCACACCGCGGTCGATGCCCCTGATGGCCCCGCGTACCCCCGATGGCACCGGGTCCTCGACGTCTTCGATCTGACGCAGGACGTCGAGCAGCTGGCGGCAATTCCGCACGAAATCCCCCACGTCATCGCCTTCGCCGAAGAGGTTCGACAGCTCCTCGCCACTCACCCACCGCGCAGCCAGGGCGGCGAAGCCCGGATCGGGTGCCCGCGTCGGAGGAAGGCCGGCTCGGGCCTCGTCGGTCGCGAGACCTCGCCAGATCGCTTCGATACGCGCCGCGCGATCGGCCACCGTGTCCGGCCAGCCCACCTCGGTCGGGTCGCGTCGAGCCTCGTACGTGAAGCCGGAGGCAAGCGCAGCGGTCGCGGGAGGATCGAGCCCGTCGAGCAGGCCCTCCGTCAGGGTCTCGCCGAGCACGAGATCCATCTCGTTGTAGAGACGCCGCAGTCGCTCGCCTTTCGTGGTGAGCTCCCAGCCGCGCACGTACCCGCGTCGCTCGAGGAGTGATAGCAGCGCCCGGAATCCGGTGACGATGCCGGGTCCGAGGGCAGCGGCGTGCCTGCGACGGGTCTCGATTCGCTCCTCCAAACGTCTCGCTGCTCGAGCGGCCTCGAGATGTCCCTCGATGCCCGGGATGTCCGGCAGCGGATCGGCGAGAGACACCCTGTCGGCCGGCACCGGATCGAAGCGAGCGAGAAGGTCGGCGACGACGCGTCGGTAGCCGCCGTCTCGCGGGCGGAACGGGCGCGGCATCTCGACCCGTCCGATCCGGGCGACAGAGTCTGGGATGTGATCGGGCGCGATCCTCCGCACCTCAGCCGCGTCCGACACGGTAAGGAGACGGGGACGCTTCCCGGTGCCACGGGCGATCACGACGTGCCGGACGGTGGCTCCCCGCTCGTTCCACTCCAATACGTCACCGGGGGAGGTTCTGGAGGCGAACTCGGTGAGCACGGTGTTGCGCGAGGCCGGAATCTCGGTCAGCAGGGCGAAGACGTCGATCTCAGGATGAGTGGCGCGGGCACGGAGTTCCGCAAGGCGGTTGGTGTCCTCGGCGAGGTCCTCGGCGATCCCGCGTCGGCGCCGGGTCTCGGAGTACTGGGCGAAGGAGGCGGCGAGAAGAGTCTCGGCGTGGTCCTGGGGATAGCGAGCGACGAGGTTCACCGCCATGTTGTAGGTCGGCCGGAAACTCGACCGGAGAGGGTGACTTCCCCTGGCAGCGATACCGGCGACGCGCTCGAATGGGACGTATGGCGAGTGCAGGATCACGGCCGTGCCCTCGACGTCGATCCCCCGTCTTCCGGCGCGTCCGGTGAGTTGGGTGTAGTCGCCGGGCTGGATCAACTCGTGTCCCTCGCCGGTGAACTTCGACAGGTTTTCGAGCACGACCGTCCGTGCCGGCATATTGATGCCGAGTGCGAGCGTCTCGGTGGCGAAGACGAGCCGCACGAGACCAGCCGAGAAGAGATGCTCCACCGCCTCCTTCATCGCCGGAACCAGACCCGCGTGGTGGGATGCGACACCCGACCTGAGGGCATGCAGCCACCGTCCGTACCCGAGGACTGCCATGTCCTCGGGCCGAAGGTGCGCTGTCGCCTCCTCGGCTACGCGAGTGATCTGATCGGCAGTGTCGGGAGTGGTCAGGCGGAGGCCTCGGTCGACGACTCCGGACGCTGCCTGATCGCAGCCGCGACGGGAGAAGATGAAGAAGATCGCCGGAAGCAGCCGCCGGGAGCGGAGCAACTCGCACGTCTCGTGACGTCGAGGCGCTGCGTAGCGACGGGCGCCGCCGCTACCGCGAAGCATCCGCCCAATCCGTTCGTTGGGTCGGCTTCCGGCGAAGACGGGCAACATCCTCAAGTCGCTCGACTCCCACCGGTCTCGAATCAGATAATGCGACTCGAGTGGAACCGGCCGCTCCCTTTCCACCACGAGCACGGTGGGTCCCCGGCGATCGCGCACCCATCCTGCGAATTCCTCCGGGTTGGCGATTGTTGCAGAGAGAGCGACGAGCGGGATCCGACGATCGAGGTGGATGATGATCTCCTCCCAGACGCCTCCACGCGTCCGATCCTGCAGGTAATGAACCTCGTCCAGCACGACCACACCAACGTCGTCGAGGTCGGAGCTGCCGGCGTACATCATGTTGCGGAGGACCTCGGTCGTCATGACCACGATGGCGCCGGACCCATTGATCGAGTTGTCCCCGGTCAGCAGCCCCACCCGTCCGTCACCATGGCTGCGACAGAAGTCCCCGTACTTCTGGTTCGACAGGGCCTTGAGCGGTGTCGTGTAGATCGCCCGCTTGCCCATCTCCAGGGCGCGGGCGATCGCCGCCTCGGCCACGACCGTCTTGCCTGCACCGGTTGGTGCTGTGACCACGACCGACGCCCCAACGTCGATCGCTGCAGCCGCCTCGACCTGGAACGGATCCGCGGTGAAGGGAAGGCTGGCGAGGAAGGTCGCTGCGGTCACCGGCGCAGCGTGAAGCGGACGAGCCAGATCGTCGCTTCGTAGAGGACGTACAGGGGAACCGACAAGAGCAGGAGGGTCAGCGGGTCTCCACTGGGGGTGAGCACCGCACCGATGGTGACGATTGCCAGGACGGCCCAGCGTCGCCCGGCGGCAAGCTTGCGCCATCCGACCAAGCCCATCGCGGCTGCGGCGTAGACGAACACGGGAAACTCGAAGCTGATCCCGAACACGAGGAGGAATCGGATGGCGAACGACAGGTAGTCGTTCCCTCCGATGACCGGCTCGAGCTTGTCGCCACCGAATCCGACCAGGAATTGCAGCCCTCGGTCCAGCGACCAGTACCCGAACGCGATACCCCCGAGGAAGAGGATGACGAGGGTGCCGACGATCGGGATCACAACCCGCCTCTCCCTCCTGGTGAGGGCCGGGGAGACGAACGCCCAGGTCTGCCAGATGACGACAGGGCTGGCAAGGATGAAGCCTCCGAACAGGGAGAGCCGCATGAAGATCGTGAAGGCCTCAGTGGGTCGGAAGAAGGCGAGGTCGTGGTCGGCGACGACCCGGTCGTACGGGCGAGCCAGGACGTCGAAGATCCAATTCCGGAACACGAAAGCGACGATCGCGCCGACCACCACGGCAAGGGACGCCTTGATCAGCCTGGACCTCAACTCCTGGAGGTGTGCCATCACAGGCTGGGGGGCGCGTTGTCTCATTCGGTGGATGGAGCGTCCGGGTCGTCGGCGGGTGCGGAGAGCCCCTCACGCCGTAACTCGGGACGATTCCGCGGCTTGCGCGGTGTCGCCGGTTGCACGAGGCCACCGACTGCGTCGAGGGTCGAGTTCATCTCCCGACGCACGTCCCCGAGAGCACTGAAGGAGTCGTCGTACTCGGCCTCGAGCCCCGCCTTCAGCTCACTTGCGGTCTCCTTCAGCTCGCGCAGGACCTTGCCCGCTTTGCGGGAGATCTCCGGGAGCCGCTTGGGGCCGAAGACGATCAGGGCTACGAGGGCGATCGTGACGATCTCTGCGGGGCTGACGCCGAACACGCCGGGAATGGTAGAGACGGCGTGGTCGATCGAGTCGGCAGCAGAGGGGGATCAGGGACCAGCGAGCGAGTCGAGCCAGACACCAGGCCGATGGCTCATGATGGAGTGAAACACACGCTCGGCTGCCAGAATCGCCGATCGCCAATTGCTCACCGAAGCTGATCCACCCACTCGCCCGAGTCGAGTGCGGCGGTGAACCGGGCGATCTCAGACTCCGTTATGGGATTGGAGTCGTCGATCACCTGGTAGGCGACTCCGGTGGCGAGGAGGATGCTCACCACACGATGGTTCGCCGGACGGCGCTGGGGGTCTCCACACGAGGGACACGAGAAGAGATACGAGCCGGTGCCATTGAGAGCGGTCAGCTCGAGCCTCAACTCGCCGGGGATCAGTTCGACCTCTCCGCAGAGTTGGCAGGTCGTCCGGATCATGGTCATCGAGAGTCTCCAGGCGGTGTGTGGTTGTCCGTCTCTCGGACTATCGGAGAGCTTCTGAGGCCCCTGAATGACCATTCTCGGCGTAGTCACCGTAGCGCCGGAGGACCCTCCTTCGAAGGTCCGCGAGCGTGTGCGCGACGTCGTCACCGGACACGAGGGAGGCATCGCGACCGAGCCGAAGCAGGAGCCGGGCCGTCACGGCAGGGTCCGCGGCGGAGAAGTCGATCGTGCGGGCCCCGTCGCCCTCATCGACGACGGACACCGGGTAGTAGTCGGCCACCCAGGCAGCCCGCGGGCTCAGGTGGATCCGGGCAGTGACGTCCTCTGGACCCGGCGTATAGCGGATCGTCGGGGCCGGCGGCTGCGCAGGTGGCCTGAATCGTTCCCCGGTGTCGACCACGGATCGGACTCGATCGATCCGGAATACTCGTTCCGCGCCGGCGAGCCGACAGTGACCGGATACGTACCAGTTGCCCAGAGCCGCGAACACGCCCCATGGTTCGATGCTGCGCACCGTGGTCCTCCCCGACGCCATCGCGGTGTGGGTGATCTCGACGACATGGCCACCGCGAGCGGCCGAACGCAGTGCCCCGAGCGTGTCGGGCTCGGGAGCGAGGTCGATATCGATTGCCCCCTCGTCCGGGATGAGTGCCCTCCGCAGCTTCTCGACGGCGGCCTCCAAAGCGGGCGTCGCCGCCTCTGACGCTTGGACCGCGAGGCCAGAGGCAAGCAGCATGAGGGCCTCTGCCGCAGTCAGGCGAAGCGGGCGCGCAAAGTAGTCGGCTGCATCCACCACCACCTCGTCGTCGTCGAGGTAGGCATCCATGAGATCACCCGGGCCGTACCCGGGGAGACCGCAAACGAACACGATGCCGAGGTCGCGAACCAGGTCGGCTCGCTGATAGCCGAATCGGGCACAGACCTCGGTGACGGTCGTTCCCGGGTTGGCGATCACCCAGGGGAGCATTGCGAGAATCCGGTTCAACCGCTCGGCGGTGCGGGCGCTGCTCATGCCGCCCCCCGGACATGCTCAACGAAGTGGTGCCTGAGATCCGGGGGGTCGAGTATCTCGGCGGCGTCCTCGAAGCCGATCAGCCACCCGACCAGGGCGTCGGGTGACCCGACCTCGAGCACCGCCGTGAGGCCGCCGTCGGGGTCCTCGGTGATGCGGGTACCCGATGCCATCTGACGCCGAGCCCACCACGCCACCTCTGGGTCGAACCTGACGGTCGTCTTGATGCGCGTGTCGCCGGCCTCCCACGGTGCATCCGGAAAGCCAGACCGAACGTCAAAGCCCGCCGGGCGCTCGAACGCCCCCCTCTTGCCACCCACCTTGATCGCGTCCATCCGATCCAGCCGGAACGTACGAAGTTCTGCGCCTGCAGGGCCAACGACGTACCAGTGCCCCATGCGATGCAGCAAGCCGTAAGGATCGATTCGGCGCTTGGTTCCCCGGTAGTCGAAGGTGAGCCGCCTTCGGTCGACGATCGCGGTGAAGACCTCGGCGACGAGACCGGGATCGGCTGCGAGGTCAGCAGCGAGCGGGTCGCCGAGCCCGGCCATCGGGGACCCGCCGAGTTTGAGGAAGGCGCCTTCCCCGGGCGCCTGGCCGCCAAGATGCACCATCCGGGTAGCAAGCCAGAGGGCCGCTCGTTCTTCGTCCGTGAGCCCGGGGTCAGCGAGGGAGTACTCGTCCGGGGAGATCACGTAACCCTGTTCCACCTCCCATGCGTCGGTGTGCTCCAGTCGGAGTGGAACCCCGAGGGATTTGAGGAGGTCCTTGTCGCGCTCGAACGTTCGGCGGAACGCCTGGTCGCTGTCCTGGTCATAGCCGGACACGGTGTGACGAATCTCGTCCGCGGTCACCGGCCGGCCGGCGGTCAACAGGAAGGCGAGCAGATTGAGGATGCGCTCTATGACTCGCTGCATGTGCGCGGCCAGGGTATCCGTGGGCCTGCCACTGGGGAAGGAGGGCCAGAGAGAGGTCAGGTGTCAGGTGTCAGCAGAGGACGTCGCCCGTCTCCCGTCTCCCGGATGCCAGATGCCTGATATCTGGTACCTGATGCCTGACGCCGTCTTCAAAGGGACGCAATCAGCTTGTCGACCCGTTCGTCAACCGCCCGGAACGGGTCCTTGCACAACACGGTGCGTTGCGCCTGGTCGTTGAGCTTGAGATGGACCCAGTCCACGGTGAAGTCGCGGTTCTTCGCCTTGGCCGCCTTGATGAAGTCCCCGCGGAGTCGCGCTCTGGTGGTCTGCGGCGGTTCGGTGAGCGCTTTCATGACGTCTTCGTCCGTCACGACCCTCTCCATCAGCCCGCGGCGTTCCAGCAGGTAGTAGAGCCCGCGTTCTTTGGTGACGTCGTGGTAGGCCAGATCGAGCATGGCGAGGCGCGGGTCGCTGAGCGGCAGTCCTCGCCGGGATGCGTACTCCTCGATGAGGTGGTGTTTTGCCACCCAGTCGCACTCTCGTTGGAGCCCCAGCGGGTCCTTCTCCAGACCGGTGAGGAGGTGCTCCCACATCTCGATCGCGCTCTGCACCGATGGGGGAAAGCCAGGGGCGCGGGCATACCGAAGGACCCTGTCGAGATACTCCCATTGCATGTCGAGCGCAGAAAGCTCACGGCCGTTGGCCAACCGGACCTTGCGACGGCAGGTGATGTCGTGGCTGATCTCGCGGATGGCTCTGATCGGGTTCTCCAGCGTCATGTCCCGGAACACGACGTCGTCTTCGAGCATCTGGAGGAGTGCGACCGTCGTGCCCACTTTCACGTAGGTGATGTACTCCGACATGTTCGAATCCCCGGCGATCACGTGGAGACGGCGGTATCGCTCGGCGTCCGCGTGAGGTTCGTCGCGGGTGTTGATGATCGGGCGGCTGCGGGTGGTCGCGGACGACACGCCCTCCCAGATGTGCTCGGCGCGCTGGGCCATCGAGAAGACCGTCCCCCGTGCCGTCTGAAGAAGCTTGCCGGCACCGCAGAAGATCTGTCGGGTCACGAGGAACGGGATCAGGGTGTCGATCATCCGCTGGAAGTCGGCCTGGCGGCTCACCAGGTAGTTCTCGTGGCACCCGTAGGAGTTGCCCGCGGAGTCGGTGTTGTTCTTGAAGAGATAGACCTGGCCGCGGATCCCTTCCTCTTCGAGGCGCTGCTCGGCCGAGTGGAGCAGCCCCTCCAGGACGCGCTCGCCCGCCTTGTCGTGGGCGACGAGGTCGTAGAGGGAGTCGCACTCCGGGGTGGCGTACTCGGGGTGGCTTCCCACGTCCAGGTACAGCCGTGCGCCGTTCTCGAGGAACACGTTTGACGAGCGTCCCCAGGACACCACACGACGGAACAGGTATCTGGCGACCTCGTCGGGCGAGAGCCGCCGCTGGCCGCGCAGGGTGCAAGTCACCCCGTACTCGTTCTCCATTCCGAATATGCGCCGTTGCACCCGACGAGCGTACCGGTACCCGGCGGACTTGGGGACCTCGAGGGTTTGGCTCTGTAGCATCGCCCCATGGAGGGTGGCGGTGGTCGATTCGTGAGCGTGGCCAAGCTGGGCGATCCGGCGGCGGCGAATCTAGCCATAGCCATGCTCCGGTCCGCCGGCATCCCGGCGCGTGCACACGGGGAATCTCAAGGACCGTATCCGATGACCGTCGGTGACTTCGCCGTGACCGAGATCTGGGTCCCTGAGCCGGACGCCGAGGATGCCCGGGAAGTCCTCGCCGGTCCCGCCATCGAGGGGGCGCCGATCGAGGGAGTCCACACCGGAGCGCTGTCCGACCCGGCTGCGGTGCCGATGCGTCTGCTTGCTGGTGTCACCGCCCTCCTCATCGGATGGGCGGTGCTGCGGTTCGTCATGCGAGTGTTCTGAGGGGGCGAGCCTATTCGCGTACCCCCTGCGACGGCAACCAGTCGGGGGAGGGCCTACCTCAGCCCAACTCGGCCGGAGACAGCCTGCGGAAAGCCCTCCGGCCCAGGGTTCGGTCGACCACTGCGCCCTCCCATCCGGCGACGCCGTTGCCGTCGGTGACGGAGAGACACGCCGCCTTTGCCCATGCAATTGCCGAGGCGAGCGGCGCCTCCGGTGAGAAAACGTTCCTCAGGTAGGCGACCAACTCCTCCGCGGGCCCGCCGATCGCGGACACCCCACGATCGTCGTACAGCACACCGTCGTACGTGATGCGGAAGATGTGGTTGCCCTCGGTGGCGGCTCCCAGCTCGACCACCATCACCTCCACCTCGAACGGCTTCACGTCCTGGGTGAACACATGGCCCAGCGTCTGGGCGTAGGCGTTGGCCAGACTCTTGGCGGTCACATCGGAGCGCGAGTAGGCATATCCGGTGAGGTCGGCTCGCCGGATGCCGCCGACGCGGAGCTGCTCGAATTCGGTGTACTTGCCCACGCCGGCAAACGCGATCCGGTCGTACACTTCGGAGATCTTCTGTAGGGCGCCACTCGGGTTCTCTCCGAGGATGAGCACCCCGTCGACATACTCCACGGCGACGATCGACTTGCCGCGGGCTATGCCTTTTCGGGCGTATTCCGCCCGATCCTTCATGAGCTGTTCGGGGGGGACGTAGAACGGGATCGTCATGCGTCCCCTCCCATCGAGTCGCGCGCTGCCCTAGCGACCCGCTCCTCGTCGACCTCCTCGAATCCGGCGGAGGTGACGGTCACGACGTTCGGGTAGATGTCCCGCCGCAGGTCGGGGCCTCCGGTGGAGGTGTCCTCTTCGGCGGCGGCGACGAGCGCAGCCACGGCGAGATCGATCGCGGCCTCTAGCGGCATGTCGGCTGAGTAGTGGGTGCGAAGGTAGAGGCGAGCGTCACGGCCCCCGGATCCGGTGGTGGCATAGTCCGTCTCCTCGTAAGACCCACCGACCACGTCGAATGAGTAGAGCTTGCCCTGCCGGGACGGCTCGTCGTACCCGCAGAAGAGAGGAATGACCACCAGGCCCTGAAAGGCCATCGGGAGCTGGCGGCGCACCATGGCGGCGAGGTGGTTCGCCTTGCCGGCGAGGCTGAGGCGGCGACCCTCAATCTTCTCGTAGTGCTCGAGCTCGGTTTGGAAGAGCTTGGCGAGCTCGATGGCGATCCCCGCCGTCCCCGATATGGCGACGGCAGAGAAGGCGTCGGCAGGGAAGACCTTCTGGACGTTGCGGTGGGCGATGATGTTGCCGGCCACCGCGCGCCGGTCACCTGCCATGACCACGCCGTCGGCGTAGCGAAAGGCGAGGACCGTCGTGCCCTCAGGAGCCTCGGGCATCTCGCCCCCCGTTCGGGTTGTCTCCCAGCGAGGCTCGATGCCCCTCGATCTGAGCAACTCGCTGAACGACGAGGCAGGTGTGCCGGCCTCGAGGGGAAGGCCATCACCGGCACCGATCGTCACTGGCCGCCCTTCTGGACGTAGTTCTTGACGAACTCTTCCGCGTTCTCCTCGAGGACGGAGTCGATTTCATCGAGGAGGTCGTCGATCTTCTCGGTCAGCTCCTCGCCCACGTCGGCGGGGACGGACTGATCGGCCTCGGCTTCGCGCCCGGCATCTTCACGACGAGTCTGCTTGCGTTCCCTCTCGGCCATGCTCACCTCCCTCTTCGCCTGCGAGTGCCCGGACGAGGTCGGCGGGGGTCGGTGACCGGTCCAGCAGATCCGCGACGAGCTCCCTTCCCCCGCGAAGGGGTTCCATCATAGGCACCCGCTTGAGAGCCTCTTCCCCGACGTCGAAGATCAACGAGTCCCAGTTGGCGGCGACGATCGCGTCCCCGTACCGCTCGATGCAAGCCCCGCGGAACCAAGCTCTCGTGCGCTCGGGCGGAGACGTGGCGGCTCGCAGGACCTCGTCGTCGCTGAAGAGCCGCCGCATGCGCCCGCTATCGACCAGATGCCTATAGAGGCTCCTGGTCCCCTCGACGTCGTGATACTGGAGATCCAGCAGCCGCAACTTCGGCGCCCCCCACCCAAGCCCGTCGCGTCGGCGATACCCGTCGAGCAGGGCGAGCTTGGCGGTCCAGTCGAGACGGTCGGCCGTGGAGGCGGGGTCTCTCTCCAGATCGGCGAGGATGTCCTCCCAGGTGTCGATGACCCGGCGCTCCACGTCCGAGACCCCCCGAACCTCAGCGTGCTTGGACACCCAATCCAGGTACTGCCATTGGAGTTCGAGGGCTGTGGCCGTCTCACCCGATGCGAGCTCCACGGTCTCGCGGAGGGAAGGATCGTGGCTCACCCGCCAGACCGCCTCGACCGGTTGTGCGAGGGTGATGGGATCGCCGAGGTTCCCTGCTTCGAGGGCGGCGAGGATCAGCGCCGTCGCTCCGACCTTGAGGAAGGTCTGAGTCTCACTGAGGTTGGCATCGCCGATGATCACGTGGAGGCGCCGGTACCGCCCGGGGTCGGCATGGGGCTCGTCGCGTGTGTTGATGATCGGGCGCTTGAGCGTGGTCTCCAGGCCGACCTCCTCTTCGAAGAAGTCGGCGCGCTGGGTGATCTGGTAGTCGACGGCCGGGCGCCCGTTCTCCGAACCGACCTTGCCGGAGCCGGTGTAGATCTGGCGCGACACCAGGAACCCGGTCAGATGGCGCACGAGATCGCCAAACGGCACCGACCGTGAGACGAGATAGTTCTCGTGGGCTCCGTAGGAGTTCCCCTTGCCGTCGCTGTTGTTCTTGTGGATGTAGAGGCGTTGGCCATCGGGAAGGGTCCGGTTGGCCGCGGCAGCCGCTCGTTCGAGGACGGCCTCGCCGGCCTTGTCGTACAACGCGACCTCGAGCGCGTCGTAGCACTCGGGGCTCGAGTATTCGGGATGGGCGTGATCGACGTACAACCGAGCGCCGTTGGTGAGCACGACGTTGACAAGACCGCTCTCGAATTCCCCGGTGGGCGCCGGGTCGTACCCGAACCCACGGGCGTCCCGCCCCGGTGACTCCTCGTCGAAGGACCACTGAATGCGGCTCGACGTCCCGGCGTATGAGTTGATCACCAGGCTCGAGGCCAGGACCGGATTGAACTCCGGGTGGTTGCGGATTGTGATCCCGAATTCGGTCTCTGTGCCGACGACCTTGTGGACCTCGGTCACAGGTACTGGCCGGTCGTGATCGCCTCGATGCTTCGGCCGTCACCGTCGCCCTCGATGAGGGTTCTCACATAGACGATTCGTTCGCCCTTCTTGCCCGAAATCCGCGCCCAGTCATCCGGGTTGGTCGTGTTCGGCAGGTCCTCGTGCTCCCGGAACTCCTGAGCGATCGCGTCGACCAGGTCCTGGACGCGCACACCGCGGGTACCGTCGGCGATCTCGCGCTTGATGGCTTCCTTCTTGGCGCGGCGGACCACGTTCTCGATCATTGCGCCGGACGAGAAATCCTTGAAGTACAGGATCTCCTTGTCCCCGTTCGCGTACGTCACCTCGAGGAACCTGTTGGCATCGGCGGTCGAGTACATCTCGGCGACCACCTGCTCGATCATCCGCGTGGTCATCGCGGCTCGGTCGCCGTGTCGGGCAAGCTCGTCCGCGTCGAGGGGCATCTTCTCGCCCAGGTAGATACGGAAGATCTGGCGAGCTGCTTCTTCGTCGGGCCGCTCGATCTTGATCTTGACGTCCAACCGGCCCGGGCGGAGGATCGCCGGGTCGATGAGGTCCTCGCGGTTCGACGCGCCGATGACGATCACGTTCTTGAGGCCCTCGACTCCGTCGAGCTCGGACAGGAGCTGGGGCACGATCGTCGACTCGACATCGGATGAGATCCCGCTCCCCCGGGTTCGGAACAGCGAGTCCATCTCGTCGAAGAACACGATGACGGGCACACCTTCTTCGGACTTCTCCTTGGCGCGCCCGAAGATCAACCTGATTTGGCGCTCGGTCTCCCCCACGTACTTGTTGAGGAGCTCGGGTCCCTTGATATTGAGGAAGTAAGAGCGCGCGTCGGTCTTCCCGGTCTTGGAGGCCACGGCGCCTGCCAGCGAATTGGCCACGGCCTTGGCGATGAGGGTCTTGCCGCATCCCGGAGGGCCGTACAGGAGGATCCCCTTCGGTGCGGCCAGCCCGTAGGCATCGAATAGGTCTTTGTGCATGTACGGGAGCTCCACCGCATCGCGGATCGACTCGATCTGGTCGTGGAGGCCACCGATGTCCTCGTAGGTCACGTCGGGGACTTCCTCCAGGACCAGCTCCTCCACCTCCGGCCTGATGAGGCGCTCGTGAACAAGGCCGGTCCGGGAGTCGACCCTGACATGGTCACCGATTCGCAGGAACGCGTCGACCATCGGCCCCGCGAGCTCCACCACACGCTCTTCGTCTGCCCGGCCGAGGACGATGACCCGGTTCTCCTCGAGGATCTCCTTGACCGTCACCACTTCGCCGGTCGACTCGAAGCCACGCACGTCGATCACATTCATAGCCTCGTTGAGCAGCACCTCCTGGCCCAGCTCGAGAGCCTTGATCTCGATGGTCGGCTCGACGCTCACCCTGAGTTTTCGGCCTCCGGTGATCACATCGAGCGTGCCGTCGGTATTGAGCCCGTGGACCACACCGAACTGATTGGGCGGCGCGGTGAGCTTCTCGACCTCCTCGCGGAGCACGGCGAGTTGGTCACGGGTCTCTTCGAGCGCGACGGACAGCTTCTCGTTTTGCGAGACCGCCTGCGTGATTCGCCCCTTGGCCTCCAACAGCCGCTCTTCGAGTACTCGCACTCGCCTGGGGGCGTCCTGGAGCCGCCGGCGGAGGATGGCGATCTCCTCCTCGAGCATCTTGATGGTGCCCCTGAGCTCGTCGAGCGTGGTTTCGGCCATGTCGTGCCCTCGGTTGCGTTGCGTTTCGCTCGCTCCGGCCCTGGCCCGGGTCCAGTACGAACCCGGACCGGGGTTTCCCGGTCCTCGATCGAGTATACGACGGGGTGGTTGAACGACCGACGACCGATGCGCTTGAGCGCGACACGACCGGGGTTACACTCTTTTGGAAGCCCGAATAACCGGAGCGCAGCATCATGAAGGTATGGATCGACCAGGATCTCTGCACGGGCGACGGCCTGTGCGAGGAGATCGCCCCCGACGTCTTCGTTCTCCTCGACGACGGCCTGGCATACGTGCGGGAGGGAGACACGATCTTCGCCACCGCCAAGGGGAATTCGCAGGGAGCCCAGGGGCTGGCCCAGGTGCCCAACGGTCAGGAAGACATCACGATCGAAGCCGCCGAGGAGTGCCCCGGCGAGTGCATCTTCATCGAGCCGTAGACCTGCCGCTTCGGGTGCTGCGCGAACAGGTTCGCTCCGGGATCACGACGCGCGACCCATTCGCGTGCTCTCTCAGGAGTCCGCATCCGGGGCGATGTCGTCGGCCGTAGCCCTTGCGAAGGTCAGGAACCCCGTGTGTCCCACCATCTGGCTCGCCGGCCGCACCGACCTGCCTTCCAGCCGCCAGTCGCGCACGAACATCTCCATCGTCTCCAGCCCGGTGAAGCGGCCGCTGCTCCGCAGCGCCTCATGCAAATGCACGACCTGGGGAACCGTTGGCAGGTAGGCCGCGAGCACACCTCCCGGAATGAGGGCGCGAGCGGCGGCATCCACGATCGTCCACGGTTCGGGGAGGTCGAGGATCACGCGGTCGACCTCCGCCCCGGGGAGGACGTCTGCGATGTCGCCGGCGACGAGGTGCAGGTTCTCGGGTAACCCGCCGAGGAATCGCGACACCACCCTCCTGGCGTGCTGGAGGTGGTCTGGTCGGCGCTCTACCGACAGCACCGAGCCCGCGGGGCCGACGGCCCTGATCAGCGCCATCGTGAGCGCCCCCGAGCCCGTGCCGGCTTCGGCGATGCGGTGGCCGGGTGCGACGTCGGCCCACTGCACGATCGCACCGAGATCCTTCGGGTACACCACCTGGGCTCCTCGCGGCATCTCCAGGACGTAGTCGACGAGGCGCGGACGGAGCGCAACCAGGCGTGAGCCACGGGATGACCGCAGCACCGATCCCGGCGGGGA
>Ga0209640_10001996_pt1 | contig 17684 bp, 14 predicted proteins | sample RifCSP10_1_FD_184018 | JGI IMG/M metagenome (GOLD analysis project Ga0209640, IMG submission 184018) | Soil microbial communities from Rifle, Colorado - Rifle CSP2_sed 10_1 (SPAdes) (version 2) | ecosystem: Environmental > Terrestrial > Deep subsurface > Rock core/Sediment | place: Rifle... | reverse complement strand
GCTCTGCCATGCCACCCGGCCGACGAAGAACGGCCCCAGCCGCTCGAGGTGGAGCGACGTCTGCCGGGTCTTTCGCATCCGCTGGACGATGATCGAGAGAGGGTGCAGATCGGGGCCGAGCAGCCCGACGACGAAGTCGTTGTCGGACTTGTCGAGCCCGTGACAGGCGAGCCGGATGTCGTAGCCGAGCCCCGCGCGCCCGAAGGACATCCCGATGCCCCCGTGCTCCATCAGGATCGCGTTCTGCTCCTTCCGCGAGAGCTGCTCGAACGAGCCGGAGCGGCGGAGCGGGTACCAGATCGCCCAGCGGAGCTCGGGATCGAGGACGCGCCGCCGCGGCCGTTCCACGAGCGTCTCCTCGAGGTCCTGCTCGTACCCGATCGAGTACGTGCGGCCGAGCATCGTCAGCTCGGGCTTCGCCTCGAGCTCCGCAAAGGGAGGCGCCTGGAGGAAGCTCCGGATCTCCGACACGAACGTCTCCGGCGTCTCGCTGAGGGTGAGCAGCGCGACACCTGTCGGATCGTTGGCGTCCTCGTAGAGGGTTCCCTCGACACCCGCAGCCTCGAGTGAGGTGACGAGCGCAGCAGTGTCCCGTGCTCCCCCGAAGGCGTGCAGCTGCATGTAGAGCCGCCGGTCGAGCGACGTCGTCTCGCCGTCGGCCGTGCGACCGTGCTCCGCGACGTCGGCCTCCTCGAGGGTCTCCTCGTCCGACCGGTCGTCGACCCGCGCCTTCACAGGCGCTCCTGAAGCCAGGCCGCGGCCTCTTTCGCGTGGTACGTGACGACGAGATCGGCACCGGCTCGACGGATCCCGGTCAGCACCTCGAGCACGGCTGCCCGCTCGTCCAGCCAGCCGCTCGCGGCGGCGGCCTTCAGCATCGCGTACTCGCCGCTCACGTTGTACGCAGCGAGCGGGAGCTCCGGGAACCGCTCGTGGACGCGGCGGACGACGTCGAGGTAGCCGAGCGCCGGCTTGACGAGGAGAGCGTCGGCTCCCTGCTCGACGTCGAGGGCGGCCTCGCGGAGCGCTTCCCGCGCATTCGCGGGATCCATCTGGTGGCTTCGGCGATCGCCGAAGGCGGGAGCCCCTTCGGCCGCCTCACGGAACGGCCCGTAGAACGCCGACGCGTACTTGACGGCGTACGAGAGGACGGCCACCCGCTCGAGCCCCTCTCCGTCGAGGGCGGCGCGGATAACACCGACCATGCCGTCGATCATCCCGCTCGGGGCGACGACGTCCGCGCCCGCTTCACCGTGCGAGACGGCGATCCGGCCGAGGACCTCCAGCGTCTCGTCGTTCAACACATAGCCGTCGCTGTCGAGCAGGCCGCAGTGGCCGTGGTCCGTGTACTCGCACATGCAGACGTCCGTCATCACGACGAGCTCGGGGCTCGCGTCCTTGAGCGCCCGGATCGCCTGCTGGAGGACTCCGTCGTCCGCGTAGCTCTCGAGCCCCAGCGGGTCCTTCGCGCTCGGGATCCCGAACAGGAGCACGGCCTCGATCCCGAGCGACTCGAGCTCCCGGGCCTCGCCCGCGAGCAGGTCGACGGAGAGCTGGTCGACACCCGGCATCGAGGTGACCGGGTTGCGTGTCTTCGCGCCCGGAACGACGAAGAGCGGGTACACGAAGTCGTCGGGAGAGAGCGTCGTCTCGCGGACGAGACTCCGGAGCGCGGCCGTTCGCCGCAGGCGGCGCGGCCTGCTCACCCCCGGCACGAGCCGAAGCGCGTCGAGCGGCTTCGAGTGGAACTCCGTCACCTGCTCTCCGTGAAATGCGACACGAGGGCACGAATGATGCCGTCCGCCGTCGCCTCGTCGGCGACCAGGCCGATCGGCAACCCTACCTCGCGCGCCACGGCGGCCGTCTTCGGGCCGATGCAGACAAGGAGCGCCGACGTGCCGAAGCCCTCGAACGAGGTCGCGCAGGACGCCAGGCTGCGCACGGCGGAGCCACTCGCGAGGACGACGGCGTCTGCCCGCCTGAGCGGGAGGATCCCCCACAACGGGGGCTCGACCTGGACCGTGCGGTAGGCGACGACCGCGTCGACGATCGCGCCTTGCTCACGGAGCTCGTCTGCAAGCCGCGGGTCGGCGATGTCGGCCTGCGGCAGAAGCACACGTGCCCCTACGAGCGACCCGAGCCCTGCGGCGATGTCCTCCGAGGCGCGACCCGCGACGAACGACGGCTCCACCCCGAGCGCTCTGACCGCGTCGGCAGTCACAGGCCCCACTGCTGCGACCCGAGCGCCTTCGCCAATCCTGCTTAGACGCTCGCCGACGGCCGCGACGCTGTTGACGCTCGTGAAGACGACCCAGTCGTAGCCGGGGAGGTTCTCCGCGGCGGCGTCGAGGGCGCGAGGGTCCTCGGCTGGGCGGATCTCGATGAGCGGCACGATCGAGACCTCTGCCCCGAGGCGCTCGAGCGCCTCGGCGAGCGGCTTCGACTCGGGCCGCGTGACGACGATCCGCCGGCCTGCGAGCGAGGGGTCAGACCCCACGGGTCTGACCCCTGAGCAGGATCGCCGCCAGGATGCGATCGGCCCCTCCCGCGAGGGCGTCACGCGCTAGGCGCTCGCCGAGCTCCCTGGGCTCCCCGTCACCCGAGACCCGGACTACCCCACGGCCGTCAACGGACGCCACGAGCGCCTCCAACCGGACACGACCGCCTCCCACGATCTCGGCAAGCGCTCCGACGGGCGCCGAGCAGCCGCCGCCGAGCGCGCGCAGGAAGCTGCGCTCGGCCTCCGTCTCGGCCCGAGTCGAGAGATCGTCGATCGCAGCGACCAGCGCGAGCACCCGATCGTCCCCTGCGCGGCACTGGACGGCGAGGGCGCCCTGCCCGGGCGCGGGAAGCATGGTCGTCGCAGGCAGCCACTCGGATACGACACCCTCGAGCCCGAGCCGGCGCACGCCCGCAGCCGCAAGGACCACAGCGTCGTACTCCCCTTCACGCACCTTGCGGACGCGGGTATCGACGTTGCCGCGGATCGAGCGGACCTCGAGGCCGGGCCGCAGAGCGAGCAGCTGGGCTTCACGTCGAAGGCTGCTCGTTCCGACGACGGCGCCTTCCGGGAGCTCGTGCAAGGCAAGGCCGTCTCGCGCAACGAGGCAGTCGCGGACATCGTCGCGCGCGCAGACCGCACCCAGTACGACACCGGGCGCATCCTCGGTCGGAAGATCCTTGAGCGAGTGGACGGCAACGTCGATGTCACCGTCCCGGAGCGCCAGCTCGAGCTCGGCGGTGAAGAGGCCCTTCCCGCCGATCTCGGGCAGCGGCTCACCGCTCGCCTGCGTCCGGTCGCCATGGGTGTCGATCGGCTTGACGTCGCACACGAGCCCCTGCCAGGCGGCCGTGAGCTGCGCGACCACGCGCTCGGCCTGCGCCCGGGCAAGAGCGGATGCCCGGGTACCGAGGACTACCGCCGCCGGAAGCGGCGGAGCGCTCACGGGTCGTTCGGCGCGGTGAGCCCGAACAGCTCGCGGACGGCGTCGGCGACATCGTCCGCGTCGCCGGCGCCCGCTCGCTCGCGCAGGCGCACCGTCGGCTCGTGCAGAAGCTTCTTCACCAGCGTGCGCGAGAGGTGCTCGATCCGCTCGGCCGTGGCCGGGTCGACGTCACCGAGGTCGCGGAGCGTCCGGTCGAGCTCTTGCTCTCGGATCATCTCGGCCTGCCGGCGGAGCGCAGAGAGGAGCGGCTCCACCTCGAGCGCCTGGTACCGGCGCCTGAAGGTCGCCACCTCGTCCTCCACGATCGCCTCGACATTCGGCACCTCCCGCAGGCGGGACGTCATCGCGCCGTCGAGCCCGGCCCGGAGATCGTCGACGTCGAAGAGGCTAACGCCCGAAACCATCCCGGCCGCACGCTCGACGTCTGCAGGAACGGCGAGGTCGACGAGGACGAGCGGCCGCTGCTCACGGCATGACATCGCCGCCGCCACGGTGTCGGCACCGAGAACCGGGGCTTCGGAGCCGGTCGCCGTGACCGCTACGTCGGCCCAGGCGAGCGCGACTTCGAGCTCCTCGAGACCGTACACGGTCGCGCCGAAGCGATCGGCCACCTCGACGGCGCGTTCGCGCGTCCGGTTCGCGACTGCCGTCTGCGCAATCCCACGCCCGGAGAAAGCCTTGAGCGTCTGCAACCCGATCCGCCCCGCTCCCACGACGAGCGCGCGCTTCTCGCGCAGGCTGCCGAGAGCGCCTTCCGCGAGCGCCAGCGCCATGGAGCTCGCCGTCGCCGGGTTCGCCCCGATCGCGGTCTCGGCGCGTGCGCGGCGTCCCGAGGAGATCGCGGTGCGAAAGAGCAGCGAGAGCGCGGGCCCCACGGTGCCGGCGGCCTTTCCGGCCTCGAACGCGTCACCGACCTGCCCGAGGATCTCCGCCTCACCGAGCACGAGTGAGTCGAGTCCCGACGCCACGCGGCTCAGGTGGCGCGCGACGTCTTCGCCGGCATGGACGTACAGGTGGTCGATGAGGAGATCGCGGTCGACGCCATGCGCGCCGACCAGCGCGCGCAACAGCTCGTCGCGGGCGTCGTCGACTCCGGAGACGAGCCACGCGTACAGCTCCACGCGGTAGCACGTCTGCAGCACCGCCTGCTCGACGACGGCCGGGCACTGCTCGGCGCCAAGGCCGAGGGCGCCGATGCGCTCGCGCAGCTCGACCGGAGCGGTGCGATGGCTGAGCCCGAGGCAGACGAGTCGCTGCACGTCGCGGACACTCTACTCGGCTCGTACGCAAGACCGGAATCCGCTCGCGCGGAATTCCGGTCGCGCGAAAGATCCTGAAGGCGTCCGCTTCGCGGCCGCTGTCGCTGCGATTTCACATCCCGACGCTACCCCCTACAGAATGCGCCGGTGCGCGCGCTCGGGATCGACGTCGGCGGGACGTTCACGGACGCCGTCGTCGTCTCGGAAGGCACGGTACGCACCGTCAAGGTGCCAACCGCGCCACGCCAGGAGGAGTCGGTCATCGCAGCGGCCGCCGCGCTGGGCCTGGAGGGCATCGAGCGCTTCACGCACGGAACGACCATCGCGACGAACGCCCTCCTCGAGCGGCGCGGCGCCCGGACGGCCTTCGTCACGACGGCCGGGTTCGAGCACCTCCTCAATCTCCGCCGGCAGACGCGCGCGCACCTCTACCGTCCCTGTGCGGAGCATCCACCGCCGCTCGTGCCGCTCGAGCGCTGCGTCGGTGTCCGTGGACGCATCGGCCCGAACGGGGAGCTCGAGCCACTCGACCTCGAGACGCTGCCCGAGCTCGACGCTGATGCGATCGCCGTCTGCCTCCTCTTCTCGTTCCGAGACTCGCGGCACGAAGAGGCCGTAGCGGCGGAGATACGCCGCCGGAACCCCTCTGCACACGTCGTCGCGTCGCACGAGGTCGCACCCGAGTTCCGGGAGTACGAGCGCGCGTCCACCACGGTCGTCGACGCGTACCTCGGCCCCGTGCTGGCGGGCTACCTCCGCGCGCTCCGGAAGGCGTGCCGCGACGCGGGCCTCCCCGAACCGCTCGTCATGCGCTCGTCGGGAGGCGTTTCGACGCTCGAAGAGGCCGCTCGGCACGCCGCGTTCGCGCTCCTCTCGGGCCCGGCCGCCGGCGTCGTCGGCGCCGCTCGCGTTGCCGCACTCGCCGGCTTCGAGAACGGGCTGTCCTTCGACATGGGAGGAACGTCCACGGACGTCTGCGCGATCCTCGGAGGAACGGCCCGACGCGAGCACGAGCGGGAGGTCGACGGCCTCCCCGTTCGCCTGCCGACGCTCGCGGTACACACAGTCGGCGCAGGAGGAGGGTCGATCGTCTGGCTCGACGAGGGAGGCGCGCTCCGCGTCGGCCCCGAGAGCGCCGGAGCCGATCCCGGCCCGGCCTGCTACGGACGCGGCGGGGAGCGGGCCACCGTGACGGACGCCAACCTCGTGCTCGGACGGCTGCCTGCGGCCCTGCCCGGCGGCATCGAGCTCGACGCGGAGGCAGCCCGACGAGCCCTCGGGGAGCTCGACCCGGTGGCCGTGCTCGACGTCGTGAACGCCGAGATGACACGGGCGCTTCGCGTGGTGTCCGTCGAGCAAGGGCTCGACCCACGCGACTTCGCGCTCGTCGCCTTCGGAGGGGCAGGGCCACTCCACGCTTGCGCTCTCGCCGACGAGCTCGGAATGCCGACGGTGCTCGTCCCCGCCGCGGCGGGCGTGCTCTCCGCGCTCGGCCTCGTCGCGGCCGACGAGCGCCGCGACTCCGTGCGCTCGTACGTGATGCCGCTCGAGGAGGCGGGCGAGCTGCCTCGCGAGGGCGAGGCCGACATTCGTTACGCAGGCCAGTCGTTCGAGCTCACGGTTCCACTCGGCCCGGGACTCGCCGAACGTTTCCACGCCGCCCATGCAGAGCGCTATGGGTACGCCGACCGCGCGAGGGCGCTCGAGCTCGTCGCCGTGCGAACCGCCGAGGTGCGCCCGGCGCCGTCCGTCGACATCACCGGGCCGGTGATGTCGATCCGAGGCCCAAAGGCGCTCGAGCTCGAAGGGGCGACAGCGTGGGTCCCCGCCGGCTGGGCAGGCGAGACGGATCCGCACGGCACGCTCGTCCTTCGGAGGATCTCGTGATCGAGGTAGAGCTTCAGGTGATCGGGAGCGCGCTCCGGGCGATCGCGGAGGAGATGGGAGCCGTGCTCGTCCGGTCGGCGTTCTCGGCGAACATCAAGGAGCGGCGCGACTGCTCGACGGCTCTCTTCGACGAGGACGGCCGCATGGTGACCCAGGCCGAGCACATCCCCGTGCACCTCGGGGCGATGCCGGAAGCGGTAGCCGCCGTCCGTGCGCACGAGCCGGCGCCGGGTGAGCCTTGGTTACTGAACGATCCGTATGCGGGCGGGACTCATCTCCCCGACCTCACCATCGTCTCCAGGACGTCGCTCGGGTACGCGGTCACGCGGGCGCACCACGCCGACGTCGGCGGCTCGGTGCCGGGAAGCCTGCCCTCCGGGTCGAAGACGCTCGCCGAGGAGGGCGTCGTGATTCCGCCGACGCGCCTCGACCAGGCTGCGGTCGAGCGACTCGTTGTGCAGATGCGGAACCCGGACGAGCGTCGCGGCGACCTCAGGGCCCAGCTCGCCGCGCACCACCTCGCCGAGCGACGGATCGAGGAGCTCTGCGCGAGGCGGGGGCGCGAGCGCGTCGCGGCGGCGATGGACGAGCTCCTCGCCTACTCCGAGCGCGTCGTGCGGAGCGGTCTTCGCGCCCTCCCGGACGGGCGATACGAGGGCGTCGACACCCTCGAGACCTCCGCGGGGCCGCTCGAGCTCCGAGCTGCGGTGACGGTCGCTGACGACGCGATCGAGATCGACTTCGACGGAACCTCTCCCCAACACGACGGCAACCTCAACTGCCCGCTCGCGGTCACGCGCTCGGCCTGCTTCTACGTCGTGCGCTGCCTGACGGCTCCCGATCTCCCTGCCTCCGGAGGAGCGTTCGCCCCTGTGACAGTCCGCGCTCCGAGAGGCTGTCTCGTCAACGCGCGACCGCCCGCAGCGGTGGCCGCCGGGAACACCGAGACCTCGAGCCGGATCGTGGACGTCGTCTTCTCCGCGTTGTCCGGTGCGGTCCAGGTTCCCGCGCAAGGGCAGGGGACGATGAACAACGTCGTGTTCGGGAACGACCGCTTCACGTACTACGAGACGATCGCGGGAGGTCAGGGTGCATGCCCCGATGCGGACGGCCCGTCGGCGGTTCACGTCGCGATGTCGAACACGCTCAACACGCCCGTGGAGGCGCTCGAGCTCGCATATCCGCTTCGCGTCGAGCGCTACGAGCTGCGCCTCGGATCGGGAGGAGCTGGACGGTTCCGAGGCGGTGACGGCGTGATCCGCGAGCTCCGCGCGCTCGAGCCCTGTCGGCTCTCGCTCCTCACCCAACGGCGGGCGCTGGCGCCGCGGGGTGATCAGGGGGGCGCCGACGGCGTGCCAGGCCGCAACCTCCTGAACGGCGAGGAGCTTCCGGCGTTCGTCACGATCGACCTCCAGGCGGGAGACCTCCTCCGAATCGAGACGCCCGGCGGCGGCGGCTGGGGTCGGTGGGGTCAGACCCCACGGGTCTGACCCCATTTCTCGCCCCGCTACCCCCGCGGCGGGATCCGGAAGAGCGCGAAACGCTCGTCGCGATAGAGCTCCGGCAAGTCGAAGTCGCGCTGGGAACGGCGGCGGTCGACGACGAGGTACCGGGCTCCGTAGCTCTTCGGAATCGCCAGGTCGCCGGAATCGAGGAATCGCCGCGCATCCCGCGCGCGTTCGTACGGCCGGTTCGCATCCGTGTCGGCGACGTGACCAGGCGGCGCGACGGCGATGTAGACAGGCGCGAAGGCGGCCAGGCGATAGCTCGTGTCCTGATCCGAGTACACGATCGACCCAGTCGAAACCTTCGCCCGCACCGCATCGACGAGGCCGGGGGACAGCGTGGCATTCGCAGGCGTTGGCGCCCGATCCCAGTGGAGCAGCCCGACAAGGACGATGGGAGTCAGGAACAGCGCTGCGGCGAGTGCCGCCGGAGCTTCGAGCGGCGGTCTGCGGCGGAGAGCGCCCACGACGAGCGCAACCACCCCGCCGGCGACCGCGAACCACACGATCCAGGCGGGCGCCGTGTTCTCGAGCACGTACCCGAAGTCTCCTGGGTATGCGATCTGGAGCACGACGCCGGAGGCGAGAGCAAGCGGAAGAACGAGCCGTCCCACGAGCTTGGAGAGGACGCCGAGGCCGCCTGCGAGTGCGAACGCGAATGGGAGGAATCCCGCTGCACGACGCACCTGGGAGATCGAGACGAGATCCGCAAGCGTCGTGAAGAGGACCGGCACGAGCATGGCTGCCAACACCGCGAGCGAGCCCCCGGCCACGTACGCCGCCCAGCGCCGTCGCGCGGCGAAGCCGGCCAGCGGGACGAGGAGCAGCGCAGCGATCGCGACCGCCCCGCTCCGAGTGAAGACCTCTGCCGCCAGGCTGTAGACGGTGTCCGAGCGCACGTCGAGCTGCCCCGGGTAGTGGTCGAAGGCGCGCCGCACCTCGGCGCGGTCGGGCGATACGGACCGGCTGTCGCTCACGACGGGGAGGAGCCAGAGCATGAACAGCGCAGCCGGAACGACAAGCGCACCGAGGGCGGCCGAGCCGGCGCGGACATCGCTTTGTGCCCACAGAGCGCGCACGACGAGGAACCCCGCGAACGGGATCCAGAGGAACAGCGCATACGTGGGATGCACGACCGCGAGAGCAAGCCCCGCCGCAGCGGTCGAAGCCAGGAGACCCCGTGACGGGGAGCGCACGGCCTCGAGCGCGAGTGCGAGCGCCGCGGGCACGAGGAGCTGACGGGACGACGTCGCAGGGAGCGCGAGGAACACGTACGCGCCCCCCTGACCCGGCGCGAAGCAGATGATCGCCACCTGCGCGCCGGCCGCGGCTCCCGCAGCCCAGCTTCGCCGGAACAGCGCCCAGCCGGCCTCGTAGGCGACGACGACCGCGAGTGGGGCAAGGATCGACGGTAGGTGGAGCACGACCTGCTCGGGGTCTTCTCCGGAGAGCCGCGCAACGAGTGCGAGGAACCCGTGCCAAAGCGGAAACGCGTATCCCGGGTGCAGGCTGCCGTCCGCGAACTCCGAGACACGATCGAGCGAGAGCCCGTCGAGCTCGAGCAGTTTCCTCGTGCGCGCCAGATGGAAGAGCCCGTCGCCCTGGACCGCGGGCGCGACCCACCAGAGCAGGATCCCGACGAGAGTCCCCCAGCCGAAGGCCCACCAGCGGCCGGGAACCAAAGCACCGGGCGCCCAACCGCGCGCGAAGCGCGTCGTGGCCGCTGCAGCAGCGGCAACGGCCAGAAGCGCGATCGTGAGCGTCAGCGTGGCTCCGAGCGCGAACGTGACCGCGAGCGCCCCGAAGGGGAGCGCGAGCGACCAGCCGAGGGTCGCCGCCACGCTTCGCACGCCGAGGGCGCGCGCGAGCAGCCAGCCGGGCGCGAGCACGAGCCCGGTCGCGAGTGCGAGCTTGACGTAGAGCGCTATCGCCGTCATCGCCCGAGCAAGCCAGCCGCATCTCCGGAGGCGAGCCAGTGAGCGGCCTCCCGGTAGACGCGCCCGCGCTCTCCCCGGAAGGCAGCACCACGCAGTCGCAGCGCGGAGAGGAGTAGACGACGAGCGCGCTCGGCGGTCTTCGGCCCCTCGTGCTTCCAGAGGAAGAGCAGGTGGCCGCGCAGGTTCTCCCGATACAGACGCCCGCCGTGAGCGGCACCGCGGACGTGCACGCACTCCGCGCCGGGGAAGAACACGACCTCCCAGCCGGCCCGGCGGAAGCGGAAGCACCAGTCCGTCTCCTCGCTGAAGAGGAAGTAGTCCTCGTCGCAGAGGCCGACCTCGTCGACGGCCTCGCGCCGGACGAGCATGCAAGCGCCCATCACGACCTCCGCCTCGCGCACCTCGTCGTGATCGAAGCCGCCCGCGTAGAACGCGTTCAGCGCGGACGAGCGCGGTGCGAGCTTGCGGAGGAAGAAGTACTCGGTGGCAAGCCGCCAGAGTGTGGGAAACCCCCGAACGGAGCGCTGCAAGGTTCCGTCCAGGTTCAGGAGACGCGGGCCGACGACCGCCGCGCGGGGGCGCGTCTCCGCGAAGTCGACGAGCCGGGCGAGCGCACCGTCGAGGAGCCAGGCGTCGGCGTTCAGGAGCAGCGCGTAACGGCTGTCGGTCGCGCGCAGACCGATGTTCCAGCCCGCTCCGAGCCCGCGATTCTCGGCCTCGATCACGCGCACGTCCGGGAACCGCTCGCGCACGAAGCCGACCGTGCCGTCGCGCGACCCGTTGTCGACCACGACCGTCTCGACCCCACGAACCGAATCGAGGCACCGCTCGATCCAGGGGAGCGCGTCGTAGGCCACGACGACAACCACGACGCTGGTTCGGCTAGCCATGCTCGACCCCGGATCGCGTCCCACCCCGGAGCCCCTCCCGGACCATGATGATCCCGCCCGGCAGCGCCATCAGGAGCGTGACGAGGAAGTAGAGGAACCCCGCGGCGAAGGCCTGGTTCGCACCGACGTCGAGACTTCCGAGGAAGCTGACGAAGAACGCCTCGCGCACGGCGAGCCCGTTCAGCGTAAACGGGACGAGCATCACGAGGAAGAGCAGGGGTCCCATGACGTAGTAGACGCGCACGTCGAGCTCGATGCCGACGGCCTTTGCGGCGGCCCAGATCGAGAGGATCCGCACCGCCTGCACGACCAGGGTGACGGCGAACACCTCGCCGAGAAGGCGTGGCCGGCTCCGGTAGTGGTGGACACCTTCGTAGAACGCCCCGAGCGGACGTGCCAGGCGTACGCGCTCGAGAAGCGGTTGCACCCGTCGCAGGAGCGGCCGCGCGGAGCGGGCGAAGAACAGGAATCCGAGCACCAGGGTTCCGAAGACGAAGATGCCCTCGAGCCAGAGGTACGCGCTCACGTCGAAGTGCCCGATCGACAGCACGAATCCGATCGCGCCGAGCAGGACCGTGGCCGCTCCACCGAGCCCGCGCTCGAGAACCACCGTGCCGGTCACGACCGCCGTTCGACCAGGATGGCGACGCACGGTCTCGACGACACGCACCGCGTCTCCTCCGAGCGAGGTGGGAAGGACCTGCCCGGCCGTGTAGGCGACGAGGTACGCGCGGGTCAGCCACCGGATCCGCTCCTCGATCTCGTGCGCCCGCAGGAGCCATCCCCAGCGTGCCGCGAGCACCGGCACCGTCACGAGCATGATCGAGGCCGAGAGCGCGAACCACGCGGGGTTCGTGTCGGCGAGGACATCGAGCGTCGTCCCGAGCTCGATCTTCCAGACGAGGTATGCGATCGCCGCGGCCGTCAGGACGACGGTCCCGACACGCCGCGTCCTACGCGTCATGCGACTCCCGGCCGAGGACGTCGAGCGTGAGCAGCTCGAAGGCGACGTTCGACGCGGCGACTGCCGTGGGCTGCCCCGGCCCGTCGTAGGGCGGGCTCACCTCGACGACGTCGTAGCCGGAGAAACGAAGCCCGCGAAGCGCCCGCAGGAAGCCGAACGCCTCCCGCGTCGTCAGGCCCCCGGCTTCCGGCGTCCCGGTTCCCGGTGCATACGCGGGGTCGAGGACGTCGATGTCGAACGAGAGGAAGAGCGGTCCGTCGCCCGCCCGAGCGCGGGCGCGCGCACCGTACTCCTCGGCGCCGAGCGTCACGAGCTCCTCGCACGAGATCACCTCGAAGCCCAGGTCGATCGGCATCGCGACGTCGTCGGGGCCGTACAACGAGCCGCGCATGCCGGCGAGCAGCGAGCGGCTCGGATCGAGGAGACCCTCCTCGACCGCCCGTCGGAACGGTGACCCGTGGTAGTAGCGCTCGCCGACGTACCGGTCCCAGACGTCCGCATGGGCGTCCAGGAGGACGAGGCCCAGTGGGCCGTGAACCGCGGCGTGCGCCCGAAGCTCGCCCAGGACGATCGTGTGATCGCCGCCGAGGCAGAGCGTGTGTGCGCCAGCTCGAACGATCGGCTCGAGCTGCTCCGCGATCTGCCCCATCGTTCTCTCCGCGTTCCCCGGCGTGACCACGACGTCCCCGAGGTCCGCCACGGAGAGACGGCCGAAGACCTGCGTGCCCTGAACCGGGTTGTACGGGCGAAGCATCATCGATGCCGACCGCACCGCCTCGGGGCCGAAGCGCGTGCCCGGGCGGTTCGTCGTCGCCGTGTCGAACGGGATCCCGAGCACCGCCACGTCGACTCCTTCGGCACTCTCCACGAGCGGGCAGCGCGCGAACGTCCTCACTCCCGTGTACCGGGGCGCCGCGAGGGCGTCCGGAGGCCCGTAGCGCGGCGCGTTCTCTCTCTCCACGCGGCGACGGTACCAGGCGTCGACCTGGGGTCAGACCCCACGGGTCTGACCCCAGTCCGGCACCGTGACCGCTAAGCAGCCTCGGGCTGAGCGACGAGCTCGTCGGGCCGCATGACGAGAGCCTCGGCCGGCCGCCGCTTGCTCGGGATGAGGAGGGCGACGACTGCACCGATGCCGACCGCGACAGCTCCGATCCAGAGCGCCGGCACGAGCCCGTCGTTGAAGGTCGCGGGAGACTCGTACCCGCCGGCCCGGGCGAAGATCGAGGCGAGGACGGCGACTCCGAGCACGCCACCGACCTCCCGGATCGCGTTGTTGGTTCCCGACGCCTTGCCTTCCTCCTGGGGCCGGACGGCCGAGAGCACGACGTTGGCGACTGGGGCGAAGAACATCGCCATGCCGATTCCCGACAGGATGAACGGCCCGACGAGCGACGCGTAGCCAACGGTCGCGGTCGAGACAGCCGCGATCCAGGCCAACCCGAGCGCCTGCAGCGCGAGCCCGACCGCCATGATCGGCCTTCCTCCGATCCGGTCGGAAAGCGCGCCGGCGATCGGCGCCACGACCATCGGCATCGCCGTCCAGGGCAGGATGCGGAGTCCCGACTCGAGGGGCGAGTAGCCCTGTGCGGTCTGGAAGAACTGCGTCAGCAGGAAGATCGAGCCGAACATCCCGAAGTACATGAAGAGCGACGCCCCGTTCGCCGCAGCGAACGTCCGGTCGCGGAAGAACCGCATCGGCAGCATCGGTCGCGGCGCGCGGAGCTCCCAGCCGACGAAGGCAGCGAGGAGCACCGCTCCACCGACGAGCGCTCCCACGACGGCAGGGCTCGACCAGCCGTCGGCGTTGCCGTTCACGAGCCCCCAGACGATCCCGAGGAGTCCCGCGCTCGCCAACCCGAGACCCGGGAGGTCGAGCGTCCGGTCGGCGCCGTACGACTCGGCCAGCCTCGTCGCGAGCGGAAGCAGAAGGAAACCAACGGGCACGTTCAGCCAGAAGATCCACTGCCACGAGATCCCCTCCACGACCGCGCCGCCGACGAGCGGCCCCATGGCAACAGCGAGTCCGGCGATGCCCGACCAGGCGCCGAGAGCGGCCCCGCGGCGCTCACGCGACACGGCGGCGCTCAGGATCGTGAGGGTCAGCGGGGTCACGATCGCGCCCCCCATCCCCTGCACGGCACGTGCGGCGATTAACCAGTCGGCGGACGGTGCCAGCGCTGCAGCAGCGGATGCGCCGGTGAAGAGCGCGACGCCGATCATGAACATGCGCTTGCGCCCGAAGCGGTCGCCGAGCGCGGCTCCAGTGAGGAGGAACACGGCGAACGTCAGCGTGTACGCGTTGACGGTCCACTCGAGCTGCTCGAGCGAGGCGCCGAGATCGACGCGGATCACGGGGAGCGCGGTCGAGACGACGAGGTTGTCGAGCACGACCATGAAGAGCGCGATCGACGTGATCGCGAAGGTCCACAGGGTTCTCGCTCTGGCGGTCATCGGTCCTCCTCTGGATGTAGTGATTGATTACTCACAGTTGCAGGAAAAAAGAGAGAGGCGAACGTCACTCCCCGTGGGTCTCGCGGCAGCCGGAGATGAGGCGCACCGCCCAGGCCTCGGGCTCGGCCTCCTCGTGGAGTCCCATCGCGGCGATCACGTTCAGCAGCATCCCGCCCGCGAAGAAATAGGCGAGCTCCTTCTGTGATGCCCCCGAGACGCGCTCGGCGTACGTGTAGAGATCGCCGTACCCATCGCGGACGGCCTGGCGCACGTCCGGGTCGTCGAGCGCCGCGGCGTACGTCTGCAGCTGCGCTTGGAGCATCGTCGGATCCGTGCTCAAGAGCTCAGCGTATGCCCCACCCATCGCGTGCAGCGCCTCGCCGCCGCGAAGGCCCTCGGCGGCCGCCTGCATGGCCTCGAGGGTCCGGCGGAAGCACCGGCGAACCGCCGCGAGGTAAAGATCCTTCTTCGAGCCGAAGAGGCGGAAGAGGTAAGGCTGCGAGATACCGGCGCGGCGGGCGATCGCATCGGTCGACGCGCCGTGGAAGCCGGCGCGCGCGAACTCCCCGACCGCGGCCTCCAGGACGTCCTCACGCCGCTCCTCTGCCGTCTGTCGCGTCGCGGTTGCCATGATGAGGAAGTTAGCACTCACTCACAAGACTGTCAAGACCGCAGCGACACGCTCGACCTCGGCCTCGGTCGTCGTCGTCGCGAACGGGAGCGCAAGCGCACGCTCGAAGGCGCGGTCGGCTCCAGGGAAGGCGCCCTGCGAGCGGTACGGCTCGAGCCTGTGCAGGGCCCAGGTCCCGATCTGCGCCTCGATCCCCGCCTCGCGCAGCGCGGCGAGCGCGTCGTCGCGGCGGTCGAGCTGGACGACGTAGGCCTGCCACCCGTGCCGGTCACCTTCTGCGGCACTCGGGGTGAGCAGAAAGTGCTCGAGGCGCTCCGTGTACCAGCCCGCGACGCGTTCGCGCGCGGCGAGCAGCTCCTCGAGCCGCGCGAGCTGGGGGATCCCGATCGCGCACAGCAGATCCGGGAGCCGATAGTTGAAGCCGGGCAACGGCATGTCCCCGAGGGCCGCCCAGCCGTGGTGGCGGAGTCGCCGCACCACCGCGTCCAGCTCGGCCTCGTCCGTCGTTACAGCGCCTCCCTCGCCCGTCGTCACGATCTTGCGCGGGTGGAACGAGAGGCAGGCAGCGACGCCGAGAGCGCCGCACGGCGTTCCCCGATAGCGAGCGCCGAGAGCGCCGGCCGCGTCCTCGACGAGCACGACATCCTGCGGGACGGCGGTCTGCAGCGCCTCCCAGTCGACCGGACGGCCGAACAGGTGAACGGCCATGACGGCGCGCGTGCTCGACGTCGCCGCCGCAGCGACCGCCGCCGGATCGACGACGAACGTGTCTGGGTCGATGTCGACGAGCACCGCGCGAGCGCCGCAGAGCTCCACGGCATTCGCGGTCGCAGGAAACGTATAGGCGGGGACGATCACCTCGTCCCCCGGGCCGATCTCGAGGGCGAGCAGCGCGAGGTGCAGCGCGGCCGTCCCGGACGAGACGGCCGCCGCATGCGACGTGCCGACGGCACGCGCGATCGCAGCTTCGAACTCGTCGACTTTCGGGCCCATCGTCAGCTGCCCGGTGGCGATCACCTCTCTGACCGCGGCGAGCTCGGCCTCGCCCACGTCCGGCCGCGCCAGCCGGATCGGGTCGTTCATGTGGCGAGCTGCTTCCGGTACCAGGCGATCGTGCGCTCGAGCCCCTCGTCGAGATCGACCTTGGCCTCGAAGCCGAGCAGCTCCCGCGCCTTGTCCACGTTCGGGATGCGAAGCTCGACGTCGGTGTAATGGAGGGGCTGGAAGACGATCTCACCGGAGCATCCCGAGAGGCGCTTCACCCGCTGGGCGAGATCGTGGATCGTGACTGCGGACCGCGCATTGCCGATGTTGAAGCTCTCGCCGACGGCGTTCGCATGCTCGAGGGCCAGGAGGGCGCCGTCCACCATGTCGTCCACGTAGCACCACGCGCGGATCTGCGAGCCATCACCGTGGATCGTGAGGTCGCGTCCCGCGAGGGCGGCCTCGATGAACGCCCGGATCGCGCCGCCGCCGATCTGGCCCGGGCCGTAGACGTTGAACGGGCGTACGGAGGCAGTCGGCAGACCGAGCTCGGCGTGGTAGGCGTGGGCCATGTGCTCGCCGGCGAGCTTCGAGACGGCGTAGGTCCAGCGCGCCTCACCGACGGAGCCGATCGTCGTCACGTGCGCCTCGTGCACGTTGAACGCATGTTGACCGAACACCTCGCTGGTCGAGAAGTCGACGAGCCGTTCGATCGTGTCGCGCGAGGAAAGCGCGGCCTCGAGCACGTTGTACGTCCCGATCACGTTGACCCGCATCGTGCGGACGGGGCTCTCGAGGACCGTGTCCACGCCTGCGATCCCAGCGCAGTGGACGACGTGAGTCGCTCCGCTGACGAGGTCGGTCAGGCGCTCCGGGTCGAGGACGTCGCCCTGGACGAAGCGGAAGTTCGGATGCTCCGCGAGCGTCGTGCCGCCCAGGGTGTCCCGATGGAGGTTGTCGAGAGCGATGACCTCGTTCTCCTCCACGAGGCGCCGCGCGAGGGTCGTTCCGATGAACCCGGCGCCGCCGGTGATGACGATTCGCTTGCCGCTCAGTGACACGCGGCGAGTCTACGCACGAGCGGGAGCGCCTCGCGAGGAAGTACCTTGAAGGCATGCGCTTACACGTCGCATTCGCAATCGCAGCCGGTGCTCTCACAGCCTCCGTGTCGGCTCTCGGCGGCACGCCCTCGGCCACATCGCTGCGTGTCACGTACTGGGAGGATGGAGCGCGCGTCGCAGATCGCGTCACCTGGACGCTTCGCTGCAACCCCGCGCGGGGAACGCTCCCACGCCCCGCCCGAGCCTGCCGGCGGCTCGCCGCGGGGGGCCCTCGGCTGTTCGCACCGCTTCCGAAAGACGTCGTCTGCACCGAGATCTACGGCGGGCCTCAGATCGCGCGCGTGGTCGGCGTCGTCGGAGGGAAGCGCGTGTGGGCCACGTTCGCGCGCCGAAACGGATGCGAGATCGACCGTTGGAGCCGAGTATCGCCGTGGCTCCTTCCGCCAGGCGGGGTGACGAGCTAGCGCGGACCGTCGTCAGCCCGGATCGTTCATCTGGCGTGATCGCGAGGCGCCCGTCCGGCAGGCCGGACGGGATGCAACGCCCGCGCCAGATGAAAGATGCGGGCTAGCATCGGCGCGCGTGAAGACCGTCCTCTTCGTCGGTGCGGGGCGTCACCAGCAGCGCGCCATCGAGTACGCGCGCGACCGCAGGCTGCGCGTGGCA
>Ga0209640_10001995_pt1 | contig 17686 bp, 18 predicted proteins | sample RifCSP10_1_FD_184018 | JGI IMG/M metagenome (GOLD analysis project Ga0209640, IMG submission 184018) | Soil microbial communities from Rifle, Colorado - Rifle CSP2_sed 10_1 (SPAdes) (version 2) | ecosystem: Environmental > Terrestrial > Deep subsurface > Rock core/Sediment | place: Rifle... | reverse complement strand
TAGCCTCAGGAGCTAGTGGCCGCAAGGCAATCGGGGTTCGAGTCCCCGCTTCCGCACCAACCTTCGCTCGCTCCGCGAGCTATGGTTGGCAGGCCAGCGGCGAAGGTTGTCCACCGAAGCTCCGACAGGAGCGAAGGTGGACCGGCGTGGTCAGCCCTACGGCCGAGCCGGGTGTTCCCCTGCAAAACGGATCACCTTCCCAGCCGCGTCGGGTGTACGATTTGAATGAAGTTTTTCGGGTAGAAGGGCTAGGGAAGCCCATTTCGAAAGAGACGCTATGGCTACGATGACCGGCACGATCAAGCGGATGATTAACGACAAGGGGTTCGGTTTTATTGCGGCGGGGGACGGTACCGAATACTTCTTCCACCAGTCAGCCTGTACCTCTACGCGATTCGACGACATGCGCGAAGGCCAGACGGTGAGCTTCACCGTGGGCCAGGGGCCGAAGGGGCCGCGCGCCGAGAACGTCCAGCCGGCGTAGCCGGCGCCCGTAATCGCTTCACCAGCGCAGAGAGATCCGCCGGCAGCGGCGCCTCGAACGTGAGGGGCCGCCCGTCGACGGGATGCTGGAACGACAGGCGATGCGCGTGCAGCGCCTGCCGTGGAAACTCGATCGATCGCAGCGCGTCGGGTCCATAGACGTATCGCTGCTCTCCTACCAATGTGTGGCCCCGGAGCCTCGCCTGCAGCCGGATCTGGTTGCGCTTGCCGGTGACGAGCCGCACCTCGACGAGCGATGCGCCCTCGAGCGCCTCGACGACCCGATAGCGGCTGATCGCCTCCTTCCCGGCGGGATCGCCCGCGCGCGTCCGTTTCTGAATGAGTGCTTTCGAGTCCCACACCAGGTGGTCGCGCCACGTGCCTTCGACCGGCTGCGGATGACCGTAGACGATGGCGAGGTAGACGCGCTCGGGCTCGCGCCGCCGGAATTGATCCTTCAACGCCTGCTGGGCCCGCGCCGTCCGCGCAAACACCACCAGCCCCGACGTATCGCGATCGATCCGGTGCACGACGAGCGGCTTGCGCTTGCCGCGCGGCCGCAGGTGCGCTTCGAGATCGTCATAGGCCGAGCCGGCATCCGGCTTGCGCTCCAGCGGCACCGACAGCAGTCCCGCGGGCTTGTTCACCACCATCAGCGCAGCGTCTTCGTACAGGATCTCGACATCGCCGGCCTCGACTGATGCGCGCGGACGCCGCCTCGCGCTTCCGGGACGATCCATCCACACGCGCACGACGTCGCCGGCGCGGAGCGCCGCGCCCGCCTGCCGCCGCGTGGCTTCAGCGTCGTTGATGAAGACCTTGCCCTTGTCGAGCGCCTCGAGCACGCGGCCGCGCGACCCGACGCGTTCCGGCGCCGCGAGGAACTTGTCGAGCCGCGTGCCGGCGTCGGCGGCCTGCGCGACCCACGATGCGCCGTCGGCCGTGGGCCGTCGCGTCACGGCTGGATTGTACCGGCTGCGAAATCCAGCGCGGCCGGGGTGCAGGGATATAATGCCGTCCAGAAAAGGGTTTCCTGCCGGCAACATTCCCCGCGCCCTTGGTTTCGCGGCTTCCTGACATCCTCATCGTTGATGCCGAGGTCGTGACGTCCGGCTACGTTCCGCTGTTCGACATCACCGAATACCGGGTCAAAGCGACACCGCATGTCCAGGTCGCGCTCGAATATATCCGGCGGGTGGCGCCATCGCTCGTCGTCACCGAGCTGGCGCTGAAGGACGGATCGGGCGTGGACATCTGTTCGAGCGCAAAGTCATCGAGCGTTCCAGCGACCGTGCTCGTGACAACGACGGATCCGACGACGGTACCCGACGCCCTCGCCGCGGGGTGCGACGGCGTCCTGTTGAAGCCGTTCGCACTGAACCTCCTGATGACGCGCATCAGCCGCCTGCTACGCGACCGCTCAATTCAGCTGAGGTTGCAGCCTGTACGCACCTTCGGGAAGCCGACGCACGTGACCGAACGCGGCGACCTTCTGAAAACGGGCACGAACCGCAGGTGGCCGAACACCCACTGCCCGTACTGTTCCCATGGCGGCGTGACGAGTTTCGACTTCGCCAGCATGCGCCGGGCGTGGTACGCCTGCCTCGCCTGCCGCAAGGTGTGGATGGCGAAGCGCCAGGAGTAGGCGCTAAGCCGCCTCGTCTGAATTCACGTCTTCACGGGCGCCAGCTGTACTGTCCGACGACACACCCTGCTCCAGCTCCCGTTCGGCCTCGAACCAGTCTTCCATGTCGTGACCGTCTTCACGTCCGCGCGCCTCATACCGCTCGTAGGCGCGCTGCGCGATCCGATCCGCGTCTGGCCGCGACTCCGTGAAGCTCGGCCGTGTCTCGGCATCCTCGCGCCGCACTCTGGCCGACGATACGTCCGCGGGCCGGGGCGATGTTTTCATCAGGGCCTCCTTGGTTTCACGGCGGTCCTGCAGGGCTTGTTCCGGTTCGCCTTAAAGGCATGCAGGAATTGCAACCGGAGGGACCTCCGGCCGTGCGCCGTGAGTGATCTGCAATCGTGTAATGGGGTGAAGGGGTCCGACGAAGACGCGAGTGACGCGCGCTTACTCTTCGAGCTGCCAGTCGGCCAGCGGCTGCGGTCCGGGCACGATGTCGGCGATATCCGGATCCACACCGTCTGGGCGCGGGACTTCCGTCGCCTTTCGCTGCTTGACGTCCTGGCGCCGCGCCGCCTTCTGCTGGCGACGCTCGTTCAGCGTCTTTTCGCGCTCGCGCTTTGCCGCGGTCGGTCGTGCGTTACGTGCCATGGTTCACTCCTGCAAGGCACACGGCTCAAGGCCCAAGATCCAGGTCACAACCAAGCACTAAGCGGTAAGTCACAAGTTGTGCCTTGTGCCTTGTGCCTTGTGACTTTCCTAATCTTACCAGCGAGGGTCGGTCCGTCGCCCCGGCCGTCCGCCGCCGCTGCGATTTCCGCCGCGTCCGCCCCCGCCGCCGCCAAAGCCGCCGCCGCCGCCGGGCCGGGCCGCCTGGGGCCGCGCTTCGTTCACGGTCAGCGCCCGTCCGCCCATCTGATGACCGTTGAACTGCGTAATGGCCTTCTGGGCATCGTCGTCGCTCGCCATTTCGACGAAGGCAAATCCGCGCGCGCGTCCCGTCACGCGGTCGCGCATGACGGTAACGGTTTCCACCTGGCCGGCCTGACCGAACAGCGTCTCGAGATCCTGCTCCTGCGTTTCGTACGGAAGATTGCCCACGAAGAGTTTGCGGCTCATCTGCGTCTCCTAAGGACGCCTTGGCTTGGCTCGTAAGCGCAGGAGATACGAGTCGATCCGGCTCGAATCCGATACGCGCAGTAGGCGGGCTCAGCTTCCGGCGGCACGCTCAGGATACCATCTTCCGGTGACCGATACGTCGCCCGGCTGTACGGTGCGCGACATTCCGCTCGCCGCCATCGAAGACGCCGCGCGGGCGATTTACAATCCCGTCGTGCGGACGCCGCTGGTCCGCCTCGACGTGCCTCCGGCGCTCGACGCGGCCACGCGGCCCGTAGAAATCTTCCTCAAGCTCGAAACCCTGCAGCCGGTGGGATCGTTCAAAATCCGTGGCGCGTGGAACGTGATCCGGCAGGCGCCGCGATCGGCGCTCGCCGGCGGTGTGTGGACCGTCAGCGCCGGGAATGCGGCGCAGGGCGTGGCGCTTGCCGCGCGGACCGCCGGCGTCCGCTGCTCGGTGATGGTGATGGATACCGCGCCGGCGATCAAGATTCGCGCGATCGAGCAGCTCGGCGCCACGATTGTGCGCGCCACCTACGACGAATGCTGGCAGACCGTGGAGCAGCACGGCTCGGACCGGATGCGCGGGCTGTTCGTGCATCCGTTTGACGACGACCGGTTCATCGCGGGCAATGGCACCGCGGGACTTGAAATCCTCGAGGACGCGCCGGACGTGGACGTCGTGGTGGCGGCGCTCGGCGGGGGCGGCCTCCTCGCCGGCGTGGCGGCCGCCATTCGGGCCCGGCGGCCGGAGGTGCAGGTATTCGCGGCGGAGCCCGAAACCGCGTCGCCGTTCGACACGTCGCTGAGGAACGGGCGCGCCAGCGTGTTTGAAGGGTGGCAGAAGTCGTTCGTGGACGGCGCAGGCGGCCGATCCGTGCTGCCGACGATGTGGCCGCTGCTGTCACGGCTGCTCGCCGGCTCAATCGTCGTGTCCCTTGCGGACGTGAAGGCGGCCATCAGGCTGGTCGCCGAGCGCTGCCACGTGATTGCCGAAGGGGCGGCGGGCTGCGCGGTGGCCGCTGCGCTGTCGGGGCGCGTTCGTGGAAAGATTGTGGCCATCGTGTCGGGCGGCAATATCGACCTGCAGACATTTGCGTCGGTCGTGGGCGCCTGCACCCCGTACGTAGGCCGGGTTCCGCGAAGCGGACCCGGCGAGGAGCACTGACGGCGTGGCGGACCTTCCTGATCGCATTCACCGGCTCGACGAGCTGGCGCACGACCTCTGGTGGAGCTGGACGCCCGTGGCCCGGCGTGTCTTCCGCCGCCTCGACTATCCCCTCTGGCGCCTGACCGCGCACAACCCCGTGCGGATGCTGAGGCTCGCGACGCCGGAGATCCTCGCGCGCGCGCTGAGCGACCCGCAGTGGCTCGAAGATTACGACTGCGCCATGGAGCGCCTCGACGCCGCGCGCGCCGCGCACAACACGTGGTACGAGCGCGAGTTTGACGGTCTCGGCGGCAAGGCGATCGCCTACTTCTCGGCGGAGTTCGCCCTGCACCAGTCGCTGCCCATTTATGCGGGCGGGCTCGGCGTGCTCGCCGGCGACCATTGCAAGGAAGCCAGCGACCTGGGCGTGCCGCTCGTCGGCGTGGGGTTCATGTATCCCCAGGGCTATTTCCACCAGAGCGTGTCGGCCGACGGCTGGCAGGAGGAAATCTACGAAAAGCTCAACTGGCCGGACACCGCGATCGAGCAGGCGATGACGCCCGACGGCAAACCGTGCGTCATCGCGGTGCCGCTCGGCAACCGCACCGTGATCGTTGCCGTGTGGCGGGTGCAGATCGGCCGCGTGAACCTCTTCCTGCTCGATACAGGCCTCGAGGAGAACGCGCCGTGGGACCGCGACCTGTCGGCGCGCCTGTACGGCGGCGACCGCGAGACCCGCGTGCAGCAGGAGATCGTCCTCGGCATCGGCGGCGTGCGCGCACTGAAGGCGCTCGGCATCGAACCGGCGGTCTTTCATCTCAACGAGGGGCACGCCGCGTTCGCCGTGCTCCAGCGCATCCGCGACCTGTGCGAGCGCGGGGCCAGCTTCGACGCGGCGCTCGACGAGGTGCGGCGGACGACCGTGTTCACCACGCACACGCCGGTGGCCGCCGGGCACGACGCATTTCCGTTCCAGCTGGTGGAGACCCACCTCGCCGGCGCCTGGGGCGACCTCGGCGACTATCGTGACAAGTTTTTCGGGCTGGCCAGTTACGACAGCGGCGGCGGCGCGGTGTTCAACATGACGGCGCTGGCGATGCGCACGGCGGCGGCCGTGAACGGCGTCAGCCAGCTCCATGGTGAAGTCACCCGCCGGATGTGGCAGCCGATCTGGCCGGGGACGCCGCCCGAGCGGCTCCCCGTGCGATCGGTCACCAACGGCGTGCACGTGCCGAGCTGGATGTCGTCGGAAATCGCGACGGTCCTGGAAAGACACCTCGGGCCCGACTGGATCGACCGCCACGATGACCCCGCCTACTGCGACGCCATCCTTCGCATTCCGGACGAGGAGCTCTGGGCGGCGCGGCAGGCGCTCCGCGAGTTCCTGTTCAACTTCATTCGGGAGCGCGCGCGCAACCGCTGGACCACCGAGGGGATCGCCGCCGCGCGGATCGTCGCGGCCGGCACGATGCTGGATCACAACAGCCTGACGATCGGGTTCGCGCGGCGGTTTACGGGGTACAAGCGTCCCGAGCTGATCTTCACGGACGCCGACCGGCTTGCCGCGATCCTCAACAGGCCGGGCCGCGCGGTGCAGCTCGTCTTCGCCGGCAAAGCACACCCGGCAGACGATGTGGGCAAGCATCACCTGCAGCGCATCTATCGCCGCGCGCTCGACCCGAAGTTCGGCGGCCGCATTGCCTTCGTCGAGGACTACGACCTGCACGTCGCGCACTTCCTGGTGCAGGGCTGCGACGTCTGGATGAACAACCCGCGCAAGCCGCTCGAGGCCAGCGGCACGAGCGGGATGAAGGCCGCCATCAACGGCACCCCGCACCTGTCGATTGGCGACGGTTGGTGGGCCGAGGGCTACACGGGGGATAACGGCTGGCTCATCGACGCGCAGGCGGATCCGAACGACCAGGGCGCGCAGGACTGGGCCGACGTCCAGGCGCTCTACGCGCTCATCGAGCAGCAGCTCGTGCCCACTTTCTACGACCGCGACGCCCAGGGCATCCCGCGGCGCTGGCTCCAGGTGGTCAAGCAGTCGATCCGCACGATCCTCCCCCGCTTCAGCACGCGGCGGATGGTCAAGGAATACGTCCGGGAGATGTACCTGCCCGCGCTCGAGCAACCGCTCGCCAAATAGGTTTAAGATCTCCGGCATGCCTCCACGGAAATCCAGCGTCGCGAAATCGAAGTGCGCGCTCTGCGGCGCCAAGGAGGTGTCCGAGCCGCGCGGCGAGGAGCGCTACTGCCGCGACTGCTGGGAAAAGAAGATCGCCGTCGAGGAAATCGTCGCGCGCGAGTTCGCGCTGAAGCGCTACATCCGCGCGCACAGCGCCGAGAAGTACCTGATCTACCACTCCACCATCAAGCGGCCCTGCGGCCAGATCATCGTCGTCGACGACGGGTACGACCTGTTCCTGACCATGGTGCTGTATCCGAACTTCGGCTGGGAGGAGGAGGCGTATCACCTCGAAGGCGACCCGGAAGGCCGCACCTTCGGCGAGATCCTGGTCGACGTCGTCGCCACCGAAGTCATCGAGCCGTGGGGCGGCGGCAAGTGGCACCTCGAGATCTTCAGGGCCGCCAACCCGGACCCCGAGGACTGGAACGGCGAGATGTAATCGTATAATCTTCCGGACGTTGGATCCGACGCGTCCCCGTGGAGGTCATGATGAAGAAATACAGGATGCTTGCATGCGCCAGCACCCTCCTGGTCGTTGCGGCTACCGGCTGCGCTGGCGTCTCTGACGAGGCCGAGGAGACCGAACTGGCCACAAGCGGCGCCGAAGCCGAGGCACCGGCCACGCCGGCGGCCGAACAGGCGGCGCCGAAACCCGCAGCTCCCGCCGCGCAGGCGCCTGCCCCCAAGCCGCGGCTCTCGGCGCCGGTCCGCGGCATTGCGCAGCTCGGCTACACAAAACCGGTCGTGACGACCGCGAAGATCGGCGGCAAGGATTTCATCGTCACGAAAATCCAGGTCAAGAACATGGCGGACGGGGCGATCGCCGGGCTCAGGGTCGAGGAGTTCTGGTACAACAAGGCCGGCGACCCGATCACCGGGGACGAGTACCGCCATCCGAGACCGATACAGCCGGGCGAGATCATCACTGTGACGCTGGAAACGCCCCGTTCACCGGGGATGGACCGGAACCAGTACAGCTTCAAGCACGCGAACGGCGACATCAGGGCCGCGCTGCAGCCGAAGCTTTAGAACGCCTGATGGTGTAGACGCTCGGCCAGCGCCCCGGCGGCGGGGATCCTCCACTCGTCGCCGCGGGCCGCTTTCCAGATCGCGATTCCCCACAACACGACACCGCCCGCCCACGTGAGCGCAGCGGCGCCCGCGAAGAACCCGAACATCGATGGCAGGAATGAAAGAGACGCCGCGGCAAGCGCGGCAAAGAGCCCGATCAGCAGTGCGATGAAACCGAAGGCGATCACCGACTGCGCCGCATGAAGACGGACGCTGTGATCGTGCCGCTCGAGCCACCAGAAGATGCCGCCGGTGACCCACCAGCCGCTGTAAGCGAGCACGGCGGCCAATGGCGAGGAAAGACCGGTCGAGCTCATGACCCCGGCCGCTGCAAGAACTTAACCACGAAGCTCACGAAGGACACGAATTCGAAGACTGCTTTCGTGACCTTCGAAACTTCGTGGCCTTCGTGGTTGAGACTATCGCGGCTGCGCGGTGCGCCCGGAGTCCGATCCCCCGGAATTACTCGAGGAGCCGCCAGACGAGGAGGAGCCGCTGCCCGATGACGAGCTGCCCCCGCTCGATGAACTGCCGCCGCTCGACTGCGTGGCGCCCGAGGGCGTCACCGCGGCGCGGCCGCGCGACGAGCCGCTCGAGCTCTCGCTGCCGCTTTGGCCTCTCGCCGCCGCCTCGCGCGTGCGCACGCGCGTGTAGCCAACGCCGTTGACGACGCGGCCGTCCCCATCTGCCGACGCCCCGGACGCATCACCGTCGCCGCCGGCCTCGAGACTCGGTCCCAGGTAGTAGTAGTAGGACCCCGGATACGCGTACCCGTAGGGTGAGTAGTAGTTCCGGTAGTCCACGTAGTAACCGGGATACGAGTAGAAGTAGGGGTACCCGAGTCCCCAGTAGCCGCTCCAGTCCGCCGGTCCGAACGCCGGGGGATACGCGCCGGCATTCGCGTCCGCGCGGCGCTCCACCTGGAACTTCTCCGGGAACGAGTTGGCAATCATCAGGTCGATCACGTTGTCCGGTACGCCGGAATCATCGAGGGCAACCAGGTCGCGCGCGCGCAGCGCGAACCGCGCGCCGGTTTCGGCCAGCGCCGCCTCGAGCACTGCCGGCGAGACCTTGGCGTTTGCTTCCGTCACATCTTCAAGGGTGAACGTGCCCGCGCCCGAATACGGCGCGATGGACGCTGCCGGGCGGTTCTCGCCTGCCGCTCGACGGTACCTGCGGATCCGCAGGCTGGTGTTGCCCGCGATGTCGACGGCCTGCACGTCGAGCCAGCTGTTCTCCCCCGTCATGAGCGCGAGTCCACTCACCGTACGACGCGGCTGGTCCGCGCACGTGAGGTCAGCGCGGGCGAACAGCTTCCGTCCATCGCGCGACCATTCGGCGCTCTGAGATCCCATGCAGCCTGGCTCACTGAGCGCGTGGACCGTCGCGTCGGCCACGATCGTCTGCTCCAGCACCGGCTTTCCTTCCACGCGGGTGCTGATCGTGACCCCGCGCGGCGCGGCGGGGGCCACGCAAACCGTGGCGCCGCCATCCACGAGGTCCCAGCAGCCGACAAACGGCGCCCACCGCGGATCGACACCCTGCGCGCCGGCAGAGGTGGCCATACTAAGCACAACTCCCAACGCCCAACCCCCAACTCCCAAACCGAATTTGGGAGTCGAGTATTGGGGAGTTGAGTATTTGGGAGTTGGGAATTGGGAGTTGGGAATTGACAGCTTCATGATCGTATTCTCAGAACAGAATGTTAATCCCTGCGCCGGCGCGGAAGCCCGCGAGGTCGATCGGATCGAAGCCCTCGAAGTCGTTGCCGAGCGCGCCCGCCGCCCACAGGTACCGCCCATCGAGGGTGAGGAACCAGCGCCCGTGCAGTTTGACATCGACGCCGCCGAAGACCTGCGCGCTGGGCGTCCACCCCTGGGCCCTGAACACGTCGGTGAATATGGCGCGCCGCGGATCGAGGGCGTCGACGAAGTCGCCGGCCTGCTGGAATCGATACCAGAGCATTCCGCCGCCGGCGCCGGCGTAGGGGACGACTGCGCTGGGCACCCACGCGAACCGGCCGATCTCGCGGCCGCGCGGTGCGAGCGCGAACCGGATGTTGCCGGTCAGGTTCAGCTCCGTGAGCGAGGTGGTCTGTTCGATCGGCTGGCGGTTGTTGTCGACGAAATTCCGATACTCCGACGGCACCGACGCGCGGTTCACCTCGACGCCGACGACCGCATCGGCGCGCGGCGTCAGCGCGATCCCATAGTCGGCCGCGAGCGCGGCCCGGTCGAAGTTCCCCTTGTCGATGGTGAGCTCCCGCTGCACGAAGTCGAACAGGTCGCTGCCCGCGCGGGCCACAACCCAGGAACCGCGAATGGCCAGCGAGCCATCGGGGCGGCCAAAGAAGAAATCGGGGGCGGACGGAACCGGCTGCTGCGCATGAGCACTACCGGCGGCCGACAGCAGGAGAGCCAGGGCAACGAGTATGCGCATCGCGCCTCCAGCAAATGGCTGAGTCAAAAACCACGCCATCACGCTAAATGGGGTCGGAGGTCATTTTTCGAGGACACTCCATCTTCGCTCTTGAGAGTGTCCTCGAAAAATGACCTCCGACCCCATTTTTACCGGACCCGAATGAGGACCTCGCGGCTGGTGGTCCGGGCGTTGTCCGCGCGCGAGCGTCCTTCCACGCGGAGGAGGTAGGTCCCCGGCGCGATGTCGCGAAGCGGAATCTGGATGCCGTAGCCATACCCGCCGCTCGCGCCCTGCAGGTCGGTGGACGATCGTTCCTCCCGGTGCTCGAACACCACGCGGCCCGTCTCGTCGCGCATCGTGGCGGAGACGTCCACCATGTGCGGCGGCGCGTTGCGCAGATTCTCGTAGAACTCGGCAAAGAGCGCCACCTGGTCCCGCTGCTCGAACTCGCGCAGCGTGGCCGGCGGCCCCGGGAGCACGGTGCCCAGCGGATCCTTCGGGCGCACGGTCGGTCCGGCGCTGGCGAGCGCGGAGGTCAACGCGAGGCCGCTCATCGACAGCCCCGGCGCATAAAAGTCGGGCACCTCGAGGTCATACAGGATGCTGGCGGTCCGGCCCGCGCCTTCCTCGGCTGCCGCCGCGCGCAACTGATAACGCCCCGGCGGCAACATGATCTCGGAGACCACGCGCAGCCCACGCTCGCGGGTGACGGCCAGCGTCTCCGGTCTGAGGTCGAGCGACAGCACGTGGCGATCGCCGGGGCGTATCGTGCCCTTGCCATCCACTGACGTGAACACCACCTCGACGCGATCGCTGAAGACGTTGTTCCGTTCGGTGAACTTGAAGTCTTCAGCACGCATCTCGAGCGCCAGCACGACGGACGCATTCGGTGCCGTGCCCTTATAGGGAGCGGCAAACATCGTCATCGGGATGCCGCCAGTCGGAATCGGGCTGCTGAGCGCGTTGCTGGCCGCCGGCCCGAGCGTCCCGCCGTCGGCGGCGACCGCGGGCTTCGGCTGCGGTGCGCGTCCGCGCGGCGCCACGTATCCGCGGCGCGCGCGCACCTGGAGGCCCGGGCGCTTCACCCGCACTTCCAGCCGCCGGAACCGGCCGTCGCGGCGGTCGTTCGCCGGGTAATAGCCCAGGACGTAGTAGGTGCTGTTCTCGCGCACGACGCGAGCGAACGCGCCCGCGAAGTCGTTGCGATTGACTGCCGCGAACCCGCCGGTTTCGTTCGCGAGCACCTGCAGGCTCTGCTGCGACGTGCGCAGCGAATCCATCAGCCGGCTCGTCAAGTTGAAGTCCGACGGTGAAATATCGGACGGCACGCTGCCGCCTACCTCGATCAATCCCTCGAACGCCGTCAGGCCGCGCGGATCGATGGCGAAGATCGACACGTTGGCGCGGGTGGCCGCCGCCGCCGCGTCGCGCGCAAGATCCATGATGAGTCCGGCGGAGCTGTTCGCGAACACGTCGTAGATGTCGTAGCTGATCCCCTCGCTGATGAGGAGCAGCGTCTTGCGGCGTCCGCGGATCCCTTCCATGAACTCGGCCAGCTTCCGGATGTGCGTCAGCGTGGTCCGTGCGTTGTACGCGCGCTCCTGTTCGAGCGGATCGCCGGGGATCCCCGAGAGGTTCGCTGGATTGGCCGCGCCGGACCCCCGGACCGTCGAGCGGAATTCCTCGGGCGGCCGGTTGCCGAGCGCCTCAGCAATCTCGAGCGCCTCTGGCCGCAGGTTCCGCCCTGAGAAGCGATCGACCGCCGCCAGGAGCTGCCGGCGGCTGTTGGTGAATTCGGTGCCCTCCTGCCCGCCGCTCGTGAATACCACCGCGGCAAGGTCGTTGGTGCCGAAGTCCTGCTCGATAAAGCGGCGAAGCGCCGCTTTCACGCGAGGCGTGACGGTAAACGTCGTGTGCAGGTCGTCGAGGACGATCATGTAGATGCGGCCCTCGGCGGCGGTGTTGGTCCGCACGTCGGGCTCGATCGGCGCGCTCGCGAACAGCGGCCGCTCTGCGCGCTCGACTGGAATGTTGATGGTCGAGAACGCGGTGATCTTCTGCGGCCGCCCGTCCTCGCGCACCTCGAAGTCGTCAATCGTGAGGTTGGTGACGGCGTTGCCCTGGGCGTCGGTGACGACGGCGTCGACTTCGACGTAGTTGACCTCAACGCGGAAGGTCGGCGGTGGGGGTTCGGTCGGGAGCTGCGGGGTAGCCTGCGAGGGCTGCGCCTGCTGGGCGGCGAGCGTGGCCGCGCCGAGCGACCCCAGGAGCACGGCAACGGGAATGCGCATCTGTCCCATTATAGAAACCCTCCAGGCGAAACCCGCCCGACTTTTCGTGCCAACCCGGCGTCAGAGATCACAGGGCCGGCATTTTACCGGTGCTGGCTGACGCCGGTATCGAGGATACTGACGACATGCCGCTCGACGTGGCCGCCATCCAACGTACGCTCCGCGCCGACGGTCTGGATGGGTGGCTGCTCTACGATTTTCATGGCTCGAACCCGATCGCCGCGGGACTCGCGGGGCTTGCCGGCGGCGGCCACATGGCGACCCGCCGGTGGTACTACCTGATTCCCGCGACGGGCGAGCCGCGCGGCGTCGTGCATGCGATCGAGCGCCACAACCTCGACGCGCTGCCGGGCCGCAAAACCGTGTATGCGGGGCGCGAACAGCTCGACGCGGCGCTGACGGCCCTGGTCGAGGGCGTCTCGACGGTGGCGATGGAATATTCGCCGGACTGCGCGATTCCGTATCTGTCGCGGGTGGATGCGGGCACGGCCGAGGCCATCCGGCGGCGCGGCGTGACGATCGTCTCATCGGGCGATCTCGTGCAGCGATTCGAGGCCGCGTGGAATGCCGAGCAGCTGGCCTCGCATCGCGCGGCGTCGGAGGCGCTGTATCGCATCAAGGATCGCGCCTTCGCGGCAGCGGGCGCCGCGGTGAAGAACGGCACACGGCTGACGGAGTACGACCTGCAGCAACAGATGGTGAAGTGGTTCGAGGAAGAAGGGCTCGTCAGCGACTCGGCGCCGGTGGTTGCCATCGGGCCGAACGCAGGGAATCCCCACTACCTGCCAGACGCGGATCGCTGCCGGCCGATCGTGGCGGACGAGGTGCTCCTGCTGGACTTATGGGGGAAGCAATCGCACCCGGGCGCGGTGTTTGCTGACATCACCTGGGTTGCCTCCACAGGAACAGCCGTGCCGCCGGAACCAGCCCGGGCGTTCCGGGCTATTGCCGAGGCGCGCGACGCCGCCGTCGCGCTGGTGGCGGACGCCGCGGCACACGGCCGCGACCTCCGCGGCTGGGAAGTGGACCGGGCCGCCCGGGCAGTGCTGGAGCGGGCCGGGTATGCTGAGAACATCCTCCACCGCACGGGGCACAGCCTGGGCGAAAGCGTGCATGGCAATGGCGTGCACATGGACGACTACGAGACGCACGACGACCGCCGGCTCCTCCCGGGCACAGGCTTTACCATTGAACCAGGGCTGTATTTCGAGAGTTTCGGGGTTCGCACCGAGATCAACATGTTTCGCGACGAACACGAGGCACGCGTGACGGGACCGTGCCAGAGAGAGATAATGACCCTGTAAGTGAGGATGCTAATGTCGAACCGCAAAACCACCTTCTTCTACGCCGTGCTCATCGCCATCGCCTCGCTTGCCGTGGGCATGGTGATCGCTTCGAGGCTCGGGATGTCGCCGGCCTCCACCGCACAGACCCTGGCGCCGCCGATGAACAGCGCGCCGATCACCGGTTCGGTGTCTGCCACCACGTTCCGCGACATCGCGAAGGCCGTGTCGCCGGCCGTGGTGAACATCAGGACCGAGTCGCGCCAGCGCGCCCAGGACCTCTCCGACTTCTTCGGGGGCGGCGGAGGCGACCTCTTCGAGCGCTTCTTCGGCCAGCCGAACCCGAACCAGCGGGCGCCGCAGCCGCAGCAGCGGCCGCGCGAGCAGGTCGTCCAGGCGGCGGGCACGGGGTTCATCATCGACAAGGCCGGTTACATCCTCACCAACAACCACGTCGTCGAAGGCGCCACGAAAATCGTGGTGTCGCTCTACGGCGAAGACAGCGACCAGGAGTATGAGGCGCGCGTCGTCGGACGGGACCCGCTCACCGACAGCGCGCTGCTCGAGCTGACCGAGAAACCCGATCACACGCTCCCGGAAGTGAAGTTCGGCGATTCCGGTCAGATCTTCCCGGGCGACTGGGTGATGGCGATCGGCAATCCCTTCGGCCTGGCGAACACCGTCAGCGTCGGCATCATCAGCGCCATCGAGCGTCCGTTCCCCGTTGCCGAAAGCCGCTACGCCCAGGTGCTTCAGACCGACGCGGCGATCAATCCCGGCAACTCGGGCGGCCCGCTGCTCAACCTCCGCGGCGAGGTGGTCGGCATCAACACGGCGATCATCAGCGGCTCGCAGCAGCAGGGCAACGTCGGCATCGGCTTCGCCATCCCGATCAACGTGGTCCGCGAGCTGCTGCCGCAATTGCGCGCCGGCAAGATCACGCGAGGAAGGATCGGCGTGGGCATCGGCGGGGTGGCGACCGATGCGGTCGACGAGTTCGGGCTGAAGGACCGCAACGGCGCCGTCGTGCTGAACATCGTCCCCGGCAGCGCCGCGGCGAAAGCAGGACTCGAACTGGGCGACGTGATCATTGCGTATAACGGCAAGCCCATTCGGAACCGCGACGAGCTCGTGGCGATGGTAACCGCCACAAAGCCGGGCACCACGGTACCGGTACGGGTCGTGCGCGATCGTCAGGAGCGCACCATCAGTGTGACGGTCGACGAGCTCGACCTCGAAGCGGAATCGGCCACGCAGCGCTCCGACAACCGCAACAACGGCAACGTGCCTGAAGAGACCACGAGCGGCTTCGGGCTCACGCTCGGCAACATCACCGCGGATGTGCAGCAGCGGCTGCGCCTCGATCGCGGCACCCTGGGTGCCGTCGTCACCGACGTCGAGCCCGGCAGCCCCGCTGCGCGAGTCGGTCTTGCGCCTGGCGACATCATCTTGCGCGTCGGCCGCGAGACGGTCGAGACGGCCGCCGAAGCGAGCCGCGAGCTTGGCCGCATCGCATCCGGCGGCACCGCGTTCCTGCGCGTGCTTCGCAACGGACAGGAGACGTTCGTCGCGGTCACGAAAGAGTAGGGCAACGGCCCAAAGGATCAGGTTGCATGGCCCCAGGGTGTCAAAACCCTGGGGCCTTTCTTTTTTTGTGATAGAACGGTCTCTCTAAACGGAGGGCCGACGTGACGCTGATGCTCGAGCGCGAAGTCAAACTCCGGTTCGATAATCCCGAACAAGCTCGCGCCGCGATCCTCGCCGCGGGCGCCGCTCCCCTCCGCTGCCGCCGCCTCCAGGAAGATGCGCTCCTCGACACGGAAGATGAAACGCTCAGGCGCCGGCGTTGCGTCCTCCGGATCCGCACCGAAGCGGGCAAGAGCCTTCTCACTTTCAAGGGACCGGTGCAGCCAAGCCGCATGAAGGTGCGCGACGAATTCGAGACCGTCGTCAGCGACGGCGAGGTACTGGTGCGGGTGCTCGAGGAGCTCGGCCTCCACGTGTGGTTCCGCTACGAGAAGTATCGCGAGGAGTATGCCGCCGAAGACGTGACGATCGCGCTCGACGAGACCCCGGTCGGCACCTACGTCGAAATCGAAGGGGGCGAGCAGGGCATCCTCGCGATGACGCAGGCGCTCGGCCGCACGGCCGCCGACTTCATCCTCGATTCGTACCGCGGGTTGTTCATCCAGCACCGCGAGAAGCACGGCTTCGGCAACACCAACATGGTGTTCCAGGAGGAATAACCGGTGCTGGTTATCACCGGGTGATCCCGGCGCTGGTCCTGACAGCAGGTCTGGCCACCCGCCTGCGTCCCCTCTCGCTGGTCCGCGCCAAGGCCGCGCTGCCGGTGGCCGGACAGCCGCTCATCACCCGGATTCTTCGCGGGCTCCGCGCCGCCGGCGTCACCGAGGCGGTGCTCAACCTGCATCACCTGCCCCAGACGCTGACGCGGATCGTGGGCGACGGGTCGCACCTCGGCGTGCGCGTCCGGTACTCCTGGGAGAACCCGGTCCTCGGGTCGGCCGGCGGGCCGCGCCAGGCGCTGCCGCTGCTCGGCACGTCCACCTTCCTGATCGTCAACGGTGACACGCTGGCGGACGTCGACATCCACGCGCTCCTGGCATCGCATCAACGCTCGGGGGCGCTGGTGACGATGGCGGGGGTCGCGAACGCCGATCCGCAGAAGTACGGCGGCATCGTCGCGTCGGCGGATGGCGCCGTCACCGGTTTCGCGAAGCGTGGATCGACGGAGCCGTCCTCGCACTTCGTGGGCGTGCAGGTCGCGCACGCCGAGGCCTTTGCCGCGCTCGCGCCCGGTACTCCGTACGAATCGCTGGCGGCGGTCTACCCTGCCCTGATCAGCGAACGTCCGGGCTCAGTCCGCGTCCACGTCTGCGATGCGGCGTTTCTCGACATCGGCACGCCGGACGACTATCTGCGCACCTCCCTCCTGCTGTCCCGTCGTGAAGGCCTCGGCGCCGCACGCGGCTCGGGGACCCGCGTCGACGCCACCGCCCGCATCGAGGAATCGATCCTGTGGGACGATGTGGAGGTGGGCGCGGGATCGCTGCTGCGGCAGTGCATCGTCACCGACGGCGCGCGCGTGCCGGAGGACACGTCGTGGGTGGGCGTGACGCTGCGGCGCGCGAACGGCGAGCTTGCTCCAGGCGAGCGCCGCATCGGAGATCTTCTTATTGCGTCGATCTGAACCACGAAGGCCACGACGGTCACGAATAGGTATTTTCCATTCGTGTTCTTCGTGCGCTTCGTGGTTTCGACGATCATGACTGCCGAACGAAGGACGGCTGATGGGAGCGATGCGCGCACGCGCATCAACCAGTTTCTCGACGACACCGGCCTGCGAAAGCAGGGCGCGAAAGTGGTGCCCCTCAGCGGCGACGCCTCTGACCGGCGGTACTTCCGCGTACTCCTGCGCGACGCGCCCTCGCAGGTGCTCGCGGTTCATCCCGGTCCCATTCAGTTCGACACCCTGCCGTTCGTCAACGTCTGCCGTCTCCTGGCCGCGATGCCGCTGCCGGTGCCACGCATCCTCGCGCACTCGGATGCCCTCGGCATCATCGCGCTCGACGATCTGGGCGACGTGACGCTGCAGGCGCACGTCGGCGCCGCATCGCCGGCCGCACACGAGGCGCTCTACCGGCAGGCGGTCACGTTCATCAACACGATCCAGCGACGAGGGCGGGAGCTGGCGTCGTCCGGCTACCTGCCCTACGGCGTCGCCTTCGACGTCGAGAAGCTCACCTGGGAGCTGCAGTTCTTTACGAAGCATTTCCTCGAGGCCTACCGCGGCGCGGCGCTGACCGGCGCCGCGCGCAGCGCTCTGGCAGATGAGTACGCGTCGATCGCCGGAGAGCTCGCGTCGGAGTCCCCGGTGCTGTGCCACCGCGACTATCACAGCCGCAACCTGATGCTGCACCAGGGCAGCCTCTACATCATCGACTTCCAGGACGCGCGGATGGGGCCCGACACGTACGACCTCGCGTCGCTGCTTCGCGATTCGTACATCGACTTCAGCGACCAGCAGGT
>Ga0209640_10001994_pt1 | contig 17690 bp, 16 predicted proteins | sample RifCSP10_1_FD_184018 | JGI IMG/M metagenome (GOLD analysis project Ga0209640, IMG submission 184018) | Soil microbial communities from Rifle, Colorado - Rifle CSP2_sed 10_1 (SPAdes) (version 2) | ecosystem: Environmental > Terrestrial > Deep subsurface > Rock core/Sediment | place: Rifle... | reverse complement strand
AACAGAGATAAGCACGTCTTCTTTTTCTGCTATTTTCTTAGGTGCTGTACACCACTTTTGCGGGGTAGGATAGATGTTGCCGAATTCTAATTTGCCTTGATAAAAAGGAAGTCCGTTCCCATTTTTATTGTAAGTTGATGATGGAGGTGATTGACCAAGGATTATTTCAGAAACCTCCCCCAACCTCGTCCACACCCAGCCTCTGGGAAGTTCAGGCAAGCTGTCATTGCGAGCCCTAAGCTTGTCGAAGGGCGAAGCAATCACATCCTTTGAGATTGCTTCGGCGCGGATATCCTGAGGTATTGAAGGACTCCTCGCAATGATGTTTTTATTTTTATCCATCACACCGTCAAAACCTCATTCTTCTTTTATTTCCTCGTCCATCTTTTTTAATAGAGTCTCAACTAACCGTCTAACCTTAGGTAGCCGCTTGCTTATAGTTTCCCAAACAACATCATGTCGAATTCCAAAATATTCATGAACTAATTTATCGCGCATCCCTGCCATTTCTTTCCATGGAATATTCGGATATTTCCGCCTTATGTTTTGAGGTATATGCTTCACCGCCTCGCCTAGAACTAAAAAATTCCTTATAACCGCATCAACAGTTTTATCATCCTTCTTAAATTGCCCTTCATTCAGACCTTTTGTGTATTTTTCTATTTTGCCAATTGCCTCAAGAATATCGTCGAGGTAAAGTCGGTAATCTCTTTTCATACTGTAACAGCCTCCTTCAATATCCTCTCCTTTATACGCGGTTTCAGAGTATCTTTCATCACGAGATCCACTTTCATGCCGAGTTTCTCACTTAAAAACGCCTCGAGCTCCATGAATTTGAACAAGTCAATAGTTTCGTAAAACTCTACAAGGACATCTAAGTCACTCCCCTTTTTCTGTTCGCCTCGAATATAAGAGCCGAAGATCTGTATACTTTTAACGTTGTATTTTTCCTTGAGAATAACTTTGTTTTGCCTGAGTTTAGAGATGATTTTTTCTATCATGCTGCCAGTGCCTCATTCAATTCCTCTAAAACACTGCTCAACTCCTTTCCAAAGATTTGATAGACCTTTACGACCCCACCCTTTTCATAAAACGGAGCGTATTCAAAATCATCCATCTGGATGGCTAAGCTCGTCGCAATATGGTCTTTAATCATTGTAAGCCACTCTATCTGCTCAGGTGTAAACTTGCGATCGGATTTCTCTTGCTCAGATAGCCACTTATAAAATCTATCATTTACAGTTTCAGTAAAAGGCTCCAGTACATCGCTTTCACCAATTGCAAATCGAATTAGCGAAATAATACCAGTCAAAAGTTTCTGTGGTCCTGCACCCTTTACTTTTGATTTTTCAATTTGCTGATAAGCCTGCCATATCTGTTCCTGGGTTAATCTGTAAGGTGGTTTCTCTATCGCCTCGGCAAGCTGTTTTATTTGCTCCTATGTAAGATGCCGTTTGCCGTAAGGTTTATTGTAGATAATCTGTAAAGCCGTAAGTTCATTTTTGTTATCTTCTATAAACTTCTTGAATGTATCAACAAGGGTTCTAGCCTTCTCCTTTGCCTTCTCATCAAAGCCTATAGAAATTACAGCGTCTTTGCTTACTATGTCTATAATCTGCTCGCTTCTTTTCTTAATATCTATGATCGTGTTTCTTAATTTTGGATTATCAAAAGGCGCACAGGCATTTTTCACCAACTCTTCAGCAGCCTTTTTAACCTGCTCCTCTGTCGGCTTTTCAGTTTTAAAAATCTCATTTGCCTTCTCCACTTGTCTATCAGGGTCGACTGCATCAAGAAGATTATTAATAATTTGTTTTAACGTAGGGGCAGGTTTAAAACCTGCCCCTACAAAGGCGTCTTCAATTTCTTTTCTATCTTTCACGTCTACCTCCCTGTCTAACCTTGCAAGCCTTCCAGCAAGAGAGGTGAGTGTATCTTCATCACGATTACCTAGAGCAACTGACATAATTAGTTTATCAAAAGGTATGTTTCTCTTACGCTCAAGCGGCCTTGAGTCAGTCTTGTCATTCTCACAAACACCAACAGCATCCACTATAACAAAATGCGTCTTACGGTTGGCATCCGGAGTGACTGCATTAAAATCCGTCGGAGAAATAACTCTTGTACCACGACCCTTCATCTGATCAAAGTAGACCCTTGATTTAACATCCCTCATAAATATCAAGCACTCTAACGGTCGTATATCCGTGCCAGTTGAAATCATATCTACCGTTACTGCTATACGAGGGTTATACGAATTACGAAAACTGGCAATCAAATCCTCAGGTTTCTCGCCAGTTGTTTTATAGGTTATCTTTTTGCAGAACTCGTTCCCCTTGCCGAATTCCTCTCTTGCAATATGCACTATATCCTCTGCATGAGAATCATCTTTAGCAAAGATAAGGGTTTTCGGAACTTCCCTTCTGCCGGGAAATATCTCGCTAAGTAGCTTATCCTTAAAGGTCCTTATAATTGTTCTTATCTGATCAGGAGCTACTACATCCCTGTCTAACTGATTGGGAGAATATTCAAGTTCTTCATCTAGTAACTCCCATCTTGTTTTTCTTGTGAGTCTATCGCGTTTATCTATGTAATAGCCGGATTCAACCCTGCTCCCCCTTTCAGTGATTTCAGTTTGTATCCTGTAGACTTCATAGCCAACATTCACGCCATCTGCAACTGCCCGCTCATGACTGTATTCAGTAACGAGATTTTGATTAAAAAACCCAAGGGTTTGTTTAGAAGGAGTTGCCGTTAGTCCAATAATAAAGGCGTCAAAGTACTCGAGAACCTGACGCCAGAGATTATAAATGGAACGGTGACATTCGTCAGTTACAATAAAATCGAAGGTTTCTATTGGGATTTGATGATTATAGGAAACCTCTTTAGGCCTTCCATCAATTGGTGATATATCAAAAATGGATTGCTCTTCGAGTTCGGCATCAAATTCAGATTCACCCTTTAGCATCGAATAAAGCCTTTGAATGGTGGTAATACACACGCGACTCACAGGATCAAGTGCATTTGAAGTGAGATGCTGGACATTATAAAGCTCTGTAAACTTTCTTCCATCATCAGGTGTAACGTATTGCTGAAACTCTCTTGAGGTTTGACGCCCGAGATTACTTCTATCTACCAGGAAAAGAACCCTTCCCGCATTGGCAAATTTAATTAGCCGATATATGAAACTCACTGCGGTATAGGTTTTTCCACCGCCTGATGCCATCTGGATTAATGCTCTAGGTCTCGCATCTTTAAAGGAGACTTCAAGGTTTTGTACAGCTTCAATCTGGCAATCTCTCAATCCTTCGGTAATTAAAGTCGGCATTGTTTTGAGGCGACTTCTAAGGGTATCCTTTTGAGAACTCCATTCCAGAAGAGTTTCCGCCTTATGAAATGCAAATACCCTCCGAGAACGAAAATCCGGGTCTCTCAAATCTCTGAACAAGGTCTCTATGCCTGTGCTTTCATAGGCAAAAGGAAGTGGTTGTTGGACTTGAGGAAGATTTTTAGGAACGCCTTCTAAATATTTCGCAGATTGTTCAGCTACACCACTTAGTGTAGTCCCTTCTGGCTTTGCTTCAATTGCACCCACAGCCTTTCTATCCACAAAAAGTAGATAATCCGCTTCACCGGATTCAAGAGTGAATTCACGGACAGCCACACCCAAGGAAACTCCAAGATTTAATTCCCGGAGGTTCTGAACGTTCCAACCAGCCGCTTCAAGCAGTTGGTCAATCTTTTGTCTTGCTTTTTCTTCTGGTGTCATATTAATTACTTACAGTTTATACAAAAGCACTATTATTTCATATAACACCGTAGGGGTTTGATTAATCAAACCCCTACTATCGCTGTCTAGCATTGTGGAATTACTCAGAGAAGAATTATGGCAGATTTAGGAATAACTTATTTCCAAAATGAAATATCAACTATTTACTATTCTCAGGCCTCACTATGACAAGTGTGTATTTATCAAGGTCAATGTATTTTCTAGCCACTCGCATTACGTCTTCGTTAGTTATAGAGTAAATCTGCTCTGGGTAGCGCGTATACTCATCCCAACCGATTCCATAAAGCTCATCGAAGGCGATCTTTGCAGCCTGAGATGAGTTCTGCTGAAGCCCTATCTCAAAATTTCCTACAAGGTAGTTCTTCGCCCTTTTAAGTTCGTCATCAGTTATACCATCTCTTAAAAGAATGGTGAGCTGTTCCTTTATTCCTTGGATAGCCTCTGCTTCCTTTTCAGGCGCGGAACCTATATAAACGCCAAAGAAACCTGGTTCCAGTCCGAAGTTAAGAAATGAAGTAACGCTATAGGCAAGGCTTCTTTTATCTCTCAATTCAGTAAAGAGCCTTCCGCCCTGCCCTGCAAGAATCGCATTTAATACCTCAAACGGATATTGGTCAGGGTCTTTAAGAGTCGGCGCTTGAAAACCGAGGATTATATGGGTCTGAGCCTTATCCTTTTGCTTTAATGCATCAGTTCTTATCTTATCTGGAGGAGGCTCAGGTTTAACTTGAGGAGGCAAAAATCCTCCCTTTTTCAAAGTCCCAAAATACTTTTCGATTGTTTTTAAGACATCCTTTTCATTCACATCTCCAACAACAGAAATAACCATGTTCTCAGGACGAGCGTATTTCTGGTAAAACTTGATTAAGTCCTCTCTTCCTATCTTGCTGATTGTCTCTTTTGTCCCAAGTATGTTAAGCCCATAGGGGTGCTCGTGGTAAAGGGTAGTTAAAAAGAGATTTATTGTTAATCTTAAAGGGTTGTCACCTTCACGGTTTATATCTGAGAGAATATCCCTTCTCGCTCGCTCGATCTCTTCAGGGATAAAAGATGGATGAAGAATAACATCTGCAAGTATATCCATTGCCTTATCAAAGTTTCTACTTAGAGATTCAACGGTTACACCAAAGCTATTTCTTCCAGAAAACCCATTAACAGAGGCTGCTATGGATTCGATCTCCCTTGCAATATCCTCGGCGCTTCTACTAGTTGTACCTCGAGTAAGCGTCTCGGATACAAAGTTAAAGACACCGTTACTATTCTTATCCTCAAACCTTACTCCTCCTAAGAAGGCAGCACGTGCTGCAAATAGAGGAACAGAGTGGTTTTCTTTAATTAGGACAGTTATGCCATTATCGAGTAAAACCTCCTTTACGTTGCTCTCTGAATCGAATGAGAGTTGGCTAAGTTCCTTTTCTAGGGTTTTAGATGAGGTATTAGCTATTTCAGCAATTCCCTTTTCGCTTATCGTCACTTTTCCTGTAGGGAGAAGAAATCCAGCAGTTAGGTTCGGGTTATTAAAATACCTTCTCGCCACTCGAATTATGTCTTCCTGTGTCACCTGAGATACCCTCTGTAAATAATCACTCTCTAGCCTGTAATCTCCCACCTCTACTTCATAGTAGCCGAGCTTTTGTGCCTGTCCCTGCATGGTTTCTTTAGTGTATATAGAATCACTTTCAATGTTCACCTTAGCCCTTGAAAGCTCCTCAAAACTTACAGGCTTGTATTTTAGTTGATACGTTTCTTTTATAATCTCAGAGAACGCATCTCTAGCCTTCTCAGGGTCAAGTGTCCCGCCCACATTAAAAAGCCCGCTAGACTTAGGTGTAAAGGAATAGGCATATATGTTATTCACGAGGCCTTTTTCTTCTTTAACCCTTCTGTAAAGTCTGGAACTCTCACCGCCTCCAAGGATATTTGAAATCACATCAAGCACAGGGGCATCCTCATGCTTCACACTTGGTGTACGAAATGCAAGAGAAAAGTAACTTTCCTGGATATTCTTATCAAAAACAAACGCCCTTAATTCCTTCCGAGCAGGCTCATCAGATATAACACACCCGGGAATCGACCTCTCCTGTAAAGCTCCAAAGGTTTCTTGAATTTTCGGAATAACCTTACGAGCGTCGAAATCACCTACTAGTACAAGCACCATATTATTCGGGGAGTACCACTTCTTGTAGAAATTAACTACCCTTTCCCTGGTGAAGCTTCTCACACTCTCGTCGCTCCCTATAACTGGTCTTCCATATGGATGAACAGTATAAGCCTCGGAGAAAAGTCTTTCGCTGAGTTTTCTTGAAGGTGTATCCTCGCCACGCCTGATTTCTTCGAGAACGACTTCAAGCTCTTTATTCAACTCATCAGGGTCAAACTTTGAATTTTCCATCGCATCTGACAGCACATCAAGCGCAGTATCAAGGAACCTACTTGCTATCACAACGTAATATACAGTTTCATCAAACGAGGTATATGCATTAATATCGCCACCATCTCCCTCAATTACCCTTGCTATCTCTCCAACTCCCCTTTTTTCTGTCCCCTTAAAAACCATATGTTCGTGTACGTGCGCAAGACCATATTCACCATCCTGTTCGCATGCGCTTCCAACCTTAACCCAAACGTTTACAGCAACAACCGAAGCGGAATGGTTTTCCTCTAAAATGACTGTAAGGCCATTCTCAAGTTGATACTTCACAACGCCAATTCCACCATCTAGACCCTTTTCAATAAGTTTTGCAGCTTTTTCTCTCTCAGCAGCCATTATTTTCTCCCCTATCATAAGTGTGAGTATCAGTATACCAGAGGCAAGGACTTTTATTACCATTCCTCGTATACTGCACTCAGAATAGTTCAAGAAATATTGCATAAGAACCTCCTAATATTAGATATTTGCATTGACTTAGGCTTTTGTAAGAAAAGATTTTAGATTACCCTTAAGGAGTCTCTTCGGGCTCTGTTTCTTCGATGACCTTAGGTTTTTCTTTAAACTGACTAACTATGTATAAAAGAAGCCCGATTAGGCTATAGAGATAAACTACCAATATAACCATAATTTCTGGATTTGTAATAACGGCAGTTAATATGATTGCGGCAACAACAAGCACATTAAACGGCTTTGTCCAACCTAATCTCAGACTTTTCCAGTATGGGACATCGCTTACCATAAGGAGGCCCACAAACGGGGCTAAAATGAGATAAAACCACATCATCCTATCATCAGGAATAATTTTGAACTCAGACGAAAGAAGAATCGGGGAAAACATAAGCCCTGCTGCAACTGGGCTTGGAAGCCCGGTAAAGGCATATTTTTCTCGATTTCCTGACTGCACATTAAACCTCGCAAGCCTTAGAGCTGTACAAACTATATAAAAGAGGGCTACCATTAGACCCAACCTTCCAGATTGCATAAGCGTAAAAACATAAATCAAAACACCAGGAGCAACGCCAAAGGAAACCAAGTCTGAAAGAGAATCATAAGACAGGCCAAAGTTGCTTTGAGATTTGAGAATCCGTGCAATTCTTCCATCAAATAGATCAAGAAGCCAAGCGATCCCAATAAAAGCGGCTGCCCACCAGAATTTTCTATAAAACAATTCTGAATTGCTAGCCTGAATTTCGCTTAATGAAGCTATCTGAATCGAGGTCATAATCGAAAGAAGTCCACAAAAAAGGCTACCAGTGGTGATAAGATTAGGTAGAACTGGCAACATTCTCTGACGCTTTGACTTTTTCTTTTTACTGTCGCCGATATACCCGGACGATGCTCGCATCTTTATTCGCCTTTCCCTTTCATCCACCCTAGTATTGTCTCACCACCTCTTACCTTATCTCCAGGTGTTATTGAAACCTCACAACTAGGAGGAAGATAGATATCTACCCTTGAACCGAATTTAATCATACCAAATCTTTCGCCTTTGTGAAGTAGATCCCCGACTGAGACATAAGAAACAATCCTCCTCGCTATAAACCCTGCAATCTGAACAACGACGATTTGTTCTTTTTCGTCAGTCTCGATAAGTGTGGCAAGCCTTTCGTTCTCTGTTGATGAACGCCTTAAGTCAGCTATATGAAATTGCCCTGGGACATACTTAGTGTTAATAACCCTTCCAGTTACTGGAAACCTGTTTACATGGCAGTCAGTTATGGATAAGAAAATTCCTATCCGTTTCATCTCGAGACTTAAAAAATTCTCTTCTAGGGCGTTATCTATTTCTACAACCTTTCCGTCGGCAGGAGAAACTATAGAAAATGGGACTTCAGGGGTTTTCCTCTCAGGATCTCTGAAGAAGTATATGATAAAAACAGTGACGGCGGCAAGAATAATCGATAATGACTCAAAACCAAATAGTGCTGTGATCCATGCAAGAAGGGCAGATATACCTATATAAGGAAGACCTTCTAATGCTATTATGCTTCTCGGTTTTATCATTCTAAGTGTTTAGCCATAAGCTATCAGCCATCAGTAAAAGATTTTGCTGACAGCTAACGGCTGACGGCCGACGGCTTCAGTTCTTTGTCTTATCAACGAGTTTCTGCTTAAAGAGAGAACCCATCATCTCCCTGAGCCTCCGCCCAACCTCCTCAATATGGTGACTCTCGCCCTTTTTAAGAAGCGCATTATAAACTGGACGGCCAGCTCTATTTTCAATTATCCACTCCCGCGCAAACTCACCTGACTGAATCTCCTTGAGAATACGCTTCATCTCTTGTCTAACGGTATCGTTTATTACCCTTGGTCCTCTGGTTATATCCCCGTATTTTGCAGTATCGCTTATTGAGTAGCGCATATTAGAGATGCCACCCTCGTAAATTAAGTCCACAATGAGCTTAACCTCGTGAAGGCATTCAAAGTAAGCCATCTCAGGTGGATAGCCGGCTTCAACGAGTGTTTCATATCCGGCTAGAATTAAGGCTGTCAACCCGCCACAAAGAACACACTGCTCACCAAAAAGATCCGTCTCAGTTTCATCTTTAAAGGTGGTTTCAATTATCCCTGCGCGTCCAGCGCCAATTGCACCGGCATATGCAAGAGCGACTTCTTTCGCCTGCCCCGTTGCATTCTGATAGATTGCGATAAGCACTGGAACACCGCGTCCTTGTGTATATTCATTACGAACAGTGTGGCCAGGGGCCTTTGGCGCTACCATGAATACGTCCACGTTTGGCTGTGGGACAATCTGTCCAAAGTGAATGTTAAACCCATGACCAAATGCAACCGAATCCCCAGGGTGAAGGTTATTTGAAATATGGCGTGAATAAATATCAGGCTGATGCGAATCTGGTGCAAGAATCATAACAATATCTGCCCAGCGAGAAGCCTCGTCTACAGGGAGTACTTTAAAGCCGGCATTCTTAGCCTTTTCCCAACTACTCCCCCCTTCCCTAAGTCCAACTACTACGTTCATACCGCTATCTCTAAGGTTTTGCGCATGTGCATGTCCTTGACTCCCGTAGCCTATTATTGCGATTTTTCTTGTCTTTAGCCTTTCAGTATTAACATCCTTATCGTAATAGACCTTCATCTTTCACCACCTCTTTTATGGTTTTGAACCTCCCTCGCCATTGCTACAACACCTGTGCGCGCAATCTCTTTTATCCCCATTGGTTTTAGTAGCTCTAAGAAGGCATTAACCTTCTCCTTGTCTCCAGTAAGCTCGAGTGCATATGATTTAGGACCAACATCTATTACCTTTGCCCTAAAGATATCAGCTATTCTGAGAATCTCAGCCCTGGTTTCCTGAGTGGCCTCTACTCTTACAAGCATCATTTCCCTTTCTACATGAGTTACTTCAATTAGATCTTGAACCTTGATCACGTTTATCATGTTGTTGAATCTCTTTATGATCTGCTCTATTATCCAGTCATCGCCGCTTGTAACTAGAGTGATACGGGAAGACGTTTGATCAAGTGTCTCCGCTACGCATAGACTTTCAATGTTAAACCCCCTTGCACTAAAAAGCCCTGCTATCCTTGCAAGTACACCTGGCTCGTTATCAACTAAAATTGAGATTGCGTGCCTCACTTGTAAACCTCCGGTTTAGAAATTTAGGTAAAAATTAGTTAGACATTCAAGTGATTAAGGTGTCCAATCTCCTTTCTCTTATACTAAATGTTAATCGGCATGTTAAATTTATATCTTCTGGGCTTTCACTTTTCTTAAAACACCACTTTTCTCTGAAACTGATAGAGTGATTGCCTAATCTAAGACCGTTGTATTAACGGATCAACTCATATCAGCAGGGTCAATTATCATCTCATTCATCGCCCCGCCAGGAGCGATCATGGGATAAACCATTTCTTCGTAGTCAACAACTACCTCTATTAGAACAACCCCTTCAGTAAAGAGGCCCTCTCTTAGTGTAGCCTCGAGCTCATCGGGTCTCTTTGCTCTTAACCCCTTAGCACCGAATGCTTCGGCAAGCCTCACGAAATCAGGCATTACATCGAAATGAGAAGCTGAATAGTTGCTATTGTAAAATAGAGTCTGCCATTGCCTTACCATTCCATGATGCTCGTTATTTATGACGATGATCTTTAAATCCATATTATTCTCTACCGCTGTGGCAAGTTCCTGCATATTCATCTGGAAGCTTCCATCACCTGACACGCATATTACCATGTCGTCCGGGCGTGCGAATTTTGCACCCATTGCAGCTGGAAATCCAAACCCCATAGTGCCGAGTCCACCTGATGTAATATGTGTCCTTGGGCGGTTAAACTTATAGAATTGCGCAACCCACATCTGATGCTGACCAACATCCGACACAATTACAGCATCTCCATTTGTGATCTTATAGAGCGTGTCTATAAGGAATGAGGTCATTATCTTATCACCGTTCTGTCTGTATGTAAGAGGATGTTCTCGTCCCCACTTTTCAATCTCTCCAAACCATTCCCTTCTATCAACCTTCAAATCCGCAGGGATAAGTTCAAGCATCTGTTTTAGAATTTGCTTCGCATCACCTACAATTGGACAATGAACACGAATGTTTTTATCAATTGTCGAGGGATCAATATCTATATGAACTATTTTTGCATTTGGAGCGAACTTGGGAAAGTTTCCACCAGTTGCCCTATCATCAAACCTCGCCCCTATCGCAATAATTAGATCGCTTTCGTGTACCGTCATATTCGCTTTATAAGAGCCGTGCATCCCTAACATGCTCATAAAATAAGGGTCATTAGCAGGATAGGCGCCAAGTCCCATTAAGGTAAGCGCTACAGGAACCTTAAGCCTATGCACAAACTCTATGAGTTCCGGTGTAGCCTCAGACCAGATAAGCCCACCTCCACCAAAAATAACTGGTCTCTTTGCAGAGAGAATCATCTCAACCGCCCTTTTTATCTGACCTATGTGACCTTTTGTTGTCGGTTTGTAACCTCTTAGATTAATCTCTTTTGGAATTTCAAATTCATCCTCACCAATAAGAACATCCTTGGGCATATCTACCAGTACAGGACCAGGACGACCTGTAACAGCAATATAAAAAGCCTCCTTCATAGCACGCGGGAGATCTTTTGTCTTCCTGACAAGGCAATTATGCTTCGTGCAGGGCCTTGTAATTCCAATATGGTCTGCTTCCTGAAAGGCATCGCTTCCAAGATAGGGTGTAGGAACTTGCCCAGTAAAGACAACTACAGGAGAAGAATCCATATGCGCTGTGGTAATTCCTGTAACGGTATTGGTTGCGGCTGGTCCAGATGTAACAAGCACAACCCCGGGTCTTCCAGAAGCCCTTGCATAACCATCAGCCATATGCGTAGCTCCCTGTTCGTGTCTTGCAAGGACATGCTTTATGACATTTGTATACTTAGGCATAACGTCGTATACCTTTAGCACATATCCTCCGGGAAGGCCAAAGATTATATCCACGCCCTCATCGAGTAGAGTCTCAAAAAACATCTGTGCGCCGATCATTCTTGCCATTGGAGTCTAACCCCCATCTTAAAGACTTTTCCTTACCCTTCTTATCTTTTCTTCCATCTTATCTTTTAATGCGAGCTTCATCTTTTTTAGTCTCTTAACCTCAAGCTCTTCATCGATAGAAAGGGTACCTTTCTTTTCTATCTCTTTTACCGCGTCATCTAACTTTCTATGTTCAAAATATAACCTTTTAAACTCTTCATCTCCTTCGAGTAACCTTTCAATTATCTCCATTTCCTTCATTATATCACCCATCTCTATAGATTTCAGCCTCTGACTTCCTTAAATATTGAGGAGCGAGAGCCGATAAGTCATCCTTGTTGCCGTTTTTGAACATATAGGATCCTATAAGAGCGCAACTCGAAGCTTTGGGAAAGTTGATGTCTGAAGGACAAAAAAGCGCAAGTTCTCCAAGCGAGTTTATCAAGAAATCTCTATAAAGCAAAGCACCATTTCCGATAAAAATTGTCCTTTCAGAGATCATCTCGCAAATATCATCTGGAGAAATAAGAATATCATCTGTAATCCTATTTAAGTTGGTATCAGAGTATTTAAATAAGGCTGCATATACCTCCTTCTTTTTAGCATCAATCAGAGAATATATATATAAAGGAGTAAAAAGCAGATTCCTTGCAAGAACCTCAAGAGACGAAACCCCAACGACTGGGATTCCAAGAGTGAAAGCAAGCCCCTTTGCGGTAGAGATCCCTACCCTTAGTGCTGTAAAAGAGCCCGGGCCCTTTGAAACTGCGATCCCTTCAATCTCATTTTTTTCTACACCAACCTCCTTTAAGAGCCAATCTAGCATAGGAAGAAGCTTTTCAGAGTGAGTTGGACCGAGATTTAAAAAAAACTCCCCAAGCACCTTGTCACCTTCTAAGACCGCAACACTTCCAGAACCTGTTGATGTTTCAATTCCTAATACCTTCATGTTTTGCCCTTTCTTTTCCACGACGATCAATATCCTCTGCCATCGCATCCGCTCCCGAAGTGATACCACTTACCTTGAGCGCAAGGTCATCTTTATTCGTTGCCTGTCTCATGAGCTCGTCATAAGTGATCATGCCTTTTTTATAAAAATCAAACAAGCATTGATCGAAGGTCTGCATCCCATAATGCAGATATCCCTCTTCAATAGCAGTTCGTATTTCCGCTGTCTTTGTTGGATCAGAGATGCATTCTCTAATCCTTGCTGTAGCAATCAGCACCTCGACTGCAGGAATCCTACCCTTTCCATTCGCTATAGGCAGTAGTCTCTGAGAAATTATCGCCTTTAAGATCTGAGAAAGTTGGTAGCGAATCTGATTATGCTGATTAGGCGGGAATATGGTGAGTATTCGGTTAATCGCCTCTTGCGCATCCAGAGTATGGAGTGTTGTAAGAACCAGATGCCCAGTTTCAGCAGCAGCCATAGCGATTTCCATTGTTTCAAGATCGCGCATTTCACCGACAAGAATCACATTTGGATCTTCCCTCATTGCAGACCTTAAAGCGTTTGTGAATGAAAGTGTATCAATATCAACTTCTCGCTGTTGTATAATGCTCTTTTTGTCACGGTGTACGTATTCAAGGGGATCTTCAATCGTTATTATGTGCCTTGGGCGAGTCGAGTTTATACAATCAATGATTGCGGCAAGGGTTGTAGATTTACCGCTACTCGTCGTTCCAGTTGCAATTATTAACCCGCGCTCCTCCAGAGAAATCTTCTCAAGTATAGGCGGTAGATTTAACTCAGAAAAATTCAGGATCTCGAAAGGAATCGCCCTTATAGCCATAGCTATTGTTCCCTGTTGCTGAAAGACATTAATCCTGAACCGTGACAGACCTTCTATATCATATGCAAGATCCATCTCAAAGGTTTTTTCATATTTCTCTCTCTGCCATTTATTCATCACAGAGTAGGCCAATCTTTCCAGGTCCTCATTAGTAAAGCTAGGCGCTTCTTTTATAAATACTATTGTCCCGTCAATACGAAAAGCCGGAGGGCTTCCTACCTTAAGATGTATATCAGTAGCATCTGCCCTTAGAGCCGCTTTAAGAAGTCCATCTATCTCATTTTCAGCCATGATCACCTCTCAAATGTTATTAACTATGTAATGCATATTTCGATAGAATCTCTTCTTTAATTCTCTCCATAATCTCAGGGTGTTCCTTTAAAAATAATCTACTATTTTCTCTTCCCTGACCAAGCCTTTCCCCTTTATACGAGAACCAAGTCCCACTTTTTTCAATTATTTTTGAATTGGAACCGATATCAATTGCCTCACCCTCTTGGGAAATCCCAATGCCAAAAAGAATATCAAACTCTGCTTCCCTAAAAGGAGGAGAGACCTTATTTTTTACAACCTTTGCCCTTACCCTGTTTCCCGAAATCTCCTCCCCCTCTTTTACAGAGCCGATTCTTCTTATATCAATTCTCACTGAGGCATAAAACTTTAATGCCGTCCCACCACTAGTTGTTTCTGGATTCATATAAGAAGGAACACCGATCTTCATTCGCGTCTGGTTTACAAAAATTACGATTGTTTTTGATTTGCTCACTGTAGCCGTGATCTTTCTTAAAGCCTGTGACATAAGCCTTGCCTGAAGTCCGACATGGGCGTCTCCCATTTCGCCCTCAATCTCTGCCTTTGGTGTTAATGCTGCAACTGAATCAAGAACTATCACGTCCACGGCGCCACTTCTTACAAGGGTGTCAACAATCTCAAGCGCCTGTTCACCGAAATCGGGTTGTGATATAAGAAGGTCATCCACTCTTACACCGAGCTTTTGAGCATAATTTATGTCAAGAGCATGCTCAGCATCAATAAATGCGACAATCCCACCTAGTTTTTGTGCCTCGGCTATGGCGTGAAGGGCAAGTGTAGTTTTACCAGAAGCCTCAGATCCATAGATTTCCACAATCCTTCCCCTTGGAAGCCCACCAACACCAAGGGCAATATCCAATCCTATGGAACCTGTATTAACTACGGAAAGCTCAGGGATTTGGGCATCCGCACCAAGGCGCATTATAGCGCCCTTTCCAAACTGCTTCTCAATAGAAGATAAGGCAAGCTCTATCGCTTTTTCCTTGTTTACCTCTTTAGATTGAGACTCTTTTGACATGTCTTTATGTTTCCTGAATTGATGAATTATACATTATTTAAAACAAATTTCCTAATCCGATCAAGTACAACCTCTGAAGCGATTAACTTTATTTCCTCCCTTGTGCCCTTAAACTGAAATCTTTGAGAGCTTGTTCCCTTTTTCTCATGAGAAATCCCGATGAAAACAGTACCTACAGGTTTGGTTGGTGTACCCCCCGTTGGCCCTGCAATACCGGATATTGAAACGCCTATATCTGCTTTTGCTAACTTTCTGACTCCTTCAGCCATCGCCTCAACTACCTCTTTACTAACTGCCCCGAAAGACTCGATTAATTCTTTTGGTACTCCCAGTACCTCTACCTTGGATTCGTTACTGTAAGAGACTATACCTCTTTCAAAATAATTAGAGCTTCCTGAAACGTTTGTAACCCTATGTGCAACAAGCCCGCCGGTGCAGGACTCAGCAAGCGCAAGGGTGAGCCTATTTCGGGAAAGGAGTTTCCCAACAACCTCCTCAAGTGTCTCCCCTTCAGTAGAAAAAACATACTCACCAAGCCTAAAAACAATGTCTTCTATAACTTCTGAGACCATCTTCTCAGCTTTTTCTTCTGTATCACCATAACCAGATACCCTTATATGAATCTCTGGGAAATTGGGTCTATATCCTATTTTTACACCCTCCCTTTCTATACCTTTAAGCCTTTCTGCAACCTCAGATTCCCTTAATCCAGACGTTTTTACCATTCGGCTTTTAAATTTATTCCGTCCTAAAGTCCTCTTATCTAGCTCCGGAATTACATACTCCTCAAGCATAGCCTTGAACTCTTTTGGAACTCCAGGTAGGAAGAAAAAAACTACACTATCCTTTTCACATTGAAACCCAGGAGCAGTACCCCAGAAGTTTTTAAGGATTTGTGATCCTTTGGGCATGTAAGCCTGCTTCTTGTTTATTTCCAACAACTTTCTTCCCTGTTCCTTAAATCTCTCCTCTATCATCTGAAGAGCATCGTCATTCAGCTCAAGGGGAATTCCGAAGAATCGAGAGGCGACCTCGGCTGTTAGATCATCGGGTGTAGGTCCAAGCCCGCCAGAGACAATTACTGCCTGTGATCTTCTCTTAGCAGTTCTTAGAGCTTCTATTATGGCTTCTTCATCATCGCCAACACTTGTATGGAACCTAAGATCAAAACCGAGACTCATTAGCTTCTCCGCTGCCCAGTGAAAATTAGTATCAAGCGTCACGCCGCTCATTATCTCATCGCCTGTTGTTATGATTTCGATCTTCATCTAACTGAGTAGAGACGACCCGGCGGGTCGTCTCTACATTATTATCCAATCACCCTTGTAATAACCTGCATTATAATATTTGCGTAAATCCCAGCTACAACGTCATCTGTCACTATTCCAAACCCACCTGGTAAGCGTTCTGAGCTTCTTACTGGGGGAGGTTTTACAATATCTAATAATCTAAAGAGAAAAAAACCCAAAATTATATTTCGCAAGCTTGGTGTAATGAGAAACATTGTTACTAAATATCCACAAACCTCATCAACCACCACCTGCTTTGGGTCAGTTACCCCAAATATACACGATGCCTTATTTGAAACCCATACAGAGAAGATTATAAACCCAAGAAGAAACGAAATATAGATATATAGAGAAAGGTTAGATAACAAATAGAAAAGTATTACTCCACCAACTGTCCCCGCCGTCCCTGGCGCAATCGGCGAATATCCCAGATAAAAAAAGCTCGCAAAAAACTGAGTAAGCCATTTTCCCACTTAAGAGAGGGCTCCTTCAATATGAAGAAGTTTTTTCTTGATTTCGATCCCGCAAGAATATCCACCAAACCCGTTTGTTGCAACTACTCTATGACATGGAACAATTATGGGAATTGGATTAGCACCAACTGCATTGCCCACTGCTCTTGCAGCACGAGGATTTCCAATTTTCCTTGCAATTTCACTATAAGTCTTTACTTTTCCATAAGGAATCTTTAAAAGCTCCCTCCAGACAGACCTTTGAAATGGAGTTCCGGAAGATAAATCTACCTTCGATTGAAACTCCTTTAACTTGCCTTCAAGATAAAGGCGAACCTCTCTCACCGATTTTTCTGCTTCGCCACCCTCTGTTAGCTTGACTCCATTCAGGTTCCCGATAAATTCCTTAAATCTATCCTTCCCAAATATAATTCTCGAGATTCCTTTAGGTGTGCTTATGACATAGATAGCACCTAGAATACAATTACAGTAAGAAAAATTAGATGGATTCATTGAGCATCTGTTATAGATTATTGTCACAGAACCTGCCCTATGTTGTCAAGAAACAAATCTTTTAATTTTACCCAATGATTTTGTTGACTATTGTTAACGTGATAATCATTATATAAGTTATCTAGAAATTGGGATAATATTACAGGCATCTTTTAATAAGTTGAGATAGAGCCTTCATCGAGAGTCCGAAACTCATAGCGATGCTATTGCTGCTGTCTCAACAAAGGAGAGAATTATGAGAGGGCTCAAAACTATACTTTCAAAACACCCACTTTTTAAGGGGCTTGATAAACGCTACCTTCAACTGATAGTAGATTGTGCATCCGATGTGCACTTTAATTCTGGAGATCTTATCTTCCGTGAGGGAGAGGAAGCCGATCAGTTTTATATAATTCGTGAGGGTAGAGTGGCGCTTGAAGTAGTGCTCGTACCTGGACGTGAGCCTATTATAATTCAGGTAATTGGAGAAGGAGATGTGCTTGGTTGGTCGTGGCTTTTTCCGCCATACCGCTGGCATTTCGACGCCAGGGCTGTCGCACCAACACAAGCCATTGCTCTAGACGGTAAATTCCTTCGTACAAAATGCGAGAAAGACCATCATCTTGGCTTTG
>Ga0209640_10001992_pt1 | contig 17697 bp, 15 predicted proteins | sample RifCSP10_1_FD_184018 | JGI IMG/M metagenome (GOLD analysis project Ga0209640, IMG submission 184018) | Soil microbial communities from Rifle, Colorado - Rifle CSP2_sed 10_1 (SPAdes) (version 2) | ecosystem: Environmental > Terrestrial > Deep subsurface > Rock core/Sediment | place: Rifle... | reverse complement strand
TATCGCCCTCCCGCACGCGTTCCAGCGCCTGATCGCTGCCAAGGGTCGGGCTACCTTCCAATTGGCAGAAGTCCTCCTGGTCATTGTCCAATGGGCAGAGCACAATGCTGGAGTTAGCCTGCCGCAGACTCTGCAAGAACTGGGCGGCCACCTCCCCAGAATCGTGATCGACAAGATCCACCCGAATCCGAGACGGCCCGTCTCCGCTGGGGATGAAGATCCCCAGGATGATCGTCATTCCCACCGGGATCGCCAACAATCCGATGAGATTGCCGCGGTTGACCATGAACAACCGCAGATCGTTGATAGCAATCTGGAGAACTTTCACAACTAGGCGACCTCAAATCGCCGATTGAAGAGCCACACCCCCAGCAGGTACATCAGTGCGCCCTGGATCAGCAAGACCAGCAGGTTAAGCCCAATGTCGGTATCTCCCTCGGCGAGCTTCTGGAAGGCCTCCCGTCCCCAGTACACCAGCGAGAAAGCTCCCGCGATCCTGGGAAGTGTGAAACCAAACGCGCCGCCGAGCACGCCCAACGCCATATTGGTGATTGGGGCGAGGATGTTTCCCTGCTCAGGTGAACGCACGATTGCGGCCAGCAGAATGCCGAACCCCGAAACGGCCAGGGCCACCGAGAGCAGCAGGCCCGCGAGCAGTGGCAGGTTATCTCCCCAAATGAAGTCGAACCTCCCCTGTAACAAGCTGCCCACCAGCGTCAGGGCGAGGATCAACACCAAGAGCTGGAAAACTACTGTCAAAAAGACTCCGCCGAGATTGCCTGCCAGAATCGCGGATCGAGGGGTGGGTGAGACCACCATCCGCTGCAGGGTCCCCTGCCGGCGCTCGTTGTGCAGGCCGAGGACGCCGAATTGGGCGGTAAACAGTGCGAAGAACATCGCCTGGGCGGAGCCGACAAAGACCAGAATGCCCTGGGTTGCTCCGCCGTCCGAGGAACCTTCAATGGTCTGTGAGTCCAGCCCGACGGTGTTGCCGGCCGGCGAGAAAGCGCAGCCAAATGCGGATTCGAAATCGACCTGGCCTAAACTGGCCGGGCCAAAGCTGGCTTGCAGCTCTTCAAAGCTGGAGGCCATGGCAATGTTGCCTGCGGCGATTTGATTGGTGATGCCCTCGGCAATGCTGCGCACGACCTCGGAAGCGATCGGGCTGCCGCGGTTGGCGTAGACGGTGATCCCGGTCTGTTCCAGCACAGGATGGACCATCGGCAAATAGGAGATTCGCTGGGTGAAGTCTTCAGGAATGATCAAGGCGGCCGTGTAGATCCCCCGCTCGACCGCGGCCTTGGCTACCCCTTCGACATAGGCCTGGTTGCCTGGCACCAGATGTTGGAAATCCAGCTCTCCGCTCGCCACCAGCGAACTGGCCATGCTCTCGTCGAACTCGACCGCCTCGGTCAGATCAAACAGGGTGACGGCCGCGGGCCCGCTCTGATCTTGTTCGAACAGCTGGCAGGCGGGAAGCTCGATCTCGCTACCCGAGCTGCCGGGCACCAACAACGAGACAAAGATACTGCCGTAGCTGAACCCCAGCGGTCCGGGTTGATCGTGATTCACCACCGCGATCGGAATGTCGGCGATCGGAACATCGCCGCTGCCCAGCCCACCGAAGGCCAGCGCAACAATAGTGGAGAGTACCAACGGCGAAGCCACCATGATCAACACCAGGTTGCGATCGGTGAAGGTGGTGTAGATCTCTTTCCAGGCGATCGTCAGGATCTTGCGCAAGCTCGGCTCTCCGTCGGGAGGCTGAAAACCCGGATCAATCTCGCAGGGCGCGCCCGGTCAGATTCAGAAAGACAGCCTCCAGATCCGGCTCGCGGACTTCGACCGACTGGATCTCGATCCCCGCCCGGTTAGTGATCTGGATGATATCGGGAAGCGCCTTGCGGCCGCGCTTGGCATGGATCACGATCAACCCGCTGGTGTTGGTGCTGGACTCCCCTTCAGGCCTAGGCGGGTCATAGCTGGCCCGGGTGACCCCCTGCACTTCGTCCCGGATCTGCTGCAGCAGCTCGGGTGCTACGGCCTGGTCCCCGACCGTGAAGGCCAGCTGATCCTCTTCCCCGACCCGCTGGATGAGTTCACCCTGGGTACCGAGTGCAATCACTTCGCCGTGGTCAATGATTCCGACTCGGTCGCTCAGCTCCTGAGCCTCTTCCATAAGATGGGTGGTGTACAAGACCGTCATGCCCTGTTCATCACGGAGTTGCTTGACGGTGTCGAGAATCCGGCGCCGACTCTGCGGATCGATTCCAACCGTCGGTTCGTCCATGAAGACCAGCTCCGGTCGATGGAGCAGGCCCACGCCGACGTTGAGCCGCCGTTTCATGCCTCCGGAGAAGGTATCAACCTTGTCTTTTTGTCGGTCGGTGAGCTCGATGAAGGAAAGCACTTCATCCACCCGGCTGGACAATACACTTCCCCCCAGGTCGTACATTTTTCCGAAGAATTCCAGATTCTGGCGGGCATTCAGGCTGGGGTAGAGCGCGATCTCCTGCGGTACCACCCCGATCAGCCGCTTGGCCTGCAGGGGCTGTTTGCTGATCGAGTGCCCCCCGATCAGGGCGTCGCCCCGGGTAGGTTCCAAGAGCCCGCTGATCATCGAGATGGTGGTTGTCTTGCCGGCCCCGTTAGGGCCCAGCAGGCTGAAGATCTCCCCTTTGTGAATCTCGAGCTCGATGCCTTTGACCGCCTGCACCTCGGAGCCATCCGGGCGGCGGAAAGTCTTGGCCAGGTCGTGGGTCTGTACCATGCTCTGCATGTCAACTCCCTTATTGGATGGCGACTTACTTCAGGAGAAGCGGTCTCAGCCGGCGGGCGCCCGAGGGGCCAACTCGCCCTCCAGGGGGTAGCCGGCCTGCTCCCAGTCGGAGAGCCCGCCCGAGTAGCGCCACAGCTTCTGGTACCCCCGACTGTCGAGGAAGTGGTAGGCCATGATGCTAGACGGGCACAGCCGGTCGGAGCAGTAAACCACCGTCTCCTGTTGGGGATCGAGCTGGGCCAGCAGCTCCTTAGGCTCGGACACGTTCAGCGATCCGGGAATGTGTTTGCCCTGGAAGGCGAGGCTTCCCAATGTCATCACCAGGACGAATTGGTCCCCGCGATCCAGCTTTGCCTTGAGTTCCTCTCGGCTGATCTCTTTCATGGTGGATTGTTAGGCAGCGCGGCGCGCAGCCATTATAGGAGGATTCAATCCCATTCAGGGCCGAAGTTAAGCTCAACTATCCCCGGTAGAATGGAGGCGGACCGGCACCGGAAAGGACGGTCGGACGAGATGAAGCTGCCATATTCCGCCCCTGTGCACCCACCGCTAGAAAGCGATTCCCGAATCCTCTTGGGCCCGGGCCCCAGCAATGTGGAGCCGCAGGTGCTGCAGGCGATGGCGGCCTCCATGGTCGGTCACCTGGATCCCTTCTTCCTGGAGGCCATGGACCGGATCCAGGATCTGCTGCGCTATGCCTTCCAGTCCCAAAATCCACTCACCATTCCGGTCTCGGGGACCGGCAGTGCCGCCATGGAGACGGCCATGGCGAACTTGATCGAGCCCGGCGATCCGGTGCTGGTCTGCGTCAATGGGTTCTTCGGGGAACGGATGGCCGACATGGCCCGGCGCTACCAGGGAGAGGTGCGGATCCTTCAGCGGCCCTGGGCCGAAGTGTTTGGCCTGGAGGAGATCGAGGCCGAGCTCAAGGCCCGGCCGGCCAAGGTCGTGGCCGTCGTGCATGGTGAGACCTCCACGGGTGCGCTGCAGCCGCTGGAGGGAATGGTGGATATGGTTCGGGAGCACGGGGGCCTGCTGGTGGTAGACGCGGTGGCGACCCTGGGCGGAGTGCCGCTGCTGGTCGATGAGCTGGACCTCGACGTGTGTTACTCCGGCAGCCAGAAATGCTTGAGCGCACCGCCCGGCCTCGGTCCGATCACGATCGGGCCGCGAGCCGCAGCCGCGCTGGCGGGGCGGAAGACCGCGGTGGGGAGTTGGTACTTCGACTTGACCGGCGTGCAGAAGTATTGGGGCAAAGAACGGACCTACCATCACACCGCACCGATCTCGGCCAACTTCGCCCTGTACGAAGCGCTGCGCTTGCTCGCCGCGGAAGGGCTGGAGGCCCGTTGGGCCCGTCACCGCCGCTGCGCCGAGCTGCTCTGGGAGGGACTGGCAGCCCTCGACCTCACCCTGCTGATCCCGGAGCCCTATCGAATGGTCACCGTGACGACCGTCCGGGTCCCGGATGGCGTGAACGAGGCCCAGGTCCGTGCTCGCCTGCGGGAGGAGTTCCACATCGAGATCGCCGGCGGACTGGGTGTGCTGAAGGGGAAGGTGTGGCGGATCGGCCTGATGGGACATTCCGCCCGGGAGCAGAATGTGGCGGCCTTGCTGGGCGGGCTTGAGGCGATCTTGCACTAGGCCGCTGACGCGATGCCCCCGGCCGATCCTGGCGAGGGCCGGCGGAAAACGACTCATCCGCTCGACTCTCCGCATTCGAAGTCATCCATGTCCCAGGCAAATATCAGTTACCATTTGTGATTACCCTAAGCAGTCAGAAACAACCCCGCCATTAGTTACGGACGCACGCCGGAGCGTTCACCGCCATGAATCGATTGCAGGTTTGCAGGAACTTCGGTGCGCTGCCGGCCCGATTTCTTTGGCGGGTTGGGCAGTCCCCCGGCTTGGCGCTCAGAGAATTGCTCCCCAGGGCGAGAATTGCCGAATGGCGATCCCTGATCCCGATCTCGATCCTGTTGCTCCTGAGCGCCCCGCTTCTTTTCTACAACGCCTTCGTGTGGCCAATGCCAAAGGGCTTCGCCGGATTGTATGCCCTATTCGGCGAATTGATCGCCAGTAATCCTTATCGGCTTCCGGTCGAAGTGCCCTACTACGGCCCGGGCGGAATTCCATTCGTCTACCCGCCGCTCGCGATCTACTTGATGGCGTTTCTCACTACTGAACTGCATATTGCTCCCTTGACGTACCTGCGCTTCTTCCCGGCCCTGGTCGCATGGCTGAGCCTGATCCCAGTTTACGCACTGGCCCGGGCCCTTGTCGGATCAGCGCCGAGAGCCGCCATCGCCGCTTTCCTGTTTGGTTCTGCGCCGGCCATCTTCATCATGCACGTGTATGCCGGCGGAGCCGTTCGAGCGCCCGCGTTTCTATTCGCCATGTTGGGGTTATGGCTGGCTTGTCGAACCATGGATCGGGGCCGCTTTCAGGCAGCTATCCTGGCCGGGCTGTGCTTGGCGGCGACTGCTCTCACGCACTTGGGCTATCTGTTCTTCTTCGCCCTTAGCCTGGGGACCTTCGCTTTGATCGGCCCTTGGCCCGGGAAGCGACTGAAGTGGGCGATTCTCATCCTGGCCCTTGGATTCGGTTTCTCGTCACCTTGGTGGCTATCCATCGGTCTTCGATATGGAATCGATGTATTCCGAAATGCCTTCGCTTCTCACGGAACTCTGGAGTTCTTCACTCGCCCGTCGCAGCTGTCGACCCTCGGTTGGCTGTGGAGGCCGTTCGTCTTTGCGTACTTCGGTTCACCCGTGCTGGGCGGATTGGTGTTCAGCGGCCTGATCTGGGCCGCACTCAACCGGCGATGGCGGCTCGTCATCTGGTTCTTCGTTACTCTAGTCAGCACATCTGAGGGGTGGCATTTCTTGGTACTGATTGGGGCGCTACTGGCCGGGGTCTTTCTCTTCGATGTGGCGAGCATACTGGCGCAGCAGCTTTCCCGGGTCAGCGCTGCGCGCGCCAGCTCGGTGGTCCTGATACCGGTAGTCCTGCTCGCCGTGGAACTCTCCAGCCTACCCTATCTTACGGGCGCGCCCACAAAGCTCTCCGGGAATACCATCCGCCTGGGTGATTGGTTTCAGGACCAGACGACAACTGAGGCGCACTACCTCTTCTTGACTCCGAGCCAAGAGGCAGCCGAATGGCTCCCGTACTTCCTCCGCCGAACACCTTCCGTGGGGTTTTGGGGGAGTGAGTGGCTCGGTACCTATGACCTCCAACACAAATTGACCCTTGCTGAAGTTCCGAGATGTCTGGCATCGCAGTCGTTCCAGTGTGTGGAAGAACTAATCCAACGATACGATCTTCGGGTGGATTACCTCATCCTGCCTGCCGAGATTCGGGAGGGACCATTGCTCGAGGCGCTCCAAACAAGCGACCGTTGGAGGAGCGCTTACGCTAACCCGGGTTATCGGGTCTGGCGGTACAGAGGTGCCTTGACTGTCACCGGGTAAGACCAGCCGCTTGACAAACCGTCCGACTACTAGTACAATTGTTCTAGTCCGGTGGGGTAACTGGATCCAGAATCGGCCACCCGGGCCGTAACGGCAAACGACCCCCCATCGAAAAGGAGCCCCATGTTTCACAAAGTCATCCTCGTTGGCAACCTCGGGCGTGATCCGGAGATGCGCTACACGCCCAGCGGCCAGGCCGTCACCAATTTGAACGTGGCGACCAACCGCACCTACACCGACGGCACCGGCAACCAGGTCAAGCAGACCGTGTGGTTCCGGGTCTCGGTGTGGGGCAAGCAGGCCGAGTCCTCCGCTCAATACCTGCGCAAAGGCCGCCAGGTGCTGGTCGAAGGCCGGTTGAACGCCGACGACAACGGCAACCCGCGCATCTGGAATGCGCAGGATGGCACGCCGCGGGCCTCGTTCGAGGTCACCGCCGAGACCGTGCGTTTCCTCGGCGGAGGGCGGGATGAGGCCATGGCCGCTGAAGAAGTCGGCCCCGCCACGGAAGACGAGATCCCCTTCTAGGGTCGTCAGTCCATGCCAGGCCCTCAAGCGATGTTTGAGGGCCTGGCCCTCTCATGGAGCAGCCCAATGTCTGAACAACCCAAATCCATCGCGGGCCAGATTCAGGTTCATCTGCCCGCCAACCTCGAGCCAACCTACGCCAACTTTGCGATGGTCACCAATTCGGCCTCTGAAATCGTGTTGGATTTCGCCCAGGTGATGCCGCGGCTGCCCCGGGCGCACGTGAAGGCCCGAGTGGTGATGACCGCCCTAAACGCCAAACTCCTGTTGAAGGCTTTGAGCGAGCACCTTCAGCGCTACGAAACCCACTTTGGAGAGATCAAGGTTCCGGAAGGGCCTCACTTGTCCGATCAGTTATTCAAGAACTTGCCTCCCGAGAAGTCGCCCGAGACGCCTCCCGAGAAGCCGCCCGAGGAATAAGCAAGATGGACCGGCTCGAAGCCATCGGGGAACGGATTCTGTCCTACTTTGAGCGGAAGAACGCCGCCCGGGACGCGGCCTTGCAGCGCTCGCGCACCCTCATCCGACACAGTGCCACCGCCATCCGGGCCGCTCACCGGCAAGAGCGGGAGCTGGCCCGCGAGCATCTTGACCAGGCCAAGACGATCACCGAAGAGTTAAGAACTGATCTGACCTCCTATCCGGACCTCTATCATGCCGGGTACACCCAGGATGCCTTCAAGGAGTACGCGGAGGCTTCGATCGTGTTCGCACTGTTGGTCAATGATCCGCTCCCCGATCCGGATGAGTTGGGCGTTGAGTACGCTGCCTACCTTGGCGGATTGGGGGAGGCGGTCGGCGAACTGCGTCGGCGGACTCTGGACATCCTCCGCCAGGCGCATGCTGCCGACGCCGAGCGCCTGCTGGAGGCCATGGATGAAATCTATGGGCTGCTGGTCACGGTCGATTTTCCTGACGCGATCACCGGTAACCTGCGGCGGACGACGGACCTGGTTCGGGGTTTGGTAGAGCGCACCCGCGGCGATCTCACGACCAGCCTGCAGCAAGAAAGCTTGCGGGCCGCCCTGGATTCGGTCGAGAAGAAACTGGGCTCACGGCCCGGGGAGGGAAAGGCTTGAGATCCAGGATTCCCGCCACGGTGGTAGCCGCCCCGCCGCGGAGCTTCGTGGTGGCGGCCAATCCCCAGCTGCCGGAGGCGCTGCGGCTGGCCGAGCGGATCAGCGTCGAGCTAAGCGGGCGCGAGCTGGCCTCGGCCTGGGGTTCGCTAAACGACGAGAACTTTCGCCGAAAAGTTGCGGCAAATCCGGCGGACCTGTTCATCGCTTTGGGCGGAGATGGGACGATGCTGCGGGCCGGACAATTGTGCGCACCGCTGGAGCTTCCGATCCTGGGGATCAACCTGGGCCGCTTCGGATTCTTGACCGAGGTACGGAGAGAGGACTGGCAGGCCGCACTCGAGCGAGTGATCCAGGGCGACTATTGGCTGGAGCAGCGGATGATGCTGCAAGCCGTTCACCATCGCCGGGATCGAGAGCTGGGGTCGTGGGAGGCATTGAACGAATGCTTCATCGGCCGGGGGGAGACCGTTCGGCCGGTTGACCTGACGGCCGAAATCGACCAGCGCCATCTGACGACCTATGTTGCTGATGGTTTGATCATCGCCACTCCGACCGGCTCGACAGCCTATGCCTTGGCGGCCGGCGGTCCGATCTTATCGCCGGAGCTGCGGAACATTCTCCTGGTCCCGGTCGCCCCGCATCTGTCGGTTGAACGGCCCATTGTGCTGCACGAGGGCTCTGCAGTTCGGGTCACGGTTCGCACGGCCCATCAGGCCATCCTGAGCGTAGATGGAGGCTCGCCGGTGCCACTGCAGAGTGAGGACAGCCTGCAAATCCGGGCCGGCAGGCATGTGGCGCAATTCGCCCGTCTGCAGGATCCGGGCTACTTCTATCGCAACCTGACCGCTCGGATGAATCAAGTAGCAGTTCCCGGATCGCCAGAATGAGCGAGGCCGTTCTCACCTGCTATGTACATCCAGATCGGCCCACCAAGCTGCGCTGCAATCGCTGCAACCGGCCGATTTGTGTGAGCTGCGCGATCCAGACCCCGGTGGGCTATCGCTGCAGGGAGTGCGTTCGAGGTCAGCAGCAGATCTTCGAGACCGCCGGCCGGCTCGACTTTGCCATCGCGGGAGTGGTTGCCGGCGTGAGCACTGCGTTCGCCACTCCTTTGCTGAGAGCGCTCGGCTTCTGGGGCTTCTTGTTGGCGCCGCTGGTGGGAGGCGCCATCGCGGAGGTCGTCCGAGCGGCGGTGCGGAGACGCCGCAGCCGCCGGCTGCCGATGGTGGCCGGGATCGGCGCGGCGGCCGGGGTTCTGCTGTATGCGGGGCTGCGAGCCGCGCCGTTCGGTCTACTGCTGCTTGGAGGGGGTCCCGAGCTTGGCGGCCGAGCCTTGGGTGGGGCCGGGCTGAGCCTGCTGTGGCCGTTGGTCTATGGTGGGTTGATGATCGGTTCATTGGTTGCCCGCTTGCAGGGCATTCGGCTGTGAGGCGCTGCCATGCTGAGTGAGCTGCGCATCCGGGATTTCGCCATCATTGGGAAACTCGACCTTAACTTCGGACCGGGGTTCACTGTGTTCAGCGGAGAGACCGGCGCCGGGAAATCGATCATCATTGATGCGGTCGAACTGCTACTCGGAGGGCGGGCGGACAGTACCATGCTGCGATCCGGCGCCCAGGCCGCCATCATCGAAGGGGACTTTCTGCCGGATCCAGAGCGGTTGCCGGAAATCGGAGCCCTGCTCGAGCAGGACGACCTGCTGGATGATTCCGGCACGCTGCTCCTGGCCCGGGAGATCCGACGCGAAGGCCGTAATATCTGTCGGATCAACGGGCGGACGGTCGGGCTGAACCAGCTCAAGGCGATTGGCGAGTGGCTGGTCGATGTGCATGGTCAATCGGAGCACTTGAGCCTGCTGCGGGTCCGGGAGCACCTGCAGTTCCTAGACCGCTTCGCCAAATCCGACGGCTTGCTGGCCGAGTACCGGGTCGGGTTCCGGCGGCTGCAGGAGCTGCGGCGCCGGCTGACCGAATTGCAATCTGCCGCCCAGGAGCGAGAGCGCCGGGCGGACCTGCTGCGCTATCAAATCAATGAGATCGAATCAGCGGCGCTCCGGGAGGGTGAGACCGCTCAGCTGGCCGCGGAGCGTGAACGCCTGGCGAACGCCGAGAAACTGGCGGGGCTGACCCTCAATGCGTTGGCTGCTCTGGACGAGGCTGCCGGATCGGAAAACTCCGCGATCGATCGTCTGGGGGAGGCCGCCGGCGCGTTGCTCCATCTCGGTGAGATCGACCCGTCGATGCACGGGCCCAGTGAACGGGCCCAAGCGCTTGCCGAGGAGCTCGGCGACCTGGCTCGACAGCTGCGTGGCTACCTCGAGCAGGTCCAGCCCGATCCGCTCCGGTTAGACGAAGTCGAGGCCCGGGTTGGATTGATTGCCGATCTCTCCCGAAAGTATGGTGCGGACCTTCAAGCCATCCAGGCCTATGCCGCCCAGGCCCAATCCGAGCTCGAAGGTCTCCTGAGTGCCGAGGAGAATCTCGAGGTCCTGCAGGCCGAGCAGGCCCAACTGCTCGTTCGGTTGGCCGAGGTCGGGGCCGAGCTGTCGCGCACGAGACGCCGCGCCGCCGAGACCCTGGCCGAACAGGTCGCGGACGGCCTGGCCGAGCTCAACATGGCCGGGGCCCAATTCGCGGTGGATGTGCAGTGGCAAGACGACCCACAGGGCCTGCCGGTTGAGGGAAGGCAGGTGGGCTTCGGTCCAACCGGGCTCGACACGGTGGAGTTCCTGGTGGCGCCCAATGCAGGAGAGGGGCTCAAGCCGCTGGCCAAGATCGCCTCCGGCGGCGAGACCTCGCGGCTGATGCTGGGCCTAAAGAGTGTGCTGGCCCAGGCCGATCGGCGGCCGACCCTGATCTTCGACGAGATCGACCAGGGAATCGGGGGCCGAACCGGCGGGGTGGTGGGGCGCAAGCTGTGGGGCCTGGCACGCAGCCATCAAGTATTGTGTGTCACTCACCTGCCGCAGCTGGCCGCTCACGGAGACCGGCACTTCAAGGTGGAGAAGAGCACTCAGTCCGGTCGGACCCTGGCGGCGGTCAGGGAGCTGCAGGGCGCCGAACGCCTGAAAGAACTAGCCGAGATGCTGGGGGAGCAGACTGAGTCCAATCTGCGCTCGGCCGAGGTGCTGCTGCAAAACGCGGCAACCTAGCTGAACCCAACCCTCCGGAGCAGGATCGCGGCGGCGTTGCATCAGGCGGTGACCTAGCCAAAAACAAAACCTCCGGCGCAGGATCCGCGCCGGAGGCCTACTCTCCGCTGTACTCGTCCGCTCAGGCCGAGACTTCTTCCTCGATCTCCACCGGTGTACTGCCCTCCGGCTTGCGGAAGATGACACCCTGATCGGGGACGTGGTCCACTACCACGGTGTCCCCCTCCTGAAACTCACCCTGCAGGATCTTTACCGAGAGTGGGCTTTCGATGTATTTCTGGAGGGCGCGCTGCAGCGGGCGGGCCCCGAAGGCCGGGTCGTAGCCTTCTTCGGCAAGCCAGCTGCGGGCCGTGAGGGAGAGCTCTACGCTCAGGCCGTGCTCGGCCAGGCGCTCGCGTACCTTGGCCATCTGCAGGTCGACGATCTGCTCCATCTGCTCCATGGTCAGCTGCGAGAAGATGATGATCTCGTCGATCCGATTCAGGAATTCCGGCCGGAAGGTGTCCTTCAGGGCCTGCTCGATCTTTTCCTCCGACTCGGTCTTCTGGGTATCTTCGCTTCGGCTGCGGAATCCGAGGGTGCCGGCCCGGGTGACAAACTGGTTACCCAGGTTGGAGGTCATGATCAGCACCGTGTTCCGGAAGTCCACCACCCGTCCCTGTCCATCGGTCAGCCGACCGTCATCCAGGATCTGGAGCAGGGCGTTCCACACTTCTGGGTGGGCCTTCTCGATCTCGTCAAACAGGATCACCCGATATGGGCGCCGGCGAACCGCCTCGGTGAGCTGACCCCCTTCCTCGTAGCCAACATAGCCGGGTGGTGCACCGAACAAGCGCGAGACAGTATGCTGCTCGCGGTATTCACTCATGTCGATCCGCAGCAGGGCGTCCTCGTCGTCGAACATGAAATGGGCCAGCGCCTTGGCCATCTCGGTCTTCCCGACTCCCGAGGAGCCCAGGAAAATGAAGGATCCGATCGGCTTGTGGGGATCCTTGAGCCCGGCCCGCGCTCGGCGAATGGCGTCCGACAGAGCATGGATCGCCTCGTCCTGGCCCACAATCCGCTCGTGGAGCCGATCTTCCATCCGCAGCAACTTCTGGGACTCGGTTTCCATCATCTGGCTGACCGGAATGCCGGTCCACATGTGCACCACTTCGGCGATATCGTTTACATCGACGATCTCGTCGAGCTGATGCTCGGCCTCCCAGAGGTCCCGCTTTTCGTGGAACTCTTTCTCCAGCCGCAGACGTTCGGACTTTTTCTCGGCCGCTCGTTCATAGTCGCGTTCGAGCCCGGCCTGTTCCTCCTCGGCCATCAAGCGGTCGAGGGCGCTCTTGAGCTCCTTGAGATCGGGGGGCAGTGAGTAGAGCGCCACCCGCAGCTTGGCGGCCGCCTCGTCAATCAGGTCAATGGCTTTGTCGGGGAGCGAGCGCTCGGTTACGTAGCGGTGGGATAGCCGGGCAGCAGCCACCAGCGCCTCATCGGAAAAGCTCACCTTGTGGTGGGCCTCGTAGCGGTCCCGCAGCCCCTTGAGCATGGCGATACTCTCTTCAATGGTTGGCTCGTCCACGTAGACCGGGGCGAATCGGCGTTCCAGCGCCGCGTCCTTCTCGATGTACTTGTGATATTCGTCCAGAGTGGTCGCCCCGATGCACTGCAGCTCGCCTCGCGACAGTGCAGGCTTGAGCATGTTGGAGGCATCCATCGCCCCCTGGGCTGCGCCGGCGCCCACCACAGTGTGCAGCTCGTCGATCATCAGGATGATCTCGCCCTCCGCCCGTTGAATCTCTTCAATGGCGGCCTTCAGGCGCTCCTCAAACTCACCCCGAAACCGGGAGCCGGCGATCATCGCCCCCAGGTCGAGCGAGACGACTCGCTTGCCCATCAGGATCTCCGGGATATCGTTGCTGGCGATCTTCTGGGCCAGGCCTTCCACGATGGCGGTCTTTCCCACTCCGGCTTCTCCGATGAGCACCGGATTGCTCTTTGTCCGGCGGGAAAGGATCTGGATGACCCGCAGGATCTCTTGGTCCCGGCCAATCACCGGATCCAGCTTGCCTTCCTTGGCCAGGGTGGTGAGATCCCGCGAATACTTCTCAAGAGTCCGATAGCGTGACTCGGCCTTGCGGTCGGTCACCCGCTGGCCACCCCGGATCTCCTTGATGGTCTCGTAGACCCGCTCCTTGGTGATTCCTTCGTCGTTGAGCAGGCGGGAGATAGCGGTATTGCGCTCGGAGAGGATGGCCAGGAAGATGTGCTCCGTCGAGATGAACTCGTCGTTCAGCCGGTTGGCTTCCTCGTTGGCCATATCCACCACCCGCTTGACTCGCGGGGTGATGAAGATCTGGCCGGCTCCTCCGCCGTAGATATTGGCCTTCGGGCTGGCGCGCAGCTGCTGATCGATCCGGTCGGTCAGCGCTTCGATATCGATGTTGAGCCGTTCGAGGATCTGAGTGATGACGCCCTGCGGCTGCTCGATCAGCGCCAGCAGGATGTGCTCGGTGTCGATCTGGTTGTGCCCGTAGCGTTGGATGATTTCCGCGGCCCGCTGGGCTGCGTCCTGCGCCCGCTCCGTGAAGCGGTCAAAGCGCATCATACCTGGAGCCCTCCTGGTAAAGCCGCGCGGATTATAGCATTCAGACCCATTCGGGGCCCGCTGCGGAGCGTAAGAAATATGTATGAATCGGCTTGGCCGTCCGCTTTGATTTCAGGGCATAGGCCGAAGGACTGCGATCGCGGTGCCATCTCCGGCCGGGAAGATGGTGGACAGGGACCCCTCAGCCAGCCGCCGGTTGAATCGGCGGGTGATCTCCACGCTCGGGTCCTGGTTGGAGGGATCGGTCACCGCGCCATGCCGGAAGGCGTTGTGGGCTGCCAGAATCCCACCTGGGACCAGATTGGCTTCTGCCCAATCCAGATAGGCAGGGTAACCGTCCTTCTCAGCATCGATAAAGACAAAACCAAAGGGTCCTTCTGCTTCGAGCTTGGGCAGCAAGCTGTGGGCGTCGCCGACCCGGACCTCTACCTTATCGGCTACGCCGGACAGCGCGAAGTGTTCCCGGGCCACCGCCGCGTAGGCGGGCTCTTTCTCCAGCGTGACCAGCCGCCCATCGGGAGGCAGGCCACGGGCGATCCAGGTCCCACTGTAACCGCCCAGAGTCCCGATCTCGACCGCCTGGCGGGCGCCGCAAGCCGCAGCCAAAAATTGCAGGAAGCGGCCTTCTTCCGGCCGGACGGTGATCTCCGGAAGTCCCCGCCGGGGTATCTCGCGGCGAATAGTTGCAAGGGCCTCGTCTTCGACCGCAAAGGTTGACCGAACATAGTTCTCGAGAGCTTCATCGAAGATGGGCATGGGTGCCGCTCCGTAGGATCGGGGGTAGGGGTCCGGGTGTGGAAGCGGTCGAATTATAGCTTCCGACCGGTATACTTCGCGCATGGGCGCCAGGTTAGCTGGGGATCTGCTCGCTTGGTTTGCGGAGTCTGGGCGTGACCTCCCCTGGCGGCGGACAGTCGATCCATACCCGATCTGGGTCGCGGAGGTGATGCTCCAGCAGACTCGAGTTGAAACGGCCCTCCCCTATTACAAACGATTCCTGAAGCGCTTTCCGGATGTAAGCTCGCTGGCGGCAGCCTCCGAGGAGGAGGTGCTGCGGCTCTGGGAAGGATTGGGTTACTACTCCCGGGCCCGTCACCTGTATCAAGCCGCGAATCAAGTCGTGGCGAGATTTGGTGGGCGGATTCCTGAAAGTCAGGACCGCTTGCGGGAACTGCCCGGGATTGGACGCTACACCGCAGCTGCTATTGCGGCGATGGCGTTCCGCCAGGATGCCCTGGCACTGGATGGCAACCTGAGGCGGGTGCTGGCCCGCCTGTTCGACCTCCATCTCGACCCACGCAGTTCAGAAGGCGAGCGAGAGCTGGCACGCCGGGCGGCCGCGATCTTGCCGCGGGGGAAGGCATCCGAATTCAATCAAGGCTTGATGGACCTGGGTGCACTGATTTGCCGGCCGCGCGCACCGGCCTGCCCGATCTGCCCGCTGGCCCGGCATTGCCTGGCCCGCCGGCGTGGTACCCAAGACCAGCTGCCGATGCGGGCGGCCCGCCGAGCGCTCCCCGACCGCCTGGCTGTGGCCGCGGTCTGGCAAGAGGACGGGAAGGTGCTGGTCCGGCGCAATCCGTCCGGGGGTCTGCTGGCTGGACTCTGGGGTTTTCCAGGCGGGCTGCTGGCGGAAGGGGAGGATGAGCGGGCCGGCCTGCAGCGGTTGATCGAGCAGCAGCTGGAGATGCAGATCCGGGTGGGCGATCCGCTGCCGCGGTTGAAGCATAGTTACAGCCATTTCAGGGTAACTCTGCAGCCGTACGCCTGCCAGCCGATGGGGCGCAAATTGCGCGACCGCGCCGGCTCGCGCTGGGTCAGAGTGCAGGAGCTCGGACAGCTTCCGATGGGCAGGCTCGACCGCCAGCTGGCCGAACGGCTGAGCGCGGCGTGAGGCCATGTGGCCTGGGAGCTGGAGGCGGGCGGGACCGTGCCGTATGCTTCTCTTGCGACCTTAATGAAGCATTCTGAGGCCTCATGTTACAATCGGCCAACTTCCTCGGAATTGGGTAACCTTATGTGGCGCTGGCTGCTCCCGATCGCTGCGGTGGCCCTGGTGGGCTGCTCTGAGAGAGGCCTGCGTCTGCCGCAGAGCCCACTCTTAGCTGCCCTCGAGCGCAAGAGCGGCTTGATCGCGTACGTCGGACCCGACGGAAACGTTTACACCATCGACCAGGGCGGCGGGAATCAGTCCATGATCACCGACGACGCCCATCCGGCCCAAGAGGGGGTGCGGCGTTTCTACGACTTCCCGACCTGGTCCGCGGCCGATAATCGGCTGGCCTTCGTCGGATTCGAGGTTGACCAGGAGGGGCGGACCAGCGCCGGCATTTTCACGGCCGAACCTGAAGCCCAGCCGCCGGTCGAGGTCTACAGCAGTGAGGAGCATCTGCCCTTCTATCTGTATTGGTCTCCGGATGGCGAATGGGTAAGTTTTCTGAGTTCCAGCTTGGGCAGCAATTCCATGGCGATGCAGTTGGCCTCGGCCGAGGGCGGGGAAGCTGCGCTCATTGATACCGGCCGCCCGTTCTACTGGGCTTGGGCTCCAGAGGGGATGCAGGTGCTGGCGCACGTCGGCGGGTCGTCGGCGGTCAATCCGGGCGCGGCCCGGATCTCATTCTTGGAGATGGACCCCTTCGTGCGGGCAATCGGGCTGAGCCTGGAGCCGACCAACTTTCAAGCTCCGGCCTACTCCCCGGACGGCGAGTACGTGTTACTGGCGGGTGATAGCGGGGACGGCCAGCCGCAGCTTGTGCTCGCAGATTCGTCCGGCGAAGTGCTGCGCTCCCTGGCGGATTACGACGGGAGCATCGCCTTCTCCTGGGCTCCCCGAGGGGGGTATGCGGCTTATCTCAGCGGCGACATGAGCAGACAAGCGCTGATCGGTGACTTGGCCTTTGTGGACCTGAGACGGCCGGCTGAACCCCAGCAGATCAAAACCGATGCCGATCGAGTGCTGGGTTTCTTCTGGGCGCCGGACGGAAAGAAGGTGGCGTACTTCGTGCCGGTCTTGTTCTCCGACGCGGCCGAGGGCGAGGAGCAAACCGCTGAAAACACCCAGTTCCTGTTGGAACTGCATATCGCGGAAGCCCGGAACGGCATTACCCGGCGCATCGCGGCTTTCCAACCGACTCAGACCTTTCTGAATATCTTCCCATTCTTCGATCAATACCAACGATCGGTCACGATCTGGTCGCCGGACAGCAATTACCTGGTGGTTTCGGCAGTTGCCAGCCCAGAACAGCAGGGCCTGTTCGTTGTCCCGGCCTCGGGCGATTATGAGCCGCGGTTCCTTGCGGAGGGGAACGTCGGCTTCTGGTCCTGGAAGTAGATCAACGGCTCGAGAATCAAACGGGAGGCCGAGATCGGCCTCCCGTTTTCTTTACGTCGTGGTGCAGCTAGCCTAGCGCTGCGGCTTTGCCCGCTTGGGCTTGATCTTCTCCGGTTCCTCAACCTCGGTCGAGGCCTTTGGATTGGCAGCTGTCTCGCTGGTGGGCAACTCCTCCCTGCGCTGATAGGCCAGCCCACTCGGGTTGACACCCATCTGCTCAAGCACGCTCTCCAGTTCCAGCCCCTGTTCGACTGCAACCTGAATGCTGTTCTTGCCCAAGATTTGCAAGACTTCAGCGTTCGAAAGCTCATGTTTCTCGAGCAACGCCTCGACCATGGCTTCGACCTCATCGGCGTGTTGGATCAGAATCGCTTCGACCTGCTCCTCGAGGCGCAGCCAGATCTTCTCAACCCGGTCATCGGAGAAACGCAGCTCCTTGACATCCAGGCCCAGCTCGGCAACTGGCGGGCCAAAGTAGCCGAGCACCGCCAGGTGACGGAAGTTGTTGCGCGCCTGCTGATAGTCGGAGTACGCCCCGGTCCAGTATTCGCCGAGGAACAGTTTCACGCAGACGTGGCCGGCGAGGGCGACCATGATGTCGGCGACGATGCGCCGGAGCGGCTGACCGTAGATTTCGACGGTGTCTACCGGAAGCACGTATCCCATGATGCCCCGGGCCCGCCGGATAATGCTGACCCGCGAGATGCGCTGATCGGGCATCACGTAGTGCTGGATCAGTGCGTGCCCGGACTCATGATAG
>Ga0209640_10001991_pt1 | contig 17697 bp, 15 predicted proteins | sample RifCSP10_1_FD_184018 | JGI IMG/M metagenome (GOLD analysis project Ga0209640, IMG submission 184018) | Soil microbial communities from Rifle, Colorado - Rifle CSP2_sed 10_1 (SPAdes) (version 2) | ecosystem: Environmental > Terrestrial > Deep subsurface > Rock core/Sediment | place: Rifle... | reverse complement strand
TGGAGGACAGCTACGTGGATCTCCGCTTCAGCCCGCACGGGACGGCCTTCCTGACCGACACGATCATCATGCAGCGCTACATCGAGTTGAAGGGTCAACTGCGGCGCGTCCTGGCGGTGGTGAAGGTGCGCGGCAGCGCGCACAGCAAAGAGCTCCGCGCCTTCGAGATCACCGAGGATGGGATCGTCATCGGCGACGCGTTGGGGAACTACGACGGACTGCTGACGGGCCACCCGATCGCACCCGCGGAAGAAGTGCATTCGAATGGCGTCTGAGAACAAGCCGGACGCGGCGCGCGAAGAGACGTTGACCACGCGGGAGACCGCCGTCTCGGCGCGCGAGCACGCGGGGCTTGCACGTGAAGAGGCTGTTGCGCTTCGTGAAGCGGCGGATCGCGCGCGTGAAGAGGCCGCGGCGTTTCGCGAAGAGGCGGTTCGCGCGCGTGAGGAGGCCGCCGAGACGCGCTCGGAGCTCGACGCCCTTATGAGTCAGCTTCGGGAGGCCAACGAACATCTCATCGTCGCAAACCTTCGGTCGCACGCGCTGGCCGAAGAAGCGGAGACAGCCAATCGTCACAAGGACGAATTCATCGCGATGGTGTCGCACGAGCTGCGCACGCCGCTCAATGCCGTGCTCGGATGGGCCCGCATGCTGGCCTCGAAGCAGTTGCCCGAGACACGCGCCACCCACGCGATCCAGACGATTGAACGCAACGCCGCCTCCCTCGCGCTCATCATCGACGACCTCTTGGATATGTCGCGCATCATTGCCGGGACACTGAAGCTGACGTGTCAACCGGTGGACGTGGTTGCGCTGACGCAGGCTGCGCTTGACGTCGTCAGACCGATGGCCGCGGCCGAGCATATTGAATTGACGTTGTTTGCGGATTCCTCACTCAGTGACGTCGTAGACGGCGACCCAGATCGGCTGCAACAGGTGATCGGGAACCTACTCACCAACGCCATCAAGTTCACACCCGACGGTGGGCGTGTCGAGGTGTCGGTTGAACATGTAGGGTCACAGCTGGAGGTGAAGGTAGTCGACACGGGTCGGGGCATCAGTGCTGAGTTTCTGCCCCACGTGTTCGACCGCTATCGTCAAGCGGATCGCATCACATCGCGGCAACAGGCGGGCCTCGGCCTCGGCTTGGCCATCGTGCGTCAGCTCGTCGAGCTGCACGGGGGAACCGTTCATGCGATGAGTGAGGGCGAAGGGCGCGGAGCCACCTTCATCATCCGCTTGCCGATTCTCACCGCCGCTCCAGCAGAGCGATGGTCCGCGCTCGAACGACGTTCCACATCCTCTGTCGATTCACCGCAGCCCCGCTCAGAGAGGCTCGATCATCTGCAGGTGCTGGTCGTAGACGGCCAGGCCGATGGTCGCGCACTGACTTCGCTGGTGCTCGCCGAAGCGGGTGCCAGCGTGATCGCTGTAGCGTCCGCCGAAGAGGCCCTCCATCACGTGCTCGACGAGCAAAGGCCGGATGTCCTCGTGAGCGATATCGGGCTTCCCGAAGAGGACGGATTCGCGCTGGTGCGTCAGATTCGCGAGCACGAGGCAGAGCACGGGGGGTTTGTGCCGGCGATCGCCCTCACCGGCTTCGCACGTGCAGAAGATCGGAATCGAACTCTTGCTGCGGGATTCCAAGCGCACGTGTCCAAGCCGCTTGAGCCCGCCGAGCTGACCGCCGCAATTGCCGCAGTTGTTCGACGGCCGGCGGGTGGGTCTGCTATTGCTCCGTCGACCGACACGAAGCGCGCGGTTCGAGAAGCGATCACGAAAAAGCTTGGGCGATAGAACGAACCTACAGAGTGTTCGAGGAGCCGTACCCTGTCGAGGAGCGCGATACGTACCCTTGACAGGCCCCGGCTTCGGGGGTATCCCTATCCCATGTTGACAAAGCTCGCCCTCGCCACCGCGTTCGTCACCGCCGCCGGTCTGTGGCTGGTCGTCGCCGCCGTGCCGGTGTCGGCGCACCATGCCTTCGCCGCCGAATTCGACGCCAACAAGCCCGTGAGGTTCGAGCGGGCCACCGTCAGAAAGATGGAATGGGTCAACCCCCACGTCTGGATTCACATCGAGGTGCCGGCGGCTGATGGCAAGGTCGAGCAGTGGGCGATTGAAGCCGGCACGCCGAACGTGCTGTTCCGGCGCGGGTTCACCAAGGAGGCGCTCCTGCCCGGCACCGTCATCGTCGTCGACGGCTATCGCGCCAAGGATGGCTCGCGGCGCGCCAACGGCCGCGACCTCATGCTCCCGGACGGCAGGATGCTGTTCCTCGGCTCGTCGGGCACCGGCGCGCCGGATGAACTTCGAAGGCCCAATTAGTGAGGTCCGGCTGAAGCCGGATGTTATGTGAAGTCCGGCTAAAGCCGGACACTACGTACGGAAAGACGGACGGCTTATTGCTCCGGCGGATTGCCGGAGACGTAGAGCTGGTACAGCTCCTCCTCGGTGGCGGGCACCTTTCGCGTCACGTCAATCACCATCGTCTTGCCTTCCCACCGCTTGACCAGCGTTTCCTTGCGGAGATGTCCGAGCGCCGTTTCCTCGGCCATTTCCATGCACCGGAACGGAATGAGCCGCGCGGTCGGCTCGAGACGACGGTAGAGCGGCAGGCGGATCGTCCAGGGCCGCGTAAACACCTTCGCGTCCTCGATGCGCGCCTCGTACTGAATGGCGTCCCGTCCAAGCGGCGTGTAGCGCTCGGTCACGCGCAGCGCATCGCTGTGGAAATTCCCAGCCCTGTCGAACCAGGTGTACGGCGTGAACCTGGAGACCTCCACCACCAGCGTGTCGCCGTCCCAGCGCCCGACCGAGTGCCCCATGAAGGCGTCGCCCGGATAGGTCACGACCTCGTCCAGGTGAATCGTCCGGTCGGCATTTCTGAACTCGAACGCCATCATCACCTTTGTGGTGCCCTGGATGATCTGAAACTTGTACGGCAGGTACATGGCGCGTGGCACGCCCGGGAGGTAGCACCGCAGCTCCGGATCCCGATCGAGCCAGTTGGCGAAGTTCTCCCGTTGCCTCGCCGCCGCCCACGGCTGATACGGAATCTCGTCACCGTCGACGACGCCAAGGTCGGCCGGGATCCAGCCGATGGTACCCAGCGCGACGACGGGCGCGGCCAGCACGGGCACGTCGGGATACGCGCCGCGCTGGGCCACGATGGGGCGCGCGTCGTGGCTCAGCAGATCCCAATGCGCCGAGGAATTGGCCTGCCAGATGCCGCTGAAATCGGGCTTGCCCTCGGGCGTGCGCCGCATCTGTCCGGCCGTCGCGGCCGTGCCCTGCGACCGGCCGGCTTGCGCGGACAGGAGGAAGATTCCGGCGACCACGGCTGCCGCGGCAACGGTGCTCACCACGGGTGTGTAGGCATGTCGCATGTCAGGTGCTCCGCGTTCACGGTCCGGCTAAAGCCGGACACCACGTACGATGTGCGCCGTGTCCGCCTTCAGGCGGACTACGCGACGCAGCGCGCCGCCTTGTTTGACGGATCGGCCGCGTCCCCGCCAGGCTTGTCGCGATAGACTTCGTGACAATGCAGGCACGCGTCGGCGATCTGGTTCGTCACCTCGCTGACCGCGTCTCGATTCCTCGACTGTGACGCCCGATAGGCGGCCCTGCCCGCCTCGGCCAGCTCCTCGGTGAACTGGATCCAGTCGGCGCGCTCCACGGGAACGGGCTTGCCGTTCTCACAGCGGCGCCCCGGCGTCAGCAGCAGCGGCGCCGATTCGGCCAGCGCAATCGAGGCGTAATCCACCAGCTCCCAGCCCGAGTAGATGCCGGCTCCCCAATCCACCCACGAGAAGGACGTCGTTCCAGGCTGCCAGCCCACCTTCTGCTCGCCGGGATCCTGATTCTGGACGTTGAAGAGCAGGTTCGAGCTGGGAAAGAGAATGCCGCGCATCACCTGAGCCATATTGCCCGGCGGCCGCGCGGACGATCCGGCGAGCGCGGCTCCGGTGCGGGGGGGAGCGGGCGCAGGAGCCACGCCCGGCGGCAGCGCAAGGGCAATCTGCGTCAGCGTGTCGTCGGGCCGCAGCTCCGCGCGCCCCGCCGGAAACGCGCTTGTCTTGAGCAGGTGCGCGGCGATGTCGGTGGCTTGCGCACGCGAGAGCGTGCCGGGACTGGTGGCCGGCATCGTGTTTTGAATCTTCCCCACGAGGTCGGCGAGCGGCAGCCTGTCCCAGACGCGAAGAAAATCGGCGCCGGCCAGGGGTGGACCGAGCCCGCCGGTCAGCGCCGCGCCGTGGCACGCCCGACACTGCGTGTCGTATGTCGCCTGCCCGCGCTGCGCCTGCGCGTCGGTGTACACGCCGTCGGCCACCGTTTGTGTGGCCTGCGCCATCGCTGTCCAGGACGAGCCGGCCAGCGCGAGCGCCGCCAGCACGGCACCGGGCGCCCAGAGTGACCGCATCGGGGCGGGATGGTAGCACGGGCGCCGGTTGACAGTACGATCCGAGCTATCTACGATCCGCGTGTCCGTCGCTGTCGCGACGCGCCTTACGGAGGGTGCCATGACGTTTCGCCCCGTCGCGCTTGTTCTGACGACCGTCGTTACTGTCGTGCTGTCGACCATGGCCCTCGTCGCACAGGGCGCGCAAACCTACAGGGCGCCGAGCACGCCGTGGGGCGAGCCGGATCTGCAGGGGATCTGGAGCGGCGAGACGCTCACGCCGATCGAGCGTCCGGCCAGGTTTGCCGGCAAGCCCGTGCTGACGGCCGAAGAGGCCGAGGCCATCGAGGAAGACATCGCGTCGCGGCCCGGGCGCGACGATCGCTCGAGGCGCGGCACGGAAAGAGACGTGGCGCAGGCGTACAACCAGCACTGGCTGGCGCCGCCCACGAGGCTGGCCGACCGCAGGACCGCGCTGATTGTCGATCCGGCGGACGGGAGGATTCCCGCCATGACGCCGGAGGCGCGGGCGCGGGTCGCCGCGATGCGCGACTACCTCGACGCGCTTCTCCAGGGGACGTCGGGCGGGAGGCCCGGCCCGATTTCGCCGCGCCGCACGGAGCCGCCGCCCTTCTACAACATCGCCCGCATGAACCGCTCCGACGGACCCGAAGATCGCCAGACGACCGAGCGGTGTTTCGGGGCGAACATGCCGAACCTGGGCGCGACGTATCGCATCGTGCAGTCGCCGGGGGTCGTCGGCATCTATCACGACTCCGGACAGGGGCAGGGCTTCATTCGAACCATTCCCGTTGACGGATCGGCGCACCTGCCCGCCAGGATCCGGCTGCTGCACGGCGATTCGCGCGGACGCTGGGACGGCAACACGCTCGTCGTCGACACCACGAACTTCACGCAGAAGATGGACTTCCGCGGATCGCGCCAGAACCTCCATCTGGTCGAACGGCTCACGCGCGCCGCCGACGATCGGATCACGTATCGCGTCACCATCGACGATCCCACCACGTGGACGCGGCCGTGGACGCTCGAGGTGCCGTGGGAGCGCACGCCGGACAGGCTCAACCAGGCGTACGAGTCGAGCTGCCACGAGGGCAATTACGGGCTGCTGGGCATGCTGGCCAACACCCGCGCGGCCGAGCGTCTGTTCCGCGAAGGGAAGGGCCCCAATCCGGAGGTGCAGGACAACGCGACGGGGGGAGACAGCGACGGCGATATCGGCCGATGATGTTCCTTCACTCGGCGATGGAACGGCTGGCGAACACCGAGTGGAGCATCGCGCTGCACGAGTCGCAGTATGCCTACTCGATCGTCGAGTCGGTGCACGTGTGGGCGCTCTGTCTCTTTGTCGGCTTCGCGGTGCTGCTGGACCTTCGGCTCGTCGGCCTCATCTTCCGCGGGGTGCCGGTCTCGCACATGACCGGCCGCATTCTGCCGTGGACGAAGGTGGGATTCGTGGTCATGGTCATCAGCGGGGTGGTGCTGTTCTACGCGATTCCCCTTCGCACCTATCACAACGTCTTCTTCCGCGTGAAGGCCGTCCTGCTAATCCTCGCGGGACTCAACGCCTTCGTCTTTCACAACGGGATCCACCGCCGGGTCTCCGACTGGGACCTGAACCTGCCGCCCCCGCGGGCGGCCAAGCTGGCGGGCGTGTGTTCGTTGATACTCTGGGCGGCGATCGTCTTTTCCGGCCGGCTGATTGCCTATAACTGGTTCGACTGCGGCAAGGTGCAGCCGGCGCTCGTCAGCGCGTTCGCGGGGTGCACGCCCGACATGATCGACCCGTACCAATAGGAGAGCGCCCGGTGCTGCTGCCGCTCTTTGAGTCGCTCGAGGCCAGCGCGATCGGCGAAGCGATCCGCAATTCGCTCTGGCTGTTCCCTATCGTCGAGGCGTTCCACCTCATCGGGCTCGCCGTGATCGGCGGCGCGATACTCGCGGTCGACTTCCGGCTGCTCGGCCTCGGCCTGCGCAGCCATCCCGTCGCCAGGCTCGCCCGCGACCTCCAGCCCTGGGTCCTTGGCAGCATCGTCGTCATGATCCTGTCGGGCGTGCCGCTGTTTCTGTCCGAAGCCATCAAGTGCTACTACAGCTTCGCGTTCTGGACGAAGATGACGGCGCTCGTGCTGGCCATCCTCTTCACCTTCACGGTCCGGCGCGCGGTGGCGCTCGCGCCCGAAGGGCGCTTCTCGCCGGTGTGGAACAGGGCGGTCGCCGCCACCTCGCTCGTGCTGTGGTCGACGGTGGGCTGGGGCGGGCGCTGGATCGGGTTCTCGTAGCGTTTCCAGACGGAGAGGGACTGACTCATGCGCACTCCACTCGGCTACGCATTCGGCGCCGTGGCGACAGCCGCACTGGTCGGCATGGTACCGGTCGCCGGGCAGTCGGTCCGCGCCGGCGGAAGTGCCGCTGCGCCCACACTCACGACGGCGTGGGGCGAGCCCGATCTGCAAGGCATCTGGAGCGGACAAACGGCCACGCCGCTGCAGCGCCCGGAGCGCTGGGCCGGCAAGGCGGCGCTCACACCGGCCGAGGCCGACGCCTACTTGAGCGAGCTCCTCAGCCGGCCGGGGCGCGACCGTCGCTCGCCGCGCGGCACCGAGCAGGACGTCGCCGGCGCGTACAACGCCGTGTGGGAGAACCGCGCCACACGGCTTGCCGGCCTGCGCACCTCACTCATCGTCGATCCGCCGGACGGCCGCATTCCGCCGCTGACCGCCGCGGCCAGGAAACGACAGGCCGACATGAGCGAGTACCTGCAGGCGCTGCTGCAGGGCACGTCGGGGGGCAGGCCCGGACCGATCTCGCCGCGCCGCAACGAGCCTCCACCGATGTACAACATCGAGCGGATGAATCGTTCGGACGGTCCCGAGGACCGGTCCAACACCGAGCGCTGTCTCGGCGCGAGCATGCCCAACCTGGGCGCCATCTACCGTGTTGTGCAGTCGCCGGGGCAGATCGGCGTCTATCACGACTCGGGACAGGGTCAGGGCTTCATTCGGACGATTCCACTCGACGGCCGGCCGCCGCTCCCGGCGCGGATCCGCCTGCTGCACGGCGACGCCCGCGGCCGGTGGGACGGCGACACACTGGTTGTCGACACCACGAATTTCACCAACCGGATGGAATTTCAGGGATCGCGTGAGCATCTCAGGCTCGTCGAGCGGTTCACGCGCACATCAGCGGACACCATCACGTACCGGCTCACCGTGGAGGACCCGACGACGTGGGCGAGGTCTTGGACCGTCGAGGTGCCGTGGCAGAAGCTGCCGGACAGGCTGAATCAGTCGTACGAGTCCACGTGCCACGAGGGCAACTACGGGCTGCTGGGGATGCTCGCCAACACACGCGCCGCCGAGAGGCTCTTCAGGCAGGGCAAGGGGCCCGACCCGGCAACCCAGGACAACGCCACCGGCGGCGGCGGGAATTGATCGTCCGGTTCACACGCCGCAGTGGTCGTTCGTATACACCTTGACGGTCTTCGACGTGGCACTGCTGGTTGAGTTGTCTCGATCCCGGACCTCCAGCTTGATGGTCATGTTGGCGTACTTGCCGACGCTGTCGCGGGACGTCGTGACGCTGCCAAAGAGCTCGCAGCTGACGTCGATGTCGGACCACGTCGGATCCGGTCGCTCGGCGACGACCCGTTCCACGACTTTCAGCTCCCAGATCCACGTCTTGAGGCTCCCTTCCGAGGCGCGCGCGTCCAGCCGGCAGTCGAGCGACCGTCCACTGGCGATGAGCAAACAGGCATCGGTACCACGCGTGGGTGACACCACTGTGAACGACGCGCGCGGTGTCGGCAGTGTCACGGTGAGCGCCGCGGTTTTTGCCACGCCATCGTACGTGGCCGTCAGTGTAATGGTGACCCGCGTTGACACCGTGGCCGTATCGACCGTGAACGTCGCGCTCGTACTGCCCGCGGCCACGGTGACCGATGCCGGGATCTTGGCCGCCGTGTTGTTGCTCTCCAGCCTGATGACCGCGCCTCCGCTCGGGGCCGCAGCCGAGAGCGTCACTGTGGCCGTTGGCTGCGACTGCCCCGGGACGACGCCGGCCGACAACACCAGCGATGACAAGGCAGCGGGTCCCGGCGTCGGCTCTGGCTCCGGCTCTGGCGTTGGTGTGGGCGCCGGCGTGGGTGTCGACGGGCTGGGCGAGGTGGGTGTGGAGCTCGAGCCGCCACTGCTGCAGGCGATGGCCAGCACGGCCAGCGTCAGCGCCAACCAACAGGCAACCGTCTTGTGAACCCGACCTTCGCACCGCATATGCGTCCTCCCGGCAGTTAATGGATGAGGCAGTATTTCTGGGGATGCGGGCGACCGTCAACTGTAATCGTGGAGCCCTACATCAGCCACGAGGCCAGCGCCGGCGACTGCCGCTCCACGACGGCGGCGCAGTTGTCGATGCGCTCGACGGCCTGGCGCAGCGCCCGTTCCGACGACGGGACCGGATTGGCGGCAAAGAACGCCTTGACGTCCGCGGCACTCGCGGCCGAGCAGAAGCTGCCGAGCGCGCCGACAATCCCCGGGATACCCTGGAAGGTCCCGAGCGTCTGCACGAGCGTCGGCCACCGTGCCTTGACAAAGGTCCAGGCGGCGTCCCGCGACCAGGGGCGCGCGATCAGGCTGGCAATGAGCGACCCCGTGTCCTGCGTCCGCACCGCTGGTGAGATCGCAAACGCGAGCGTCCGCTCCACGAGCGCCGGATCGCGGAACCACGGCAGCGCGTTGAAGAAGCGATAGTACTCCTCAGGCTCGGCGCTGCGCTGCTGCAGCTGGGCCATATAGTCGTCGTACAGCAGGGCGTCGCCGGCAACCGCCGCGATGCGCAGGACGGCTGGCGCAAGCGTGCCCGGCAGCGACGCCGGGTCCGCGATGTACCGCCCGGCGAGGTCCCGCGCGCGCTGCTGAACGGCGGCGTCGTTGCCGGCCACGCCCACCAGGGCCAGCAGCTCCGCGCGCCGGCTGTGCCGCTCGTCAGCGTCATCGGGAGGGCCCGGAAGGCCGAGCGTCCCGAGCGCCGGACCAAAGCGCTCGCGGATCCAGCGCTGGAATGCCGCCTGCCGAGGCGGGGCCACCACGTACTCGCCGATGAACGCCAGCCGGGTGCTGATGGCGTCGATCACGGCCGCCGTCTCGTCAGCGGCGAGGGCCGCCGCCAGATCCAGATAGACGCCGATGTCATGGCGGCCCCCGCGCACCATCCACCACTCGTCGCCGAGCAGGCTGACGCGCTCGACCGGCTCGAGCCGGGCGGAGGCGCGCGCGAGCGCGCGCACCGCGTCTGGCGCGTACTCGGTAAAGTAATAGCCGCGGCTGCCGGCATTCGCGAACACGAGCCCGCAGCCCGGCGCGGTCACGGTGCGCCGCTGACGGTCGAGCATCTCGCACTGCGGCCCGCCGCCAATCGTCGTGACGCAGACAGGCACGCTCCACGTCTGAGACGCAGACGACGGGGTCGCACCGGGAATGCCGAAGAAGCGCTCCTGTTCGAGCGTCAACTCCGTGTGTCCCCCGGTGCAGCGCGCCTCCACAGACACGACCGGGACGCCCGGTTGCTCGACGTAGTCCTGCAGAATGCGGTCGATCGGCCGGCCGGTCACACGAGCCATCTCGCGCCAGAAATCCTCGCCGGTGGCGTTTGCATAGGCGTACTTCGTCAGGTACGACGCGATGCCCTTGCGGAACAGATCCGGACCGACAAACGATTCGAGCATGCGGAGGACGCCGGCGGTCTTCTCGTACGCGATGCCGTCGAACACCTCGTTGATTTCCTCAGGCGTCTCCACGTGCATGCGGATCGGCCGGGTCGTCCGCAACGCGTCGAGGCCGAGGGCCGACTGGGTGTCGGCCGCCTCGTCGCGTTCGACCCTCCACTCCGGGCGCCACCGCGCCGGCGGCTTCTTCTCCATCCACGTCGCGAACCCTTCGTTCAGCCAGATGTCGTCCCACCACGTCATCGTCACCAGGTTGCCGAACCACTGGTGCGCGATTTCGTGCGAGATGATCGACGCGACGCTCTTGCGCGAGGCGAGCGAGGCGCGCCCGGGATCGATCAGCAGGAGCCGCTCCCGGAACGTGATGGCGCCGGCATTCTCCATGGCGCCCGCCGCGAAGTCGGGCAGGGCGATGATGTCGAGCTTGCCGAAGGCGTACCTGACGCCGAAATAGTCGTTGAAGAACGCCAGCTGCTGCTCGGCCGCCTCGAGCGCAAATGCCGTCAGCGGGAGCTTGTCCGGCGTCGAGCAGACGCGGATCGGGGTGCCGTCGGAGGCACCCGTCCGGCAGACGAAATCGCCGACGATCATCGCCACCAGGTACGTCGACATCTTCGGCGTCGTGGCAAACGTCAGCGTGTGCATGCCCGGTTCGGGCCCGGGCACGTCGGAGACCTGCGCACCATTGGAGATCGCCGTGTCGCCCGCCTCGATCATCAGCGTGATATCGAACGTGGCCTTGAACACCGGCTCGTCGAACGACGGAAAGGCACGACGCGCGTCGGTCGCCTCCAGCTGCGTGACGGCATACGTGCGGCCGTTGGCGCGGCTCAGATAGAAGCCGCGCAGCTTGTCGTTGAGGATGCCGGTGTAGAGAATCTCAATCGTCGCGGGGCCGGCGGGAATCTGCTCCGGCACGGTCAGGGTGGCGGTCTCGGCGCGGGCATCGAGCGTCACACGCGCGGTCTGCGTCCGCCCACGCGCCGCGATCGTGACCTCGCCGAACTGGATCTCCACCGCGTGCAGCGTGATGGCTTGCGCCGGCGCCCGCACCTGGACGCGGATCGTTTCGCGACCGCGAAACGTGCTCGTGTCGAGATCCGGGGCGAACCAGAGTGCGTAGTGCTCGGGAGCGACCGTGTCCGGGAGACGCTGTGCCGCCGCCGGCGTCGTACCGACAAGCAAGGCAAGAGAGCCGACAAATATGAACGCCCGCGCGGTCATGGCTTCAACGGTAGCAGAACCGGCAAGGTTCTCGCAGTAGCGGGAGGCTGGCCGGGCAAACGGCCGGTGTACGCACGAATTACGTGCAGCATCGGCCAATTTTGTCTCGTTGGCATACGCTTGAGGTCGCAGGTCCGCCGCGCCGAAGCTTCGGCGAAGGCGGGCCGGGACCGGAGGAGGCAACGTGAAGAACTGGGTGAGCGCGCTGGCCGTGGCCAGCTTGTGCGTCGGGTGCGGTGGGGGACAAAGCGCGGATCCTGAGACAGCGGCGGCCGACACGGCGGCGAGCGCCGACACGCCGGCGGCCGCTTCAGCGGAGCCCGCGCCGCCGTACCGTGAGATCACGCTGCCCGAAAACACCACGCTGCGGCTGCGCCTTCGGTCGGCGGTGGCCTCTGACAGCAGCCGCGTCGAGGATACGGTGCGAGCGGAGCTGCGCGAGGCCGTGGTCGTGGACGGCGCGACGGTGCTCCCTGCCGGCACGGAGCTGACCGGGATCGTGACCGACGTGGAGCGATCGGGACGCGTGAAAGGCCGCGCCCGCGTCGCCTATCGTTTCAACGCCCTCAGCTATGAGGGCGATCGCTACGACGTGACGACGGCGCCGCTGGTTCATGAGGCGGAAGCCACCAAGGGCGAAGACGCCACCAAGATTGCCGTCGGCGCGGGGGCGGGCGCCGCCATCGGCGCGCTGCTCGGGGGCGGGGATGGTGCAGCGAAGGGCGCTGCCATTGGAGGCGCCGCCGGTACCGGCGCCGTGCTCGCCACCCGCGGCGAGGAAGTGCGGCGTGGCCCGGGCGCCAGCGTGACGACGAGGCTGAGCGCGCCGCTCACCATTCGCCTCCGCTGAACGCCCGAGTCGTTCAGCGGCTCGATTCGGGCGACGCCGGGCCGCCGAGCGGCACCTTCACGTCAGGCCCGAACCGCCATCGCTCCCAGTCCACGGACGGCTTTCTGGCCTCGGCGGACAGGCTTCGGATCGGCGACCTCGGGTCGAAGCAGTCCTCGATCACCTCCGTGACGCGTGTGGATTCGGTCTGGCGCGCCGCCACGGCCTCGGCGTCTTCTCGACCGACCTTGCACTCGTCACGCGTTCCGTCGGGGAAGTCCGCGACGACCCAGTAGGTGAGTCCGGACTTGGCGTCGTAGTCCGCCGGACTGGCGTAGGTCGTGGAATACATGTCGTAGGCCGACATCAGGGGCGAGGCCTCCTCGTTGAGCGCTGATGCCACAGCCTGTTGGCCGAGGAGTACGAGCACGACAGCCGTCTGCGCCCAGCGCAGGGGCGACGCATGCGTCGCCCCTGCGCTGGGCGCAGACGCTGGAGACGCCGGCCGAATCAGGTGCCACGGGAGAAATGAGAGGAGCGCGATGTACCAGGCGGGCCAGAAGAGACCCTGAAACAGCTTGAATCCCACCAGGAGGGCCAGCGTGGCCACGCCGGCCGCCACGCGGTAGCGGTAGCGAGTTGAGCACGCGCCCACGATGACGAGCGCCTCGACGGCGACCGCCCCGAAGGAGACGAGCACCGCCAGGCCGTGGTACTGCGCGATCCACAACCCCCAATCGACCGGCGCCTGCGGTGAGTCGGTCAGGAAGTGATACTTCACCGTGCCGTTGGTGATCCACCCGATGCCGCCCCCCCAGAGCTTCGCGAACGCCGCGGCCGCGAGGCTCGTCCCCAGGACCAGTCCAGGCACCCACATCGGATAGCCGTACTCGCGGGCGTCCGCCGATCGGGCGCGCGTCCGCAGCCACGCGTCGACACTCCACGCATCGCCCCACCGGGACCACAGCAGGCACAGCATGGTGACGAGCAGGATCTGCACGGAATGCGCGCCCACTCGCATCGTGTACAGGAGGCCCCAGGCGAGCGCGCCCGCGGTCATCATGGCGAACGAGGTCCGCGCCATCGCGCCGGCCATGAACACGATCGTCCAGCCGATGATCCACGGCCGAATCCACTCGACCACGACCGGCGCGGCGGCAAACGCGGGGAGCGCCAGCCGGTGAAACGCGGACTCGGGAGACGCCAGCCCGACCCACGCCGGGCTGATCGACATTTCGGTGAAATACGCGATCAGGACCGCTCCGAACACGACGCGGAAGACCGCCAGCGATTCGGCCGATGCCGGCGGCACGCACGCATCGAGCCAATGGAGGGCCCCGCGGGCGGCGCGTCTCGCCGAGGCGGCGCTATCGTCCAGCACTGACATTGCTGACGACACCGGCAATTGCCGTTGACACGGCGCGGGCCGCCTCCTGTTCCGTCAGGAACGCCGTGCGCCCGGTGGCGGGCGTCGTCAGGCGACGTACCGGAAGGCGGTGGTCGACGGTGGCGGCGGCTGCCAGTTGCACCGTCTCGTCCCACCGCGAGAGCTCGCGCGCCGAGCGGGTGAGATGGTCCGGCCGGTTGAGGAACGCGCCGAGAGGCCCGGCCGAGCCTGGCGGCAGGCCGTTCGCGCGGGCGGACATCAGACCCGTCGCGCGCAGCACACCCGCACGGGCCAGCCACGGCGCGGCGTCGACAAAGCGCATCGCCGGCGCGAGCTGCGACGCGCGCACGGGAGGCCCCGGAGCGTCAACGAGCACCAGCGCCGCCACGTTACCGGCAAACTGCGCGGCGTACAACGTCGCGAACGCGGCGCCAAGCCCCTGGCCCACCATGACGTACGGCGTGCGTTCGCCTGCCCGCCGAAGCAGCGCATCCAGTTGCACCGCGACCGCGGACGGTTCGTACGGGCGGTCGCCGGCTTCGCTCCACCCGAGGCCGGCGCGATCGTAGCTGCAGACCCGCGTCGATTCCGCCACCGCCGGCTGCACCCAGCCCCAGGCTGCCGACATCCCCGTGGCCGGCGCCTCCAGCACGACGGTCGGGGCGCCGTCGCCGGTGCAGTAGATGTGCAGCTGATGGCCTCCGACATCGAGCAGTTGTCCAGGGTGCTGGAACTGCCGGCGTTCGAGCGCCGTCGCGACCCCTTGGTACGTGGCGCCGGCCAGTACCAGGAATGTCAATGCCGCCGCCGCGGTGATCAGGACCCGGCGAAAAGAGGGTGGTATCACGTCGGCCTTATGCGGACGCGCGCGGCGGCTGGGTGCGGCGGGAGCGCCAGGCGCCGAACGCACCCAGCACCACCGCGACAGCGCCCAGTACGACACAGCCGCGAATCAGAAACTCGAGCACGGCCGCAATCCACGCGGGCCGCGTGCCGGTGTAGGCGCCCCGCGGCGCCGTCCGCCAGATGCGGAACGCGGTCCTGTGGATGTTATGGGTGTCTTCGACCGCCGGATTGCCGACCAGGCTTCGGATGTTCTCGGTCGACAGATCCGTCAGGTAGTAGCCCCATGTGCGTCCTTCGCGCAGCTCGACGCGCGCAAGGGCGTGGTCACGCTCGATCCGCTCCTGTGCGGCCGCATCCACCGAGGCAGCCCAGCGCACGTGCACGTACGCCGGGCGCTGCCCGTAGGTCAGGCGCAGCGTGCCGTAGATCACGGCGGCGGCCACCCAGAGCGCCACGCCGCCCGCCAGATACGTCCTGGTCTGCTTCGTCACGACGATTCAGTCTCCGTGAGTCCGTACTTCTCGATGCGCGAGTACAGCTGGGCTCGTGTGAGGCCCAGCAGCTTGGCCGCGCGCGTCTTGTTATAGCGCGCCTGCGTGAGCGCCTTCATCACCAACGACCGCTCGATGGCTTCCAGGTTCACACCGGCTGGCGGGAGCGGGGCCGACGCGGCGTCGGACTCCGGCGCCGCCTCGCCGGGGCGGGGCAGCGCCACCGGCAGGTGCTCGCTGCGAATGAAGCCGCCGTCGGCCAGAATCACAGCCCGCTCAATCGCGTTGCGCAGCTCGCGGACATTGCCCGGCCACCCATAGGTCAGCAGCTGGTCCTTGGCCTCGCGGGCGATGCCGGCGGGCGGCTTGCCGACGGTCCCGCCGATTTCCTCGAGAAATGCATCCGCCAGCTCGAGAATGTCGTCCAGCCGGGCGCGCAGCGGCGGCAGCGCAATTTCGAACACGCTGAGGCGGTAGTAGAGATCCTCGCGGAACTCGCCGCGGCGCATCGCGGCATGGAGGTCGCGGTTGGTGGCGGCGATCACGCGGATGTCCGCGCGGCTGCTGCGGGTGCTGCCGAGACGCATGAATTCGCGTTCCTCGAGCACGCGGAGCAGCTTGGCCTGCACCGTCGGCGCCATCTCGCCGACCTCGTCGAGGAAGAGGACGCCGCCGTTGGCCTGCTCGATGCGCCCCGGCTTGGCCGCCACGGCGCCGGTGAAGGCGCCGCGCTCGTGCCCGAAGAGCTCGGACTCGAGCAGCTGATCGGGCAGCGCGGCGCAGTTGATGGCCACAAACGGTCCGTGCTTGCGGCGCGATCCCTGATGGATGAAGCGCGCGATCACTTCCTTGCCGGTGCCGGACTCTCCGGTCAGCAGCACCGTCGTCTCTGTTTGCGCCACACGCGCCGCCTGCGCGAGGACGTCCTTCCACTGCTGGGAATGGCCGATGACGCGGCGCTGGCCGGTGCGCGCCTCGAGCTCGCGCGTGAGCGTGGCCACCTTGGCTTCCAGCTGCGCCGCCGTTTCGCGCGCGGCGGCGTCGCGGCGCGCCGCCTCCGACAGCCGCTGGTGTGACAGGGCGAGCGCGAGCAGGTCGGCCACCCGGCGGGCGAAGTCGACGTCGGCTTCCGTGAAGCGCTCGGGATCGCGCGCGAGGAAGAACAGCGACCCGAAGACGCCTGTGCCGAGCGGCATGGCGACGCGCAGCGCGGAGCGCGCGCCGAGGTATCGGAATATCCGGGCGCGCGCGGTATGGGGCTCGATCTCGGTCTCGGCGTCGCGCACGACGTACGGATCGCGGTGCAGCAGCGCGCGCGCGTCACCGGTCACGACCATCGGCGCCCAGAAGTCGGGATCGTCCACCTGCGCGCCGGTCATCGCGTGCACGCGGATCGACCGGCCATCCTCGGCCCACGACGTCAGGCACAGGATCTCGTGCGGCAACCCGCCGCGCACGACGTCGGATACCTCCGCGAAGACGTGCCGGACGTCGAGCGCCTCGGCCATGGTGTGGAGCAGCCGGTCCAGCGTGTCGATGCGCTCGCGCCGGATCGACTCTGTCGCCACCAGCGCGTCATGCTGCAACGCGAGCGAGAGCAAGTCCGCCACGCAGTCCATCAGGACCTCGTGTGCGGCCGTGAATGCTCCCGCCGCGCTCGACGTGCACCAGAGCGCGCCGTAGACGCTCGAGGCGCGTCCGACGGTGCAGATGATCCGCGAGCGCGCCTCGCTGTCGATCGGTGGCGGGCCCCCGGATCCCGCATCGGCAATCCGATGGCCGGTCACTTCCAGCTCGCCGGACGGACGCGCCACGTACAGGACCAGCGATTCCGCCCGATCGAGCCGCAGGACGTGCAGCCGTTCGAACGGAATGGCGTCGCGGAGCAGAGCTGCCAGGCGCGGGACCATGTCGGCGAGCGCCTTCTCTTCCGCGACCAGGCGAGCCACTGCCGTCAAGACAGCCGCGGAATCCATCACCATCATGGGATCGGTCACTCAGTATAATCCGTTGGGATTGGCGACCAGCGTCCTTGCACCCGGCATGTCGTGGATCGACCTGAAGTTCCTGGGCCGGCCACACGCGATTGCGACCGCCGTGATCCACGGCGGCGGCACGCTGGCGCTGGTCGATCCCGGTCCGACCAGCTGCCTGGACACGCTGGAGATCGGGCTTCAGGGGCACGGGCTGCGGCTGTCCGAGGTCACGCACCTGCTGCTCACCCACATCCACCTCGACCATGCCGGCGCGACCGGCACGATCGTGGGCCGGTATCCTCACGTGAAGGTCTTCGTGCACGAGCGTGGCGCGCCTCACATGGTGGATCCGGCGAAGCTGCTGGCCAGTGCCACCCGCCTGTACGGCGATCGAATGGACTACCTGTGGGGCGAGTTTGCCGCCGTGCCCGCACAGAACCTGATCGCGCTCACCGGCGGCGAGCGGATCGAGGCGGGCAGCCGGTCGTTCGAGGTGGCGTACACGCCGGGGCACGCGTCACATCATGTCTCGTACTTCGACCCGGCAAGCGGCGTGGCGTTTGTCGGTGATACGGCCGGGGTCTGCGTCGACGGTGGCTACGTGCTGCCCCCGACGCCGCCGCCCGATATCGATATCGAAGCCTGGCACGGGAGCGTGGCGCGCCTGGAAGCGTGGGCGCCACGAACGCTCTTCATGACCCACTTCGGTCCGGCTCCGAGCGTCGCGCCGCATCTGCGAACGCTGATGGCCAACCTGGAGACGACGGCAGGCATCGTCCGGAAACGGCTCGCGGAGCCGGGG
>Ga0209640_10001990_pt1 | contig 17698 bp, 12 predicted proteins | sample RifCSP10_1_FD_184018 | JGI IMG/M metagenome (GOLD analysis project Ga0209640, IMG submission 184018) | Soil microbial communities from Rifle, Colorado - Rifle CSP2_sed 10_1 (SPAdes) (version 2) | ecosystem: Environmental > Terrestrial > Deep subsurface > Rock core/Sediment | place: Rifle... | reverse complement strand
GTCGGGCGGCTGAACGAGGGCGACGGCAATCTGGTGGCGGGGCTGTATGCCGAGAACGCCGCCCACGTTACTGGGGAGCGGATGGTCTTCTCGCGCAGCGCAATCGCCGACTGGTATCGCCGGCTGCTCAATGAGTTGCTGCCCGAGGGGCAGTTCGAAGTCACCGGGAAGGCAGGTTCCGGCTCGACCCGCCACTATACCTGGACCGCCCGCAGTCCGAACGGGCAGGTCTTGGATGGCAACGACACCCTGGGCTTGCGCGAAGATCGCATTCAGTTCCACTTCAGCTACTTTACAATTCGCTAAGTTCGGCCACCAAATAGACATGCCCGGTTGTCAAGCTCGTTAGCCACGATGCTGACGAACCTCTCCGTCGACCAGAGGGTCGCGCTAGTCGTCGGAACCCTGTCCCTGGTGATGCTGGGCCTGATCTGGCTGGGGTACCGCCGGGTCCGGGCTGCTCAGCAGCTCCCATACTTCACGCTTCGTCACCGCAGAGTTCGCGAAGGCTGGCGCCTGATCCTCCTGGGGTTTGCCCTGGGGATTTTCGGCCTCTTTGCCCGACTGTTTGGGGTTCAAGCGGTCCAAGTGCTGATTACTCCAACGCCCTCCCTCACGCCGACGGCCAGCCTGACCCCGACCGCTACTATCACCCTGACTCCCTCCATCACTCCGACTCCCACCATCACCTTGACGCCCAGTATCACCCCAACCCCAAGTGCAACCTCGACACCCGGAATCCCGGAGGCGTTGACCGTGCTCTTTCGTGAAACGGTCACCCCACGACCGGAGGCCGTCTTCAGTCCGCTGGAGTTCAGCCAGCGGCTGGATCGGCTGAACCGGGCAATTGGGCCCTCGGAGGCCTTCGAAAACCCGGTAGAAATTCTCTTCGGTGCATTCACCTATGACGCGATGGATGATGGCGTACGCTGGACTGCTCTCTGGTACTTCGGCGGCGAGATCGTGTGTTCAGAGACCAAGCCGTGGGACGGGGGGACCGGAGGCTACGGGTTTACCGATTGCGCGCCACTCGATGGATTTCAGCCGGGGGAGTACGAGGTCAGGATGTTTCTGGGGGAGACCTGGGAAGTCTCTGGGCGGTTCCTGATCGTGGGGCCGGTGGCTCAAGCAACCGCGACCGCGACACCGTAACCGTCCAGCCGGGGCGCTCGGCAGAGGGGTGTCATGGACTTCCGCCGAGGGCAAAGGCCGCTTCAACCAGCTGAAGCAGCGATCGATAGCCGCGCCGCATCGGGCGGATTTCGATGTACTCGTGTAGGGTGTGCGCCTCTCCTCCCTTGGTCAGCCCGACGCAGATCGCAGGCAGCCCTCGATTCAACGGGACGCTGGCGTCGGTCGAACCCGCTTCGAGAATCCGCTCCCGTTCTCCATTGCGCCGGAGTGACTCACAGGCGGCCAACACCAACGGATGGTCCGGCCGCAAGTCGCCGCCAGGGCGCGACCCCACGAGTTCGAGGCTGATCTGGACGGTCTCATCCTGATTTCGAGCGATGACCTCGTGCAAGCGCGCCTCAAGCTCCTCCAACGCGCGATCTGATTCCGAACGCAGGTCGAGATCGAGGGTGGCCTCGTCCGCGATCGTGTTGACCGAGCGACCCCCATTCATGGTCCCGATGTTCAAAGTTGTCCGGGGCTCGCGCGGCAGTGGAATTCGCAGCAATTCCTCTCCCAGCCGCAGCAGTCTATGCAGGGCAGAGGGACGATCCCAGTGAATCCAGGAGTGACCGCCTCGAGTCCGGGCCTGCAGTCGGTATCGGCGGACCGGGAGGGCCCGGTGATAGATATGTCCGAGCGCCATCCCCTCCAGGACCAAATAGGCGCAGACCGATTTCCCGAATCGTCCAACGACTTGCAACATTCCCTGCAGGTTTCCCAGGCCTTCCTCTCCGACATTCGCCACCAACCAGGTGTCGCCAGCCGGTCGATGATCCGAGAGATCGTGGGCCAACTCCACCAGGGCGGCCAGGGCGACCGCATTGTCCCCAACTCCTGGTCCGGTCAGGCGAGCCCGGGTCCGCCGGTGAGCAAGATCGGTTGTGGCAGAGAACACGCTGTCGAGATGGGCCGAGATCACCAGGGGTGGGCGCTGGTTGCCGGGAACTCGGGCATAAAGATTACCGTGCGGGTCGACTTCGATTTCCGGCAGACCTGCCGATCGGAATTCCCCCAGCAGGTAGCGCGCTCGCTCCGCCTCCCCGAAGGTCGGCCCGGGGATGGCCTGCACCGCGAGAGTCCGTTGGATCCAGCGTTCCAGGTCCATGCTTAATTCAACCGGACTGCAGACCGCAGGGTGGCCAGCCGGGCTTCTGCCAGGCCCGGCGCGGCGCCGAGCGCGTGGAGCGGTCCGTGCCCCTCGACTGCCAGGGAGGCGGACACGTTACCCCACAGCCCGGCCTCGACTGCATCTCCGGTTTGTTCCAGCCCGACCAGGAATCCTCCACAGTATGCGTCGCCGGCTCCGGTGACGTCGACCACCCGGGCCGGACTGGCAGGAATGTGCCAGCGTGCTTTGGCATTGTTGTCCAACAGGAATTGACCGGCTGCGCCGCGCTTCAGCAATACGATTGGGCATCCAAAGCTGGCGAACTCCTCCGCCATTTCCCAAAGCCCAGGCGGGCGGGGTTGGAAGAAAGACCGGGCCTCGGCCTCGCTAGGCAGAAACGCGGAGAGTCCGTTTACCAGGATGCGGAGCTTCTGGCGAAAGTTCGGCTGCATGTAGCGAATGGAAGGATCCACCGTGATCAGCCTGACTCCCAATTCCCGCAACCGGGCCGGCACAATGCTGTGGGTCAGATAGTCACTGGGAGCAAGATGGGCGCCGGCAGTGGAATCGAGGCTGGCAGGCAAATCGCCCGGTCGAAGCGCGAGCGGTCCGAATTCATCCTGGTTGTCCTGGCCCTCGGTGGAGGAGCGGTAATCAGTCAACGCCAGAGGAAGCGGGAGGCGCGCCTTCAGGAAGTAGGCGGCCGGGTTGGTGTCGACTCGCTCCTGAAGCGAGAGATACTTGTAGAAAGTGCGAGTGTCCTGATGGACCGGAAGGACTCGAACACCGTCGGTGTGAATTCCAGCACCCTGGATCCGCTCTAGCCAGGCCTGGGGATAGTTGGAACCAATCCGGCTGACGATCCCGACCGATCTGGACCACACGGCCGCACCCACCGCGGCATAGGCCGCGTTGCCGCCAAGCACTCCCAGGAATGCCTGATCGGTGTGGGTGATACAATAGTCTTCCCGCAGACCCCCGAGGATCAGATACCGGGAGGGCATCGGCCGAATTATACCGAGAGCATAGAGATGGCCAGCTCATTGAGTGAGCAAGCCGCGATGGCCGCCAGTTTCATCGAGCGAGCATGGCCCCAGGCAAAGCAAGCTGCTTGGGGCCTTTTTGATCGAAAGCTCGAGAACATCCGCCAAGTGATCGTATGCGGCTGTGGGGACTCTCATCACGCCGCGGTCAGCCTGGGCTGGACGATTGCCAATTGGACCGGTCTGCGCGCCGCCGGACTCACGGCGATGGAGACCGCTCGGTACCTCGTCCCCACTTTGAATTCCGAGGCGGGCAGTATCTTGGTGGTGGCGATCTCGGCTTCCGGCGCGACGGTCCGTACCCTCGAGGCGGTTACTTTGGCGAAAGCGGCCGGAATGCAGACGCTGGCCGTGACAACGGCCAATGGCGGACCGCTGGCCGCTGAGACCCATGATTTCATTCAGCTGCAGTTGCCAGCCGTGCCTCCCGGCCCCGGCCTGTTGAGCTACTTGGCCTCACTGGTCGCCGGGTTCGCGCTCGGCTCGCGGCTCGCGCCACTCGAGGTCCAGGAGACAATCGAGGCTGGTCTAAATGAACTGCCAGGATTGCTAGCGGCCTGGCAGGCCAGCCAGGCCAAACTGGCGACCCGGTTGCTTGAGCGATTCGACCCGGTTTGGCCACTTATGTTCCTTGGGTCCGGACCGGCCCACGGCTCGGCTCGTTTCGCCGCCGCGAAGTGCATCGAAGCCAGCGGGCAAGTCGCCTTTGCCCAGGATGTTGAGGAGTGGGCCCACCTTGAATACTTCTGCGACCCGGCCGAGCTGCCGGTTTGGATCCTGAGCGGACAGGGTGCCAGCATCGGAAGGGAGCGGGAGGTGGCCGAAGCTGCCAAGAGGATCGGCAGGACATTGGCGGTGAGCGAATGGGAGAGCGCCGACCCGATGCCGGCCTGGCTCCGAGAGAGTCTGGCGCCGCTTGTCCTGTGGTCGGGCCCGCTGATATTTGCTGATCAATGGATGAGTCGAATCGGTCAGGAACCGTTTCGCGGCTTCGGCGGGGGGCGCAGCCGTGAACAAGGTGGAGGGATCAGCCGAATTCGCAGCGGCGAGCGCGTGACTTCGCTGGCTCAACTAAGCTCGTTCCGGACTCGGAACTGAAGTCACATTGTATGGTCACAACAAACCTGGTTATAATGACGCGACCGTGGCAGCGAAATCGTTCCGCTGCCGAGTTCTTTTAGCTGGGGGGCCCCAGGGATGACAATCGCCAGCGTCCTGCTGATCGAGAGCGGCCGGCCGAGCGCACCTTCGTTCGCGCCAGCTCTTGAGAAGAAGGGGTTCGCGGTTACGGTCCAACATGAAGTCGGACCGGCAATCAAATCAGCAGCCAAGAGCCCACCGGATGTGCTCATCCTGGATGCGGCTTCGATGCGGACCAGTGGGAGCCGGTTGTGCCGAACGGCCCGGGCCAACCTGGATGGTGTCCCGATTATTCTGATCTCCCCGGCCGGCACCGGTTCGGACACCGCGAACGGATCTACCGTCAACCTGGTCCAGCCATTCACCGCCCGCAAACTCGTGAACCGGGTACATCGGCTCCTGCCAGGCGACGACCGTTACTCGCTCCAAGCCGGGCCGATCAAGCTCAATCTGGTTCAACGCAAAGTCAAAGTATACGGGCGGGAGAGCCGTTTGACTCCGAAACAGGCCAAGCTGCTGGAGCTCTTCATGCACAATCCCGGGAAACTGCTCACCCGCAAGCAGTTGATCCGGGAAGTCTGGCTGACCGACTACACCGGCGACACCCGCACCCTGGATGTCCACATGAGCTGGTTGCGGCACGCAGTGGAAGGAAACTCAAAGAAGCCGCAGTTCCTGCGCACGATCCGAGGCATGGGCTACCGCCTCGACATCCCAAGTTAGACTCAGAAATCAGAGATTGCCGAATACGCTCATCCAGTTGGATGAGACGCACCGCGTCGGCCGATTAGCTCAGCTTGATTTCCTTCGCCAGCCAGCCGACTCCGCCTTGGGCGGTCATGGCTTTGGCGGCCACCGTATGGCGGCCCCGCCGACGGTAGTGATTGGAGAGGCTGGGGATGAATTCGGCCGAGCGCCAGCCACGGACCGATTGGGATCGGCTCCGAAAGAGGCGACCGTCGTAGTCCCAGTCCACTTCGAATCCCGTCAGTGATTCAGAATCTGAATCTCCAATCCCGATCAAGCTAACCCGCACGTCCCGGCCTGTGGCGCCAACTCGCACTCGTGGCTTCAATGCGGGTCCGCCAGGCACTGAAGGATCTTCCCAGACGCCGAAGGCTTGAGTTGCGGGCTGCAGCAACAACCGGCGGCGAGTCGTCCCAACCGCCAGGGGAGAGAGGTCGCACGCCAACCAGCGCCGTTCCAGCCGGTCGGCCACCACCGCGGTAGTCCCAGCGCCGCAGAAAAAATCCGCCACCAGAGCGCCAGACTGGGTTGAAGCCGCGACGACCCGCTCGAGCAGCGCCTCCGGTTTCTGGGTTGGATACCCGGTCCGCTCGGCATGCAGCCGGGCGACCACCGGGAAGTACCACCAGTCTTCCGGCACTTTGCCACGAGCCAGATCCGGACGCTTGCCGAATCCGGCCTTGGGCGAGCTCGCAAAGGTCTTGGCGGTTGCCGGGTCGTAGGGCGTTCGTACGGCGTCGGCGTTGAAGGTGTACGCCTTCGATTTCGTATAGACATAGATCGTGTCGTGTTTCCGCTTGAACCCGCTCCGAATCGGGGAAGGTCCGTGATAGACCCAGATGATTTCATTAAGCAAGCGGTCTGGCCCAAAGATCTCGTCCAGGAGCACCCGACCGTAGGCAGCCGCGTGCCAATCGAGATGGAGGTAGAGGGTCCCGGTTTCGGCAAGCAACCGATGCATTAAGACCAAACGGGGATAGAGCATGTTCAGGTACTCAGGCAATCCGGACCAGGCGTCTTCAAAACCGGTCGTGGTCTGCCAGGCCGAAGGCCGGCGCGAATCCTCTGACCGGCCGGTGCGGGCGCGGTAGGTCTTCCCGGAGTGAAAGGGTGGATCGGCATAGATTAGATCGACCTGGCCTTCGAATTGAGCCAACAGGGCCGCCATGACCCCAAGGCTGTCACCCAGGATCAGACGATTGGGGTGAGCGACCGAACCGCCGCCGGTCGGCAGTACCAGGTCGGTCTGACGCAGATCGACGGGGTCCGCGGGGTGAAGCGACTTTCCTGGCCACTGGAGAGTGGCCGTTTCCGGAATCCGTTTTGCAGTCCGAGGCATGGGCAGACTCAAGCCCACTTCAGGATGATTGAGGAGAATCGCCTCAAGCCGGTGGCCGACGGCCGAACTGTTGCTCCAGGATCCCGGGGAGTTGAGGAGTCCCGGTCTCCTCCAGTTCGTAGCGAACCCGTTGAGCAGGCTTGTTCAAGGACATCAGCCGGCTCAGGTTGATAGGGGTGCCGATCAGCACCAGATCTGCCTCGGCCGCATTGATGGTCTGCTCCAATTCCCGAATCTGGGCCTGACCGTAGCCCATGGCCGGCAGGATGTTTCCGGTGGTGGGGTATTGGGCATAGGTCGCCGAAATGCTTCCGCGGGCGTACGGACGCGGATCAACGATCTCACGGGCCTGGAAGCGCCGTGCAGCAATCCAGCCCGCACCGTATGACATTCCACCATGGGTGAGGGTGGGGCCATCCTCCACAACCAACACTCGCCGATCGCGAATGGCAGCCGGATCCTCAACCTGGATCGGGGAGGCCGCTTCGATCACCCTGGCATTCGGATTCAAGCTTTGGATATTCCGCCGTACTGCTTCTACATTCGCAGGTTCAGCGGTATCGACCTTATTGATGATCAACAGGTCGGCTGAGCGCACGTTAGCTTCCCCGGGGTGGTAGCGGAGTTCGTGCCCCGGCCGGTGGGGGTCGACGACTACGATGTGCAGATCGCTGCGAAAGAACGGTAGGTCGTTGTTCCCGCCGTCCCATACGATAATGTCGACTTCGGATTCGGCGGCACTCAGCACGCCCCGGTAGTCGATCCCGGCATACACGATCGCCCCTAAGGCAAGGTGCGGTTCGTATTCCTCTCGTTCCTCGATGCTGCACTCGTGGAGATCCAGATCTGCATCGCTGGAGAAGCGCTGGACCGCCTGTCGAGTCAGGTCCCCATAGGGCATCGGATGACGAACTACCCCGACACGATGGCCTAATTGGCGCAACAGGCCTGCGACCCGGCGGCTGGTCTGGCTCTTTCCGCTGCCGGTCCTGACCGCACATACTGAAACAACTGGCTTGCTGGACTGGAGCGTGGTAGTGCCGGTCCCCATCAGCCGGAAATCGGCGCCATTGATCAGCACCTGGGAGGCAATATGCATCACATACTCATGGGTTACATCGCTATAGGCAAATACGACCTGGTCCGCCGAATGGGCATGGATCAGTTCGACCAACTGTTGCTCGGGGTGGATGGGGATCCCTTTGGGGTAGAGCCGGCCGGCGAGGGATGGCGGATAGGTTCGGTTTTCTATGTTCGGAATCTGAGTCGCCGTGAAGGCGACGACCTGATAGGCGGGGTTGTCGCGAAAATAAACATTGAAGTTGTGGAAATCACGCCCGGCGGCGCCCATGATGATCACTCGAGCTGGTTGCATGGTCGGTTTCGTCGGCTCCTCCCGAGGTGGAATCACATTACGGCGGGCGCGGCAATGCCCAACAAGTGCAGACTGTTGGCCAGCGCCTGTCTTGCGGCGGCGGTTAGCCTGAGCCGGGCTGCTTGGAGCTCAGTTGATTCGGTCTGCAGGACGGGGATCGCATGGTAGAAGGCGTGAAACGTTCTTGCCAGCTCATAGGCGTAGTTGGCGATGTGGAGCGGCTTGTACTCAGTGGCCGCCCTGCCTACCGTCTCTGGAAAGCGTGAGATTCGATCAATCAGCTCGGCTTCGAGCGGCGCAAGCTCAAAATCGAATGCGGCGGTCTCCGGCAGTTTGCCGGCCTTCCGCAAGATACTGTTGGCCCGGACATGGGCGTTTTGGATGTAGGGAGCGGCCTGGCCTTCGAAACTTAGGGCCGAGTCCCAGTCGAATACGATGTCTTTGATGTTGTCAACCGAGATCAGGGCGTAAATCAGCGCGCCGAGCCCAATCTGGCGGGCCACTTCCTGTCGCTGTTCCCCTCGCAATTCAGGGTTCTTTTCGGCAATGATCCCCTCGACTCTCCGCCTGGCCTCGTTGTACACGTCCATGAACAGCACGACATGTCCAAGCCGAGACGACATTGCACCCTCGGGGAGGGTGACGAAGCCGTAGGCCAGGTGGAAACATTGGGCGGCCTGAGGGAACCCCCACAGTTCGAGGATCTTGAATACCTGCTGGAAATGCAGGCTCTGGCGAACGTCGACCACGTACACCGATCGATCCACGTCAAATTCCTCGAACTTCCGTTTGGCCAGGGCCAGGTCTTTGGCCGCATATAGGGTTGTGCCGTCGCTGCGCAGCAAGACGACCGTTCGGAACTTCTCTTTGGTCAGACCGAGCTTCTGGTCGATCTTGACAATCACCGGCCCGTCCGGACGTTCATCGTCCGCAACCCCGGCCTGGACGAGCTCGCCAACGATCCGTTTGGCGTCTTCGTCGACTTCACTCTCGAAGAAAAACACTTCGATCGGAGCCCCCAGGATTCTCAGGATGTCTTCGAATTCGTCCAGACTCCATTTGCGAGTCATCAGCCAGAGCTGGCGAACCTCCGGGTCACTCGCGTCCCACCGGCGGTAGAGCTCACGGCGTTCTGCGTCGTATTGCTCGCGGCGGAGGCGCTGTTCGGAGGTCTCCTGTTCGGCCGGCTCCACCAACGAGTTCGCCTCAGTGTAGACCCCGGCCAGCCATTGGCCGCGCTCATGCACACCCGCCGGCTCCTCGCCAAAGTGGAACCTGCGATAACCCCAGATGCAGGTCATCACGCCCAAGCCGACATCCCCCGGATAGGCGGCCCGAATTGTCGGGTAGCCGGCGAACTCGGTGAGCCGGGCCAATGATTCCCCAAGCACCACGTTGCGGGCATGCCCGATGTGAAAGGAGTGGTGGGTGTTCGGTTGAGCATACTCCACCATGACTCGCTCCGACTTCGGTGTGCCTTTCCCGAATTCCACTCCCCGGGTGATGGCCTCATCCACTACGCGCCGGGCATAGACGCCGGTGTCGAAGTAAGCGTTGAGGTAGGCGTTTTCACTGGTGATTCGGGCGAATCCGGGAGGTTTTTCCAGCTGCCCGGCCACCACTTGCGAGATCTCCCGAGCTCGGGCCGGGACATTGACTCCGGGGTCCGCTTTGGCTTCGCGGGCCGCGGCCTGGAAGCAGGCCGCGGTGCCAATGCCCCATTGTCCCTGGAAAGGAGTCGGGGCCCATTGGATGGTCTCGGGTTGGGGGATTCCGGCTCGGCTGAAGGCTGCTCGCACGCGGGCGGTGAGCTCGTGGATCTCCGAGTCGAACATGGTCTAATCCGCGGCAAACAAAAGACCTCGACCGGAATAGTCGAGGCCTACGGCAACGGCAGGCTGCACTTTCTAACCGCGGTCCTGCTGGACGGAGGCCAATCTCTTCATCAGCCGGCTCTTGCGCCTGGCCGCGTTTTTCCGATGGATGACGCCGGCGTCGGCGGCACGATCCAACTGCTGGATCGCTTCCTTCACGGCCGCTGCGGCCAGATCAGGCTTTCCTGCCTCAATCGCAGTTCGGGCGAGCTTGACCTGGGTACGGGCGTGAGTCCGCACCGGTTTGTTCCGGTCCCGGCGTTTCTCATTTTGCCGGATCCGTTTCTTTGCTGAGCGCGTGTTTGCCAAATTGATCCCTTCGCTACGGCAACCTAGGATTGTAGCCGATGCCGCCGGGCTTGTCCAGAGTCGGCCATTTCAACTCGTCAAACTTCGACCAACCGCACTCCTCCCAACGCATCAAGAAAGCACAGCAGCCCGATCGGTTTCTCGCCGAGCAGGCTGGCTGCACACCGGATGTAGCGCTCTACTTGGGGTGCGTGATACTTCACGGCGGCCGGCAATTCGGTCTCCTCCCGCAATCTATCGATCTTGAAATCGACCAGCTTCCAGCCCTGCGGCCCGCGCCACAACAGGTCGATCTGACCGCTCTGGACCTGACCCTGGGGATCAGAGATGGTGAATGGGATCTCATGCTGCGCGTCCTCCGCAGCTCTCACCTCGGTCCACAGCTCGTGGGCGACCAGGCGGCCCAGCAGCTCAGCCGATTCCTCGATTGCCGCGCGGCGCTGCCGAGTATCCACCAGGCCGGCCCGCAAAGCTTCGTTCTCGATGAAGCGCTCGAATCCGGGGCTGCCGGGTATCGCCAAACGCTGAATGGCCGCGTGGACAATGCGTCCAACCGCGACCGCCGGGGCGCGCCGGCCGCTGCCGGTCGCCCGCCAGGTGCGCTCCGGCTCCTGATCCAGTCCGGGATCGGTCTCTTCCTTGGGGGTAACCGGCACCACCCGGTAGAGCGGACGCTCACTCGAGTCGGGCCAGGCGGTGGCGCTGCCCGGCTGATGCCACCGCCTCGGTTCGGCTTCGGGCGCGCTCCAGACCCGCACCTGCGCGCCTCCGGTTAGCTTCACCGTGAGAGTCTCCCCGACCCGCTCGGCCAATGCCTTCGGTTCGAGTCCGAGCAGCTCGAGGGCCTGCTTCATCCAACCCGCGGCGCTCAACCCTGCCCGGTTTTGACTCAAGTGCCCGCTGACGATCAACCGCTCCCGGGCCCGGGTCGCGGCCACGTAAAGCAACCGTTTCTCTTCGGCCTGCGACTGCTCCTCATCCAACGCCCGGGCCAGCCTGTAGACAGTCGGCTTATCTTCCAGCCGGTCCATTGCGGCGGCCACGCCGAGTTCTTCCATCAGATAGACCGGCCGGGCGAGCTGAGGGCTGGTGCGCGAGGCGTCGGCCAGCGCTACCAGATCGAATTCGAGGCCCTTGGCCTTGTGAATAGTCATGAGCTGCAGCGACCCGCCTTCCCCGGCCGGCGCTTCGCCCTCCCGCACGCCGGCCCCCCGCAGCACGTCCAGGTACTCCAGGAAGGCGCTGACGTTTACCAGTTCGCTGGCCTGGGCGTCCTCGACCAGCTTGTCCAGATTGCGCCACAGGCGGGCGTGTGAGCTGGCCAGCACCGCTCGCCAGTCGAGCCGTCCAACCAGTCGACTGATCAGCTCGGCAACCGGGAGCCGATCGACCAGAGGATGCAGCTCTTCGAGCACCGCCTGGGCGCGGCGGCTGGGGCCGAGATCGTGCGGCTCGAGAAACTGGTCGGCCTCCGCCAGCGCGGCCCGCACCGGTCGCGGTGAGTCACCGTTCAACCGGAGCCGTAACAGGCCCGGATCGCTGAGCCCGATGGCGGGCGAGCGCAGGAACCCGGCCAGCGCCAAATCGTCGCTCGGATCGGCAATCGCTCGCAGCGAATTGACCAGGTCCCGGATCTCCGGCCGTTGGTAGAAGCCGCGGCCGGCAACGGTCACAAACGGAATCCCGGCCGCCTCGAGCGCCGACTCGTACGGCTCGAAACCGCTCGAGGCGCGAAACAACAACGCTACCTCGCTCCAATCCTGGATCACCCCGTCCTGCCGCAACTCGACCAGCCGATTGGCGAGGGCGTGGGCGGCCGCAATCCGGGCCTGCTCGGCCCCCTGCCCAGATCCGAGCACAAGCTCGAGGTGAGGACCGGAACCGGAGGCGGCCGGCTCGGCGCGCTGAGCGGTCAGCGAGGTGTATGGGACCTGGTGCAGGTCGCCGGTCTCTTCCCGACCCATCAACGGACCGACGAAGTCATCGAGCGCCGAGAGCAGCTGCGAATGGGCGCGGAAGCTGAGCTCGATCTCCGGCGCCAAGCCACCGGCGGCCAGGACCTCTTGCCGCTTCCGCCGAAATACCCGAACGTCGGCGCCACGGAAGCGGTAGATGCTCTGGCGGGCGTCGCCGACCGCAAACAGGCAGCCCGGGCGATTGCCGACCAGGGAGTCAATAATGCGCCGCTGGCGTTGGTTAGTGTCTTGGAACTCATCCACCAACACCGCAGCCAGCCGCTCCCGCCAATGGTCGCCGATCTCGGGCATCTCGAGCAGCTCCAGTGCCCTGGCTTCCAGATCGTCGAAATCGAGAGCCCGGCGGGCGTCCAGCGCCCGCCGGTAGGCGGAGAGCGCTTGGTCGAAGAGGGTCCTCAACCGCGGCAGCTGCTCGGCCCAGGCCATGTCGGTCTCGGGGGAGGGGGGCGAGTCGTTTGCATCGGCCCCACCGATCCAAGAGTTCAGATGCTCGTCGTACAAATCCTGAAGCTCATACAGCACGGCCCGGGCCCGGCTCTTGGCCCCGCCGCCGATCTTCTGCAACGTCTCCCGGCGAATGCGGAAAAGCAGACCGCAGGCCCGGATCAGGTCGCTGCCGCCGAGGGCAGACTCCAGTTCCGCCCACAGCTCAAGCAGAAGGGCGGCCCGCGGCCCGAGTGAAGGCCCGGCGTCTTCTTCCAGTTCGCCGGCTTCCGCCAGGTTGCGGAGGCTCTCGATCCCCTCCACCACCGGCCGCAGCCGAAGTAGCGAATCGATCGCTGCCAATAACGTGTGGTTGAGGGCCTCCGCCGAATCGCGGTCGAGGAATTCGGCGCTTTCGAGGCGGCGCTCCAGCAACCGGGAAAGGACGGCCGCAAGCTGGTCAGTCGAAAAGCCCCGGAACAGCTGGGCGGCTTGCGGATCGCCGGCGGCCCAGCCCAGGGCGTCTGCCACCGCCCGGGCCTTGAAGGTCAGCCCAAGTCCTTCTTCGACCACCACGAACCCTGGGTCGGTGCGCGCTTCCGCGGGATGCGTGCGCAGAATCTCCGCGCACAGACTGTGGATCGTCCCGATCCGGGCTGCGTCCATGCGCGCTTCGATTTCGAGCCAGGGGACCCGCGAGCCACGGTCCGGGGTCGCGGCCAGATCGCTGACCGCCTGCCGGATGCGGTTGCGCATCTCGCGGGCGGCCTTCTCGGTGAAGGTGATCGCCACGATCTGCCGCTCGTTAAGCCCCTGCGCCAGCAGGTGGACGTAGCGGGCGACCAAAGTGCGGGTCTTGCCGGTGCCTGCGCCGGCACTGAGCAGCACGTCCCGCTCGAGTTCGGTGGCGGCTCGGTGCTGATCAGGGGTGAGCTCGAAAGGCTCGAGCGGATCCATAGGATTCACCGGGCCGAAGGTTGATAGCGCCAGCACCAGGTGGCGGCGGGACAGTAGTCCGGACAGCCGCCCGGCGGCGGAATCGGTGGAAATTGTCCGGCGCGCACGCCCTCGACGATACGGCGGACATGTGACCGGGCGGTTGCATAGGCCGCATTGGGCCCCACGCCACCCGCCCCGGAGCTGGATCCAGCGGGGTCGGCAGCTTCCGGCCCGCGGTAGTTGCTCAGCCGCAGAGGACTGCGCTCGGCCGCCAGAATCGCCCAGTAGAAGCCTTCCACGACCTGTCCCAGGCCGAGTGCCTCCTGGGCGGCCAGCGCGTAGAGCGGCAGCTGAATGCGGCGGCCCTGGTTGAGCTCGGCGACGTTGAGCCGGCTGCGCCCGGTCTTGTAGTCGATCACCCGCAGCCCGCCATCAGGCCGCCGGTCCAGGCGGTCGACGATCCCCCGCACCCGAACGACCCGCCCGTCCAACTCCAGCTCCAACGGGGGTCCTTGGTCGATGCCGAAGCCGAGCTCGAGCCCGACGGGGGTCCAGCCCGCTCCCTGCTCGGACAACCCACGAATGGTCTGGCGCAGCGATTCGACGAACTGGGCCCGCTCGATCGTCCAGAGCGGGGTCGGGCGAAAGCCGTGCCGCATCGGGGCGCCATCCAGGATTGGAACGATCACCTGATCGAGCGCCAGCAGCACCGATTCGGCGTCAGCGGGTTCTTGAGCCGCCCGGTAGGCGGCTTCCAACGACTCGTGCAGGATCGAACCGAGCTGGGCTGAGTCCAGGCCGGGCTCTGGAGGCTCGCGGTCCTGCAGGTCGAGCAAATAGGAGGTGAAGAACATGTGCGGGCAGGTGGCGTAGGTCTCGAGCCGGCTGGGGCTCCACAGGTGATCGGTGTTGAATCGCTCGGACAGGCTCCCGGCCAGGCTGGCCAGGTCCCCCTCATACGGACCGATGGGATCGCCCGCGTTGCGGGCCGCCAGCACGTCCCGGCTGTGTTGCAGCTCGGCCCACCGTTCCCGGTGTGGTTCAAGCAGCGAGGCCGGCATGCCCCCCCGGCGCACCCCCCAGAACAGGAGCTCCTGCGGGGATCCGGCTTCCTGCAGCGCCCGCGGGTCCTCAGGCCGGAGTCGGCGCGGCGGGCCGCTGAGCATCCGTTCAACTGCCCTCCAGAACGGCGAGGCTTCCCAGGCCTCTCCGTCGTCGGCCAGGTAGGGTCGGGTGAGCAGCAAGTGGGTGTCAGCCCGGGTGACCGCCTGGTAAAAGAGACCGGGTTGCTCACGGCCGAGCCGCGAGTCGAGACCGAGGGCGGCGCGGGTCGGCTCGTCCAAAAACGGATCTTCGCGCTCCACTGCCGGCAGCAGCCCCTCTGAAAGCCCCATCACGACCACCGCCCGATACCGCCCGCCGCGGGCCTCGAGCAGCTCCAGGACATTGATGGCCGGGCTGCTGGACTGCGGCTGCTGATGAAAGGAGGCAGCCTCGACCGCATTGCGCAGCTCGTCGAGGAACTCTCCGTAGCTCAGCGATTGTTCGCCGCTGACGATCTCGCCCAACACCAGCGCCCGCAAGGTCTCGCGCAGGCGCTCAAAGGCCGGATGCTCGCGATCTGACCGCGGATCGAGGCCGTTCAGATGCTCGACCGCGGTCCGCTCCGGGAAGTCAAGCTCGTCGAGCAGGTCCTCCAGCCACTCCACCCAGCCGGCAGTGCTTCGGTGCGCAACCGGCGTCAGCCGATTCGCCACAGCCTGTACGGCCTCGAGCAGTCGGGCAGCGGCTTCGCCGCTGGGTGGGGAAAACGTCGGGAGCGCCTCCTCCAGGGTCTCAACCGCCGAGTCCGGCTCCGCCTGCGCCTGCGCCAGGCGAGCGAGAGCCTCCTTCCATTGGTCGAGGCCTCCGACCACTTGGCCGGCATGGCTGGCGGCGTCCAGCGCCAACGCGTCGTCTGGCTCGAGGCCCCAAGGGCCCAGATCGAAGTACGGCGATCGGATCGCCTGGAGGGTCAGCCGCCTCAACCAGTTCGAGCGGCTCAGCTCGAGCAAATCGAGGAGGGCCGAGACCGAGGGGGCCGCAACCAGCGGTTCGCCGTGAGTGAATCGCAGCCGGACGCCGAACTCGGCCGCGGCGCGGCGCAGCGGCGGCCCGTAGCGCTCAGGGTCGGGCGCGATCACCGCGCAGTCCTCCGGCCCGACCTGATCCCGCACCAGCCGCGCCTTGAGCCAGCGCAGCGCCTCGCGCGCCTCATCGGCCGGGCTGCGGGCTTCGATCATCTCGATCGTCCCGGGCGAGTCGAACTGCCCGGGCTCTCGCTCGAAGAGTGAAGCCTCGAGCTGGATGAGCGGTTGAGCCAGCGTCCCTGAGGGCCTGAGCTCTTCGATCACCGCCTCGGGCAGCGCTTGCCGCAATCGGGCCAGGGCTTTGACGAAACGACGGTAAGCGGCACGCTCCATCGTAGGAGTGCCGGGCAAGGTGACGATCAGCCGCTCGACCTGGTTGGCCAGCGCTGCCAGCGCCTCCAACTGGGCGGCCTCGAACGAATCAAAGCCGTCCACCGCGACCAGCGGCATATCGGCCAGCAGGCCCGGCTGCTCGCGCAGCGCCTGGATCGCCAGGGCGTTGAGGCCCTCCCGATCGGTCCACGGGATGCCCGCCAGTCGAGTGTCAAAGTCGGTGAAGATCCGCGCCATCTCGGTCAGCCCCGGCCCGCGATCCGGCGAGCGCGCCAAGGCCGACACGGCTTGCGGTCCGACCCGGGCGCGCTTCATTTCAGCGATCGCCTCCCCGACCACCTCGAGGAAACCCGGCGTTCGAAGGATCGGTCGATAGAACGGAAGCCGTCCGTCGGCTTCGAGTTGCCGCATCCCCAGCCGGAGCAGTCGCTGGCGGGCGGGCTCCGGCGTAACCGCTACCGGGCGTCCGGCACGGGCCAGGATCTCCTGGAACAGGTCACCAAACGTACCAACGCTCACGCCGAGCGCTCCGCCCATCGCGGCGATGCGGCGACGGAGGGCCGTAACCTGGGTGCGGTCGGGCAGGACTGCCCAGCGCGGCCGGATCGATCCGGCTTCGCCGATCAGCAGCTCGACCAGACGCTGGGTCTTGCCGCCGGCGGCGGGGGCGAGCAGGATGGTGGTCGTCAAACCTGAGCGCTCGTCAGGGGATCGGATACTGCTCGGGGAAACACAACCCTCGGAACTCGCAATGGGAGCAGATGCGCGGATCGGCGATCAGCGGGAATTCGGATTTCTCGACCGGGATGTTCTGCTCGACGTCGCGGCAATATTCCTGCATCTCCTCGGATTCGGCCCGGACCTGGATGGCGAAGTGTTCCAGGTCGAATGCATTGAAAACCTCCTCGACCTCCTCGTACTTTGGGTCCAGGTACGCGATGGTCGGAACGACCTTCTCGGCAGGAACCTCGAAGTGATAGGAGGCCCAGGCCGAATACCCGACCAGTTGCTTGCGGTGCTTCTCCAGGTCCTTTTTGCCGGTCTTCCAGTCGAGGATGTGCAGATGGTCGCCGATCGGGAAGAGAAAGTCGACCTTGAAATAGGCCTTGAGCCCCTCCATGCGGGTCTCGCCGTATCCCGGTGGCTCGATGACCCATCGGTCGCGGGTCGCAATGGCCTCCTCTACCAACCAGCGATAGCGGTCACTTTGCAGCAGGTTTTCCAGGCAAGACTGCACCTTGGGATACAGATCCTCGACCACGACCGCCGCCCGTTCCCGATAATAGACTTCATGAAAGGACTCTGACTCGGCCAGCTGCTTGGTGCGTCGGTACGCGAAATCGAAGAATTGCTCGCGATCGACATCCTGGCTGGCCCGCATCAGCCGGTTGAGCAGCACTTGGATGACGGTGTGTACGGCGATGCCGGTGGCCAGCGGTACGGCGCTCAGCTCTTTCAGCTCCTGGATCAGGCGCATCGGCACTTCGGGATCGTACTTGCCGTAGTAATTGTAGAAGTACTTGCGCTTGCAAATCGAGAACATGTCATAGCGAGACATGGACCAGCCAAGGATTGGGGTGTAGGGAAATCGTTTGATCGGACTCATCGGTGGGGGAGCCTTCTTACGCGCTCGCGCAGCAGTCCGAGTCTAATTCATGATAGAGCGGGGCGCTGGTCTGGCTACCTCGAGAGCTTAGGCGAACGGGGGAGTCGGGGTCTTGGTAGGAGTGGCCCCGGAGGGAGTTGGGGAGGGGGTGATCGTCCCGGGCGTCGGGGAGACCGTGGCG